>OFRO01000463.1_pt1 | contig 14451 bp, 7 predicted proteins | sample 1543091 | NCBI WGS metagenome assembly OFRO01 (sample SAMN07774217, study PRJEB24372) | wastewater metagenome | isolation source: Exp Tend NO 10WW | collected 2016-02
TGAGCTTCCGTCAAAACGACCCCAGAAAAAGATAACGCCACAGGCTGTGGGCGACCCTCATAGTAGAGGCGTTGCCCCGCAGCCGTAGGATCAGAATTGATCGACTTCTTTACCTTCGTCACCTTGAAAGTCTGAGGGTTTATCTCCCAGTCGTACCCTACACTCGTAGCAGGATTATAGAGGGTCCACGGAGTTCTCATTGCGTCATCATCTCCACCGCCACTTATTTCCGATATTGTGATCCCATGCGTATCTGAAGCTGTTTTCCCATCGTTGTCAGTAACGATCAATGTAACCGTATACGATCCTACTGCCGCATAGGTGTGAGAAGGGTTTGTCACTGACGAGGTTCCCCCGTCACCAAAGTTCCAAGAACGAGACACGATAGACCCGTTCGGGTCATACGAACTAGTACTCGTAAAACCTACAGCATACCCTACATACCCGGACGTAGGGCCACCAATCACAGCTACAGGAAGATCCGAATTGATCGTAATGCTGTGAGTGTCAGTGTCTGTGTCCCCATCCGGGTCTGTCAGCGTTAGCGTAACAGTGTACGTTCCAGCAGTCGTGTACGTATGCGTGGGATTAGCTGATGTAGAAGTGCCACCATCACCAAAGTTCCAAGCGTAAGATAAGATAGACCCCGTGGAACTAGCTGAAGAGAAGCTAACAGAAGTGTTGTTGAACGCTGAACTAGGCGCAGTAATGACTGCAACAGGGTTCGTAGCGGTAACCGTAACGCTCAAAGTATCAGTATCTGTTAACCCATCGTTATCGGTAACTGTTAAAGTTACCGTCTTGACACCCACAGACGTGTAAGTGTGGGTAGGGTTAGGAGCAGCAGAAGTATTCCCGTCACCAAAATCCCAAGCGTAAGAAACAATGATTCCATCAGCATCAGATGAGCTAGCTGATGAGAACGATTTAGCTACACCGTATGTAGCGGTGCCCGTAGCAGTAATGACTGCTGTGGGCACCGCTACAACATCGAGTTCAGGAGCGAGCGTCGTGTCAGCAAAGCCTCGACCAGCAGCAGTAGAGACCCCGTCTCCGCCCGTAGGATTCAGATCCTCAAATACAACTTCGATTTTCTTATTTAGAGACGGGGTTGATACCGTTACATTGAATTCAACTAGAGTAAATCCATCGTCGTCTTCAAAAGGGCCTCCGGACGAGATGCAGCCCGTTTTCCCTACACTATAGGTGTCGCCCACCCCAGAAAAACCTGTCCAGTTAGACGACACTCTGGTTCCATTGACGTGCTGCGTCCAAACCTTGACGCTGTTAACTGTCAGGCCGGAACTGATCGAATTTATTCTTAACTGAAGATCATAAGCCGACGCATATGCTCCTGTCTTGAGGATGACCACATCACCATCGGTCGCTTCAGTGATTGGCGTAACTCCATCACTAGCATACCATTGGGATATTGCTACTGGATACGGCGACGGCGAACCGGCAGCAGCATCAGTAATCTCAATTGATCCAGCCCCACGAATCGTTCGAAGATAAGGTGAGGACGCCCACCCTATAAACGATGAGGTGCCTGATGTCGAGAAGGTTCCTGTGAGTCTTACCTCGATCCAGTCACTCTCCCAGAGGCCACCGGAAAAAGTGGTGGACGCCCCCTCAGTAAAACCCGACCAAGTGGTGTACGTACTACCTCCATCCAAGGAATATTCGGCTGCTGTCACCGTGAAACTATCGGGAATAGCATCGATTCCCATCGTGAGACTTTCCCCGTACATCTGGCACTGAAACCTAGCTAACACCGTAGTTCCAGCAGCGTACTGTTCATATACAGAATTGGTCTCATCTGCGAAGACCCAGTTCACCTGAATAGGTATCCGCTCATCAAGGACTGTTACCGTCCTGGATACGGTGGAAGAACCATGTGTTCCCGTTGTGAAAGTAAACCCTAGAGTTTTTGTGCCGGAGGTATCAAATCCTCCAGTAGCCCCACATAAACCCACCGAACTTGGAAATGTCAGTGACCCAAAGTCATGGGTAGTTCCAGTTCCGGTGAAGGTCCAAGGACTAAGATCTGACCCATCCAACAGCGTTGCTGTGTACCCCCTCTCAAAAAATCCTGCAAAAAGGGCCGGATAAGGAATCGTGGCATCCCAAGCTGTACACTCTACGCTTATCGAATCAGATTCCCCCCCAACTGCTGCATAGTAGCTTACTATGTCACCCAAATACTTGGAAGGTGAGCCCGAATTATACATCCCGACAAAAAAGTCCATTGACCCCCAACCTGTAGGGGTAAGAGTAGCCGTTCCTGACGCTACCGTACGAAACACCCCTAGCGTTTGAAAGTTTACAGAGTTTCCCCACGTTTGTGGCATCGGGAAAGTGATCTCGTAAACAAACCCTACATAAGCAGAACCGCTTCCGTCAGGAGCAACGCTGATAAGTGACCCCACCGGGAATGCGCCAGATTCCATTGAAGACGCACTGCCCCCAGTCTTGAACCAACCCTGGTATACGGCCCCACCATTAAGCGCCGTCTCTGGTTCCTGCCAGTTCTGGAACTCCCAATCATCGTCTACGCCTGCCGGGTCAAGTTCAGCTTTGAAGATAATGCAGACCGTATCACCAACATTGGCTGTCGAGATCGCAACCCCAGGATTAGAGGCATCCTCCCACTGGTCAGTAATTGTCAGAGTTGCCACGTCACAACCTCTCCAAAACAAACGCAGTCAACGTGTACTCGTGACGAAACTGACGATGGCGCTTAGGGGCACGAGAATACTCTAAAGACTCCAGATACACGAGAGATGCTTGACCTAAATCATCGGTAAGAGTGACAGGATACTCCTTATTCATCCACGTCACCATATCGTTATACTGAGACTCAGATAAAAGAATACCCATATACGACACCTTCATGGCATCATCGGGACCCTCGTGAACCACAGTCGCCCCACCCGGTCCAGCAGAAACCCCGTAATGAATGCCTTTCTGCACGCCAAAAGAACCCTGATCTACTTTAGGATTCACCTCAAAGTGATAAACCACCGGGGTAGCCTGCTCGTTATCTGTTAAAGTCCACGCTACTCTAGACATTACATGTACTTCCCGTAGAACTGAACCGCAACATCAGTATGCCCAGAAGCCCCGGACAAAGACACAGACATCCACTGATTGGGCGAAATGGTCGGATAATTGTAGATCTGATCACCGTAAGTGATAGGGCCGGAAACAACCTTGCTAGCTGCCGGAAGAATCAATAACCCTACCTGCTCACCCTCTTGATTGAACAACATGTCACCAACATGAAGGACGACCCACAAATCAGATGTTCCAACTGTAGAAGAAGCGGCGTACCACGAAGTGAGAACCGCTCTCCGTTTAGGGAGCCACGGGCCAGAATCAATAGCGTACGCTGGTCCCGACAAGTCAAAAAGTTGAATCTCTTCCTCTTGAACACGAGTATTGGCAACAACGATGTTTGAATCAGTTGTTTGCACCATCCGAGTAAATTGTCGTCCCATCTTCCACCTCACACAGGGTTGCTGAACGCAATCCCGTCCATATGCCAGATCGCAAACACTCGTGATCCGACAGGTCCCTCAGTCACAATCCCTAACACCGCCCCAGTGTACATGTTGCTGTACGGGGGGCGATCCTCAATGATCCATCTCAACACAACCATAGACACCGTAGGCATCTGAGTGGTGATCAACGTGTCCCCGTCACGAATTTCAGCAGCAAAGGACAGAAGCGGCTTCTGAGAGAACTTGACAGGAAACGACACCTGAACCTCGGCCTCGCCCATACCGTCCAACAGAAACTGTCCTGAACAGCGGGTAGGCCCAGCGGCCATAGCTGAAAAGCCGTCTTGATCCATTCGAAGTTGATTTGATCTACGGCGAAAACGTTCAATCTCCCCTGGCATTAGGCCCCCAAGAACTTGGTATCAGCTAATGTTAGAACGTCAAAGTTATCGCTGTAAATCCCAATCCTCAAAGTTGCTGTACCCGCCTCGCCTTTATCCCCAAAGATAGAGATAGAGTACGTTCCCTCCTGAAGGTTCCCTAATAGCAGGTACCCGTTACCACTCGGTAGTTCGTCTGCTAACACATACGATGTTGCTGCATCGTTAGTGATACGCACCCCAGGATTCAGAAGAATCTTGTCTGAAATCGCTGCGACTTTCAACTTAGCGTTCTTCATTTCGTACGGAACGTTCAAAGTGGCGCTGAACACCCAGTCATAGTAGGTGAGCGTGGTCCTAGGGGAGTTGAAAGTGAGTCCAGTGAAATCACCAAACAGGATGTCCCCAGCATCCAAGTCGTCGTTACCGGCCACAAAATACGCTTCAACATCAGCCTGAACAGGAGTGGCTTGACGTGGCGGAGACGTGATGACTAGAGGATATCCTGCACACATCGTCTTCAGGTACGGGATGATCTTTCCCCACTCGATGATGGTGAAGTCTCCTGACACAGCTATGCCTGCCGCTGTAAAGGGCGGTGAAGCTGCGTTCAGATCATCAAGAAACGCCTGTAGGAAATCGATGTCACGGGAATCAACCGTACAGCCCCCGTAGGAGGCGTCATATCCCTCTGAGCGGGCTGCTAGATGACAGTTTGGGCCATATAGACGTACTCCCGGCTTGGCCTCTGTAAAGACCGTGTGGGCCTTTAGGTAAAGATCTGCATAGCGAGGATAATCCCATTCGTCTCCCGTGCAGCCGGGGGTAGCCCAAGCACTACTGGACCCCGAATCAACCCCACAACGCATCCCGTAGTTGTCTTTCCATACAATAAAATCGTTGATGTTGGGATGGTTGTCCAAGATGTCTGCCCAGCCGTAACTTAGCGTTGTTGCTACAGCAGGGTCTGGAGCCCCGCCAGGTGTAGCATCAACAACCACATATTCAGGGGGACAGTAAGCCAAGGTAACAACAGGTATCAGGCTTGCGCCGCTACAGGCTGTCATAAACCCACTAAAGACACTGTCGTCTGCCCCGGCTACCGGGGTTGCCCCCTCGATCGGCCACGGGAAATCGACTCCATCCCAGAAAAGAGCGTTCGCATAGATCGCCTCACGGTCAGGAGCCGTCACATCAAAACCGCTCGCCCCAGCCGTGACTCCTGCCAGAAAGCTTGTGATCCGAGCATTGGAGAGTACGACGCTCAAAGTAAAGCCCTTGACATCAAACGTGTCATCAACTTCAGCCGTGAAACTGTCCCCCCACGAAGCCTTGAATCTTGATCCGCCATCCCAGATGAAGGAGAAATCGTTCTCTGAGGAAGTCGAAGTCGAAATGGAACGTAGCGTTACAGCATTGCCCCCTGATACTAGACAGATAGCTACCGTCCCATCATTTTTGAGACGAGCCAAATAGCCGTCGTCACTGCCATTCAACATCCTCAACTCAATATACTCATCCACCCCCTGAAGATTTCGGGGACGATAACGCACACGAATCCCTGATCCACCAGAACGAACAATCAGCCCGGCACAAGTAAAAGCACAAGGATCGTCATCGGTGAAATTGTAAACGGTCCCCCCATTGAGGTACGCATAAGACCCTCCCACCAACCCATCAGAGATATCAATGAAAGCTGAAGGGTCTAGCCCCCGAGAACCATTAGATGTGATCGGTGTGGCTCCACCCTCAAGCGCCTGAGAAGCTGTCATCACCGAAAAATCACACTCTACCTGAGGTAGAACCTGGGCATCAAAATCGATGCTCGGAACGTACTCGACGCCCAACGAAGGATATGAACCATCTAAACGGGGCATCAGTTGAACCCCCCGTTCAAAGTAGCGATACTTGTCCCGTCACCGTGGAACGTTAAACCACGTTCCAAAGCTAACTGCCACCTGTCAACCCGTTCAGACACTCCGATATGAGTTATAGGATTGTAGGTGTTATTGGATGTGATAACCCAATCGTTGGCATCGCCTAACCATGACGTATTGATCTGCATCTGATACGAACCACTATCTAGATCTAACGTAGATGAAATCGAATTGATGAGATGGATATAGGTTTCTGACGTGTTGCGTTCAATCATGCGAACCTGATCGCCCAACGAGAGCCCCGGATTACCAGCAATCGTAGCTGACCCGATCCGTTGACTGAACCATATCCGCAGAGAAATCAACTCTGCCATCAGAAGGTTCTCGGTTTCCTTGTCGAAAGACGTGTTTACCCACGCAGCGGGACGATTGATTCCCCGTAACGCCGGGATACCTGGACGCACCTCTTCAGTAGCTGACGGAGGAATGAAACGCACATACTTGGTTTTGGACGGATCATTCTTGTCGGGAAGATCGGACCCGATAATAATCTCAGACCGCAACGCTTCCCCATCAAGGGATGCCTGATAGTTGATTAGGTTCACAGCCTCATGCAACTCAGGAATGAATGGTTCAGCGCCAGCGTCCCCTTCGTTCACCATACTCCAAGAACCATCTACTTCGTACTTCGCGAACAGTCTGGTCCCAGCAATAGAGTTGTTTCCTGCCTGCCAAAAGTTAGGGCTATGGAACTGGGGAAGGCCCTCTTCATCAATCCTGAAGTCGTATCCTACCGATTGCTTGAGTTCATTGATGCAATCGATGACTGTACGTTTATCCCATTTATCACCTTGCAACACGGTTGTTGTGGGAACACCCGTGGACTCGATGTTCCCAAGAACAGGGGGACGGGCATCCTCTTCCTCCGATGAATACAGAACCCGGATAATCTCACCGTCGGAATCAGCAATAGCCAACTGGCCTGCCGCATACAGTCTCAAAGAAGCGCCCGGATACATCCAAGTTCCAGAACTCCATAGCGTCACACCACCCTCAGTAACAACCAGATCACCGTTGGTTTTCATCGTTACTTGAGTAGTATGACCGGCTGTATTGGAATCATACACAGCCAACAGGCCCTTATACAGAACGAGATTGCCATCCAATTGAAGGGCAAGAGTGTATACCCCCGAAGAAATGTTCCAAGGGGCCGACCCTGTTGCTCCTGAAGCCATCGTTGCGTACGTTCCAGAACTACCCGGATCACTAGAATCGTAATACGTAAACCCGGACCAAGCTAGAAGGTCTTTCACGATCTCTGATCGATCCTTGGCGTTACCGTCATGCCAACGATAACCGACACGGTTCTTCCACGAAGGCTGCCCCCAAAAGTCGGCGTTGTATCCCATCACTGAACCGTCAGCGATAAGAACCCAGAAACCTGAACCGTCAGGGTCACGAGCAATATTCCACGCCAACGCACGGAAGAAGCTCCAATCCTGATCAGCCGAAGAGATAGGAAGGGCACTCAACTGAGAGTTCCCCTCATAGATGAACGCTGTTCCTTGATTGATTGCATCACCGTATGCTGCAATGTGCCCAGAGTTGAACATCAACCAGTACCCATTACCGGACTGGGTACACTCGATCGTCACAGCCCACTCTGAAGGATTCAATTTGAATTCGTTAGATCCGCCCTGATTGTAGGTACGGTAGTTCAATTCCCCGAAAAACTCACATGCCCCATACGGAAATACCTGACCTGACCCGTCGGTGGCCCAAAACCCCATTTTGGTTGGATGTCCCACAATGGAGGTGCATCTACGAGAATAAGAGTACGCAGAAGACGGGGCGTACCGAACCTCGAACCCGACAGGGTTCGCTGCTGGATACAGATACAGAAACCTTGGCCCGTGATTGATCATGTAGTTGGTGATCGCAGTAAACGGAAGATACGTGTATGAAGGGGTGGCGTCACCAAACCCATAGATGCTGCCGTCGCTGAAAGACACCCAATACCCATTACCTGTATGGGTAGCAGCAATATCAGTAGCGTACGCCCCGTCCATATAAGCGTGAACACCCACATAGTATTCGCCGTGGTTCGCTGCCGCCCCATACGAATACACTTGCCCCGTATTAGCAAGAGCCCAATACCCTTTACCTGAAGGGTGCGCTGCAATAGCCACTAGATGAATATTGTTGTGTCCACCAATCCCAGCACTATAACCCAACGGGACAGCCCCATAGGTTGATGAGTCATAGTCGGCTGCGTCACCGAACCCGTAGACCCAACCGTCGTCATCAGCCACCCAGTAACCGCGAATGGGGTGAGATGCCATTGCGAAAGTCCACAGAACTTGATCAAACGGGGCGTAATAATCAGGCACCTTGCTGCCCGTACGTTGAGCGATAGCCGTTCGTAAACCAGATCGATAATAGTCCCCTGACCCATCTGACACCCCAGAGTAGTAATACGATGGACCCAAAGTGATCCTCACGTACTGGGCAGTAACCGGGGCATCTAACTGGACCGTTACCTCTTCCTCGAACCCGTCAGGAATATTGTAGGGGACCTGAATCTTCTTGAGGTAAGGGATATTTCCCGCCCCGACTTGAGGGACCGTCTCAGACCCCTGCCAAGCACCGGCGCTATATACGGAAACGTAAGCTGTGTACCCGCCTGCCCACGGCCTGAAAGACACAGCATCAATGACCTGTGTATCGGCACCCGTTACACTGAAACGATACTGCCACCAATGATAGCTGGATTCAGCCGTAGGAGAAGTCCATGCTGGAGACCACGAGAAGTTATCTCGATTCATATCAGCGGATTCAGAAGCGTAATGTCCGGCAATAGATCCGCTACCAAAACTGCTATTGTCATAAATCAACCGCACTTCAGAAATCGAAGCCATCCCAACCCCGGTAACAGGCTTAGCCCCGAACGAAGAGTCGAAAGCGGACTTCCCCGGAGGGAAATACTCTAGAGGGTACAGAGAGTCGGGAACAAGGGGAGGGAACACGATCTGTTCCAGCAACAGCCTACCAACATCACGACACTCCACCAGAATAGTTCCATCGGTGCCGCCAGAAATACGGTCGATCAACCACACCCCAGTCATCATAATGTTATCAGCAGCTAACGCCCCATCAATGGACAGGTCATGCCCACCGTACCCAGAGTATGTACGTAGCAGAGCATTAGGGATCAGAACATTAGTCCACTCAAAGTTGTCATCTGTTGTGCCGTCACGAAACGTTGCACCCGTTGCTGCCGTCTGATTCCACAAAAGGTTAGACTCGGAACTTTCACCCCTACGAGGCCAGAAGTATCCTGGCTTACCCAACTGAGAAGCCAACTCGGGCATAATCGAGTTCCCGTTATGGAACTGGTTATACATGACGATCTTACAGGTAGCGATATCTTGTGATAGCGACCTGTCGATCTGAATCGACTTTATCTGTGGAACCTCAACCTCGACACGGGTATCAGCCGCATCAACATAGTAACGATACGGCCCGCGCAACGTGTCCCCATAGGTGGGGATAGTCATCTTCAACATAAAGTCAGGTTCAACAGTGACACGCCCACTAGGGCGATTAGAGCCAATGAACCGTCCCGTATCGATGAGATCGAAAATCTTCTTGTTTACACGCATCCGCTGTCCTTAGTACAACCTTACGTCTGACCCGACTACCCCGTTACCCATAGCGTTATTCAGTGCGTTCACAAGATCAGCTTGCGACATTGAACTATCAACATTGACGATCACATTATAGGTACGTGAATCGTTGTAGGTTCCATTGCCTCCGGTGCTCTCCCCGATCTGATTGAGCCTACGCGCTTCGTAAAGCGTTGGTAGCGCAAGGCTTGTAGGCAGATTCATTTGGAGTCCACCAGAGATATCGTCTTTGAGTTGCTTGATCTGAAGTTCGAGATCTTTGAACTGTTTCGTTCCAGGGATAAGAGTAGACTTTAGACCCTCTAGATAATTGACATACTCACTCTTGGTGAGCTGCCCCATATTATAAAGGAATGAGTAATCATCTAGTTTATCTTGGAACGCAGTATCAGACGCAGCCTTGTCAGCCGTAGCAACCGCTGCACGAAGACGATTGATCTCAGCCTCCCCAGGACCCTTACCCTGATTAGCTAACTGCAACGCCTCAGAAAGCTGGGCACGAGCCAACTGGGCTGCCGTCATCGAGGCCCCAACCTCGTCACCCATAGCGGTCAACTCAGCTTGACGTAGCTCGTATCGAGAGTTGCGAACATCACGCATAGCGTCTTGAATCTGCTTCTCAGCAGTCAACAGTTGCTTCTGAGCGTTAATCTTCTCGTCTTCATTCTGAGCAAGCGCCAACATCGTCTGCGCTGCGTTCAAATCGATACGAGCATCAGCTAGAGGATCGTCACCATTCTCAAGCTTCTGAAGCTCAACAAGAGAGTTGAATCGACCAATGAGGGCTTGACGAATAGCATCCTCAGCCTTCTTTAGGTCGATCATCGCTTGAGCAACATCATCTCCAGTAGCGTTATTCAACCTTACTTGAGCGATATCACGGTCAATTAGAGAATCTTGGACTGTATCACCCTTGGAGTTGAGAGCTTTCCCTAGCTCCATGAATTGGATGATCTTATTCACCCTGGACTGACGTTCAGCTTCTACAGCCTCAGCAATACTACCCTGTGCTCTAGCGATCCCAGCCTCATCACCCTCTTCTTGAGCAGCCTTGAGGTCAAGGAAAGCTGCCTGAACGTCTAGCTGGGCAGCCCCTACAGAATCGTGACGTGCCCGAGCAAAGGACTTCGCTCGGTCAACAAGGGCTCTCGAACGGTCCCTGATCGATTCCCGTTCAGCGGCTTCAGCGTCAAGAAGTTTCGTTTCAGCATCACGAATAGCTGCCTCATCATCTGGCTTGTATTTCTTAGTGGCAGCCACCACATCCCTCGCAGCCTGAACTCCTATTCTAGCCTTCTTTATTGAGTTCCCGCGAGCAAGAGCTTGATCATGGGCCGAACGAGACTGAATTCCCTTCAAGTCAGCCTGTAACGCAGCTTCAGCTTCGGGGGTAATCTTTGAGCCTGGATCGTTGGTAAACGATCCAGTCGTATCAATGCTAACAATCTCACCGTAAAGATTATTGATCGTTTCATCAACAGCTTGCATTTTGGCTTTTGCTGCATCGGTGGGGGTCCCTCGACGCAGTAGATTTTTTCGAGCCTGCTGGAGAACTTCGATCCGCTTTATGAGATCAGCACGAACCTCAGCGTTAGTCATCGTCCCGGCATCCATAGCCCGAACCAACGACCCAATATAGGCTCCAGCAGACTCACCGAAGATCGTCCTAAACGTTTCAGTAAAGGTGACCCAGTTACCGTTCAGCTTACTGATCCCGCCAATGATCGCATTGATCCGAGTCTCAGGATCAATCCTCGCTCCCTCAGCTACAATCTTCTCGACCTCAGCACCCGAGTCAGCATTCTCGATCGCCTTCGTCAAAAGGTCACGTTGAGCTTGGAAAAGCTGCTTAACAACCTCAAGTCGTTGCTCGCCGGACAGTTTTCCACTCTTTATGAGAGCAGAATACTGCATGACTCTGGCTTTCGCCATTGTTTCAGGTGCAGCCCCGGACGTCGTCTGGAAATTATCCAACTGCATCTGAGTGGCATCAACAGCCTTCTGAGAAATTTCTTGAGAAAGTTCAGTGATTAATTGAGCTTGTCGTTGCCGCTGTTCGTCAGTGCCCCCAGTGACCGCTATGTTGTTGCGTAGGGTCTCAAGATTTTCTTTGACTCTCTGAACATAGGTGTTATACCCAATAACACCAGCTTTATAATTCTTGGTGATTGTTTCGATCGTTTGAGAGGACTTAGAGACCTTAACTTCGGTGTCGATATCCTTATCACCCTTAGCTAAGCTAAGTAGCGCAGCTTTCGCCTGAGTCACCTCATCTTTAGTGAACTCCTCTTCATCATCAATGATCTTCTGTAGTTCCTCTTTAGCCTTCCCACTTGCCAGTGCTTTGGCGACAGCCCCTGTTAAACTCTTCTTTTTGACACCAGCTAACTTCGCAAAGTCCCCAATCAACTTATCTGTACTAGAGAAGGTGTCTTCAGAGTAATCGACGTCTCGACCCGCAAGGTGCTGAATATTACCCCAAATAGTTGTACTCTCGGATTCCTGCTCAAGCCTACGATTCTCCAGCTGGGTTACAGCGCTAGATCCGCCACGGTAGAAGGAGTCGAAAAGGTCCCTAACATCTTTAGTCGTTTCCTTCTTCCGTTTTTTAGCGACAGAGGCTTCACGCCGAGCATCGCGACGCTCGTCAGGAGTTCTGTAAGCTTTGTTTGTGTCGGGAATCTTGATGTCGATAGTATCTGTGATCAGCTCATCAATCTGCTCTTCTGCTGAAGAAGATGAAAGTCCCTCTATCTGTTTACGTTCCGATGACGTAATTTTCTTTCGAGCAAGCTCAGCCCGATATTGGTCCCTGACCCCCAAATACCGCTCACCCTTAATCCACCCCCCGATTGACGTCCAAATTCCAGGCCCACCATCAGATTCAGGGGAATCAATAAGATTCTGAATGTCCTCGGCTGAGGTCTTCGAATCTCTCGCCCAGTTCGCAATATTCTTCGCCTCTTCGGCATGTTGTTCAACTCCACGCCGAATCATGAAATAAGTGCCAGCTAGCGCCCCCAGAGCCAATCCACCCGCAGCCAAAGCCGTTGCTGATACTCCAGTGAACGCCGTAACAGCAGCACCGAGGCCACTAGCCGCCGCTCCCACACCACCAGTGCCCGCAGCAGCAGATGCCGCTGTCGCCCCTGTGTACGCCGCCCTGGCAGCCCCTATACGGCCGCTCAGAGCCCCAAGAAGCCCACCCTGACGAGTTCCAGCCCACACCCCGCTAGCCGTATTGGCTAAAGTCCCGCGGATCGTTGCTTCCCTCGGGATCTCAAATGCACTCCTGATCAGACCCCCGCCAGACTTAGAGATAAACCCTAGCGCCACACGCATCGCCACTATAGCAGCAACAACACCCATAATCTTGCCCGGAAGACCACCAAAGAAATCGTTGATCCCACCACTGACAGTTAGAACAGCCTCAAAACCCTTCACCATCAAAGAAACAGTAGCAACCAGACCAGATAGAACGTCAGCAAGTCCACTCTCAAGAAGAGACGCTACAAACAAGTTGAACTCTTGACGCAAACGCTGCATCTGCACCGTCAGAGTAGACTGAGCGGACTTGAAACGTGCCTCAAGGGTCCCGTCAGAATCCTCAGCACCAGAAATGTACCGATCAAGCTGACCCTGATCACCAACAGCAGCAAGAAGGGCTTGAGCTTCACGACGACCACCAAGTGCTGTAACAACAAAGTCCTGTGACGACTTGGTTAGATTCTGGAAGTTCTTCACCAAGAACAACAGTGTTGTCTTAATGTCCCCACCCGAAAGAGCTTTCAGGAACTCTGGAGCCTGAAGTGCCTTATCAGCATCAGCTAGTTCCAACAACTTGTCTTTACTATTAGAAATCGCTGGAATAATCCGGCCAAAGGACTCAGCCAACGCAGCACCAGAACGACCAGACTTCTGCTGAGCAATAGCGGCCATCGACGCCAATTCCTCAAGAGAGAATCCAGCCTCGGTTGCTACAGGAGCAATATCACCAATAAACCCGATCGTTTCCTTAGCTGTCACACCCGACAAAGATTCTAGGCGCAACGCTACATTGCTGATATCTTCATTAGTTCGATTGAAGCCAAACGATGCAGCAGTCAAACCGTCAGTAAGTTCAGCGGCAGGAATCTTAGTTACCTGCGACAACTTGGCCGCAGAACTCAACTGTGACTCAACAAGAGCCTGACCGCTCAAACCTCCGATAGTTTCAGAACCAAACGCCCCCTGGAACTGCATCCCCAAACTAGCCAAAACATCAGCTTGGACACCAGTCTCTTTGGATAGGTCCAAAATGTTGTTTTTGAAATGTTCGAAGATCTGATCTGACCCTGACCCGAACGTATCAGCTAACTGGGCACGAACCTTTTCCATTGTGAAACGGAACTCTTCAGCTTCACGGGTCGCGTTAGAGATCCCACTCATCGCCCCATACATCGCCATTGAAGGCAGACCGTAACGCAGGGTGGAAAGTGCGCCAGTCTCAAAGAATCCTAGTGCCCCACCACGATGACGTGCGTTATAAAGGAACCGGGAGAATCCGCGACGATCGTTCGGTCCATCAGCGCCACCAAGGCCACCAGGACCGCCACCGTCAGCACCTCCACCGCCGCCACCTCGACCGCGACGCGCGGGAGGGGCAAATCAAGGTCGAGCTGATGCACGACCCGGCCCGGACCGACAACGCCATCGCCGCCGACCCCGGCTTCGCCACCGCCCACGCGGCCCGCGCCAGTTTCGACCCGCCGTGCCGCGCCATCAGGCGCCGACCCGCCGGAGGAGGATGGTGGACCCAGCCCGAAGGATCGTTGCCGTCCCGTCCGACGCGAGCTGCGCGAACGAGTGGAACGACCCCGGCACCGCGAACAACGAGGCCGCGTTCCTGCGCGAGATCGTGCAGCGCGCCGCGTTCGTCGAGATTGACCTCGGCGGCATGATGCAGGCCAAGGAGAAGGCGGTCCGCGGCCTCACCGGTGGTATCGCTGGCCTCTTCAAGCAGAAC
>OFRO01000465.1_pt1 | contig 14403 bp, 14 predicted proteins | sample 1543091 | NCBI WGS metagenome assembly OFRO01 (sample SAMN07774217, study PRJEB24372) | wastewater metagenome | isolation source: Exp Tend NO 10WW | collected 2016-02
GCAAACATCAACTCCTAATATGTCGGATACTATTTTACAGTTAATGTTTTTACTATCAATATTAAATTTATAATCACATAATGTGATTTTAGTATTTGCGTCAACATGTATATCGCAAGATTGCTTTTCTACATTTGGCACAATTTTTAAACCACATTTTACAAGTTCAACTATCGCTTCTGCCTTAACCCCACACTTCCTGATTTCTGTAAATACTTCAAATGATAGATCGCATTTTGTTTGCGACACCATTAAATCGTATTCTAATTTGCAATCTTTTTCTGTACTTACAATTACATTATAATTTAAGTCACATCCTACTTTTGTATCATTTTGAACATTGATCGCAAAAATCAAATTGCACTTATTTGGAATGTTTGTCGTACTTAATTCATAAATTAGTTTTGGATCTTCCTTAAAGAATACTTCTTCCAAACTAAATTTCGTACAGATACCAAGAAATGCAGCCTCCCATGAATCATAAACCAAACAATTAGGATTTTCTATTGCCCATTGTTCGTATCCAGACTCATCAATTATTAAATCTTCTCTATCAGTACTTGAACAACAACTAATATCTGCAATCCCTAAAATATTATCGATTAATTGACTTATATCATTATCGCATAAACATTTTTGAAAATCTTCAATTTTATTGTAAATCAAATACTTTTCTAGTAATTCAATATTTTTGGTAAGACTTAACTCTTTGTCTTTACAAAGAATTCCTTTTATATAACCTTGTTTAACAAATAGGTTTTTTTTTAAACTATTATCAGAAAGCAATACTTTCCCTGCATATAAAGCATCTTTTACGAACTGGCTCTCTATATTAAGACAAATGCCTTTACATTTGTCACAACAGGTATTGATACTAGCACCCACATTCATTACATCCTATTGTATTTAACTTTTTAGTTAATGTCATGAATACTTTTTTTGCGGTTTCCATTCTTCCTAAGTCTGCATTTATGATTACCATTTTTAAGTCTTGGTAAAAATCGTTGACCATATCAAGATCTTCTTTTGTTACAGCCTTTATAAAAAGGTGATCAATCATGCATTCTGTATTTGCGATGAAGACTCTATTTATTTTGTAGCCTCTACCGCAGCTAATACACTCTATACAATAAAATCCATCTTGTAAACACAATTTTTCTTTAGTACCAAATAATTCTATTGTTGATAAAACATTTGTTCCTGTTGCAAGAATGCTTATTTCGTTGCTTAAATTATGAGTAGTATTCGTTATTTTAATTGTATATTTTTCAGGCTTGTCATTATTCATCCAATCACTGCTGTCAGTAATTGTAATGTGTTTCCTATCTGTATGCCCAAAAATAAGTTGAAAATTTTTCTTTAAGCATTTTTGACAATCTGATGACATTGTTACGTTTTAATATTATCCTCCCTCTTCAGGTGGTACTGGTCCCTCAGCTTTGAAAGCTGCTAATGTTTTAGTAGTCCAAACACCTCCATAAAAATATCCTACCATTCGTTCTTGTGTTTCATGATCCTTTAAAATAAGAACCTGTTCACAACAACTCACTCCTGCGCAACAATTGGCCTGAGCGTCTAAGATTTCTCCTAGGTCATTTGATTGCTCTTTCCCAATCTTAAATATTCCCTTTAAAATACTTACTTTTTGTTTCATATTCTTATGGTGTACATACTAAATCAATATTATTGCATACTCCTCTTGCTTGTAAAGCAACTAATATCGCCTCCCACGCAAGTCTTGTCACAGAAGATTTACTCCTGATCATTACCCGGCCCAAATCTCTTTGGTGGTGTCTCATAGCGTTATTATGGTTTCCTAAAGCAGAATAATGAATGTCGAAATCATACACACAGTATGTTTCATCGCATATTACCTGCGTATTTGCATCTCTACTTCCTTTGTCTGGTTGCATTAAATCACCGAAAGGAACGTTTGTATATCTCCAATCACCACCTTCTCCACCGTTGGACTGCCTACGCTCCATATCTTGGTAGTAATAACCATAACCTTCAGGGTTTTGAGAATCTTGAACAGGAATTACTACTAATGAATTGCTTCCTAATCCATCTCCTAATAATCCGACATCGATTGTACGAATATAAGTATTAGGTGTTGGAAGATTTGGAGGCCATGCACAATCGCATGGTACGGTAATAGGATCAACAAATAAACGAATTCCGCATGTTAATGCTTCAGGAGCTGGTGTGTCACCACAATTTCTACAAATTACTTTTGCCGGAGTTGTAGCAGCTACGTTTGCAACAGAACATGGAGCAATTGTACTTGCACTTGTTTTTAAAAGCACAGTAGCAGCACAAGTATTAACTTGTATTCCAAAATCACAGCAGTCACCAATTCCACGTTGACGGAAAGCATGTCCACCTATTGGTTTAAGTGCTTTATTCATCAAGCTAACAATTCTGTCGATTTGTGAAATTAAAGATCTGGTAATATCGCTAGGATCGGTTGTGAAATTAAAAGGGGTAAGAACTCCATTTATAACGATTCCTGTAATTCCAGGAATGTATGCACATTCTTCGCACCCAGAACCCGTAGGCGTTAAACAGAAATTCTTTGTAGTTCCTGTTCCTACATAAAGCCTTGCAGCTCTAAAAGGCTGATATCTAGAACAAATGTCAGCATGAGTTCCATGTACTACTTTCGTAGGATCTGGTTTATTTGATGCATTGATCTGATCGACTAAAGCGCAAATTAGCTCATCGCAAACTGCTGTGTCGTCACAATCTGTACACCCTTGCTTATAATTGTCTACAACCCAATTATACATGAGCTTGTTATTATAACCCATGGTGCTTCGCGTATAACTATCATCTAGCCATACACCAAAACCCATGGTTGTGTCGGTCTTAGTACAGTTTGGCAAATAAACGTCAAGAATTTGTTGCTGGCCACAATTTGGCGATGCAATATTTACATCAAAATTGTGTTCACATAAATTAAAGTTAGGATGGAATAACCACTTAAGATCTGTAGCACATCCATTTTTACCCATTGCCTGAGCTATACCTAGTCTCTTAACAGTAGCAATTCCAGCTACAGCTACAGTCAGCCTAGTGTCTAGGTCAACTATTAGGATTTCGCCAGGACTGGCATTAAATCTACACTCATCTTGGCAATCACCTGCAGGACAAACGTCAATTGCTACACCTGCGGCTTTGATTGGGTAGTCTTTATTTGCTACCAAGAAGTTTATTCGGTTATATGAACTCATTATTTTTCGTATTTATCTTTTAAAATTAACTTTTCTTGTTGTATTGCACTATCTCTCTGATCTCCAATATCTGCCCTAGCTATTAACACTGCTAAATCAACTATTGAATGCCAGATATATGTCTTATCGAATTCACAGTCAGATTCGTAATTGATTACTTCATCTGTATAGTAAGTATAAGATCCTGTTTTAGACATTTTGGCGCTATGCAAATATTGAGGTTTTCTATAGTAATCTATGATCAATTCCTCTATAATGCAGGTGTTGTTATGATATATATAATATCCACCAGCTCCTTCATCTCCTAATATGTTTTCCCAAATAAAGTCTGGTTTCCAAAAATCATCTTTCAATGCTTGTTCCAGGTCATCTGTTTGAAAAAACGTAACAGGAATTTCTTTACTTCCACATTCCTCCGTTCTGGCTATGCATTTTATCCTAAGCATCTTATAAAGATTATCAGGAATTTTAAAAATGGTATAGTCTCTTTGCGTGTTGACCTTTTCCAATTTGATGTCTTTCAATTCAAATGTTCTAAGATCATTTCGCACTTCGGAGTTTGTTTCTGCAATACTTACTCTGTTTTCAAAAACTTTCTCGTGTGCTTCATTAAGTACCGAGATTTTGTCTTCTATTCGAAGATTTTTTTTATACTCTGATGCGAACCTGTCGAACCGTCTGTCGAATTCGACGACCATTCTCGAAGTCTGTATCATTTATTACTTTTTAAGTTTGCGCTGTAATTCATGCAAGATGTCTACATCTCCTTTGAGAAAAGTAACGACTTCATCCATGTTTCTTCCTAACTTCAATTCTCCATAATGGTAATAACCACCTTTCTTATCGAAGTACTTCTTAGCGTCATTTGCTAAAGCATTGATATTTACTTCTTCATTGCTTCCTGCTGCCAAGGTCATGAATTTTGCAAGGAAGGTAATTCCGTCTGCAAAAAACAAGTCTTTATCGGTTGTGATCATTCTGAACAGTGTAGATTTCACTACCTCTGGGTCAGTATTTTCAGCAACCTCTCTTCCCATAATCTTCAAGATGTTTTTTTGCTTCTCGAAGTCCATGGACATTAAGTAAGTTACTGCTTTCATGGAATCAGCTTCTTCTTCAACCACAGCTACTGACTTACCATCTAATGGAGTTACATACCATTTAACCACTGAACTTACAGGAGGCTTTGTTGTCTCTCCTTTAAAATAATATGACGGGTCCATTCTCATTCCAGCTAATATGATCCTATCCTTTGGTTGAGAATCATCTAATTTAGCTTCTCCTTGCTCAATAAATAAATAAGCATATTCGCTTTTCCAGAAGTCATGGTTTTGTGTTCCTAAAGGAGCTTCCTTAACTTGCTTGCCTCCTATATAAAACTGCAGTTCATCTACTGCTAAGTTTAACTCTTCCTGAGACATCGCCAATTGCATTTTGCCTTCGACGCATTTCGGAGTAAATAATACTTTAGTTCCCGGTACGCTTGACTTTTTATAAGTCATTTGTGTAGTAGTATTTATACCGTTATTCTCGACTTTTATAGTGGGATCTTTAGCCCACTCTTTCATGAAGCTTTGTTTATTTGAGTATCTAACTGAATATATCATAAATTAAAGGTTTTTATTTGCTAGCCATTCGAAGCCAAGTAAAGTACGTAGGGTCTTTTATAACCATACCAACTTTTTCTTCTCGAATTATCTTATAGGCATTCTCGTTGCCCATACCATTATGGTATTTCTGAGCATTTCCGTTTTTACCAGCAGCTCCGGTAGGAGTCCATGTACCAGTAGAATACATGTATTGACTTTCTTCCTCGCTTCTAGAAATGTAAACATTTTCTTCTCTTCCGTCTCCACGTCCATCATTGAATATAATAAATTCATATGACTGTAATGGGAATCCGTTGTGTTTTCTTGAATCCATTGTTGAACTATCCAACATTGGTAAGTGATGGAATCTGACTAAGCCGAATGGTTCAATATAGAACGCACGATATTGCTTAGCACCTAGAGCAATAGCCTTTCTTCCTTGGAAGAATGCTTTCTCTGAAGTATAGTTATACTCAGCAGTCTGAATAACAGACCCTTTGTTATCTAATTCTTCACCGGATTTTTGAACCAAGGTTAATCCACCTGATCCTGTATATACATCAAGAATACGATCTGCATAGTTTACTTTATCATTCCAAGTTTGAGGAATGTAATTACGCAAGTATTCAATGATATTTTGATATGGATTGTACTCTAAATAAGTAGCTGATTCTAAATACTGATACCATCCCGGTCCAGACAATAGATTTGCTTCCGTAATTCCGTCAAGGTGACGGCCAGCATATCTACCACTATGTCTACCATAAGCTAACCAGTAATCTAACTGTTTGTCAGTTACTTGTTTGAATTTAGTATCAAATTCAGAAAAGAAGATATCTGCTCCACCAGTCATTGATACATACTCCTTCATTGCAGGACGTATCATATAATGTTTCGCGGCCATCCAGGCCTTATTAGTAACTTTCATTTCCCATGACATAGCTGTCATTGGTACTTCAAATTCAATGAAAGAGTTTCCTGTAGTCCAGTGAACGTTACCACGTTCAACGTTGGCCTCCCCTCTTAATGAACCGATTTGGGCTTTTACTTGTTTTCCGGCTTTCAACCAGTTTGAGTCGATATAATCCTCGCCTGCTAGTAATGCCACTTCGTAGATAGTCTCCATTCCTCGTGTACGTGGATGAGACTTGATCAATAAAGGCAATTCGATAAGTCCTTCGATAATAATAACATCGTTTGGTCCAAATACATCAGAATCTAATCCTAATTCAAAGCTAGATCCATTAATACCTAAACATCCACTTACTGCTTGTTGAACAGACATAACGGTTGCACGAAGGTCAGATGCTTCAAAGAACAACTTCCACCGAATGTAGTCTTTTTCGGTGTTTATTACTTTGGTTTGCTGTTCAAAGATATTCATTAATGAATCACCTTTGATTATATTCGGGTAGTTCTGGCTAGCCATTTTACGCATGGCAGGTTCTAACTCCTCATATTGGATTGCATGTGGATAGAAAGAGTAAAATGCTCTTTCGTTAACTAACTTATTCGCAAGTTCTTTATTTCCAACCAAGTATTTTCCAACTTGGAATCGTTCATAATTTGCTGGTACTGAAGCCATATTTGTTTTTAATTAAAGTATTTTAATCTATCATCTGAACATCAGCAGTGCTGCGTCGTGATATTTTTTGTGTTGCGTCATTTAATTGCTTAAGGATTGTTTTTCCAGCTTTCTCTTGTGGAGAATCGCCTTTGTAATCCTCTAAAATAAATAAGAGTTTAGATAGAAAAGCTTTCTCGCTATTGCTAGTTACTTCCCATACCTTCTTCTCATATGCAGTCGCTTTAACTGCCAATCCATCCTTTCTAGTAAACGTTTCTGTTTTTTCGTGTAAAGCTTTTTCCAAGAATTTAATCTCCTCATCGGAGAATTTTCTACCAGCTACTACTTTTGTTTTAAGAAGGGCACTTTCTTTTTCAATATTCGCTTTTGCCGTATCTTCTTTAGACTTTATAGCAGCGTCTTCTGCGCTCTTGATTTGTTTTTTTACAGATGAAGCTTGGCTTGCAAAGTGTTTTTGCGCTTCTTTTACAGTATCTTCAATATCCTCTCCATCTAAATCTTCAGCTATTGAGCTTTCGACCTTCTTTTTAGGCAAGCCTAAGTCATTATAATAAAGAGTTAAAAAATGTTTTAAATTTGCTTGGTAATCATCTTTATCTGGGTCAAATTCTATTTTAGATAATTCCGTGTAAGCATTTGCTTTATTATATTGAGCAGTATCAATGCCTAAATTCTGACCTCTTAATTGGGCTATTTCTGTTTCGGTAAGTCCATTTTTAGTAATATGCTCAGCTATTTTATCTTCTAAGAGCAATTTTACTTTATGGTCATATACGGCAGCATCAAGCTTTTCTTCATCATCGGTAATAACAAAATCTTTCGGAAGTCGCCCATCAGCTATCCACTGTTCCTGTAGTATTGCCAATGGGCTCTTACTATCATCCTCATTTACTGTTTGGGGTGTAGTTTGAGCTTTGCTTTCTAATGGATCGATGAATTCTTTCTCTTTTCCATCGTCATCATCATCGTCATCATCGTCATCATCTTCATGATGATCACTAGCTAATGCTAAATCTTGTTTATTGTTTGGGTTAGAACCCCCTCCCATTTGATTTATTAAATCAAATGTGTTGTCGATTAATTCTATTGGAAGCTGATCTATGGTCATAACTTGGTGGCAAATTTATTGGTTAAAGAAATACGTTACATTTTATTGTGTATTAAAAAATAGATCTTATGAATTGTGGCGGTTTATTTTGATGTTTTGGCTGCTTTTGTAGCTTTGACTTGCTTCTCTTTTACTTCCAATTCGGCATATTTGAATGCCATTTCATCATTGTGAATCTTTTGTTTGCTAGCAAGCTCAGCATAGGCTTTTGTTAAAGAGTCATTTACATCATTTTCATCAATGTCCTGGGCATTAGACATCATATGACTTCCCATCTCAGATACAGTAAGTTTGACTTTTCTATCCAAGTCTTTTTGCATTGCATCAAAGTCTTGTTTAAGTTTAACTAACTCTTGTTGATATTTAGCATTCTGAGCCTCCATTTCCTTTTTATTCTGCATGTCGGCTTGCTGCTGCTTGATTCTTTTATCTTCAGCTTCATCAATAATATCCTGGGCTTCTGCCATTGTTGTAGCAGAAAATAATCTTGAAAGCTCTTTTAATCCGATGACGCCATTTTGAACAAAAGCTAAGGCTAGGTCTGTCATTTTCTTAACAGATGCCATTTCATTCATGGTATCAAGCAAGACAATGGCATATTGGCCAATGTCTTCATTTTTCATGTTTATCTCATAGTGCGTTTTTAGAAAATCATCTAAAACTGCATCCTTTACTATATCGTTATCTCGATATGCAATAAGACTTAACTTAAGCATAGCATATGATACATTTGTGGTGATGGTCCTGTGTTTATTATAAAAAGGCATCAACTGACGATCAGCTCCTTCTATTTGTAAAGCGCTATTTTGGTTTGTAGCATATTGGCCAATGTCTCCGATCTTTGCCTCAGAAGTGTACATTGATTTGAATAATTCTGATTCTGTGTGTTGTAATTCCTGTATTATACCTGCAGCATCAGCTAATCTACTCATGTCGATTGACTGAATAACCTTCTTTTCGTCCGGATTAAACTGAATATCTGCATTATTGGCAACTAATCCTATTTTAGTTGTTAAAATGCCATTAATCCAATCCTCCCATGTAACTCCTTTTGGTTTAGCATTTAGAGTAAACAATGCAATCTTTCCATGGTCTGTCGCTTCGACTTCTTCTTTTCTGGCCATGATCATGTCATACCTGAAATTCCAGATCTTGGCATTATCTATAAGGCTATAGTTTTCAGTGGTCCCCATTAATGAGTTATACATTCCTCCGTAAATATCTAATTTAGGTGTAAATGGGTTTTGAATACTATCGTACTGGTATTTCTTAATTTCTAGGTTTTGATATACTGAATTGCCTAATCTATCTCCGTTCCAAACTTGCGGAGCAAGAAAAGACTTTATCTTAATATCTGTTTCAGGATTCTTAGTATAATGTCCTGAAACGATAAAAGTCATAGGCTTTCCTTTATATAGTCTAGTTACTGCCTTAAGCCTGGTCGTCCATTTCCAAGTTGCAAAATTATGCTGAATTTTAAAATGATTGATTTGATTACCCATTCTCGCATAAACAGCGTTTAACATTTGCTGGCCATCCCTGGTAAGGAAGTTTGTTTCTCTCAGGATTGGATCGGTCCCAATCAATTCAACCATAGCCATATCTTTCTTATTGCTAAAGCTGTTACCCGTATATCCTGTTTGGGTTTGTGTATTATAGTACTGGTCTAAATTAGCAACATCTCCTTTTAAAAATCCTAATCCAAATCTTGCTATGACATCTTCAACACTTAGATATTGTTTATAAGTAGCAAATGTTCCATCTTCAACATGATCTATATGTGGTGATCCACCAAAATTTACGCCTCTCGGAATTAATACCTCCAATTTGGGCATATTATTAAGCATATACGGCCTGTAATACTCTTCTCCATTGGCAATTGCAAAGACTGATCCAGTATCGTACTTTTGTTTTAGTTTTTCTTGACTAGCGGTATAGCCAAAAAGTAGTTGACATACTTGCTCATCAGGGGTTTTTATCTTTTCTAAGATGGAAAGAATTTCCTCCGGACTTTCCTTCTGTACCCTGTCTGTAACCTGAGCTTGAATTTGCATTTGTTGTTCCGGAGGAAGTTCGAACATCTCCGTAGCTCCTGATTTTATTAATTCCTGCTTGGTTATTAAATCTATCTTTGGTGTAATATATTTCTCATACAGATTTTCCTTTATGGCTTCCATCTTCAATTTGTCTGCCATAGACTTGCTTTTGGATGAAATATCCTTGAATATGGCTACAAATGGAGCTGCTATAAAAGAACCTTCAAGGCCTCTTGTTATTCTACCTATTTTATCATAGTGTCTTACTTTTGTACTGCCTATGGTGAAGGTTTCTTTGTCGATGGTAATTTCCATCCCATTTTGAAGTTCTTCAATTGCACTCCATCGACCTGCATGAAGCTCTAGTCCTTCGTCAAGTCTTTTAAGTCTATCCGTATTTATTGGATTATCAACATAATTGTCGATCATCCTTTTAGCTAGTTCTTTGTCGTTGGCAAATTTTTCTGATTCACTTGGATTAAAGGCTACACCTGTTCTGCTTTTGTTTGAAAAGATCATTATTTGTGAAATGCTGGGTGAAAAATAGTTTTAATGGTTTTTCTTTTTACAAATTTTTTATATGATCTTAAGGTTTCTTCATCTTCTTCTCTCTTGGAGTGAGGGATCAATACTGTATTCCTGTGAACTAAACTTATTAAAAACATTGCTGAAATTGCATCGAAGTTCCCTTCTCCATATTGCAAAGCTTCATCACATATTCTTATACTTGGCAATTGAGATGCCATTTTTATTATTACATCTACTAAGTTGCCATCTTCTTCTATGACTTCTTTGCCTACAATGGAGTTGAATACTTCATTCAAATACATTGCTAAAGCTGGCTTCATGCCAGGTGTAATTAAGACACCTACGTCATAAGCTTTGGTCTGATTGAATTCACCTAAAGCGCCTTTTGGTTTTGGTTGGAATACATGCCACCTCATAGTATCTCTACCATTCCTTAGCACATCTGAATTATTTATCTCAGGCAACATTTTACTTCCATAAAACATAGCCATTTTAAATGCTACTTCGTGGTTTTCATCTAATGTCTCATGCCTTCCATACCATTCAGCAACGACATTAAACTGGACCTTAGATAGATCTTTTGGATAGAAGAATTTAAAAACAATAACTGCACAAATAGACGATCCATCTGCATCTTTTAAAACAGGGTCATAGACTGTAATATATAAAGGGTCGTTGTATTTAGGTTCTGGCTTGTCCAGGGCAGGCATTTCATAAATAACGATACCTCCTTTTTTGTTTTTAGCCTTTTTTTCTGATCCGTATTTATTTAATATTTCTAATTCTCCTGCTAGGTCTAGTCTAAATTTTAGTTCTGTTTTATCATTGTCGACATATTCTAACCAACCTGACTTTGCGATTTCATCCCAAAGTCCACCTTCTAAATCATTTAATCTGTCTTCTAGTAATACAGTTGGGAATAAATTGTCTTTAGCCTGCATGAACATTTCATGAGGATAAAAAGGATAGTTTATAACATGTTTATCATAAGCATCTGTGGATAATTTTCGCTTAAGAATTCTCTCAGCTAATTCATCTTCATATGCCTCTTGCAAGTTAATATTTCCATCCTCATCCCTATAAATATCTTTACGGTAATAAGTAGGAATAAATAATCCCGTTACATCATTATTATAGCTAAATAAATCTGGATAAGGAAGTATTTCGTAAGCAACAGGATTGCTATATGCATCTTTGATTCCTTCAATTGCAGTAAGCTCTCCTCCGGTTCCTGAATATGTGCTAAATCCAAATTTAGATTCTCTATTTTGGGCTGCATTATTTAAACCATGTACTTTTTTAAAGTTGTCTAAAGCTCCTGCTTCATCGGTAATAAATTTACGGGCACGTTTACCAATTCCAGCACTATCTTTTTTATAATAAGTTACATTATAAATTTTTGATCCAGCTCCTTGATATCCTTGGCCACCTTCTATTTGAGTGCGATTGGTAAATACCTTTCCTTCGCTAGTTAATTGTCCTTCATATGGATGCCAAAAATATCCAAGCGTTTCTTCGATCCCATCATTATAATATCCATGGTGAGTTCTTAAATAATCGTATGTGACAGAAAATTTGTTTAATAAGTCATCCGTATATTTTGACATTACAGCTCCAACAACAAGAGTAGTACTTTTTTTGCCTTCTTTTAAATCTTGTAAATTTTTGCATCCATTGAATACATAATCATAAGCTATCAATGCATTTGCTAACGTATAAGACTTTCCTACTCCCCTTGAAGTAAGTTCTAGGAAATTTGTAGCTTCATTTCTCCAAAGTGGTTTACCCAATGGCTTATCATGCGTTTTATAAAGGTATTCTCTTGCGTCAACATATTTTTTGTAAGTTCCGTCTGGTTTTGTAATGTATTTCGCTTCTGCGATAAGCATTTTCTTTTCAGAGTTTTTTAATTGTCCTCCGTTTTGTAATATGCCTAAAGGTCTATAACATGAAACTTCTTCATCTCCATCCATTCCTGAAAACCCATCACATACATTATACCCATAAAGTTTAAGCCAATCAATGTCTCTTAAGGTAGGAGATACTAATTCTGCCGAATTCTCTTCTCCTTGGCCTTCTATTGGCGTTAAATTTACGTACCACCACAAATTACCAGGACACCATCTCCATCCACCCAAATCGCCTCTTTTGTCTTCTCCCCAAACACCGTATAAACATTTTTCTGTAACGCTTTGCCAGTATCTATCATATTCCAAATCATTTGGATGTAATATAGGATGATTATTGTCAATAAATGGTTTTCTATTGTAAATAGTGAATGGGACAATCGATATGGGTTTGTTCTCTCGCTTCACTACAGCACAACTTTGACTTTAAAGTATAATGTAATAAATCCTAATGACTGATTGAATACCATTTCTCCTCGCTCGTTCTGAACTCTAATTGGCATATCCCCGTTTTTGAGATAGACTGTAATATTTTTTGTAAGGTCTCCTGCAAAACCTTTGTCTGTATATATTAGGTTTAGTGTTTTTTCACTAATCAATATTTCTCCTTGGCAATTACATGTCTTATAGACGGCATAGTTCCATTTATTGTTCTCAAAATAAAGTCCGATGTCAGACTTTTTAAGCTCATCAAAATGCCAAACAACTTCTTTAGAAGACTTTGCTTTAATTGTACCTAAATCGATTATTTCTTCCTTAAATAGGCCCATAACTTATTTTTATATTTACTGGATATTTTTTTCTAAGTGCTTGATATTTGCTTTTTCTCCAAATGATCTTACCCCATCTGGCCTGGCTGTCCTTTTCTACAGGGGACCACATCTTTGCCGCAGTATGACATCCGCATGTAAGGCAATGCCCATCATTTCCAAGCAAGCATTCTTTTCTGCAGTCTTCATCATAAAATCTTAGAAAATATTGCTCTAAAATATGCATGGGGAATAAAAAGTACATTGCAAATCCAAAGATCATGCTTAGTATTTGTATTGGATTATGGCATTGCCAATATGAAATCCCGGTTAATCCTTTATTGTTTTTAAGATGCCAATTCCATGCCAAGGCCAGGGCTACTATAAATTCATATATAGCTAGTATTTTAAAAAATGATGTCATTCGGTTTGGTGATTTTTGCGATTATTTCAAATTTTGGAACTAGGTATAACTTCATTCCTTGTTCGTTTTCAGTGATTGGAGAGGCATTGAATTTATACCTCATGTAGCTTTCGTGAAATCTTGAAACATAAGGAGGTGGAGCTTGACCAATTTTTTCAACATTTCCTTTGGTGCTAAGTGAATTCCACTCGTCAAGTTTTGGATTTTTAAATACACTTACTTTAAAATCTGACAATTTTACTAAGTCTCCAACGGTATATGATGGGTCTGATGTCGCAACGACTCTTGCTACTGGCGTCCACATATAACCTTTTTCTACGTCTGTTGCATTAGGCAAAATCAACATAGATTTTTTAGGGGGTTCCAATACAAAAATATCTATCAAGATATGTTCTGGTTGAAACTCATAAGCTCCTACGGCCTTCGGTGTGGGTTTCTTAAGCCAAGCTTTGAACTGACTTTCAACCCACATTTGATTTTCTTCTTCTTTAATGATTCCCATTTTTATATTTAATTCTTTTTGATTTCTCTTCTGCTAGACGATCTTTTACCGCCTGTAATCTAATAACTTCCTTCTTTGCTGCTTCCCCTTTCTTGTCACTATTTTGCTGTATTGCAATTTTTATAAACTTTGGCACTGGTTTAAAGTCTCCTATATTCAAGACTCTTATCCTTGGCATTTCATCGCTCATTATTGCATTCTTTATATTAAAATAGTAACTGCTTACTATCTCTTTTACTTGATTTGATGTTAATCCTAGTTCATCTGCAATTTGATTCATGGCCATTGCCGTTTCTTTATCAACTTGCCACTTTCCTTCCTTTTCCATCTAGGCTTATTTCGAAGTTTTTCGTATCATCAACATTTTGTAATAGCTTTGGTAGTTCAAACGTGTCCTTATCAGCTTTGATCCAATTTTTGCTAGCTAGCTTTGTTTTGTAAAATGAGACAGCCTTCTTTGTTGAGCAGTGTTTTGACTCAATAATAAACCGTGATAATCCACTGAATTTTTCTAAGTTATTGCCATTATAATTATAAACTGCACATAAGGCTAGAAATTCCATTTCCTTATTTGTTAGCTTATCTGCTTTTTTAGTATCAGGTAGTAGCGCTGAAACTACTGATATGACAGCTTTGAAGTAATCTAAGGGGTTTGTGAAAACCATTTAATCGCTTTAATTAACAAGACAAAGATAGATGAGCGATTACATATCTTATAATTTATAATACGTTATTTATT
>OFRO01000466.1_pt1 | contig 14365 bp, 10 predicted proteins | sample 1543091 | NCBI WGS metagenome assembly OFRO01 (sample SAMN07774217, study PRJEB24372) | wastewater metagenome | isolation source: Exp Tend NO 10WW | collected 2016-02
CGCTTGTTGCAGCGTCTTTGATAAGTTGTGACGGTATCATGTTGTCATCGAACGATGCGTTCTTTGAGTTTGTGTTTGGTTGAGACATAGAGAAGAAATTAAGTAGCTATAATATAATTAACTGTAACATATGGCTGTACAATGTTATGTGAAAGACCAGATCATTGATTATTTGTATTTACAGTTGTAAAAGCACCTGCTGAATTTTGATTTGTCGGTGCTATTCCAAGCGTAGCTCATCCAATATTATAAACTGTAAGAGAATGACTATGGCTTGGTATTTCATCAATACCCAATGTATGATTAACTTCTCATCCAGAAGAGCCAACTGCATCAAAGTTTGCTGAGAAAAGTGTATGTGTACCACTTTGTGATCAAGATGTATTGATAGCAGTACCTCATATAGTAGCTGCAACTTGAAATGTATTAGCTGTAGCATTAACAATAAAGTATTTTGTATTTACTGTCAATCCAGTTGGCAACGCTCAAGTTGTAGTAAAGTATACTTTGTTTCCATTCGCTAAAAGGTGACCAGTGTTCGTAATAACTCAAGGAGAAGCTATTGTTATAGTTGCTGCTCACTTTGATACTGCTGCTTGGCTTCCTACAGCTGTTCTTCAGCTTAGATCAGGTATATTGAATGTTGTTGACCCATCACCAACTCAAAATGTAGTTCATATAACTCAATACAATGTTGCATAGGTAGTTCTACTAATAGCACTACCATTACATATAAGCCAGTTTGTAGGTGGTGTTGCTGTAGACCACATTCTTAGCTCTCAAGCAATCCTACCATCTGGAACTTTGGCAATTGGCATTCATGATCCATCGAATCAAATGAATTCGGTTGTTCATCAAGTTAGGAATGACTCAACTCATGATCCATTTGTATATATAGCTCTATTCGCTGTCAACCCTGTACGAGTTCAGCCAATAGTATTGAGTTTCAATGCGATCGACGCTGTATTAGCCGCTATTAGCGTTCATAGAGCATCAAGAGCAACCTTAATTGACCCAGATATAGACCCGAGAGTGAATATCTGAGCGAGTGTCATTCGTGACGTAGCGTATGTGTCGTGTCTTGCAACGACTGTTTCAATAAGCGACTCCTGACCAGCTGTAGGAGTCGTAATTATTGTTAGTTCGGGAATCTGTTTAGGCATTAGACTGAATGGGTTATAGGAGTAAATCCATTATGCGGTCGTGTTATAGGCGATACAATGATTTGTTCGAGATTGTCCAAGACTATGAAGTCAAGATTGTTATCGATAAGCACATCATATATATCACGAGGATTTTCCCAATTATGCCTAGGAGAAGCGAGATTGTTTACAGGCATATTATAATAAGTTAGGAATTATAGTAAAATTACTACTTTTTGTTTATGATAACCGACTACTTTTTGTTTGCTTGTTCGTATATCTGTTTGAGTTGCTCTTTCGTTTTTAATACATTTTTGTTCCATACTCAATAGTTTAATCAGAATTTTGATTCTCTTGTTATCATTCCATCATATCACATTTTTTTTAATATTGCTTTTACATTTGGGTCTTCTGCAAAATGAGCCTTTCAGTCTTTTATTCATTTTATTATAGTGTCAACTGCTCACCTTGATAGCTTATTTGAATCAAATAACATTTTGTTTAATTTTCATAAGAAATCATCACTTAAATTTAGCATATCAACTATTTTTGCTTTTGGTAAAATCACAATTTCGTTTAATACGCTGTTTGGTCATCAATAAGATTTTGCATATGTCGGGTTATCTGTCATATAAAAAGCCTGCCATTTACTTCTCATATTTCCAACTTCTTTTATATTTCATCATCCATGATATAGCATCTGACCCTGTGCCTTTATAAACTCATCAGCACTTTTATACTTCTTAGCTTCTTGTACTAGTGATTCAGGTGCTTTGCTTATATCCATAGTACCAGCCTTATCAATACTCATTGATGTACCATCATTTTTCAATCTTACGATTTGTTTTGATCTAGGAACATCTTCCGTTGATCTTGGTGATTTCAAAGCTCTTTCCTTTGCTGTCATATTCATACGAGTCTGGACATTGCGGGACTCTACTTCTCAGGCTTGATTATTATAGCTTTCCATTGGTGAGGTTGAAGATAGTTCTTTATATTTTTCATTTGCAATTTTATATGTACGGAGTGCCTCTTCCTCTTCTTTGACAAGCTTTTTATATGCTATACTTGTTTTATCTTTTTCTAGCATTTTATCATATCGAATATCTCATAAAATATCTCTATTATAATCTGCAAGTTTTTTATAATATTCTATTCATTGTTTAAAAGATTCAGGGTTTCCACCTCTTGCAAATCCTTCAATATCCTGTATTCAATGTTGAATCTCGTGGAGAAGAGTTGATTTTAATGTTTTTGGATCTTGTGATAATAATGACTTGCTTAGTTTAATAATCATTTGTGCAGGGTCTTTTGGATCTTTTATTATTTGTCCTGCTGTTCATTCCTGATTTGTAAATTCTACTCTATATCCTTTTAGTTTTGGATATTGTTTGAATAGTTCATCGTGTTGCAAAATATCATTGATTTGGAAAGTTTTACCATTTATTGCTTCGTATTGATTTATTGGTTTTATCTTAGCTCCACTATCATCTATCTCAAATCTCATCTTTCCATCTGCTCACTTGAACCATCCAGTCTTTGGAGCTTCCTTTGCTCACTCGCCTCAGAATGTACCAGCCTTACTCGCACTCATTGCACGAATAGTACCGAATCTCTTTGCTGTCTCTCTCTGTGCTACGATAGGACTGTTTCCAGCGTATACAAGGTCATCATAGAACTGTCTTGCTTCATCAGCTCACTTCTTAGGAATGAGTGATTTTTTTATTTCACTTGGATTGATAAAGCCTTTGTTGTTTTTGAATGCTGACTCTGTTGTAGCCTTTGGTTTTGGTTGCGATAGATATTCTTTTAATACATTTATTCTATCGTCCCAAAATTTATAAGAAGCTTTTTCAAATTCAATATCTGATCATTTTATTGGCTTATCTATCTGCTTTTTATGAAATTCTCTATACTGTTCTGATTTTTTTATCTCTCCTTCCACAAGTTTTTTATCAGGATTCTTTGATAGTTGTTTTTTAATTTGCTCAATGTCTTTTTTAGACATATCAACTAATTCCTGTGCTTGTATAACAGGCTCGTTTTTTATTTTATCCATTTCTAAAATATCTTTTGCACTTATTTTTGATCATTTTGCTATTTCCTGGTTGTCTTCTCTAAATTTTGTAATTATATCATAATCAGTTTTTACTTCCTTTGGAATCACTTTCTCACTTTTTATTTCAGGTGTTTTAACAGTCGCTTCTTTCTTTGCTACAATAGATTTCTTTTCAGGAACTACTGGAGTAGTTTTTAATGCTGACTCTGTTGTAGCCTTTGGTTTTGCTTTCGGTACGATAGGTGGTTTTACTGCATCAGATACCATAGGAGTGCTAGTACTGCTAGCAAGACCAAGCCCAGAGGATTTATTGCGAGGAGTAATAGTATTGCCCCGACTCACAAGACGTGTAACATTTGGATTTTTGTTAGTATTATAGAGCTTCTGAGCGATTCATGGAGCTACCTTTTCAGAGTATTTCTTAGCAGCTATCATAGCAACTGCAGATACTGGATTTCCACCTGATAGTATAGCAGATACTCAAATGTCTTGTAATCATAAGAAGTTATTTTTTCATTCTTGTGATAGCTTTACAAGAAGTGCATCTTTCATAGCTAATCCAGCTCGCAATTCCTTGTTCATTTCTTTTACATCTACACCGTATATCTTTGCTTCTTTCTGGAGTTGATCTGATAGTCATTTACGGACTTTCACATCTATATCATTTTCAAGACCAGATCGTGCCTTTCCTTGTACTGTGAACATACCAGTATTTACCTTGTCATATGCACGTCTGATATTGTTTAGATCAGATAGTGTATACTCTCATTTCTTAAGCATATTCTCAACTCAAACAATATCTTTTGCATATGCACGCTGTATTTTTGGAGAAGAGTTGAGTTGATCAAGTATATCTTGCAATGCTTCGTCAGCAGATGTAGACTTTACCGTTTTATTTATATTTGATAGCTTTTTTGTGATACCATTATACGCATCATCAGATTGTTTCATAAATATTTCTGCAAGCTCTTCTTTTGGTTTTCAAGCAAGTCACTTTTTCAAAACATATTGTGCTTCATCCATACCACCAAGAATATTCTCAATCTTTGTTCTCTGTGTTCTATCAAATCATAAGTCACGTTTTACAATAGCTTTTGGTATATTCCTTGTAAGTGTTTCGCCTCACATAGGTATTGATTTTACTCAACGTGATATATTCTTACCACTTGCCTGTAGTCCAGCACCGATTTTATCGCTAATACTACCTTGTGTAAACTTAGCAGCCTTTAATCATGAAGTTGTAGACTGTGCAACCTTACCAATAGCAGGAGCAACTACCTTTTCAAGTAATGGTCAAGCTACAGCACCCATTGCAGCACCTGTGAGAGCAGACTCTCCTATATCATCGAATGTTGCTTCGCTTCCCTTATTCATAATAGGAGTGAGACCACCAAAAGCACCACCATATACAGCACCTCTTCAGATAGTAGCACCCATTCAGGCACCACTTGGAGCAATTCTACTAACTCAAGGTATAAGAGCAGTTCCAGCAATCTGTCCAGCTATATCACCAACTTGTGCTGCACCACTTCGAGACGTGAAGTCATTGATTCATTGCATAGTGTCTTTTGTGTAGTCTGTCCCACCAGTTACAAAGTCAGTAACACCAGCAGGAAGACGCATCATACCAGCCTCAGCACCTCATACAAAGTCTACAGTACCAGAGAGGAGTTTACGTCCTGTGCTTGCATTCTCTCTTGCACTTGTTTGCCAATCAGAGAACTCTTGTTGTTTTCGTGCTTTCTCTTCTGCATCTAGTTGTGCAACTGCTTGTATGATTTCATCATCGCTATATTGACCAGCATCAAGCATCTGATTCATAAGAGCGGATTTATCCTTTTCGCTTATACCATACTGAGTAGCTTTTCGAGCATTTCCAATCTTCGTAACATCAGTCATGAATCTATCAGCAGGAGCAAGGATTGATTTACCAATAGACTTTCATGTATTAGCAACATCGCTACCGAATTGTGATACGTTTGATTGTATCTGGTTTACTACTTGCTTTCCTTGGTTATAGGTCTGTGTTCAGAAGTTAGATACGTTCTTTTTTATAGTGCTTCCTACATCATAAACATCTCCTCAGAAGTCTTGGAGATTAGTGTTTATAGCAGATGCAACATTGCCCACCTTACTTTTTCAAGTTTGGTAGGCATCATAAGCATCACCTCAGAAGTTCTGTAGGTTTTGATTGAGTGTGGAGAATATGTTGAAAGCCATAGTATTATTTGTTAGCTTTTAATCGTTCAGCCTTTATCTTTTCAAGCTGTGCCCTAGCAGCATCAGTAACAGGTGAGCTTACTGGAGCAGTCGTAGCAGATTGTCATTGACCTCAAAGATTCTTGAGCATCGATCCACTAATAATAATACTAGGATCAAGACCTCTCTGATTGAACTCTTCCTGTGTTACTCATACCAAGTCTGACATCTTGTTGTTAGATGCTTGAACGATTACATTTATTGAATCAACGAGTTGCTGTCTCTGCTTGTCTGTAAGTTTCGTTCATTCTTTCGCTTTTTCAATTACGTTTAATATTCAATCAGCGATGCCTCTTGCGTTCTCAACTGATTGTACCTCTGACTCTCTCGCTACGGAAGTAGGATCAATAGTCTTTAAGAATCATACAACACTTGCTACATCTCCGATTGCTGTCTGTGGTTGTGCGAGTAGTTTAAGAGCTGTTTTTGCTTGTGAAGTCTGTGTACTATAGTTCTTTCTTGCTTCGTCCATAACTCACTCACGATTCTTTATAAAAGTAATATCATCATCACTCTTGTATCCGAGCTTTTTCTTTGCCTCTGTTGGACTGATTCAGTCAGCCTTTGCAGTCTTTACGATATTATTTACCTTTGCATTACGCTCTCATTCTGTCCCACCTGTTACAAGTCCGAGTGTCTTGCTTCTCAGATCAGAAGTATTTCAAGTAGCTGTTTGTTGCGACTTAGGAAGCTTTGGAATGAGTGCATTAACTCTCTTTTGTAGATTTTCAGCAACTGCATTAACACCGTCTTGAAGAGTTTTATAACCAGCTACTCATTGAGTACCAAGTCTATCAAATTGACCAACATTTCAAGGGTTATTATTCTTAGCTCCTAGTCATTTTGTACCCATAGAGCTATCTGCTGCCATTACAGTAGCAATCATAAGAGGATCCATACCTGTCTTTTGTGCTGCTATGTTTATCATTTCTGGAGTAATCTTTGTTCCTTTGTATTGATTCACGAATGCATCGAGACCAATGTTCTCAGCCTTATTATAGATATTTGCTCTATCAGTACCATCCATATCAGCTGTAGCATAAACTCCGAAGAATTTATTTCCATTTAGTTTTCCACTTGCCAATACTTTCATGAGTTCAGCACCTGAAAGATTTCCGACTTGTGTCTGTGCAGGTTGACCATAAATAATGTTTGATATTTCTGTATCATCAAATCATTGAGTTCGTAGATCAATAACTTTCTGATTGAGGTCTCTGTTTGTCTGCATATCATTCGTCAATCGAAGCTTGTTAATATCTTGATTGTAATTGATACTAGACATTCGCTCAGCTTGATTGTAGCCCATCTTTGCAAGCTCTTTCTGTTGTCCAAAGTTTCTCAAATCAGATTGCTCTTGGAATTGATACCCTCTCGCTTCCTTGGCGTTGGCTTGATCAATGTTTGTGTAGTATTGGAGGAGTCCAAGATCACGCTCTGTAGCGTCTTTTTGCTGTTGATATGCGAGTGAGTCTTGTGCCATTCCCATCTCTGCGAGAGCTTGGAGCTGTTGAAAGCCTTGATTGTACTGAGCAAGAGCATCTTGTCTGTCTTGACGTGCCATTGTGTAGTTATCCTTTGCGTTTGTGATAAGTGTAGTGAGGGCAGAAGAGGCACTAGCTTTATTCGCCTCAAGCATAGTGATCTCATCGATAATATCCTGAGACTCTGCCAGAGCTTTCGCGTTTACTGTTTGCTTTGTTGCACCTGTTCCCTTATACCTTTCTGTCACGTTCTTTTGAATGTTCTTGAGTCTATCCTTTGCTTCTGTGAGTTTATCCTCGACTGCTTGTACTTCGTTTGTCTTTGTAGCTATGTTTGGATCGCTATTCATAATCGTTGCTACTGTTGTCGGATTAGACATAACAGGAGAACGAGAGAGATAATTAGAAAGGTTGTCTTGCCAGTTAGTCGTTTCTTGTCGTGCTGTTACTGGAGCGTTAATACTCGCCAACTTCATTGCATCAGTAACAAGTTGAGGGTTTTTCGCCATCAAATCGTTATATGTTTGAGTTCCTGGGATCAATTCTGTGTTGATTACCTTAGACAACTGATAAGGATTGAGATTTTCAAAGCGTGTTGTGTCTTGGTGACGAATAAGAGCGTCTTGAAAAGCGGGAGTATTCTTTGATTCGTTTGGAATAGTAGCACCTGTTGAAATAGCACCATAGATACTATTCGCATCGAGTCTCTTTGACTTCCAGAAAGCGTCTACAAGAGCTTTTTCGCTCACATCCTTACCATCATAGCCGAAAGCCTTATTGAAAGCGTTACGATCGTTCAAAAGGCTCTGATTTGTACTAGAAATAGACTCTAGATTACTCCAGAGTTGCTGTCCTGATTGACTCTTTAGATTAGAAGTATTGATTCTATCTTGTTCTGCTTGGTTTTGTGCTTGCTGGACAGTAGGAAGTTGTCCAAGTTTCGCCTCACGACCAATCTCAGTCGTCAATGGTTGTGCTTTCGCTACAACTGGTTTTATTTCCTGCTTAAATCCCTGTGTTATAGCTTCTTTTGCTGTAGCAGGCTTTGGAATGTTAGCACTTACACTAGGAGTTTCCACCTTTGGTGCTAATACTTGTGCTTCATTCGTTCCATAATTCCATTGTCCTTCTACTCTTGGTGGTGTAGGTACAGTTGGTGGAGTGATAGGAGCTGGAGCAGTTACAGGAGAGGGAGTATTGATAGGCGTTGGAGTAGTTGGAGCTACTGGAGCAACTGGTGGTACTACTGGAGGAGTTACGCCATTTTGAGCGTCTATTGCTTGCTTGGCTGTTCATTGTCGTGCCATACTATGCAAAGAAAGTTAATATTGTTGTAATTGTAGCTCATACTCAACTATTCGCAATAGTGAGTATCTTTCCATTTATCGTACAGGTTACTGTTCAGACTCAGAGATTTATCATCTTTGTTGTACTTGATCCTGACGTTGTCCCTATTCAGTTAGCGAATACATAGTGACTACCCTGTGAGCTTGTACCCATAGACCCAGAACATACACGGTTTGCTATGAAGCTTTGACACTGTACCGAGTTGATTGAGAAAGGTACGATTATATCCTTGCTTGTTCCATCTGCTACTGTCTCGACTATGTGATAGGAGAAAGGCGTAGTATCGCTTGGGTCTATCTTATGTTCATTGCCTCAGAACATTGCTTGAAATGAAACGCTATCCTGTGAGATAGGATAGAGAGGCTTTGACGTTGGTATGTTAGAACTCTTCGGTTTGTTCGCCATAGACTGGTATTACTCAATAGAAGATAGGAGTTGTTGTTGTATCTGCTCACCTTGTTATGCGTACTCGATACTCTATCCAGTTGAACTTGTTCGATAGGATGCTAGAGAATTGGCTAGCGTAGATAGTAGCACCTCCTTCGATTGAACTTGTCCAGCTTCCTATTTGTACAAAATTTATATTTGATACTGTACTAACGTCTGTTCTTGCATCAAGTGCTATTGTTCAGCCATTGAGTTGAAATGATATATCTAACTTCGTTAGTTCTTTGAACTGACGGAATGATGGAGCGTAGAAGCGACAAGAAGAGATTTTACCACTTGGTGCGAAGATACCAGTCTCTCGATTCTCTGACACAGGTGAATAGCCTGGAGCATCGATATTTCCAGTTCATGTAGCTGTACCTTTCTGTACGAGTTTTAACTTTGTTGATCCATCGAAATAAGCATAGAGCGGTCAGTTTCAGAAGACTGTCTCTTCATCACCGTTTATATACTCACTTCCTACGAATCCACCCGGGAAGAAATTGTTCTTTCGACCATATGTTGTAAGTTTTGTTCCGAGTGTTTCATTTCATCGACCAGCAGCATTGATAAGAGGTGAATTTACTGCGTAGCCATTGAACGTACCGAATGTCGTTCCACTCATAAGAGTGAAGTTGAGACCACTTCTCTGATAGATACCATTGCTTGTCATTACCCAATCACTTGTATCTCATGGAAGTACATCGTATATCTTGAAGTTTACATTCAGTACACCTGTTGGGATGAGCTTAGTAGCTACACCACTCAGGAGGTCTGCTGTTGAGTAGTAGTAGAGCTTATCTTGCATATACACATAGACATATCCACCTTGTGATGAGATACCTGTACAAGTTCAAGGGAGTGTATCGACTATCGTTCAAGGCTGTGACACAAGAGGTATGAGAGACTCATAGTCCATCATATAGATAGATACTTTTCCATCTGCTGCTCTACTTGTCCACATGAGAGCTTGATTGTCTACGAGTGTAGCATACTTCTTACCGTAGTAATTATTTATGTTTGTTGTGTTGTGTGTGAATGTGATACGTTCAGGATTCGTGAACATCAGCAAATAATCAAGCGTTTCTGCACTACTTACAACAGTCTTTGCAATGTAGTAGATATTACAAGTGATAGCAGTTGATCATACTCCTGACTGTTCCCAGAAAGCATACACTCATCGAGGAGTTTCTACAATATCAGTTATGAGTCCACCAAGAGGGAAAGAGCCAGTTACTCATAGATATGAACTAGGAGAGCTATATTGATACCGACTCATGTCACCATTTCGCATGAATACAAAATAGTCTTTGTCTCAATCAGTTCCAAGTGTAACTATTCCCATCACTTTCTTGTTGAGACCAGATCATACTGTCCACTCTCGTATCTCATTGTACTTTGCCAGTCTTGCACCTGGATTAAGTCTTGTTTCGATTGCCTCACTATCGAAAAAATACCCATCAGCTATTGCTTCACGGGTTTCAGATAGTCATTTTGAGAAGTCATTCCAGAGCATATTATGAGAAGTAAGTAAGATTTGGAAGCTGTGACTCTTGCTGTCCATTCGTACGATTAGACATACGAGCTATCATTCGTGACTCTTCTTCGAGCATATCATTATAGGCTGCTGCTCTCTTATCGAGTTGACCGATTGTCTCATAGTACATATATCGCATATGTGTTGTTATTGTTTCATGCCACTCTGGAGGTACTCATATATTCGCCTCTACCGTTGAGAGAGTGAGTGGGATAGGGTTATATAGCCCATAGACCTTCAATCAAGCTGTGACGACCTCTGTAGGAGCAGGAAAGAGGTTAATAGACATATCATTGAAACGATACGTTGGACGATAGAGATTTGCCTGTGTCATTATCGAGTCATCTCGTTGCATTTCAGAGAGTGCAATAGGGAGAGCAAGTACATAGTCTGTGTCGCTTTTATACTTGATTGCAACCTTTGTTATCTTGAGGATAGGAGCAACAAGGCTTGCATCATCTCATCGTGTGTCAAAACTGTACTCAGATTGACCGATTACTGTGTCTCTTGTCCATATGTCACTCATAAAGTCCTCGTTCACTTCACTTCGGATAGTAGCAATTACTTTCTGATATGAGTAGTTAGCGAGTTCGAGTGCTTTTGTATCGTTGAAAGCTGTTGTTGATACGTTGTGACAACGTGTTCGGAAGAGTGATATGATGCCTGATACGTCCATATGGTGGATGGTTATATACTAGTTACAATCACTACCCGAAGGTAGTAACTGTGAAGCAATACATAAGCATTGACAAATTAACTAGACTGCGGTTGCTCATGATTCTATTCTCAGCAATGCATTCTGTTGAAGAATTTTAGCAGCAAATGCTACTTTTCCACCAACAGTAGCACGCTGATGAAGAGGATCAGCTGTACCACCAGATCCAACAGTCTCGTAGAATGTTTCCATAGACTGCCAGTCAGTAACACCATATGCACCTTGTCCAAGAATGTATGAAGGGTATACAGTTGTAGTAGACGCGATTGTAGTTACGTTAGACGTTTCCATAATACGAATACCGTCGAGCTTACCAGTTTCACCATTGAGGATAGTTTCGTTTGTAACATACTTGTTAGCTTCGAGCCAAAGACCAGAAGAAGTGTTACGAATGTTACCAGCGACAAAGCTATGAACGATACCAACGTAGCATCCCATAGAGATAGGCTTAGCGTTGAGAGAACGGAGCTTAGTTGTAGCCTTAGCGAGGTCTGCACCAGTTACAACGTCTGTTGCAGCAAGAGCAGCACGATTGAGAGCACCATTTGCATAGATTACATTTGTACCTGTTACGAGTTCTGCTTGAACTACTTGGTCAATGATACGACCCATATTAGCAGCAATCTCACGACCAGCGTCAGTAACGATAGAAGTAGGAGCTGTTTTGAGGAGAAGATCAGTGATAATAACGTGGATACCATATTGAGCAGGAGTTGCCTGAACAACAGTATACGTTCCAGCTACTTCAGTAGGAGTTGTACCTTCTACGAGTGTTGCTTGTGCAACAGTACGAGTGAGTTGGTCAAATCGAGCCCAAGACACAGTGTATGCACCAGTTGGAGCAGTAGCTTGTTTACCATATTGGTAGAAATAAAGCTCTGGCTCAAGGTTTTCGAGAACTGTCTTATTAAGAACATTCTGGAGATACGCTGCAGGAGATGCACCGTTTTTCACATTGGCATTAGTAATAGCTGCCATATAAAGGAAAGAAAAGAATTAAATTCTTATTCTGCCTTCTCTTACTGCTTTATCGAAATCTTTTTGGTAGTCTTCTGAATAGATATCTACCTTGGTTGGTTTGCGATTAGTAACTCAAGAGACAGAATATTTTTTTGCCTCTGATTTAGCAGCAGATTGTGGGTCGATTACAGAAGTATAGAATTTATACGCTGTTTCAATATCCATATTGTGTTCGCTAGCAACACTTCGGATTTCATCAGCCATTCATATAGCATTAGGATTGTCACGAAAGAAGAGTTTCTCTTCTATTTTTCGTTCTGCTCGCTCTTCGATTAGGCTCTCAATGTCTTTCATTGACTCTTTATCATATGATGAGTCAATCTTCTCTTGGAGCTGTCTACGCAAAGCGTTCCTTTCTGCAAGTATCTTCGCAAAGTTAGAGTTTGATTTCTTCTTTGGCTGTGTATCTTCCACTTTCTTTTGCTCTGGCTCAGAGTCTGTGCCATCTTCGTCTGATTCAGTCTCTTGGACTTCCTCAGTTTCTTCCTCTACATCTTCTGTAGATTCAGGAGCATCTTCGTATTGCTCTTGTTCATTTGTGCCTGAACTTGGCGATAGAGCTTCAAGGATGAGTGCATCCGATTGCTCTGGGGTGAGGTTTTCGTACATAGGGAGGTTATTATGCAGCCTTACTGCTATTATAAGGGATTTAACCCTGATTATTCCATCTAGTTTCCTAGATAGAACTGTCAGAACTAATTTCTATACGAGCCTTCTCTCTCATTATGTCGAGAACTTTGTAAGGCTCTGTGATAATAATATTGAGTATGTTACGTTGTGCAATTATTAAGCGTAGTTCTTCTTCGCTTGGATTATGCCACACTTGGCTTTCGAGATCGTCCTTTAGCTTTTGGAGTATTTCCTTCAGTGCTAGGAAGTCCTCATTCGCTAGGAGTCTCTGGAGTGATTGGGCTTTCTGCCTCTCGTCTAGGTTCATGGAATTGAATATAAGGGAAATACTTTCTCATATCTGCCTCACTTACTCCGAGATTTTCGAGAGCTTCCTTGTGTGTGAAGTAGTCATAGACTCAGGTCTTTTTGAGCTTTACATCATTTCGGAAGTCATCGACTATGTCTATTACGTTTCCTGCTTGGTCTACAATCTTCTCCTTATAGAGTCCGAAGAAGTTACGGATTGTTTCCTCTACTGTGAATTGTCCAGAGAGTTGTCGCATAACGTCTGCAGATGCTCCATCGTAATAGATTCATGGATTAGTTCATGGTGTTCTTAGCATAGACTAGATTTTAAAGAATACACGAATAGCACCGATGATACCAGGGAAGCAAGCATCAATGATTGATTGTCTCATTCGCTTGTATGTATCGATATTATCCAAACAACGGTCAGCGTTCTTTTTGTTCTCTTCGATTTGCTCAGTATGAACACGGACGATATTGTTTCGTACTTCCTCGTCCTTCTCTTCTTTATTAGCTCGTTTGATTTCTACTTCACAGTTGTGAATAACAGTAGGAGCTTTGAGGTATGAAGAGTAATCGAGAGCAATCCCTTTTTCGAGGAGTGCAATTTGTTCGAGCATTTCTTTTTTAACTGACATATACTATTGATTAGGATTATTAGTAGCATTTTGAGATATAGAAGCATTAACCATTTGATTTGTAGCTACGTTAGCAGCTCATCCTCACACGTCTTTTGCTTGTCCTTGACCTGACTGTATGTAGGCTTGCTTTCGCATCTCTATGGCTATTTGTTTAGCCTCTGTGTCCATAGCAGATTGGAAGACGACTAGATATGTCATGTGGTCTTGGTTGATATCTCGAATGGTTGCTGCCTTCATATCGTTCTCGTTGAGGAGCTTTACTATGTTGCGAGCATCCATCTCATCTGGTTCATATGGACACATCACTTGAACATCTGCACGAGTCATTCCTTGGAGCTTTAGTATCTTACGTCTGATATAGTTGAGAGATATTTTGTGAGAGTTTGGATTAGCTTCCATTACTGCGAGACGAGCATCGAGACTTGCTGCGATTCTAGCTCTCTCTGATTCAAACTTCTTCTTGCTCTCTATGATTACTTGAGGATCTTCAAATGTAAGGAAGTCTGATTGAGTAAGTTCGAGTACACGAGTTCCATCAATAGAGGATGCAATACGAATGAATTTCTTATCAGTCTTTGAGAAGAACTCTTTATAACTGCGATACCATATATCTCTCCAGAATTGCTCGTCTGCTAGCTCTTGGTGAAGAGTAGTGAGACCGAAACGTATGTTAGCGTTCTCTTGTATCTTTTTCACTTCACCAAGTGTTTGTGTTCCATCTCATTGGACTCAGAGTTGGTTGTTGTTGATACCTGTCTCCATTTGCATAGCTTCCATTATCTCTTGGCTTACCCTGAATGAGTCTTCTAATATATTGTTG
>OFRO01000469.1_pt1 | contig 14325 bp, 33 predicted proteins | sample 1543091 | NCBI WGS metagenome assembly OFRO01 (sample SAMN07774217, study PRJEB24372) | wastewater metagenome | isolation source: Exp Tend NO 10WW | collected 2016-02
TTCTTATGGGCGTGTCTCTGCCCACGTTTTGAATTGTACATTAAGAACATCAATAAGTAAAGAGTAAAAGAGATATTTTTTCACGGCAATTCTCTAATTCAGGTAAGCCCCTTTGCCTGAGCCTTATCCCAGAACAATGCTGCCGCCTCGACCAGCACATCATCTATGGCTCCTAGCTCCAACTTCCAGACTGATGCTTCATAGACGTGCGATATGGCCATTTTGTGCTGTAACTCAAGCTCATCAATCACGGCATCGGCGACCTTCGCTCGCCAGTTGTTTTGAGCCTCATAGACATGATCTGAGGCATCCGCACTGGCGCAGCCGCCAATATTTTCCAGCATGGTTGAATGGGTAGGATAGCCCCGGACATATTGTCCGCCCCTTCTCCAAGCACCCCAGATGGATAAATTCCGATCCGCGTCGACGGGGACAAGCTGGCGTAGTCGCTGGTTTTCTTCAAACTCGTCTCTTTTCATTGGTTCACCCTTTTCCGTTATAAATCATTTGACCGTTTTCCAGTCATGTGCTTGAGATAAGGGTCTAGCTTTAATCACGATCAATGTTTTATCTGTAACTTGGTCTTTTTTTATTTCGGCGCGGTCTGCCCTCGATAACAAACCGGTTCCAGCTTTTGATCCAGAATCTTTAGTGATTCGATTCCTGGCCGCATTGGGTTTACCATCCCAAAGTAAAGCATTCGCCTCTGGGAAATGAGACGCAATAAAAGTGCGGGCAGACTGTCTAAGATTCGTATATTCGGCAAATGCTTGTGGATATAAATTTATAATGGCTCGCCTGATAGCATCCCACCTATCATTGCCGACAATTTCTTCACTTGAAATTTTTGCGGCTCTCAATAGAACAATGGATAGCGGCAAATCCTTATTCCATCCATTAGCAATCGCCTCAGCAAAATCAAATTTCGTTATTTCTATAAGCATAATTTAAGCTCCTTCACTTTTGCCTTGTAGTGGGTGATTAGCTCGCGTATGTCCTCGATAGCGTAATATCGTGCTGAGTTATCATTTTCGAGCGCTTCCACAGCAGCCAGCCCAATTTTTTTAATCAACGCAGGGCGGTAATTCACGATGTTTCCGGATAACCGAAGGTTGCAATGGTGGTTGCATTGAGAGTGCACGTTATCCTCGTTAAACCGATGCTGTGGGGCTGCTCCTCTTGATCTGTAGTGTCCTGCGCAATATTGAATATCGGGTGATTGAGTACCGCAGCTGATGCAGATATTGCCGTCTCTGGCCCTGATATAGGCATTGAATACCCTTTGAACGTCATTCAGCCAATCATTGCGGCTTTTGAGTTTCTCTTTCCTTATCCTGGTGGATTCTCTTTCCGCTTTCTTTCTTTCCTTCTGCCGCTTTAATTCAGCCTTGCAGATAGGATCGCCGCAGGTTTTTGATGTCATGTACCTTCGTTCAAATTCAGCCCTGCAAATGGCGCATTTGCTCATCAAAACTCCCGAGAAACCCCGGACTTCAGGCCGGGGAGGTAGAGGGCGGACGCGAAGCGTTCGGGTTGTTGGGTTTGCATCTTGACTTCTCCTTTTTTAGTGGGTATGATATGGGTATGAAAAAGACAAATCTCTATCTGACGGGGCCTTCGATTGAAAGATTGCAAGCTCTGGCTAAAAAGACTGGCCTTTCGGTGGCTGAACTGATACGCCGCGCCATTGACGACTTTCTGAAAAAGCAAAAATGATCCTTGTTTACAAATACCGGGTAAAGTCTCTGAACGGATTGCTGAACAAGCAGGCGCGAGCGTGCAATTACGTGTGGAACTATGCAAACGACGTTCAGAAGCAAGCATTGAAGTGGGGCAAGAAATGGCCGTCCGGATTTGATCTGAATGTTCTTACCACTGGCAGCAGCAAAGAACTTGGACTGCACTCGGGCACGGTCAACGCCGTGTGTGAGCAGTACGCTAAGTCTCGAAAGCAGCACAAAAAACCCTACCTTCGCTGGCGCGGCAAGAAGTCGCTCGGCTGGGTTCCGATCAAGGGTCGTGATCTGAAGCGCGAAGGTGAAGCCTTTCGTTTTGCAGGCAATACGTTCCGCGTGTTTAACTCCCGCACATTGCCTGAAGGAAAGATCAAGGACGGCACGAACTTTTCTCAAGACTCGCGCGGTAATTGGTTCCTGAATATCGTGATCGAGGTCGCCGATGCCTCGCCCCGTCCGATCAACAACGGCGTTGGGATTGACCTCGGGCTGAAAGACTTTGCCACACTGTCCACGGGCGAAAAGATAGAAGCCCAGCGCATTTACAGGGGTTCCGAACAGGTGCTTGCAGTTGCGCAGAGGGCCGGCAAAAAACGCCGTGTCAAGGCGATACACGCACAGATTGCGAATCGCCGCAATGATTTTCACCAAAAACTTTCCACCCGTCTCGTGCGGGAATTCGATTACATCGCAGTCGGAAACGTCTGTGCTAAAGGACTTGCAAAAACCAACCTTGCAAAGTCTGTTCTTGATGCCGGTTGGTCGTCCTTCAGAAACATGCTCCGTTACAAAGCGATTGCGCACGGAGCCAAAGTTGAAGAAGTGAGCGAAAGATTCACCACGCAAACCTGCCACGAATGCGGAAGCATTGCCGGGCCGAAAGGCCAAACGGGTTTGAATGAGCGAAACTGGATTTGTGGTGATTGTGGTTGTTTGCATGATCGTGATGTGAACGCTGCTCTAAATATCCTTTTTCGCGGCTACGGACATGTAGCCCCTGCTCAGGGAATCCCCGTCCTTTAGGGCGGGGAGGATGTCAATACAGCGCATCTAGCTCACTATTTGCAAACTTCTTGACGGCCTTGCTGTCTAGCGATCCCCACTTCTTTCTCTTTGAGCAGCCCTCTAAATAACCCTTTAGCAAGGATTTTCTATCCCTTCTGCCTTGATAGTTTTCTTTGCATAAAGTGTGCTTTCCTAGATTCTTGATGAAGTCTAGTTCTTCATTTGTTGAATAACTTGATCTGATAGCCATTTTTTTATTCCTAGTCTCTGTGAACAATATCCGACCATTTTACGCCATGCTCAACACCGAACGCATACATCAACTCGATCAATTCAGAGAATTCTTTTTTCACCATCCGGCTTGTTCTCTGACCACAAACAACGAACCCGCCATCAAGCCCAGGAACCACTTTCTGCTTTTTCAGTGCCGCCGAGAAAACATCTTTCCACTCTTCGGCTGTCAGTTTATTGCCATGCCAATTAACCTGCTTGCTAATCTCTTGTAAAACAGGCCACAGGGCGGCGTTTTGATCTAGGGTGCGTGTTGGTTCCTGAATGGTGACGATATAGCCTTCTGGGGCTGTTTTAACGATTTCCAGAGCCAATGCGCGGGCTTGGGCATGGGCCAATCTGAAAACTCGTTTCATATCAACCAACCCATACTCTGCATAAACTTTACGGGGTCTTTATTGCTCTTCGTGAGATTGCACGTTGGGCACAGTAATTGGATGTTCGAATCCGCGTGCTCTCCACCTTTTGACAAAGGTTCTATGTGGTCCATGTGAAAAGACTTTAGCTTTTGACGGCAACAAGCGCAGCGGCCACGCTGTTTTTCCATGAGAAAGCTAGCTAGGCCAGGAGAAATACTGCCCCCACTTGTGAGAGCCCTGCGCTTATGCGCATAGCCTCGATGCCTAGCGGGATTCTCAGCCCTGTCTTTTCGACTCCTCTCATTCAATTTCTCTCTGTTACGCTTCGCCCAATCACTTGTAGCTGCGCAAGCAATATCACGATTTTCGGCACGCCATTTTCTTGCCGCAGTCATGACCTTTTCTGTGTTTCTGCGCCGCCACTCAGCAGCGGCAGCATTAACACGACTTTTGTTCTCTGATCTCCATTTTTCCTGACGCTCTTTATGTCTTTCGGTGTCTGCGCGATAACGAACCGCAGCCTTCTCGGCAATCGCGGCCTTGTTTTTTTGGTAATACGCTGACGCAGATTCTTTTGCCTCTTTAAGGTTTCGCATGCGCCTGGCTCGGTCGTACTCCGCCTTATGAGCCTTCTTCTCCTCTGTCGTCATGCGCTTATCGGTCATTTCCGCTCTTACTAGGGCGGCGAAGGATGCCAAAATCCTTACCTTTTATCTTCACAAGTCTACCATCCTTATCCCACCACACGACACCTTCTATCGCGCCATCGCTCAGATATTCCCGTAACCCATAGAATGTCCTAGGACAGTCTGGCAGAACTTCCAGCCCATGCTTCACCAACACATGGCAATCAAAACCTTCTGGGTTATTTTGCACCTTTGGCCCACAAAGCTCGTAAGTTCCATCTATGCGTTGCGTTAGTCGTTCAAATGCCTCCCGGTGTCTTGCATCGTCCGGCCCGTCCCCCACTGGAACCCACCCAGGCCAATGCCCTGTTTTGACATCCGGGGCTGGTTGGGCAGGCTCAAATCCAATAGGCGGAGATTTCCCAGCCTTCGCGTCATACCGTTTAAATAGTTTTCCATCGCGCACCAAACAGCATGTTCCGTCAAACTTCCGTGTAGCCACGCCCTCGCCAGCTACAACCCATTCAGCGCCTGGAACTACCTCATCCCGCACAAGTTTATCGCCGTCATAGTTTCTTTGAAACAAAGAAATAGTCTTTTTCATTATTGAACCTTCTTCTCCTCTGTCGTCATGCGTTTATCGGTCATTTCCATTCCCCATGCTTCCCCCTGTTCCCTTTTCCCCGCTGAGTCCCTTGGCCTGGATTTCGGCTTCGATTGCTTGTTCGTCTTTGCTCATGTCGTTTCCTTTGTGTTGCCGGGCTTCGTAGCGGGTAGCCGGCTAACCCGTCATTGCAAGGGAGCTGCGCAAAGAGCCGCGCAGGCCGGTTATTTCAGGCGTTAGCCGCCTTAATCACGACCGCGCCAGCAAGAACGACAGTAAACCGAGTTATGTTGTGCGCGTGCCAGTTAATCAGCGTCCTGGTGCTGGTGTTGCTGATATTGGCAAGCTCGGCAAGACTTTTAATCCCTGCCTGCTTACATTGTTCTGATGGTGTCATACCACTGGCCTATACCACAGTTCACATGCCGGGGCGTAATAAGTACGGCCATTCTTTACATAGGCTATCGTGCCATCTTCACGCAATACTCCCGGATATTCTGTGCCACCCTTGCGGTGCGATATGTAAACTGGCTTTGTCATGATATTTCCCCTCAATTTGTCCGGTCGTTTGCTTCACCGTGTAAGCATTATAATGAAACTATTTCGCATAGTCAAGCATTTTATTGAAATAGTTTCAAAATAAACCAGAGCGCAGGCGGCTAACCCATCATTCAAGAGGGACAGGCAAAAAGCCGCCTGCCCCTTAATTCAAACGATAGTTAACACCATTCCCATATCAACCTCCTTGATTGTTTAAGTTGATTTACCAAACATAGTTGCCTGTTTCGCCGTATTGCCAGCGCCGACTTTCTCAGCCATGATTAAACCTCGCATCCAGTATCCTTGCCCGCCCCTCTGCATGGAACCTGATCTTCCCTTTCCCCGACACTGCACTAACCTCCTCAATCATCCCTGTCGTTTCCCGGCAGTCCCGGCAGATGTAGCGGATACGCACGAAGGGGATGCGCTTGTAACGGTAAATGTCGTGGCGAAGCAGGTCGCCACCGCAGGTGCAGGTCTTCAATTTTCCTCAAACCTCATTCGCTCAGTATTAAAAAATAATCCAATCTTCCCTTCCCATTCCCCATTCCTTTGTTTGTCGCAGATCAACACGCAATCTGGTTCGTTCCCAACCCAAAGCCCATTGGCAATGTCGGCTTCTTTTTTCTTGTTCCGCCAAACAGTAATGACGTTGCTCACTTGATCAGTGATTGAGCCGGTTCCCTTGACATCCATCTTGCCTGGTGGAGTTAATTCATCCTTTGCTTTTCTAGAATGTGCAACAAGGTGAATATGCATGTTTGAATCCATCGCAATCGCGCATAGTTGATCCACAAACCGCTTTTGAGCGGTGTAATCATCTTCTGCCATTCCACACTTCATCAAACTATCAATGACGAAATGGTCAGCCTTTAATACGTCTGCGCAGTACCTTAATACCGCTAATATCCGGTCGCTTTTCACCGCCCCTTGTTGATCATAAATCCAGATGACACCATCTGACCATTGGTGGAATTTCTGTATTTCATCAACCGTTGGAATTCTTCCGTATTGTTGTCGGCACATTCTAGCCAGCGTAATCACTGGTTTCATTTCCATGCTCGCAATCACGACACGCTTACCCGTTCTAGCGAATTCTGTACAGGCTTGCCCAAGGATCATGCTTTTACCGTGTCCTGACATACCACCCCACAGAGTGACATCACCAGGAAGGAATCTGATCTTTTCATGGGTTTTTCTCCAAGGCAACAAACACCCATGAGTTAATTCTTCCCCGTGAAAGTAATCAGTGACCTGATCTACATAATCAGCCCCTGAGCGAACATTATGGGCGGCGTCTGTTTCCTGCATGTAAGCAGAAAAGTCGATTACATCAGGCTGTAAAATTTGTGCCATTTTCCACTTTCAAAATCCAAGGTGCATGATGTAATGCCTCGCTCTCAAGCCGAAGGCGCTCGTTATTCTGTTCTTGAGTTCTGCAAACACTTGTCCTTGCATTCTCAAATTGTTCCGCCCAGCGAAGCTCTCCAAGATCGTGCTGGCCCCATTTTGGATGCCACTCATATCCGAGGTCTATTCCGTACTCCCCGCACAACACCATCAACTGGGTTGCGTATGCCTTCATTTTCTCAATAAGCTGCGTAAAGGTTTTACAGTCTTCAGGGGAATACAGCGTGACTTCCAGTCCAACGAATGGGCGAAAATCATCTGTCGTTAAACTCCCCTCTGCTACCAACTCAAGAATTGAAAAGTCAGCAGAATAAACCGGTTTTCTGTAGGGTATGCCAACACTAACCCATGTCGACATTGGCCGCTTGCCCTCTTTACGAAGCGTCAGCAGGTGAGAAAGCCCGTGGATCATATTACCCCCTTGAATATCTCTGATCCACTCTTCTGGTCCTTCGTAGGATCGAGCCAATCTGATTTAAATGACTGCCAGTTACGTTCAATACAAATGATTAAAGCGTCTTCAAAGGATATATTTGCCTTCCCTGCTTCTCTTCGTATTCCTGAAATAGAGCTTTCAGTTATAGGTGATTTTTTTGCTTTTCTAACAATTAAGAAATCATTCCACACCAACTCAGATACATCTTCAGGTTTATTAAAGATGGTTTTTTTAATAGGAGAACCGACAGCTGTCGGATGGGGTTTATTTATTACTGTTTCTGTTACTGTTACTGTTACTGGTTTCGAAAGGGTTTCGAAAGGGTTGGCTAACGGTTCCGATTGAATACCAAGAAAACCCCCGTAATCACTCATGAATACTGTCTTCCATGAACATTGATCAGGTATTGATTTGGCTATTTTTGATGCGCTTGTTCGTTGATTGGGGTTTTCTGGGGGGTTCCACTTGAGATGATGGTTAATACATACCCATTTTGTGGTTTCGCAACGGTTAGCGAACCCTTTATCAAGGGTTTCCTTAAAGGCTTTTAATACCCTTTCTATAGTCCATTGCATATCATCACAGACATATCCGTCTGGTAATCTGAATACCCCCGCAATGGTGTTGTGTGGACAAGTAAGAAGATAGAGGGAAAGCGCTCTTGCATCTTCACTCATTGCCCTGATTGTTTCGCTTGTCCAAAACGATATATGTACTTTCCCGTAATCGCGCATTAGATACCAACCTCCTGCGCAATCTCCCTCATGGCAGCCTCATATTCTGCTGGCGTGGATTCTGGGTGCGCATTTATCCATGCCGATTTTAGTGATTCATACTTGAAGATAGATAGCATTAAAAAATCCCTTAGAAGGTCGCCTTCCCGGACGGAATTGCCGAGCGTGGGAGACATGAAGTCAGGTGCGGCACAGAAAGACGACCATCTAAGGGTTCTTGCTACGCCACGCTTTATTTACGCTGTTTTCCGTCAGCGCGTAATAAATTTAATTCATCCATTCCTGTCTGTCAACTACTTTTACGTGCCTTCTGCTCTTTCCTTTTGTGATAAAGCAATGGTGTATCCGCCTTGAGCTTGCCGCCCGTAACCTGTTCCAAGAGTATTTGTTTATTCACCGGAATTGATCCGGTTTTGATCCAGTTAAAGACAAGCTGGCGGTAGATTCCCAATCTGCCAAGTTGCAGGTAGGTATTCTTCTTGTCCCCATAGTATGCAAATAAATCTGCTGGCTTCATAGCTGCTCCTTATTGATGATGTTAGGAGCCAGCCGCACCTTATAATCGTGCGCGGCAAACCCCTTTGTTTTTTCGCCAACAAGGCACGACGTAACCCACACCCTACGGCCATCTGGCAGCCTGCGGATATGCCCCCGGCGCAAGTGCAGCCTCGGGCTGGCGTGTGTTCCTTTGCCTGTTGTTTCTTTCGCCGCTGAATCGCCTGTAACTTGCAGTGTTCGGTAAGAGAAAAAGAGCGGCTTTCCTTTCTTCTTTCTCTTGTCGTTTATCAGCTTCGGCGGCCTGTGCTCGACAGTTGCCACGTTGCTGCAAGAAAAAACCTCGATTGACGCAGCCACTTTGATGAAATGCAATATCGTCCATCGTTCGGCTTCCGTCATGTCAGCAATATCTGTGTCGCCGCCTCTGGTCAGCACATCGCCTGAACTTATGCGTGTTGCAATGATTGTTTTTCCATCCGGCTCAATAAAAAACTCTACGTCCTCTTGACTCCATCGAAACCCATCATTCAGTTGCTTGCCGTACCGGCGCCAAACTGTCCCGCCAAAGTCCTGCTTTGCGAGAAAGAAATGAAGGTCCATTTCTTGCGTAACTTGAAACAAACACACCGGCGCCGGGATATTGAAAAACGTGAAGCTAGACACATCGGCCATGCCGAGAGTCTTGTCCATGTCGCCAAGGTCAAACTTCACCGCCGCCATACAGTCGGCGTAGTCTTGGCATTCAGGGTTTAATGCAGCAATTAGTTCGTGCGCTCTAAACATAGGGGCTCCTAACAAGTCATTCCACCGGACGGCCTACGGCCGCGCGGTGAATTCCAACGATGGATATTACTAGATAAAATAAAGAGAGTCAATTATTTTTATTTATTTATTAAAAATCTATTGACAAAGCGGTTATGGTTCTGTAAATTGTGAATCGTACCTTTTAAGAGAGAGAATGAAATGAAAACAGAAACAATCCTTAGCGCAATGACTGCCCTCAAAAATGCCGATCGTTTCCTTCTGGCATGTCAGCACCCTGGTGCGGTTGCTCTTTCTGGAGAATGCTTTGATGCTTATCTGAATTTGCGTATTGATCTTTTGAGGGAATTGCCTGACATTGAAATTAAGGGAGATAAATAATGGACGACATCGAGTTTTACACCACAGTGACAGCCGAGCAGGAATGGCTGGAAGATATAGCAGATACGATTGAAGCTGAGGAGGTTTACAATGAGCAGCAGTGAAGAAAATTCATTTGTTAAGCTGTCGGCGATCAACGTCAATAGCCATACAGAAAAAAAAGGCAGTTTGACTTATCTATCCTGGCCGTTTGCAGTATCTGAATTATTGAAAGCCGACCCATTGGCTAACTGGATGTGGGGTGAGCCGGTGAAATATGGCGATACCATGATGGTGAATTGCACAGTAACGGCATTTGGCATTGCCAGAACAATCCATTTGCCAGTGATGGATAACAGGAACAAGGCAATCTCTAATCCTGATGCTTTTTCGGTGAATACAGCCCAAATGCGCTGCCTTGTCAAAGCCATAGCAACTCATGGTCTGGGCTTATATATCTATGCAGGGGAAGATTTGCCCATTGCGGATGAACCGGCTAAGGTAGAGGCATCCAGGCCAGCTAGTGTAGCCAAGGTTGAATTTAGTTCTCTTCCGATTGAAGAACAGGAATTCTTAAAAAATATGGCGATGGATGTATTGAGTTGCGAAGATGACGAAGCTATGTTCAATGCTTACATGAAAGCCAAAGCAACACTAGATTCTGACGAAAATATCGCCTTCTGGAGTCTGTTTGACAGTAAGCAAAGATCAATAATCAAGCGGATAGGGTTGGATATGCAGAAAAATTCTCAACAACAAGGAGCTATAAATGAATAATTGGAATTTTACCGGCAATCTTGGAAAAGACGCCGAAACACGTTACACAGCACAAGGGAAAGCGGTTGTGCAATTCACTGTAGCGGTTAAATCAGGCTATGGGGACAAAGCATCCACCACGTGGGCAAGATGCTCACTATGGGGTGATAGAGGAGAAGCGGTAGCCAAATATCTAACCAAGGGACAGCTGGTTGGTATCACTGGCGAGGCTGAGTTGAAGGAATTCACCAACAAGGAAGGGAACAAACAATCATCCCTAGAGGTTCGCGTGAATGACTTGACGTTGCTTGGAGGAAAGCAAGATAAAGCAGAATCACCACAAAAGCATGTAGAGCGGAAGGCTGCTACAGGTGCATTTGAGGATTTTGAATCGGACTTGCCTTTCTGATAGAGGCTACCATGAACTCAATAACCCCTATCCGTCCCGTTTCAAACTGCCGATGCTGGCGATGTGTCGAAGCAGAGAAGCAAGAGCAGCTAGAGGCCGTTAAACGCGCTATTGCTCAATTTGAACCTGTTAAAGAGGAATCATGAAAACGCTAAAAGAGTTTGCTGACTTGGCTGGGTGCGTGATTGTAAAGAGTGACGGTAATGAGTATGGAGGTCGATATGGCTACAGGAGCAATGACACTCCCAACTCTACTACGCTCGGATTTAAGAGCAAAAAAGAAGCACTAAATGCGTGGGCGCGCGACACGTTTGGTGAAGCAGCGGGCAGTGCCCTGATAAACCTTTTTTGCAGCAAATCTAAAAAGGAGAAATGAACATGAGTGACTTTGAGCTTAAATTATGTCGGAATTGCAAATATAGTAGGCTGGAAAATGGTAGCTCATGGCAGCTTGAATGCTTACATCCAAAAGTAAATGCTACTGATTCGTGGGTTTTATCCTCGAGCGAAATTAAAGGAAATAACGCTCGAATGGAGCGCGAGTCTAACTGGGGTTATTCTTTTCGTAGAAAACCATGCGGAACACGTGGGGCGCTATTTGAATCGATGGAGGTATGAAGTGAGTACAAAAAAGTGGAAACTCAAAGATGGGACTAAGGTAAGAATAAAAGACATGACTGATTCTCACCTGAAGAACTCAATAGCTATGCTGGATAGGATGTACGAAAATGCTATTTTGAATGCGTCTGCTCCGATCTGTTCAGGGGATATGGCACAGTATTATGCTGAAATGGAATTTGATAATCTGATGGAAAGTGCTGTGGATGATGTATTCCCTAAAGGAGAAAGAAAAATGAAACTGTTTTTGATTTCGCAATACTAAAACACCATGAAAACGCCTACGTTAGTCAATGTAATAAGCTTTCCAGAACGCAATCTTGCTGATGTTCCTGCCTCCCTGCGCAGAATGGCCGATGCTATTGATCAAGGGAAATATGGCGATGTCAACAACATTGCATGGGTAATCGATTGTGGCGACTCAGAAATACGTCTTGGATTGTTTGGTGCAGCCTCTGAACCGGCGATGACTGCCTATTACTTGCTAGGGGTTGGCATGCGGAAGCTAGAGGAAATCTAAAAGGAGATTGAAAATGTTTGACCTGAAACCAAACCTGCTATCCCCCGAAGAACAGCTAGCTGTTGATCAATTCGCTGCCAAAAGATGGGGGCATATAGAAGAGTTAGTTATAGAGGAGATGCGCGATCCTGATCGCCTAATTGCCGCTTTAGTATCGGTACTTGGTGACAACGTAACTACCCGCACCAGAATGGCAGACCTGCTTAGGGGGCATGGTGATAGAGGCATAAACATCGCTAACATCAAGATGGACTGCATGGATTTGATACGCGAATGGATTATAGGAGCTGACAAATGAGCCGAAATGAAATCATCCGCGACGTGCTGATCATCGCGCTAGTCGTGATTGCACTGTGCGCCATTCAAGGCTTGCCGGTTGTTTAAGGAGAATTGAAATGAACAAGGATAATCTCTGCCAATCCTGTAACGGTACAGGTGACGGCCAAGTTGATGGCTCTCGCTGCTATACCTGCAAAGGCTGGGGAGTTTCCTACGACTGCGAAGAGGAAGAAGATGCCAAAGCAGAAGCTGCTGACTACTGGAACGATGCAAGACTATTGGAGGATGAATGATGAACGTGGAAGAAGCGCTGCGATGCGGATAAAGATGACGATTGACGAATGCCTGGAGTTCGCGGACGAGTGGAGCCGAGGTCTGACGCTGTACGAGGGCGCACAAGGCTGGCGCGTGGTGTGCATGCTGCTGGCCGAGGAAGTTAAACGGCTGCGGCCTCCACCAGAGCCAAAGGATAACAATGGAAACTAGAAAAGTAGCATTCGACCTGATGAGCGACACTCCCCTCAGAAAGAAAAAGCGTAGCCACAAACTTATCCTCGACGCGCTGGCCATAAAGCCGATGACTACAGCTACATTAGCCGATAGATTGATAAGGACACCGGAAAGTATTCGTATGTTGATCAGGGAACTGCGAGCTGAAAACCTTGTGCATATCAGCGGTTATGAGACTCTTCCTTATCACAAGGTTGCTATTTTCGCGCTTGGCCCCGGCATAGATGCGGCAAGCCCTGGAAAAATGGTCAAGGAGAAGAAGGTAGTCAAGGAGAATAAATTTGTGCCGCAATTTAACATTACTGTGAAGGTGGAATGTTATGGGATATGGGGGCTGGCATGAAGACAGCGGACGAACGAATAGACGCGGCTCTTGATTCGGTGCTGAAGGCTTCCGGCTCGGCACTGAAACACTACACGATGGCGAAGACGCTGGCAGACATGCGCGAGGCAATGCGTAAGGTGATGGCGGGTTCTTACATAAAAGGGTCTAATGATAATTTCGAGGCGATGATGAAAAACGTTGAAATTGAGCGGCGCGTAGCGTCCGCTCGAATGCGGGTTAGGCCCGTTTTAACCGGAGACTGATGATGACTGACGAACAGATGCGTGACTTGGTGAAGGAATGCGGCCTTGACTGGAATCGCGGCTACATGCCGTTGTTTGATGGCGACCCGACAAACCGCTACGCGGTGTTGATCGAGGCGGTTGAGGCCGCAGAACGTGAGCGGGCCGCCAAGATGTGCGGCTGCCGCGAAGGCGAGTGCGAGAGCAAGCCCAACGGCTGCCGCATGGCTGATGAAATTGGCACCGATGCGCAGTGACGGGCCTAACGACGGGTTAGAGCGCGGTTGATAAGGGGAGAAAACATGGACGGAATAACGCTCGGAAAGCTGGCAAACGAGGCGGGGTTTGAAAACCTCAACATGATGGAGGCGGTGAATCTTTATCGGTTTGGAAAGTTAGTGGCGGAAGCGGAGCGCGAGGAATGTGCCGTGTTTGCCGAAGGCGCGACCGCATACACGCAGTTTCAGACCATCGAGCATTACAAGATGGCGGCGTTCATATCGGCGGCAATACGCAAGCGCTCTAACGTAGAGCTAACCGGCGCTGCGCGCCACGGACAGCAAACGAAACTACAGGAGACTGAGAAATGACGAACGAAAAGACGACTGATAGCGCAGCGTCCGCGTTGAGCGCCGGGTTGGGCGCGAAGCCGATAGGCGAAGCGTCCCTCTCGAATGACGTGTTAGGCAACGGAGGTTGATATGGGAATAACAAAAGAACAATACGAGGCGGCAATACCGAAGTGCTGCGCCTACCAAACGATAGAGGCGCACGAAAGCATCATGTTGTGCTGGGGGCTGGCTGCGGCAGTCGAGCGCGGAGAAAAGATGAACTGCGACAACTGCACCGAAAACACGATGAAAGTCGGCGATGACGGTACGGCGGTGCAGGGCGACATGCTTTTGCCTGCCAACGTGGAGTTGATGGGACCGGAGGCGGCCTTATCGCCGGCGGCTCCCTCTCGACTGACGGGTTAGAGCGCATTTTTACTACGGAGACGGAACATGACACCGATTGAAAAACTAGGGGTTGAAATTTCAGATTTTCTTGAGCAGAACGCGCTGGTTTGGCCGAATTCTTTGCGCCAAGCGTGGGACGCAGCGAAAGATGCAGAACTCGACAAAGAATCATGGGCGCAGATTTGCGACCAGTTTGATGCCGAGAATCCACACATTGGGCAAGCGGCTGAAGTGGCAAAGCTGCTGCGCTCTAACGCATAGCTAACCGGCGTGCCGCCCACGGACGCCACCAAGGGAGATTGAGCATGGAGCAAGCACCGAGGGTTGAAGAAACATCGAGCGGCAC
>OFRO01000470.1_pt1 | contig 14308 bp, 19 predicted proteins | sample 1543091 | NCBI WGS metagenome assembly OFRO01 (sample SAMN07774217, study PRJEB24372) | wastewater metagenome | isolation source: Exp Tend NO 10WW | collected 2016-02
GGCCAACAAGATTATCGAGCGGCCCCATGGCCATAAGGTTGTCTGGGCGAGAACGCCAGCCGCAATGCTTCTTGGCAGAAATCCCAAACCAATTCAGGATGGGCTCCTGCTGAATAACATACGCGCGATCGAGAATGGTTATTCGATGATTCTCGTAAAGTTTGTTAGCGGTGGCGTCGTACAGATCCCCTTCAAAAACCAAGATCTCGACCATGCCAGATGCATAATAGTCGTAGATTGAAGAGAAGCCGTCCGCAGTTAGCCCTGCAGCTTTCTGAGCATCAGCTTTAGAAAGGGTAGTCCGGCCACCAGAAATAACGCTGTGGCGGTTCTCTTTGATCCGAGACAGCGTTTCCTCTCCTATCACACGCCACTCAGGCGCAGAGGCAACAAGCTTGTGAAGTTGCCCGAGTGATAGCAAAGTGCGCGTGATTTTTGGCGACTCATCAAAAGACGCTGCCGTAATATCAAACGTGATATCTAACGGGCTAATACGAACCAACTTTGGTCCGCTGTACGTTGTGATCGCCGCGTTGGTGCCCATAGGACCCGGCACCTGCGTCTTCTCATTGACCAAAAAAGGTTCGGCGAAAACGTTGCCGTAGTCGATATAGTCGTAAACTAACTGCCCCACAGTGCGCTCAAAACCCGAGGATTTGAGAATGTGCTGCATGTAGGCTTCAATAGCTTTCCGCTTATCCGCGCCGGCGCTTTGCTCATCCGCAGCTTCCCACTTGAACCAATCATCTCGCGGGAATAAGGCGGCCATATAATTGGCGTACAGATTATCCCGGATCTGGCAAAGTTTTGGGCGGTGGGTTCTATTCTTCCACGGGAGCTTTGCGTTAGTCGTTGTAGCAGTATCAATAGCAAAAACATAATTACGCAACTCGCTCCACTCCGCTTCCTTGCGGGTGCGAGCATTTTTCCACGACTGGTATTTATCTGCAATTTGCCGAGCCAGAGGCTCCGGGCGGAGCAACAGTTCAAGATCCAGCGTTTTGCCAATTGCCATAACTTAGCCTACTCCCCCGAATCGAGGATGATAAATAATATTGGTTGCATCTCGATTAAGCCTGAGGCTGTCGCGAGGAGGAATAACTAAATCCACGGCCATAGCCAAAGCGTCCTTTAAATCGTCATGTGCAGGGCGAGCCTGTAACAGTTCCTCTTCGAGGAGCGAGCAGTTACCGCCCTTGTAATGCCAGATAGCCATATTCTCATATCGAGGCTGAAGCCTCGCGGCAATTCGCTCTTCTTTAGTCCCGTCTGCTCTAGTGTGCGTCTTCTCATCAATTGAGAAGGCCAGTGAAGAGGGGCGGAGATACTGATCTTTAAGTTCCTTAACAATAGCTTTTTGAGCAGAACCGGACTCGATAACAAGCCTCTTAAATCCCCACTTCAAATAGCTGTCGCGGATCTGCGCAAACATCTCGCTGAGCTTGTCGGTTTGGAATCTGTAGAGATCGAGTACAAAAATATCCCCCGCGGCATTCATACCAATTACGCAGATTACACAATAGTCAGATCGTCGCTCAGTAGAGAAGGCCATGTCCATGGCAGCAGCAAGATTAACAAGCTCCCCACGCACATACCATTTGCCCATTCGTTGGACAACTTGGGATCTATCAAAATACTGAAACCTATCCCGAACAATGTTCGAGGCATCGTATTTATTTGGATCATTATAATACTGGGCGTAGAACTGCGTCTTATCTAGGTACTGCGCTTTCTTGACTGCAAGAATAGTCTGATTAAATCCAAACCATTTGCCGTCTGAGCGCTGTGAGCGCGGCCACAGGTATTCCCCTGTGCCGTCTCCTCGATCCTCTACTTGTCGCTCGAAAACCTCATAAACGGGGCGCGTAGATACGATGTTACCTTGTTCGTCGAGAATTTCGACTTCCATGCTCTGCATTTCATGATACAGGTCGTTCGGATCGTAACGAGTTCCAGCCACAATCTCACGAGCATCAGTTCCTTCGATAGAAGCCAAAAGAGAATACTGAGTCTTAACCTTCTCCCGACCTTCTTCAGTATAAGCATTTTCTTGTACAACCACATCATCTAGTATTGCAAGATCGCAGTGAAATCCAGTAACACTGGTGGTAAGACCTGCCGTAAATACGGTGGCATCTCTGATGCCTTCTGCCTGTCGCAGGGGATGGTCTACATTAAATTCAGTTTCTGTCCACTTTGAGCGCGCAGCCTCCGTTGGGTTTAACATTTCGGGCCAATAGCGCTTATAAATCTTGGAGTCGAGAATATCCTTTATCATCCGCAACTGTTTAATTGCCAATTTGGAAGTAGAAGATATATAGAGGATGCGGATTGCTGGGTTCTTAGTAATCTCCCATGCGCATAAATATGCCACAATGGCAGACTTCATATGATCGCGAGGCAATAAAATAAGTTGATGCGTGCCGTGATTCTGGCGCGTAAGCCAGCTTATAACCTCTTCATGTATGCTACCAAGGTGCCTGTGGGGAGCCACCAGTTTAATGAATACCAGTAAGTCTGCCTCCGCCATTGCACGGACTTGGTTTACTAATTGGGTCATTAGGAGCAGTCAGCTTCGAGGTATATATCTCCCGAAGTTTGTGGTGTCTGGGTAGCCTTGTCCCGAATTACGGCAGTGGCTTGGCCAAATACAGTGCCCGACGTGCTGCGTACCCCGATAGGTACAACACTGCCCACTCCAAGATCAATCCAAGTACCAAAAGAGCCTGTAAAGAATGAGCCGCCAGTAATTGTAAATTGGATCTCGTAGTCATTGGCATCTGCCCCATCGGGCAGCCACTGATTCTTTGCTGTGGCAGGATCATTGTTGGCGCTGGTGTAGATGTATCCATTTATTAATGAGAGTGTCCAGTAGGCAGCAGCGGCCACTGGGTAAGGCTTATAGGCATATTGTGAATAATTCGCCATAAGGTATACCCCACTAGGGCCTCCAGCTGCGGAGATCATCAACATAGCCTGTTGGGGAGCGGGCATTAAGTTACTCCAGCGCCACTAATCATCCACTCTGTAGTGCCCGTCTTTAGAATAGTGGCCACCCCATTCGATGCAAGTGTACGAGTACCCGTAGAGGCGCTGTTCGCCAGATACATAGTATCTGTAGTAATTGCAATAGATAGAGTATTTGAATCCCGATTCACAACAGTTAACACTGTGCCGACAGGATATGGCACAGAGGAGTTAGCTGGGATTGTATAAGTGTGACTTGCTCCTGCGCCGCTAGGATGATAGAGGTGCTTAGCCTCATCTGCCTGTACTGCGGTGTAGTTGCCTGACTGGGAGTTCTGAGGAATATGTTTATACCCTACTGAGTACAAAGTGCCCGCCGCATCAACGGTCTGAACGCCGCCATTAGCGGCAGTTCTAAATCCACCAACCCGCGCACCACCCGCAGTAAAACCTGCATCATCGGCGCCGGCGCCGTAAACACCCGTATTTGTGTCGCCCGTTAAGGTGAGGCTGGGAGCAGCTGCTGTGCCTGCCTGTAAAATGACGGGCACACTCATTGTCAATCCTGCGGCAGCAAGGGTATACCTCACAACACCTAAAGTCGCGAAGCCCCAGACACCTGCAGAAACTCTATATGCGCCTGTGCCCGTCTCGCTGGCAAAGCTCCAGCTGGGGGCGGCTACTGTACCATCTGAGGCTCTCCAGCCTGCGGAGAAAGTGTGGAGGCCCGTCCATGTGGGGACGATAGCTTGACTTAAAGGTGGGAGCGAATCTGCTCGGGCCACTAAGGCCGAGACACCCGTAACGGCCGTTAAGCCAATGCTGCCTACTGCCTGCCCAAGGGAGATGGCTCCACTAGGAATCATGAGATTAGATAAATCGCGGAGGCGGACAGCATCATCTAACTGAATAGGAGTGCCGAGATTCAGAATTCGGTGCGAATTCATATCAATCTCGGAACTCATAGTATTAGGTTCAGTGCCGTCGCGCGAAAGCGTATTCTCGAATGCTGCCTCTATGAGAGTGTTGTTAGCATTGATTCGAGAAGTAGAGTCATAACCTGAAGTAAGGTCAGTAAGAGTAAGCTTCGCCATTACGGATCAAACCTCACAGTATAAATATTTCCTGATGTGAATGCTCCAATAACGCCGGGGACTGTGCCACCGGGATTTTGCCATTCATATCTAAGTTCTCTAAAGACGCCGTTAGCATTCACACCCTCCTGGTTGGTGTGTGTATACCAATATGACCCATTAACAGTAAGATCTAGTAACCCGTCTACGACGAGATGATTAAAAAATAAATCACGAGTAACTGCAGCACTATTGCTAACACTGCCATCTACTCGCAGATAAAGAGCCACTACAGGATAACTCGGGCCATAAGCAACAATTGCCCAGTCCCAGTTGTCATTTACGGCAGTGCTTGTCGTGCCTACTTGGAGGGCGGGAGGTAACTCACCTTGAATGAGTGTCCCCACTGTTGGGGGGAACTCGTTTAACTGAAAGGTTACTGAGGAGTATCCTCGGAAACTACCCCAGAACGTGCCTGCCTGAATCTGCAGATCTACTACAAACTGCTGTTGCTGGCCATTGTACATTCGATTGGAGTTCATATCCCATGGCGCCAGCCTTAAGCTGGGTACTTCTCCATCACGAGATACTATCGAATCTACAGCAGCCTCAATCTTTCGATTGTTGGCATTGTAGCTATTCATAGCTGACTTAGGGCTGCCAGCAATGTTGTGCACATCTTTGAGCGTCAGCTTGCTCATTCGACGGTGAGCGGGCCCACAACGCCTTCGACGAGGCGGAGAACATCTACAAGTGACACGCCATTCTCTGTGCCTGTGTCCCCATACTCTAGCCCAAGCAGCTCGTAGATAAGCCTTTCAGCATCTATCACTCGCGCCATATCCGTGCCGGATTCGGGGGCCCCGAGATTAATTATTCGCATACCCCCCAAATCCACATCTGCAAGGATTTGATTGGGCTGCTCAGAATCTCTGGACAGCAGGAGGTCGAGCTGCTGCTCGATGGTAGCATTGTTAGCATTGATAGCCGTCTGGGCTTGGCTGGGGTCATTCTCAAGATCAGTGATATCTGTAAGAGTTACTTTAGCCATTACCCAGTTACCTTTCTTTTAACCCCGAAGGTACGCCCTCTGGAAGGGCCTTGACGACCCATATCGTAGGCTGCACGCCCCACTGCTCTGGCAATAGGATTGGACGACCTACCTATAGCTTTCCACTTCTCTTGATCTTTCTGGCGCTTATTAGCCCACGCCGCCCGCTGCTCTTGCTGGCGAACACTGAACTCCGGAGGCTTATTCCTATAATCCACGAAGTTCTGGGTTTTTCGCATCTTAGAGAGTTTCATAGGGGATGCTAGTAATTAGACGCCCTGTCTATAACCTTTTTGCGAGTCTTGAGCGGGCGCGGGGCGGCTGCATAAGCACTGGCCTTGACTACATCCTTGACCATCTGAGAGAGCCCCCCATCATAGCCTGTAGTCTTGAATCGTGGTATCCCACTGGGCCCGGATTTAACCCGCACCTTATTCGCCATGACGTACTACTCTTTAATCAGGCCGTGCGCCCGAAGGGCGGCAAGGGCGAGATTGAGCTGCGAGATAGCCGTAGCCGCATCCGTAGCATTAGCAATAGCAGTCTGAGCATCAACGATCTGGGGGACCTGCGTAGAATCCGCCAACTTGGATTTAACAGCATCAACAGCCATGTTAGATTTCCTTCTTTACTTTAGCCCAAGTCGTTGGGCGTCTTCATTATGCTCAAGAGCGGCTTGAGCGTCCTTTTTAAGTTGCCCCTCTATCTCTTCTTTAGAGGGTCTCCCTCGTTTGGGAGGGGATATTTTATCAGCTAAATACCTCGCTGCTTGGAGTGCGCTGGAGCCCTCTCTCAGAGCCATTGTTGCCCTTACAGCTTGGATAGCCTCCGATTCCAGCTTTGTGGCCAGTTCAGCTCTCCAGCGCTCTAAGTAGGGTTTGAGCCACTTACAGCGAGTTAATCTGAGCCAGTGCGTATAGTCCCCCAGAAGCTGGGTGCCTACCAAATACTCAGTAGGATCAGAGATGGCCATATAGGCCTCTCGGAAGGATGGTACCCAACCACTGGGGTATTTATCCACCAAATGATGGGAGGGGCTTAGTTTAACCCTCCTATCCTTGAGAGTCCAGATAGGAATAAAGTAGGGAGTCCATGTATCCGAAATCTTAGCTGTCTCAAGGAACAGGGACTTTATCCTGAGATGCCCCCTCTGATCTATATAGGGAGGGAGATTAGTCATCCCGTGCTCTAGGCGGTCTAGGAGACTCTGGATAGCTTCGGGGTTATCTCGGTATACTTGGGGTATTTTATCTGGGTCTAGGACTATGGTCATAATAATAGTAAATTGGCATGGCCGGTATGGAATCGAACCCACCACAGAGATGTTTGGAGCATCTCTCGCCGCCTTGGAACATGCGGCCATATAAAAAAGTTAGAATCCCACTTAATCTCCGTACTTGTGGTCTGCTACCCCTTTCCACCCCAGCAGCCCCCAAGCTGCGGGTGCTTGTGTTCGCAGGGCTTACAAGTCACCCTTGTTTTTAACGGGGTTAAAAATACTACGAATTTATGAATATCCTTAGACAAGTCAAAATGAAAATAGTTCCCCAATTTTTTCAATTATTTTTTAAGTCCTTGATTATTGTCACTATTTAGTTTTCCCATTTCTCAACATTTTTGCGCCAAAAATTTGAGGAGGGATCTCCCCCCGCGCGGGGCGCGCCGGACCCCCGCCCCCCGGTAGCCGCATTTTGCGGCGCCCCGGCCGAGATAAGAACCGTTCGCAATTGAGAATTATTCTCATTTAGGGATCGGTGGACACGTTCCACGTGGAACACACAAGCAAGGACCGCAATCTACTGTTATAGTTCACTAACACACTGATACATATGCAGTTTCCGTGCCAAACTGCAAAGAGCGCCTACTAACATTTAGCTATATGCCGCCCCTAGTTTTTGTGAATAACTCTGTGCATAACTCGCGCCATGCCGCGATCTGCCCCTTACCCATACCTAGATAGCGGGGTGCCCTAGCGCCTCTCTAATCGCCTTAGAATCGGCCGAAAATATTTCACGAAAAACTTGCATTCCTTGCAGAAAGGTGTATCATGCGCACTAAGCCTATTCACTAGGCTTCGCTCTTTAACAACTAGGCCGATTGTTAGGCCCCTAACATTCCCGTTAGGGCCAGATCGGCCGCTTACATATGGAGATTGAAAATGGATCAGAAATTCATTGATACGCTTGCCATTAAAGCCACCGAATGCCTGAACAAGCATGAAGCGGCCTATAAGGCAGCAACAAAGGAATTGGGCAACATTGCCGCCCCAATATTCACACTCGCAAAGAGTGCCTATGAAGGTGCAGACAAAGCCCAATTCAAGGAAAGGCTGGAAGCCTTTACCAAAGCCTGCAAGGCAGCCGAAACTGCCTACAAAGAGGCTAATGGCGGGAAGCCTGTTTCGGAATTGCTGCCTTACTGGCGCGTAGTGAAATCGGAAGTAATGCGAGGGTTAAAACTCGGCATGAATCCTACCGGACATGCTTCTTACACTGCCTTTCTAAAGGCGCGTAAGAAGACTTCACAGACAGTAAGCAAGTCTGGGAAAGATTCCGGGACATCAAAAGGCAATACCGTTACACTCACGGCGAGTTTGACGGAAGCCCTTGCGTCACTTGCAAAGAATTGTGCTGGGCTGACCATAAGCCAGCAAGACATCTTTGCAGTGTGGATTACGGCGAACCTCACGCCAGATCACTTGGAAAAGATTGCGCCTATGCCCGAAACGGAAGATGCGAAAAATCCCGCGATGGAAAAAGCTGCCTGACACTGCTGCCCGGAGGGTTATGCCCTCCGGGTTTTTTTTTGCTTGACATTTGCTTACAGACATGCCATAATGGGCACCATGAACCTATGGCTACCGCAAATGGAGTGCAAATTGTTAGGGACCTAACAAATTCCCGTTACTGATGAGTCTAGAAGGACGAAACGCAAGTAAGCGTATAACGGTACGAACCGAGGGCACTAAGGTTCGAGCTAGAGTAGGGCAGGCCATACCCTGCAAGTGAACGTGGCCTAGCGCGGCGATAGCTGCCGCATAGGATGGTCCCACTAGTAGCCTAGCTAAAAGGTTGACACTTGCCGGCATGTGCGGTATCATGCTGACGCTGTACCTAGTACCAGTAAACGGCGAGCAAGGTATTAAAGGGACTACCGCTAGGGTCCGCGTGGGCGGGGCGCGGACCGACACTAAACAGTCGGCACTAATGCCGATTGTTAGCCCGCCCCACTTTTTATTAGGGTCCTAACAAATGGCCTACTGTAAAGCTTGCAGGCAGAACTTTGAGCGATCCCCTGATGGGATTGAACACTTGTACAGTGATGGTACACATCACTCGTGGTGTAATAAATATACCGGGGACCTAGCAGTTGCGATGGGTGGCACTCGCCCTACGCTGCACTCTAAACCCCTAGATTTCTCAATCGCTCCCGGCCGGGAGCGCATCATGCCCGCCCATAGGCGGAGCAAAACAAAACTCAGGCAGATAGAGAGGCGCCTCAATGTTAAAAAAGGCGCCGTGCTCTTCCGTATTGGCAATGTAAAGCTAATGAAGTGAGGGCGTATGTACAACGTGTATGGCCACTGGCCTAATGGCAATGAGATATGGGCGGAGCGGGTATCCTTGGAGGCAGCCGAGGATTTCCGCGCCATGTTCTTGCGTGACGGTGCATCTACCGTAGTGCTGGAACCGTGTGACATGGCGGAATGAGAGGGGGCATCTTTATGACCGATATCCGGGAACCTAAATCATTTGCTCGCTTAATGAGGGGAGCGGGCAGGCGATTCATATTGGAGGCATTGATGCGGAATAATAATTGCATAGTCCACGCAGCCCGCGAGTTGCAGGTTAATAGGACACATCTCTATAAATTGATGTGCAAGCACGACGCTCGCCCGCCAAGCAAGGCGAAAAAGCGCGGCAATGCAGAGTGGCAGGCGTTAGGGTCCTAACATCATGGGTAAAAATACAGTTGTGTCTGTACTGAGTGACCTGCACCTAGAATTCGGTGCGCTAGAACAGACACTCCCGGGCGGAGATGTGTGCCTTCTAGCGGGGGACATAGTTGTTGCTCGTGATCTGGACCCCAGCAGGAAAGTAAACCTCATTGCCAGATGGAACGAGTTTCAAGAGGCGGAACTGTCTAAGTATGCTTACGTATATGCCGTGCCGGGCAATCATGAGTACTACGGAGTGGCATACCAGCACGCCTTAGATGTGCTCAGAGAATCCTCCCCGCGCGTCCGGTGGCTGCAGAATGAGACGGTGGTACACGATGACTTCGTGTTATTCGGCAGCACATTCTGGACTGACCTAAACAAGGGCGATCCGCACGCCGTATACACCGCAGAAAAATACATGTCTGACTATCATGCTATTAAGTATGTGGGCCAGTCGGACGTGTGGCGCGGACTCCGGGCACGGGATACTATTGCCGCCAACAAGGCGGCGAGGCTTGCCCTTGAATCATGCCTAGCTGAACACGCCCGCACCCCTGTAGTAGTGATGACGCACCACGGCCCTACAGCAGTGAGTGCTCGACAAGGGGGATTAGTGGAGTATGCATACCATAACACCGGGCTGGAGGATTTGATTATTGACAATCCCCAACTCATGGTGTGGGTGCATGGGCACACACACGATTCAAAGGATTACATGGTGGGAGATACCTGCCGTGTACTGTGCAATCCTCGGGGGTACTGGGCGTATGAAGAGAATCCTGACTTCGACCCTATCTTCCAATTTGATATGGAGACAGTAGATAGTTAAAGGAGTGTATCGACTATGAGATATTCAAATATGCATGGATTCTATGAGCTGAATCCAATGCCGGGGTGCAATCAACTTGTGGTGTCAAACCACGCCTTCATTTACCCCGCGCACCGTGGAAAAGGCCATGGCAACCGCCAACATAAAGAGCGCCTACTAAAAATAAGTGAGCTGGGATATGATGCAGCTATTTGCACGGTTAATGCGTGTAACGCGGCGGAAATGCATATACTCAACACGCATGGATGGCGGCGGGTGGGGCAGTTTGTGAATAAGGAAACGGGGAATACAATTTGCATATTTATGGTAGCTCTAGCTGAGCTAATGTTAGGAGACGGGCAATGAAACAGAGACCTATGTGGGAAGAATTTGGATTCCGGGAGGTGGCACCAGAGGTGCTCACTAATGCGGCGGGCAATGCGCGATTGCTCAGCGCAGTCCAAGTATGGAAGATGCTGCGCACCAATGTAGGCCGGCATGTGCCGGTCACCTACAAGCGGAAGAAGAAGTAAACGGAGCGCCGCTGTGGTGGAAATGGTATACACAACGGACTTAAAATCCGCCGGCCCAAGGCCATGTCGGTTCGACTCCGACCAGCGGCACCAACTCACCCCCGCAGTGCGGGATTATATGTGGGGGAAAGTGCGCTATCGGGTACACGACAAGCGTTTTTCGCACTTCGAGGCAGTTCAGTTGGCCGCCCAAGTTACAGTCAAGAATTTGGAATTGATGTGTGATTGGCAGGTCTTGGCGGACACATACTGGGCATGGTTTTTAAACAAAGAGGCGCGGGCGTATACCCGCTTCCGTCTATCACGATGTGATAATCACGCAGGGTTGGAGTAACTAATGGAGTACATATGAGTGAACGAAAGGTAACTTTAGGTGCAGATCCTGAATTGTTTCTTGTTTCTTCTGAGACACAGGAATATGTGCCAGCCTATGGGCTGATTGGGGGAACCAAGGCGAAACCTTTAGCTCTCCCCGGCAAGTCCCGAGGATTCTTTTATCAGGAAGATGGTGCTGCATTTGAATTCAATATTCCTGAGGCCACGACAGCATCAAGCTTTACGGATAGAATCCAGTATGCAATCCTGAAATCGCAGCAAGTCCTCGCAACATCAGGACTTGCCCTCGATCTAAAGAATTGCGCAGCCGAGCTAACCCTCACACCCGCCCAGTTACAGCACCCGTTTGCCAATATGATTGGGTGCAATCCCGATTGGGATAGCTTCACAGGGACGCAGCGCCTCGGCATAGGGGCAGGACTTATGGGGAATAAGCGCTTTGCCGGGGGACATCTGCATATTGGGTACGACACTTCACTTATGCCCCGTCACGTAATGGCACAGCATATTGACCTGCTTGTATACATGCCTCTGAGTAGGTATGATACGGGGTTGAGATCCGGTCGAGCCTCGCTGTACGGTGTGCCGGGAGTCTATCGCCCCAAACCCTATGGTATCGAGTACCGCAGGCCTTCCAGCTTTTGGCTTAACAACCCCATTCTTACTACTAGTTTGGCGCAGCTAACTTTTGCTGTTGTTACTCGTTTGTTAGAGAACGTAGCTCTTACAGCGAAGCGTTACGAGACTTGGAATTTGCCGAGACTTCAGCAACTGAGCAGTGAGGCAAGGGCCATGGAGATTCGCGACGAACTGTCGGACTGGGAGACGTGTCATCGTCATGCAGATGAGTCACTTCAATATGTGGCCGCGTATCAGGAAAAGTCACGAGCTTTGGGAGATGCAGCATGGGCTTAATAGATATCGAAACCGAGGATGATGTTAACCGATATTATGCGGGCAATCTCATTGGTCTACCAGAGGGCAGCATCTACCGCCCCATGAAAGTGTTGGAGGCAGGGGCAGCTCAGGTATATTTGTGTGATGCGGCAGGGAATAATAAAATAATCTCGTTCGACACCTTTAAAGCGGATTGCTATATCAGTATGCCCCGAGCCGGTATGATTGAGTATGGTGGGGGAGCCATATACTCATACGTAAATTCGGAGCGCCAGTGGGGGCGTGGTTTTGTATCAAGGCGACTCAAGCTGCATATATTTGATCCGAGGCGGACGCTGCATCCCGACGCCTACACAATGGCGTCCAAGTTGTATAACCCAAGTTATATGCCTTTTGATTTGGCGGTGCAACGGCTAGAGTCCGGCGACAGTATAGGCGTGCCGCTATCTCGCAGGAGTGCACTCGTGTTGCACGAGAGTACCCCCAACATTCTGCTAATGTATAAGCGACATTTGGCAGGCCACTTAGAGGAGGACAAAATTAAAATATTTAAGAGGTACAGTTACATTCTTGCTGATATAGGATCATATCTACCGAGAGAGGCGGTGGTCATTGTATGAAATTGGGGAACATTATAGGACTGAACCCGGAACTTAGGCAGTACGCTGAAGGGGATCTAATAAAGGGTATTGATTTGCTTGGGCTGGAATTTGAATACGAGGGTGTAAGAGACGCGCGCTTGCCGAACACTTATCCCTTGGATTTATTCTCAACCCATGACGATGACAGTCTGAAGAACTACGGAAAAGAGTTTGTATTTACGGAGCCCTTATTTGGGGCTGATGTGGAGAACGCTGTGCGTGCTTTGTGCGGCGTGGCTAGGGAGCGGAACTGGCTGGCCTCTCGCCGTGCGGGCATCCATGTTCACGTCGATGTTAGGGACCTAACACGAGAGCAAGTAATTGGCTTTATCTTGCTGTACAGTTTGGTAGAGCCGGCCCTATACCGATGGGTTGGGGAGCAGAGAGACAAGTCTATCTACTGTACGCCTCTGTATGAGGCGGACGGCGCCACTGAGTTGGTGGCCGGTCTGTTAAGGCAGTGTCAGGGCGGGTCCGGGGATTCCATTATGCGTTGTGCAAGTAACATCCCCCGATACGGAGGCATGAACCCTAACGCCTTGTCTAAGTTTGGCTCAATAGAGTTTCGCCAACTTAAATCTACAAGCGACTCCGAGCGGGTCTTGCTTTGGGTTCGGCTGCTTCTGAAACTTAAGCACGCTGTACGAGATCGGTTCCCTTTATCCAACCATGCGATAATTGAAATCGCGGAGCGGGCCGGGCCGGACGAGTTCTTGCGCATAATCTTCGATGACTTATATGAGCACGTTGTATACCCTCAATGGGCGAATGCGTACAAGACCTTGGCTTTGCCAGTTGCGGAGACACTTATCGCTGAGGGTTTACAGGAATTGACATGGGCAAGTTGGGAGGTTCCTGCGGGGGTGTCTGCCCGTCTAGCTATGTTCGATGCGAAGCATGGTCGTCGCGAATTGAGATATGACTTGAATCTGCGCCCGGCACAACCGCCTGCGCAGCGCCCACTTCGGGACCTACTTCCGGTGGAGATTGAAGAAAACGATTACTGAGTAAGCAATAGAAAGGAGGATAGCTATATTTGTGGTATAGTAGGGTTTATGTATCGTGGTGATGACCACGATGCGGGCAGGAAATCTCAGCGTAAAGATATCTTTACGGATCTCCTGTTGTGGGATACGGTGAGAGGCCCGGACAGTACGGGCATCGCCCTTATCCCGAGGTACAATGCAGAAAAACCTGCGGAGGTGTATAAGCGAGCTATAACTGCGGCGGATTTCTTGCAGATGCGCCCGGCCGGACTGCTGATAGACCGGATGAACGCCCCGGCCGCCGTGATTGGGCACAATCGTTTTGCTACGAAGGGGTATTTGGACCATGTCTCCGCGCATCCTCACCAAGTAGACCACATTACCTTAGTGCACAACGGGACGCTGACAAATTACCGAGCCTTAGCTAAGGAAGGCCCTGCCGAAGTGGACTCGGCCTACATTGCGGCAGGCATGGCAGCTAACGGAGAGAAAGAAACACTCGAAAAGCTGGAGGGGAGTTTTGCTTTGGTGTGGCATAACGCCAAAGACAAGACACTTAATTTCGCTCGCAATAAAGAGCGGCCCCTCGTGTGGGTGTACGACGACTACGACACTTTGTGGTATGGCTCCGAGTGGTCTATGCTCTTTGCCGCACTGGATCGGCGAGGGAGGAAGTTCACGAGTAAATTTCAGGAAGCACGGCCAAATACATGGTATAAGTTTCCTATGAATTCTACACGGGAGTACACCTCCGTCCCTTTTGTTTTCGCGCCGCCGAAAGCGGCGGTTACAGTATACACTCCTCCGGTCGTTGGAAACACTGGCCCAGTTGGTGGGGAGAAGAGGACTAAAGCTGCGCGCAAGGCAGAGGCGCGACTCCAGAATACGGGGCATAGGTACAACCAGATTGTGGTGTTGCGCCACCTGAAATGGTTGCCATATAAAAAGAACAAAGGGAATCTTGGGCAAATGTCGGGGGTCTGTGGCCCAAGCCCCGGCACAGAGCTGGTTGTCCACGGAGTTACTCTCAAAATGTGGAGAGTCTATTCTACATTTGCTGGGCCTATATACGTGCG
>OFRO01000472.1_pt1 | contig 14303 bp, 21 predicted proteins | sample 1543091 | NCBI WGS metagenome assembly OFRO01 (sample SAMN07774217, study PRJEB24372) | wastewater metagenome | isolation source: Exp Tend NO 10WW | collected 2016-02
GCGGCATCCGATGCAGCCGCCAAGGCGCTGGACCTGACCGAGAGAATGGACGCCGTGTTCCGCAAGCACATGGACGCGATCGAGGCCGGCGCCAAGGATGCCACGGCTCGAGGCGAGCAGCTGCAACTCCAGTTCGACGAGGTGCGTGGCGACCTGAAGGCCATCGCCGATAAGGTTGACCGACAGCCACAGCCGGCCGCAGATCCAGAACCTGAAGACGAAGCCGCCGCCTTGGCAGCTGAGTTGATCGCCCAGTTCACGGCGGCTACAACCGCCACGCAGGAGTAAGAAATGGCAGACATCGTTGTCGCAGAAGGCTCGCCGGTCGACGGCGTGCAGAGATACGTTCGCTACGTCGACAATGGCGATGGGACGTGGTCGCTGAAGGTCTCAAGCACTGGCGGTGGTGGCGGAGGCGGGGAAAGCTACAGCAAGACATTTGGCGCGGGAGTGGGGCTGCAAGGGCAGGGCTCTAGCGGTGCTGGTGCTGTGTACCCTGGCGTGTCTTACGCCACAGGCGGCTCTGGCGGCGGCAATGCAGCAAGTGGGGTTGCAGGCGCATACGGCGGCGGTGGCACGCAAGCGACCAAAGGCGCTGACGGCGCAGTCCGAATCATCTGGTCAGGCAACGAGCGCCAATTCCCCTCAACACGCACGGCAAACGAATAAGGAGCACTCATGGAATACGCACAACTCAACGAGGCCGGGACCGAGGCAATCCAGATCATCACACACGGCAATGTCGAGTGGGACTCAACCCACTTTTGTCCTGCTAATGCCTTGACGCAAGACGAAGCGGCGGTTTTCCGCGTGGTCCCGTTAACGGTGACCACCATGCCAGCCTACGACGCCATTACCCATCGTTGCTTTCGTGATGGCTGCGAAAAGGTTGGTGACGACTGGCAGTACAAATGGATGGTAGAAGCGCTCGATGCGGACACCGTTGCGGCCAATCAAGCCGTCCACGTGGCAAACATCCAAGCATCAATCATCGCCGCCACTCAGTTGAGGCTCGACACCTTTGCACAAACCCGCAACTATGACGGCATCCTGTCTGCATGCACCTATGCAACCAGCAGCGTGCCACAGTTTGCAGGGGAGGGGCAATATTGCGTGGATGCCCGTGATGCAACGTGGGCCACGCTTTACACCATCATGGGCGAAGTGCTGGCACAGACCCGACCCATGCCTGAGAGCTTTGCAGATGTAGCACCCCTGTTGCCTGCTTTGGCTTGGCCAGCATGAAGTACATCATCCCACCCCTGCAAGCACTGCTGCTGATCGTTTTGACGCTGTTGGCACCCATCCTTGTGCTGTTCGCGTTGCCGTTCATCAAGTGGGATGACGAGCCGAGCACTGGACCACAGCGCACGATCACGCCGCCTTACCCGACAGTGATGGGCGACTTTCCCGACTGGCTGAGTTGGTTTCGCACGCCAGACCAAAGATTGCCAGGCGACACCGGGATCAAAGAAGTATCCGACGTGCTCCAGAAGTACGGCAAATGGGTGTGCGCGTGGTATTGGGCGGGCACCCGCAACCAGTTTATGGGGTTGGCCTGCTGGATGGGCAAACCAACGGAAGACTACATCCCCGAGGATAGGGAGGGATTGTGGGAAAGGGGTGAAGTGTGGAAGTATCGCAAGAGTTTCGGGCGTGTGCGTTTTTATGTCGGGTACACCGCATACGCAATGCTCGACGGGGCTTTCCGGGCCGCCCCAATTTTGACGATCAAACTATGAATCCAGTGTTGCGCTTTTTGATTTGGGTCGATGTTCAGGTGTTGCGCTTAGTGACACTGGGCAAGTCCCGCCCGGGGGAAACAATTTCGGCAGCAGCGTGGTCACTTGAGATGGATGGCAAATGGCAGGGCAAGTACCTGCTGCGGCCCTTGATTGACCTGATTTTCTGGCCTGTGCAAAGGCACCACTGTGAACAGGCTTGGCTTTGGCAGAAGGACTTGTACAGATGAATGAGCCGACAGAACCCCAGGGGCCGATGCCAGAGCGTCGCGCAGAGACATCCGTAATGCTTGCACTTGTGCAGACAGTGCATGATGACGTCAAGAAATTGCAGCAAAACCACGTCGATTTAGACCATAAGTTGACGCAACACATGACTGAAGGGACTATGGAACTAGCGCGTGAAATCTCCAAAATGATGGTAGATGCGTTTCCGGAGGGTGACCCAAAGGGCCATCGAAAACACCACGAAGCCGTCATTGCAAAAGCCGAGGCCAGGGCGGCATTCTGGAAAAAGATGCTGGAAGAAATCAGCAAGTACGGGCTGCTTGGATTCTTGGGTTGGCTTGTCACGCTGGCATGGTCAGGGTTTATTCAGGGGCCACACAAATGATCACACTTGAACAGTACGTCGGGCCATACCGCACGTCAACAGACTGGACCGTGGAGCGGCAACTCAACGCTCAAAAACTACTTGCGGCAGCGTTCCTCCTGAGCGGTTTCATGGAGGATGACGGAATCAAATTCCCCATCAACCCGGCCACAAAGAGCCAAGTGAGTGGCCGAGGTAACGGCGGATTCCGCCCCCAGGCGTGCCCTATTGGTGCGCCCAAGAGCAACCACAAACAGGGTAATGGACTTGACTGGTATGACCCCGAAGAGCGCATTGACAACTGGTGCTACAAGCACACAGGCATCCTGCAGGCGTGCGGCATCTGGCTGGAGCACCCCGACGCAACCCCTGGCTGGAGCCACTGGCAGAGAGTGCCCCCGGGCTCAGGCAATCGAATTTTTGTACCGTAGGAGGTCCGCATGGAATGGCTTAGAGCTCTCGCCCCGTTGTTGGGTAACGCACTCGGCGGGCCTTTGGGTGGCGCGGCTGCGGCATTCATAGCTGACAAACTTGGCATCGACAACAAGACGGTATCTGCAGTCACAGATGCTCTCAACAGCGGCAAGATGACGCCGGAGCAGATCAGCGCAATCAAGCTGGCTGAACTGGAGTTCCAGATGTTTCTGGAGTCCAACAAGATCAAGCTGGAGGAGATTGAGGCAGCGGATCGCGGCAGCGCTCGCACTATGCAGTCCGCTACAAAGTCTGTCATGCCCGCTGTCTTGACGCTGCTTATCACCTGGGGCTTTTTCGGCGTGCTTGGCTGGATGCTCTACGACTCCCGCGTTGTCGAAAGCCCACCGCTGCTGATCATGCTCGGTTCACTTGGCACCGCATGGACTGGAGCCTGCGCTTTCTGGTTCGGCACAACATCGGGCAGCAAAGACAAGACCGCCATGCTGGCCAACTCCACCCCTACGAGGTAGTCTGCAGGGGGGATTTACTTTCAGCCTCGTGAGTCCAAGTATGCGTGTCATGACTACCTACACCGCCTACCGCTACTCAGCACACCACTAGAGGATACAAAACCATGTCAACCGGCACGATCAAATGGTTCGCCCAAGGCTTACTCGACCTTGGCAACAAAATCCACAATCTGAGCAGTGATGTCCTCAAACTCGGCATCGTCACAAACGGCACGGTGCCTGCTGTCGGCACGGCCGCGCCTCACTGGGGTGGCACTGGCACGACCAACTTTGCCAGCACACAGGTTGCTACCGCTGGCACGTCCTACACAGGCCCCAAGACGCTTGCATCCGTCACCTGGACAAGCGTAGCCAACGTCCCCACACTGCGCGCTACCGACATCGCGATGGCGCAAGATGCCTCGGGCTTCGCCAACGGTGCCTATGGGATCATCTACAACGACACCGACGCCAACAAACGCGCGCTTGGGTATGTCGAACTGTCGTCGGGCGGATCATTGTCCTTAGTCGCTGGCTCTGTCACGATTGACTGGGGTGGCGCGGGCACGGACATCCTGACTCTCACGCAGGCGTAATTGGCGATGATCTTTCGCGGCCCCAACACCCATCACGGACGGGGATCGCCCGTGGTGTCACCGACACTTGGCGCGTTGACCACTGCTATCGACGGCATGGCTGCGGGGGCTTGGCTCAATTGGACTGCATCCACCAACGTGCAGCACATCACGGACGCCACGTGCGCTGACGCTGGCACCTACGCATGGCTTGAGTCATCAGCAAACTATTTCCTGACCAACTGGCCAGGCAAAATGACATGGGACGCCACCCGCAAACAAGTGTTGCTTACTGGGTGTGCGCAGGGGTTTTCCAGCGAGGCGCCTGCGGGAACGCACTCCAGCGCGGTGTACCTGGATGTGACGACCGGCCAGTTCAGCAAAACGTGGAACCCCATGGCGTCAAACCTGGGGCACGTTTACGACTCCAACTGTTCGCGCCCCCTGGGCAATAAGGTCTACCGTTCACCTTATGGCAGCAGCAGCGCACTTTATGAGTGCGACCTGACAACCCGTGTATGGGCGTCGGTTAAAACCATTTCGTCTTTGTCGCTCGGCTCCGTCAACGAGATCGAGGTATTTCCTGAACTCGGCGCGTCTGGCTCGGTACTCCTGCTCAATGATGCAGGCAAGCTTTGCCGCTGGGACATTGCCACGGATACCTTATCCACTATCGGCACCTATGGCGGAATTGGCAGTTACCCATCAATCCATTACTGCGCAGGGTATGTTGTGTTCGGTGGCGGTTCCACGGGTACCACGTTTCGGAAAATTGACAGCGCAGGCACAGTCAGCACGATCTGTTCGGCGCTTACCGCCGGGCTGGCCGGCACTGGCGCGGGCGTCAACACACCAATGTGTGCCGACCCAAGCGGTCTCGGGAAATCTTGGGCCTTCGTGCCCGCTGGTAGCGCGTTTTCGCTCGACCACACCTCCGGCACATGGACCGACCACGGAGCCGTGAGCGGCATCAATACCGCATCGCCTGTTTGCGCGATTCAAGGACACAGCGCATTTTTGTTTTACGTGGGCGCTGGCCGTGCAAACAGCACGACCAGCAACTGTCAAGTTTGGATATTTAAGGCACCGTAATGGCACTATCACTCAACACCGGACACGCACTTTACGGGGACTTGATCCGACTGTACTGCGTCGATGATGACAACGTAATCAAGGATTTAAAGGGCGACACCTGTACCCCTCATGCAAATGTGACGCAAGGCACTGGCACCTATGGTAGACACTTTAGAACGGTCTTAAACGGTTCAAACGGAGAAGGTGTCGCGCTGACAACAGGCTTTGTCCGAAAGCCTACCTCTAACCCCGTTGGCACTACGTTTGTGGTGATCAACGCTGGTAATTCCCGCGTAAGCCGGGGCTATGTGTTTAACGATACGAATTCGAATGCTTGGGGGCCGGCAGTTTATACGGGTGATGTTGTCGGTCTGGTGGTCGGCACAGGCACACCCGGCGCGTTGGGAACTACAGACATTATTGGAACTGGGGCGCATTCTTTCGGGGCCGCTGTCAACGGTACATCAGGCGGCAAGGTATTCAGGAACGGTGTCACAGAAAACTCGACTGCAGCCAATCAAGGCAACGCCCACGAAACGGAATCAGTAACGTACATTGGCGGGCCGAATTCTGGTGGCTACGGTGCTTTTGCTGCTGACTTTGTTTGGGTAGCGCACTTCCGCAAGTACCTGTCAGACGCGGAATTGCTGGACCTGCACAACAGTCTAGGGGCATCAAATACCTTCGGCCTTGTGAATGCTGGAGACACGACAGCCCCCACCTTGACCAGCCCCACCGGCACGCAAACGGGCTCAACCACCGCCAGTGGAACCGTCAGCACCGACGAGGGCAACGGCACGCTGTACTACCTTGCCAGTGTCAACGCCACAGAGACAGCGGCCACCGTCAAGGCGGCGGCAAGCCAAGCGGTATCGGCCACCGGGTCACAGTCGGTCAGTTTCACAGGTTTAGCGGCCAGCACCACCTATTACGCCCACTACTGCCACCGGGATGCGGCGGGCAATGACTCCACCGTGTCCAACTCAGCGAGCTTCACCACGGCAGCGGCGGCAAGCGCCTACGCCCCACGGCTATTCACCCCCCGCTCAGGCATGGGCAGCAACTTTTTTGGAGCACGATAAATGGCAACCTACAACACCCCCAAGCGGGCCACCGCACACAAGTTTTACGTCGCGTTGGTGGACCAGTCCAACACCAAGCTACTCAAAGCAAACCCCACGCTGGCCGCTGGCGATGTGCAGGTCAGCAAAGACGGTGGCGCATTTGCAAACATCACCACACTGCCAAGTGCCAGCCCGGCAAGCGGGCGCGCCTTGATGGTAGACCTGTCGGCCACCGAGATGACGGCTGACAACGTAGTGGTGCAGTTTGTGGATGCCGCAGGCGCTGAGTGGTGCGACCTGTTTGTCAACCTGCAAACCACGGCCCGGCAGATCGACGATTTGGCTTACCCGACCACCACGGGCCGCAGCTTGTTGGTTGACGCAGCAGGCGCAGTGCCCATCACGACCAATCTCAAGAAAAATCAGGCGCTGGCCAAGTACCAGCTCTTGATGACCGACAGCACCACGCACAACCCGGCCACCGGCAAGACCGTTACCGTGACGCGCTCCATTGATGGCGGCGCATTTGCTGCGACCACAGCCAGCACGGCCACCGAGGTATCGGTGGGCATGTACTACATTGACCTTAGCGCGGCAGACCTGAACGGCAACGTGGTCACACTGAGAGCCACTGCCACCGGCTGCGATGACCTGTTCATGACGCTGATTCTGGAGCCATAAATGCAGCGCATCTGGCACCGCGCTGGTGTTGGCGTCATTGCTTGGCGGCAGGCTGGCGCAGCCACCACCACCGCCACGCTGGCTCCCCGCGATAACCACCGGCGTATGGTGGGGCGCGGCACCACGCGGCCAGTTGTTGGGTTTACAGCGTCGGGTACGGTTATCAGCGCCACACCGGGCAGCGCGGCGGCCAATGGGGTTGATGCGGCGCTGGTGTTATCCACGTCCATTGCTGGACTGGTTGGTAATGCTGCGGCTAATGGCGTTACAGCCAGTGTTGTCAACGGATCGGCGTCGATCAACACCACCGCAGGCAATGCCGCAGCGGCGGGGGCTACTGCGTCCATCTCTAATGGGCTGGCTGTCTACCCTGACCCATCCACTGTGTTACTTGGCGTCAGCTACGGCCCCACCGGGGTGGAGTACACGGGCACATTTGCAGTGCCAAGCGCAAGCGACATCGCCACGGCCGTCCTTGCTGCGCTCAACGCTACGACGATTCCGGTCGACACCCGCAAAATGAACGGGGCGACCTTGCTCGGAAATGGTACGGCAGATAACCAGTGGCGGGGTGCGTGATGGGCGGGTTCTCCCCACAGGCTTTCAGTACGACAGCCTTCAGCATCTTGGCCTTCTCGCTCGGAGAGTTGATTGCCGCCATCGAGGACAGCGTCAAGGTTCTGAGGAACTTGCGCGTGTGGCTTGTCACGCCAGAGGTGCGTGAATGGTTGACACAAACCTTGTCTTGGTCGGGGTCGGCAGGCTACGGCCGGCTGTGGTTGGCGGATGCCGCGCTGCGCTCCTGGGCGCCACAGGCTCCTGAGCGGGATTGGCTAATTTAATTTTCTGGAGTTGGTATGCAAACTATTGGACCGTTGGAAGTTGGTGAGATCAAGGATGTGAGATTTGACTTCTCAACAGAGGCCGCGTCCGCCACAACCCTGTCAACGCCTACGGTAACCTGTGTGGTGCTGGACGGGACAGACGCTTCGCCCTCGGCAGTCCTGTCAGGGTCAGCCACGGTGTCAGGCAAAGAGGTAGTCCAGCGGATTCAGCCAGGCGTCGTGGGCTGCACCTACAAGCTTCACGCTTTCGCCACCGACAGCTCAGGCCTTCGCCACCACATCGCCGCCAAGATGAGCGTCGTGGCGGGTTGATTCTCGGTATAGGTTTTAGTGTAGGTCTGTGAGCTTTTGTGGCCTATCTCATTGGAGGGCCTAGACTTACCATTGAACTACACCCGCGCTTCGTAACCTATTGATTTTGCTGGGGTTTCTGCGCTAAGTACTTGATTTTGCGAGGATTTCCACGCCAAACCTACACCTTGCTCCAGTACCTGCGCCCATCAAAACCTATCTACACTTACACTCTAGGTATAGGTTTAGTGTAGGTTTTGCTTTCCTATACTGAGCACCTATACCAACACCTGTGTAGGAGTATATCGAATGCACTTTGACGCGCGGGCAGCCAAGCTGCTCAAGCCTGGCGAACACCTGATCGTTGACGGCTGCCCAGGTCTACGTCTGGAGGTATCCATCACTCGCAAGACTTGGACCTACCGGTACCGCAATGCTGGCGGAAAGCTCAGGCAAGTCTCCCTTGGTCAGTGGCCGGCCATGTCCGTGCAGGTCGCTGTGGTCAAGTGGCAGGAGTTGCGCGACCAGCGCGAGTCTGGCGTCGACCCCAAGCAAACTAGGGCGGAAGCGAAAAAACCTACGCCGGAAACCTACGCCGTGAAGGACTTGGTGCGGGAGTACCTTGCCGGGCACATTGAGGGGCACCGCAAGCCTGCGGGTGCGCTGGCGGTGCGTCGGTCGTTCGAGAGGTTGCTGGAGGATGAGCCTGACTTTGCCAGCCTGGCGGCGGCTGACCTGCGCCGGGCCGCCGCGTTCGAAATCCTTGACCGGCGCAAAGGCACGCCGACAGCGGCGGCCAAGCTGCGTTCGTTGCTGGGGGCCGCCTGGGACTATGCCATTGAGTCTGGCAAGCTCGATGACAGGGTTCCGAACCACTGGCCGGTGGTGATGAAGGGTCGGCTAAAGAGTAGGGGGAAGACCTTGGAGGGTGTGCACGTCGGTGCGCGCCGGCGCGTGCTCAGCGCTGCGGAGGTCGGCACGTTGGTCAGGTGGCTGCCAAATATGCACGCCCTGGGTCGGGATGCGCTGGTGATGTATCTGTGGACTTGTACGCGGGGGGTGGAGATTTTGGCGATGCGCCCGGAGCACGTTGGTCAGGAGGCTGACGGTTGGTGGTGGACGGTGCCGAAAGAACTGACCAAGAATTCCAGGTACGTGGACGCCGTGGCGCTGCGCGTGCCGCTGCTGGGCAGGGCTCTGGAGGTCGTTCAAAGAAGGGTGAGCGGGATTGGGTCGTCAGGCTTGCTGTTTGAGGATGTGCGCGGTGAGCAGTACGAGCAGAAGGACCTCTCGACTTACATCTACAGCTTGCAACCTTACTCGGAGAAGGCCAAGCGCCGGGAGGGGAGGGGCCTGGAGTGCCCCGTCACCGACTGGACACCCCACAACTTGAGGCGTACCAGTAGGACCTTGCTGGCGTCAATCGGGTGCCCGGACGAGGTTGCCGAGGCTTTGCTGGGGCACCTCCCGGAAGGGGTCCGGGGAATCTACAACGCATTCACCTACGACAAGGAGCGTAGGTTGTGGTTGACGAAGCTCGATCAGTTGCTAGAGACGTTGGCTGGATTGCCCGCCCTACCGTAGGCGCTGTTCACGGGTGGGAGGTTGTCGGCGATCGGCCGTTCGTCCGCCCAGGCCTCCAGTTCGCTTACTAGCCAACCCACGCGCCGGCCTGATAGTTGTCGGGGTCTTGGGAACCCCTCCTTGGCGATCAGCTTCTGGATGGAGGACTCGGACAGCGCAACGAAGTCACTTACTGCAGGCAGGTCCAGGAATAATGGTTTGATAGATGCACTCATGATGTTATTTTTCTTCTATGAGATGGTGTGGCCCAAGCGGGGCCACGGCGCTTACTTACTCTTTGAAAAGCTCTGGGTGTAGCGATCGGGCTGACCCTGCCAGCCACGGCTCACGCCAGATGATGCTGACGGGCCCGATCCAGACCTGGGAGAAGTTAGCTCCCCTCGTTCGCATGTACCCGAGGCCATCCCATCGACACCTCCAGGTACCCGTCAGGGCCTCCCACACGTAACCGAACCAAAACCAGTGCCACTCCACTTTGAACCTTACACAGAGCGGAAGGTCAGGGTGTTCAATAGTTTCCATGCTCACTCTCCCAAAGTAATGATGTGGTCAGCCACGTTTTGCGAAACGTCCTCGTGAGTCACGAGCAGCACCTGCTTGAACCCGACAGCGACGAGGAACCCGAGCAGGGCTTCCGTACGGGTCTGATCCATGCTGGCACAAGGTTCATCGAGCACGAGGAACGGTGCCGATGGCAGGAAGGTGCGAACCAGGGCGACCCGAATGGCCAGACCAAGGATGTCCAGGGTTGAGCCCGACATCGTCGCCACCGGGTGTCCGTCCACCAGGAACCCGTCAGCGGTTTTGCTCACGACAGAGGGTGTGCCACGCATCTCGCTGAAGTAACTGGACACCGAGGTGAGAACTATGGCCCACAATTTATCGGCTATGGCCGGCCGCGCCACACGCACCTTCTTGAGCAGGGCGTTGTTGAAGTCAAGTGTGGTGAGCGCTCCGCGCGCCGTTGTCAAGGCTTCTTGCGCCTGCTCCGTCTCCTGCATCGCCCAACCCCACTGGCGCTGCGCCTCGTTGAGGTTGGCTACCCTGGTGTTCAGCATCGAACGCGCTTCGTCGAGGGTCTCCTGGGCTTCATCGAACGCTGCGCGGGAGGCTTGCAGGGTTGCAGCAGAATCTGCCTCATTTTCAGGCACTCCAATTTCCGCCAAACGAATTTTCACGGCGTCCAGTTCACGAGCAGCGAATTTGACGGTCTCGTCTGTCTGGACAAGCTTGCGTTGGTGCTCGTTGGCGGCACTGACTTTGCTGCGAATGGCGTCGATCAGGCCGTCGTAGTTAGGTTGTGTGCCGAGCACTGGAACCTCGCCCTTCCACGATAGCGCTGGCGGGTAGAGGTTGTTGTCGATGTCCAGGTAGGCTGCGTATTTCTGGGCGGCGGCCAGAATAGGGCGACCAAGGGTTTGGATTTCCTTGAGTCGCTTGAGCTCTTTGGTGTGCCCGTTCTGCGCCTTCTCAGCAGACGCAAGGTCCGCATTGACCGAGTCCATGGCGGCCTGCAGCTCGGCATTCTTGGCCTTCACCGCTGGCAGGTCGCTGAAGTCTTGGCCGCAGAAGCCGCAGTTGCCGCTGCTCAGTTTGGCCTGAAGCGCAGCGAACGTGACGTCACCCTTTCTGAGCTGCTCACGCGCCGCGTCCAAACCTTCTTGAGACATCTGCAGGGCTTCCTGCCACTGCTGCGCAGTGCCTTGGAAGTACTTGACGCCGTCGGCCTGGTTCAGAGGCTCGCTCAGCGCGGCGTAGGCTGCTGCGGACTCGCGAACTTTTGAGAGGTCAGCCTTCTTCTGCAGCAGGTACTGGATTTCTGCGTCGGCGTTGGCCGGTGCGGTCACCGAGTTGGCCAGCAAAACCTGCTGTGCGTCGAAGGCTTGGCGCAACCTCGCCTCGGCCTGAGCCGTCTTGGATGTCAGAGATTTGAACTCGTTGGCCTGGGCTCGCACTGAAGCGTCGACTTCCTGCGCGGCGGCCTGCGCTGCACGAGACTTGTCAACCTCAGCCTTGGCCAACGCAACTGTGCTCTCTGAGCCCTTGATGCTGGCACCCAAGGCGTCGAAGTCAGGCTTGACCATTTCCCGGGTGCGCTCCAGGCGTGCGCTGGCAGCGTCGATCTGGGCCTGCGCGGATGCCGAGCTGCCCAGTGTCAACTTCTCCTGCATCAGCTCGATCAGGTTGTCGATCTGCGAGAACTCTGCCAGGCGCTCGATCAGCTCCGTGGTCGCTTTCGGGCCAGCCTCCAAAGCACCTCTGATGTCCAGTTGAGTGGACAGCATCAACTTGGCGGCGCTGTTGGCGTCTACCTTGAGCAAGCGGGACATGAACGCGGTGACCTCTGTCTGCCCGGTCACCATCTGGTCGCCGTAGACACACTCGGCCCCAGGCTTGCCACGGGACACCGTGTAGTTGACGCCGTCCACAGTGAGTTCGAGGACAACTTTCAGGGACGCCACGGGTGAGCCCCAGGTCACAGCGTCTTCAAGGCTTGAGCGGATCGCCTTGACACCGAAGAGGGCGTAAGCGATCGCTTCGATTGCTGTGCTCTTGCCGGCCTCGTTGCTTCCACGGATGGCAGACAGACCTTCACCGAACTCGAAAGTGGCGTCAACGTGTTTGCGAAAATTTGTGAGAGTGATCTTATTCAGCATTTTTAAACTCCAACCCTTTTCTGAACTGTGCCCAGCCAATGAAATTGCCGCTGGCACCGAAACCCAAGGGGCCTGCACATGCTTGATGCTCGACGGGCGAAGAGTGCATCGGGACGCTGCCAACCAGGCGCTCGTACAGCGCGAGGTCTGCCTCTAGAGACGGTGAGGCGCCGTCATGCGTTAGATACGAAACCCTGGCGCAGCGGGCTGCACTCATCTTGGCCAACGTCGTTGGCGGGTAGGCCACACGCTCCTCTGGTGTCACATACGGCAGGTGCCAACCAAGCTCGTCGTAAGGTGTGTTTGGGCGCCTGAAGGGGATGCTTTCGCTCATGGCCCTGGCCATCGCCTGCGCCAACAACTGGAAGTGCGGCTCGGCATCCTTGTGGTTTCGCAGAACGAAGAAGTTCTCCCACTCGGTGGCGGTGACGATGGTTCGCATCCACTGGAAGGGCTCCAGCAGGCGGTTGGCAACCTGCTTGTGAACCCCTAGACCCATCAGTTGTTGGGCCCGGTTTGCGGCGTCATTCGCAGCCTTCTTCCAGACGTCGATCGCCTCCAGCATGACCGGGTAGGCGACCTCGTTGCTCGCCTGCATACCGGGCTGGTTGGCTCCCCAGTGCATGGGGACGACTGGGTCGTCTCGAACTTGATCAATCATCTTGGCCACCGGGATGGCGCGGGATGACATTGCGTTGCGAGAGAAAACCCTGTGAGTCATGAACTCCCCGTGAATAAATCTTGGGTAGGACAGCTCAAGTGTCGTCAGGCGGTTGCCGCCCGGGGACATGGAGTCTTCGATAATTTTTGCACTGATGATCATAGGGAATTCCAGAAGTTGGTTGAGATGGGTTGTGCGTGTGCGGCAAGCTTCAGCGGGTCGTCACCCGTCCAGACGCGGCCGTCGGGAGCGATAAGGGTCCACTTGTCGGTGGGTGGGAATGACTCTTGGACCTGCTTCATCTTGTCAAGCACGTCCTTCATTGCTTGCAAGGTGGGCACTGGGTTCACCACCGGGTTGTTGGACGACGTTGCCATGTTGGCCAGGAACTTGGTTCGTTTGGTGTGTTTCATTTGGGTGATAGTCCAGTTCAAGTTGGGCGCACTCGGCGCAGACAATTGCCCGCTGCGCGAGAGCCTTCTCGCAGCAGCGGTCGTAGGAGATTCGCAGGGTCACATCTCCCCCGCCAAGAGTTTGCGAACGCAGGCCGCTTGGTCTGGGTCCAACGTGTCGATGAGCATCTGCAAAACACCCACCGATCGGATGTCTTCGACCGATGCAGCCAACTCGTCAGCACCCGCCACACCTTCAACCTTGACTCCGTTTGTGACAACGAAAGCCTTGGAAATCTGTCTGAACTTGCTGATCGCCTTGATGACGCTGGGCGCCTCCGCCGCCGTAGCGTCCCCACTGACACGGATGAAGAGTGGTCCGTCCGGCGCCTTTGCCAGGTCACGCCAATCGACTTCACGGAAGCCGCCGACGTCGTCCTTGAAGGACCATGTCGGCACCAACTCCATGTCGTCGCCGTCGATCACCAGCGCGTATTTGCGGCCGTCCTTCTGGCCTTCGCCGTGGACAAGGCAATCCGAAACGGACTGGCTAAAGTTATTCCCGACGATGATGACTTTGTCGTTCATCAGGGTGCGGCCCTGGTGTTCGTGCCCCAAGACCAACGTCATACGCTTGACAAGCTCTTTGGCCTGGGCTCTTGTGATGTTCAGCGAGTGGTCGGACTCCGCCGCGAAGGTGTTGTCGAAGCAGCAGTGAAGTGCGAGGTACTTCACACCGTCAGGAACACGGCCCAACTCCAGATCAAAAATTTCCTGGTTGGAGCAGTGAGGCAGAACGTAGATGTCGTCGATCAGCGTTGGTTTCGACACCAGCTTAAACCTCGTCGGGTACTTCATCTCAAGGAGGGCGCCGATAAAATCCACCGTACCGAGTTTGCTGGAGTCCTTGCTAACGTCGTGATTTCCTCTTCCCCAGACGATCTCCTTGTCTTCGTTCTCCGACAGGAAGTCGTCGGCCGCCCGGTAGATTTCGATTGCTTCGCTCAGTGGCACACTGTACTGGTCGGTAAGGTCGCCATTCACAATCACACGCCCACAGTCGAGCGTCACAGCCATACCCAGAAGCTCCCTGTGTTTTCGGTGGGCATACGCCCTCAGTTCTTCAAGGCTCGTGGATGTTGTCCCGCCTGTTCGGTTGACCCCCAGATGAAGGTCGGATATAGCTAGAGTTTTCATGTGAGTGATCCTTTCTGAGCCC
>OFRO01000473.1_pt1 | contig 14299 bp, 26 predicted proteins | sample 1543091 | NCBI WGS metagenome assembly OFRO01 (sample SAMN07774217, study PRJEB24372) | wastewater metagenome | isolation source: Exp Tend NO 10WW | collected 2016-02
TGAAGGCCGAGCCGTGGATCGGCTCGAACATCGAGGGGAAGCGGCGCTGCGGATCGATATTGCCGGTCGGCGCGACGCCGAGGCTGCCGGCCAGGGCGCCGGCGGCGACCAGGAGCGGCGGCCGGCCCGGGGCGGCTACTTCACTCATTCGGCGGGATCTCCTGTCATTGTGGGGCTACGGGTCCATTCGGCGTTCCGACTCGTGGCATGCTCGGACCGCCCGGAGGCGGCGGACCGCCCAACGGCCTAGCCTTGTTCGCCTCGGAGCCCTTCTCGGGAGCCTTGCCAGACGGTGGGCCCTCTTGCGTGGGGTTCGGCCCTGGAGGCGCTACGGGACTCGGCGGCATGACGCTCTGCTTGGTCATCAGCGCGAGCGCTGGATCCATACCAAGCCACATCTTCTGGTGCTCCATGATGTGCTGCATCACGCGCTCCGTCAGGGCCGGATTCTCCCTGACGCTCTGCTGCGAGAGCACGACGCCATGGGCCGACACGTGGATGCAATGGTCATCCGTGAGCCGAGCCACCACAAGCCTGTCAGGCTGCGTCAGTAGCTCATTCTCCCGGAGCATCAGTTGCTCAGCGTCGGCGGACGGGTCGATGATGGGATCGAGGCGCCCTGTCTTGAGCACCTCGAAATACTGCCCCGGCCGCTGGATCATTCCATTCGCTAGGAACTGCTGGGCGATCTCCATCTTGCCGGCCGTCTGGTCCTGGAGAGGAGAGCCCATCTCGACGGTGACGCGCTGGACGGTCGAGAGGTTGTCCGCCGACCACTCCCGCATGCTCCCGCTGTTGGCCGTGCCTACGACCTCGACCATTCGCTTGTTGGTGGCGAACTGCTTGAGGATCATCAGCCGGTCAGTAGCCACGCCCTCGTCGTGCGCGACCACGCCAGCCTGGAAGTTGCCATTGAGCTGGACGGTGAGCGACTGCACCAGCGCCAGGGCCGCGCCCGACTTGAGCTGCGTCACTTCGGAGAGGTTCCCGCGCACCACCGCGTTGATGGTGGAGAGCGTCTCCATCTCGCCCTTGAGCTTCTCCAGGACCGTGGCCAGTTCGGGCGGTAGGTCTAGGAGGTTGAGCGTCTCGGGCTTGCCGCCGCCCGTCAGGTCAGGGTTGGGCGTCCACTCCAACATCTGGACGCCCTTGCCGAGCACCTCAGGTGAGAAGTCAGACCCCTTGGGCACGATGATCGACTGGAGCCCGTAGGCATCGATCATGGTGAGGATGGTGTCCCAGGTGGAATCCACCGCCTCCTGGAGGGCCAGCAGATCGAAGGCCGGCGAGTGCCCCCGGCTGATACTGACCTCGGTCTCTGGCGTGATGACCCGGACCGGGATGCGCTCGTAAGGCATCGGCCCGTCGTGGAGCAGCACATCGCCGCAGACCTGAGCGTGACGGCCTTCGGGCAGAGCGGGCGAGGGGAGCGCGTACAGGTACCAGACCGTTACGATGTCCGCTTCCTGGCTGGTCTGGCTCTTCTCGAACGGCGACGAGGACCACGCCGAGCGTGGCCACCGCTGCTGGGCAGACCCGCGCATCTTGAGGATCTCGTCCGACGACTCGGGATGCTCGGCCGCCAAATCCCACACGTTCGCGCGGTACGGAAGCAAGACCCACTGCAACTCACGCTCTGTCGCGTCGATGTCGTGGATCACCTCGACGGGCGTGAACGTCTGGGCGTCCACATCGCCCTCGAACATCACCTTGGACCCAGGCTCACCCTCGGGGCTCGGAGGCGCGTTCGGGTCGGGGGCAGCGACGTAGGGCTTGCCCTTGCTCGTGTTCCATCTCTGAGCCGTGTAGCCCTCGCCGAAGAGCAGCGAACACAGGGCCGTGGTCCGACGCATGGCGTCATCGCCGAGCAGGCGCCCGTAGTACTCCAGGAGCGACTTGGCGAGCGTGACCTGTTGGGCGCTCTCCGTGTCGTTGTTCGTGGCCCTTGGGTCGTAGGAGAGCCGGGACTTGACCACCACCTCGATCAGAGCCGAGAGCAACGAACGGAAGTGATTGACCCGGATGAGGATCAGCTCTCCGGCCTCGCCGCCGAACTGGATCGCCGCGCTGTTGGCCATCCCTCCATTGGCGTCTTGGCCGAAGTAGACGCGCTCCGTCCGGCGGAACAAGTCGAGCCGCCCATCGCGGCGGAGCCGGTCACGGTAGCGCAGGGCCTTGGATAGAATGACCTGCGGGAGCTGCTCGCCGTCCACCGTGAGCCAGTACCGATCTTGCGGTAGCTCGGGCGCGGAGGTGACGGGACCGATGCCGGCTAGGCTCATTGCTTGCGAGGCCTCTTGAAGGAGTGGGCTAGACGTAGCCGACGGTCAACGTCGCTGCCAGGCGGCAGCGTAGCAGAAGCCGGGACTATCTGCGCGTAGTGGGTCTTTCGTAGTGGCGGAGTCGGGTTGTGCGTTGGGTCTAGGTGCCGAATCAGGTACATCATCGCGGCTACGCCATCGAAGTGCCCGTAGCCGTCAGCCTCCGCGAATCCCGTCTTTCGCTCGTTCCACAGCCCGTTTTTGAGATGCTGGATGAGCCGCACGCACCGTGGGTGGACCCGGTAGCCCTTGCGCGCGGTGGCCAGGCGCAGCCGGTTGACCAGCACGTCAACTTCTTGGTTGTTCGCCGCCCTCCACGCGTTCTCCGCCGTGGGGTCCCCGTCGACCTGTAGCCGCTGGAGGTCCGCCCTGGCCCGCGCGCTCGCGTCGATCACCCGCCGGAAAATGGGCGCCTCACCCCACCGGAGCTTAGCCACGTCGTCCACGTCGTGTTGGAGCACGTCTGTAGTGGTCCGCTCCGAGAAGTGCTCATCCACCACCGACAGCATCGACCCGTTGAAGTCCCACTCTGCGAACAGGACAGCCGTCAGGTGGACGAAGCCTAGGTCACCCACGATGTACCGATCGAGGCTCGGTCCGTCGTAGCCGTACGGGATGGCCGGCGTGTACTCGTGGACCAGCTCACCCATGAGCGTGGAGAACTCGGGCACCAGGGCGCGCGTCGGGTCGGTGAGGAACTCCGCCAGGCCCTCACGCTTCCACGTCACCGAGTCAGGGCCACCACAGGCATAGCAAAGCTCGCCAATGTCGTCTCTGGTGAGCAGCGGCGTGTCGTAGATAGTGGCCGTCATCGCCGCCCCGGCGCTCTCCGCCGAGCGGTAGAACTCCACGAAGGGATGGGCCGGGCTGTCCGGCGGGCTCGACCCCATCAGGAGCTTCCCGCCGGTGCCCGCGAGCTGGAAGAGCAAGACCGAGTTGACCACGTACTTGAGTACCGGAATGAAGCCGGCCTCATCGACGATGATCTTGTGGCTCTTCGGACCACGGAGGCGCTCGGCCTTGGCCCTGTCCTCGCACGCGGCGAACACGATGCGAGAGCCGTTCTTGAACCTGACCTCATCGCCCACCAGCTCGGGCCGTAGCTCGGGCGGAGCCGTGGCGATGATCTCGGTGAAGATCGGGATGATGAACTCCCGAAGGCTGGTCACCGTCCCGCAGGCGTATGGAACGCGCGCCCCGGGGATGGTCAGGCACGTCTCGATCGCCTCGGTGGCGAAGTAGAACGACTTTCCCCACCGACGAGCAATGTCGTAGACGACGATGCGCGCCGAGGTCTCCCGGGCTAGGCGTCGGGCCTCATGCTGGCCCCTAGCAGGGTCGCCGTTGCCGTTGTGCAGCAGCCACGACAGATCCCCCTGCCGCCAGAACTCATGCCGCAGAGCCACCGTAGCGGCATCGGCGCCAGCTAGAGCGTCAAACTCTGCGACGGTGAGATCGGGCACATCCCGGCCTAGGCGGCGTAGCGCTTGCCGCGCAGACGCCGCCCCGTATCGATTGTTGGGAAGAGCGGGCGTCGCGTGTACGGGATAGGGCCCCTCTCCTGCATGACCCTAGCGACTGTGAACCGGGAGCACTGCACCCAGGCTGCCACGTCCTCGATCACGTATCCGCGCAGGGCGTGTATGTGGGCCCTCTGTTCGCTTGAAACCTTGTCGTACCTGCCCCGGTTCTTGGCATCCCTGGTATTGTCGGCGTGAGTGCCCTCGTACAGGTGGGCAGGGTTCACGCAGGACGGGTTGTCACAGTGGTGCAGCGACCACATGCCGTCACGAAGGGGTCTGCCCAGCGACAGAGCGAGCGTCACGCGGTGGACAAGATGACCACGGGCGACCCCGTACCCGTTTCGGTTTCGGAACCCAGCCCACCGCCAGCACCCGTCAGGCCCACCAGACTTATCAACATGACTCCAGAGCCAATCGACCATTTCCGACATAGAACGAGCGTAGCATATTCGGCCGCGGTCTCAACTTCGCTCGCCCTGGCCAGTACCCATCGCAGCGCGCTTGATCTGCCAATGCCTAGAACTAGCCCGCATGCTCCGCCGGAAGGCCTTGCGGTACTTCCCCCGCCGCTCCTTGGCCTCGGCCCATGCGCGCATCTGCTCGCGCCGCTCACGCAGGGCCAGAACCTCCCACCTATCGGTCATCCGGCCAGTGTACGCCCCAGGAAGGCGTCAGCCAGCAGACTAGCCTTGGCCCGGTCCCGACCCTGCTGGAGCCGCAGTAGGCCCACCTCGACCCGAGAGCGCTGGTAGATGAGCGGAGCGAACTGGACGCCAGCCGCCGCACGCTGGCAGGCCAGGAACCACTTGGCTTTGGCTGTGGTCTCCTCGCTCACTCCGCAGCCTGCCTCACCGCATGGATGGCCTTGGCCCCTAGCGCTCGCGTGTGCGCTGCCTGGTTCGCTTCGAGCTTGGCGATGCGAGCCACTAGGGCAGCCTCCAGCGCCTTGAGCCCCGCCGTGCGATCGAGGGCCACCAGGTAGCGCTTCCACGCGTCATGGGCGGCCCAGACGGCAGCGAGGCCGACGAGGAGGGCAGCGGAGCCGAGGAGGCCAAGCGCCATCACCCGCTCTTCTCCATGTGTTCCGCGATGCGCTCCAGAACCTCGGCCACGGCATGCAAGCCGCCGCCGATAGTATCCGGCCCCCCAGGATCACCCATGTAGCCGAGCGCCATCGCTACTGCCTCCAGGCCGCCCGGCTCTTTGGAGCCGTACGCCACCTCACGCACGCGCTCGGCTAGAACGTGGACGGCCTCGGTGTGCTTGTTGATCGCCTCGGCGATCGCGAGAAGCCCAACATCGCTCACTTCGGCCACCCGCGCCCCTCGACGAAGCCGTCCGAGGACAGCTCCGCTTCGATCATGCCCGAGACGATCGACCGCAGGTTAGGAGGCTGCATCCCGCCCTTGCCAGGAATGACCACCATGTACTGTTTGAGCACATGCTCGGGGATGGCCACCCGGGCCCACTCGGTACCGTGCCCAGAGTGCCGGACGACGAAGCCGCGCCAGCAGCGGGCCTCAGGCTCGACCTTGACCGTAGCGTCGGCCTCACGCTTGGCCCTTGCAGCCTGGGCTCCGAGGGCGCTCATCGATTCACCGTCATCCGCCGCCTACCTTTCGAGCCGCCGCAGCGAGCAGCTCTTCCCGGGTGCCTACGATCGTCATCGTCACAGCAGGCGGGAGCGGCTGGCCGTCCTTGCCCGTGTGCTCGTTCTTGGTCTCGATGTCCTTGGTCGGAGGCTTGAACAGGTCCCGGCGCTTGCGCTCCAGCTCCCACGCCTCCCGCTTCCAGTCGAACGTGTTGCAGCGCATCGTCGCCAGGGTCTGCTCTTCCGACTCGGCCTGAGCGTGGCGGATCTCCAAGGCGATGGACTCGTCACGCTTCATGGCGTCGTACAGACCCGACGTGGACACGCGCTCTAGCTCGCAGGCATGCTGCACGAATGAGCCCTTGCGGATGCGAGAACAGATGGCCTCGACCTTCTCAGGTGTGAAGGTGTAAGGGCCTCTTTCTGCGCCCGAGGGTCCGTTTTCGTTGCCTTGACTCACCGCGTCATTCTCATCCTTCTCGGGTCATTGTGTACCAGGTGAGCGGAAGAGGCTAGCGGTTACCTGAACAGGGCCACTTGTCCTGTCCTGGGGTTGTCCTGGGGCATCTCGGAGAGCCGCCGGCATGCGATGTCGAAGTGCTCGCGCATGGGCTCGGCGCCGATAGCGGAGCGGCCCTCCATGACAGCAGCGAGAAGGGTGGTGCCACCACCGGCACAGGGGTCGCAGACTAGGCCGCCGGGGCGGGAGTAGTCGCTGACGATGGCTCGCATCGCGAGGAGCGGCTTGCCTCCTACGATTGGCATCCGCTCGGGTGAGCACTGGTACCCGCCGGGCAGCGTACCCCAGCCAAAGTATTCTTTGGTCTTGGGCCTGGCTACGACGATCCAGCACGTCCACGCGCTAGGGCCGTCCCCGCTGAGCCGGACGCGGGACCCGGGCGAGTAGAGCGGCAGAGGGGCGAACGTGTACCGGCCAGCCTCATCCAGCGCCGATTCCCACGATGCAGAAAGCACGTGGTCTGTGATGCTGACTACCCAGCCGGCAACGATGGGAGACCATGCCGCTACGAACGCGCCCACGTCCAACGCGCCCCACGCCGCGTAGTTGATGCTGCGGCGCGGGTTCACTCCGTAACTAGCGACAGTCCGCACCGGGGCCAACGCTTGCGCTGCCCGATGGCCCCGCGCACGACCACCTCTTGCCGCTAGGCGCCTGGCCATATCGGCGCCTCGGTTGGCGTCTACGGCCCCATCGTCGTGACCCGCATGCGTACGCTCTGAGTACGGCGCATCTACGATTAACGCGTCGGCCTTCTGCCCCCTCGCCTTCATCACAGCCGCAAGCGCCTGGTGATCGCAGTGGTGCAGCTCGACGCCCCTGGACCTGAACACCTCGTGTCGCGTCACGTCGCACGCTCCTCTGCGTCACACATGGCCTCTAGCAAATCGTCCTCCGCCCTCCGGCCGCTCCCAAACCTGTTCAGGAAGTCACGGAGCTTGACGCCGAGCCCCAGCGTAGCCCCTCGGAGAGCCTGGGCGCTCCGTAGGGACGACTCCAGACGGTCTAGAGCCTCACGGGCGGCTAGAACGTCAGGGCCAGCCAGAGGCGCGTGGAGGGCCTGGCGGACCCTGGCGAGGTCAGCGGCGAGGGAGGGCGGGAGGGCGGTCACCGCTTGCCAACCGCGTACAGAAGCACCACGCCGAAGAGCACGAGCGCAAGCACCATCCCCGTGGCGAGCGAGCCCATCACCAACGCGGCCAGGCTCGCGATGATGATGATGCGGAGCGCTACGGAAGACTCGGCCGTCTCGCCCCACGCAACGAACGCCAGCGCGAAACCGCCGAGCAAGCCGCCGACGTGCACGGCGATCTTGCCAAGCGCGACCCATGCATCTGCGTCCATCAGTCCGCCTCATCGTCTGAGAACGGCCCAGCGTGCTCCATGGCCTCATCGAGCAGTGCGGCGGCTTGCGCTCGGGCCTCTTGCGTCCTGGCCGCCTTGGTCGCCCTCACCGCATCCACGAGAGTGGCCAGCAGCGTGGACGCGTGAGCCTCCCGACCTACCTCTCGGCAGTAGTACCGCAGGGCCTTGATAGCCCAGCCGATGGCGGGCTTGTTCTCGCGATTGAAGGCGTCCGAGCTGCGAAGACGCTCCCGGTTGGGGTGGTCCTCGGGCAGAGCATCGAACTCGGCGATCTGACGCTCCAGCCTCGAACTCATGTGCTCCAGGTGGGCCAGGACCCGAAGGGGTCGCGGGATGACTGGTGCGCCATGCCTGACCCCGGCCGTCTCTTCTGCGTCAGTCATCGTCGCCCTCCTTCCTCGCTTCGGTCCACTGTACCAGGCTCTTGAGAGCAGCCTCCAGGAAAGCCACTCGCGTGGCGAGGCCGCCGTATGTCATGCCCCTGGAGTGCGCTTCGAGCTTGGCTTGCTCCACCTCGCCGCGAGCGTGCCACTCCATATGCGCCTGGTGAGTGAGTGGTACGCAGTACAGGTCGGAGACCTTGGTAGCGGTGCCCCGAGAGATGAGAGCGCTCGTGTAGTGGTGGGCATCCTCGGCCATCCCGCCGGTCACCGCGCAGGGCTGGAGCCGGACCCACTTGAGGTACGAGGCGGAGCGGGTGGGCTTGGTTGCCTTGGGCCTTGGCGAGATGGCCTCCACAGACGCCGCCGCTTGCTGGGCCCCTCGGTCCGGCAGAGACTCCTCTCGGGTGATCCTGATGTGCGTGGACTTGAGAGCGTGGACTTGCTTGCCCGCCGTCACCTCCCAGAGCTTGCCAATGTAGCCTGTGAGCACGCCGCCGCTGCGCCACCCGCCTAGGCCGGCAGAGGGCTTGTAGTCAACGCGGTCCCCGATGCGGAGGGTGGTCACAGCACACCCCCAGCAGCCAGGAACAAACCGCGCTCTACGTCGCTCCACTTGATGCGCTTGCGCACTTCGTTCGCACACGCCTTGCGCATCTCAGATCCGGCGGCGTCGGAGGCGACGTAGGAGGCGGAGGCGGCGACGCCGCAGGACCGCCAGCACGCATCCCGAACTGCCATCACCTCCGCAAGCGTCGCCTCTCCTCGGCACCACCGCTCGGCCATCTCGATGGCCGCCAGCGGCCGGCTCTCCCACGCCGGGACGTACTTGAGCGCCAGTCTCGCGCATGCACACGACGCCATCACCAGCGCCTTGCGGTCAACGTTCGCTTTCGCAGCGAGCCAAAGCAGCCAATCCGCCCGCTCACACGCGTCCCATCGCTCCTGCGACTTGAGAGCGTTCGGCTTCCGCGCTCGCTCCCCTTGCAGCCATGCCTTGGCATCATCGCAGGCGCGCACGCGCTCCAGCGCGGTCAACAGGTCCATGCGTGCCATGGCTCAGGCCTTCCCATCGACGAGAGCGTAGACCGAGGCCCCGCGCCGGCCGCCGCCATCGCCAACCTGGGTGATCTTGTCCACCACCTCGGCCTCACCCAACTCGCGCATGCGGGTCAGGAACGAGGAGGCCCACCCGGTCTTGGTGCCCATGATAGCCGCCATCTGGCGAGCCGAGAGGCGCCCGTGCTTGCGCAGCACCTCACGAGCAGCGTTGAGCTTGACCGGAGCCCGTCCCACCGCCCCGCCGCGGGTGGGCGCAACCACCTTGACGACAGCCGGCCGGCGCGAGGGCTTCCCGCCCAGCACCGCCAGAGCCTCCTCCGTCTCTGCCACCAGGGCCTTGGCCGCCTGGTGCTCGGCCTCCAGGATGGAGCGGAGGGCCTGCGTCTTGTCCGCGATCTCCTTCTGGAGCGCTGCGATCTTCTCGTTGGTCTTGGGCATCTTGTCTCTTCCTTCCTTGCTTGAGGGTACCGGACTACCGAATCAGTCGGAGGCCTGGTGTCATAGGAGGCCGGCTCGCCTCGCTTCGTTGCAGGCTCGCACCGCGCCGCATTCGGCCACCATCTCCGCAAACGGCAGTCGGTATGTGTGACATAGACGGTAGAGCGTCTCTACGTGCGGAAGGCGTCGGCCAAGTTCGATGTCATGCAGGGACACGTGCGGCACCCCTGTCTCCTTGGCAGCCATCCTCAGCGACCACCCGCGCTTGCGGCGGTGAACCGCAAAGCCATCGGCGAACGCCAGCGCCCTAATGGCAGCGCGCTTCTCGTGCGCCGTCACGCGAGGCGAGCCCATGCGCGACGGCTCGCCTCTGAAGCGAACGCAAGAACCTCCGTCTGCGTCAGATCATCACGCTCTTCGCCGAGGTGGTGACCTCGGTAGTCGTCCGCGATGAGCACGCCGCCTCCCATGGTCCCTCGGGGCTGCCACTCGACGCGGACCCCGTGGATGACCGTGCAGACTGTCACGCCGGCCAACTCGCCGTCGGCCCCGTATCGGCGCATGAACATCCCACGCACGATGTTGCGCACATACTCGCTAGCCTCGATCGCGTCCCACCGATTGCTGGACATCTCTTCCGCTTCCTTCCGCCGAGCAACCGCTCGACTCCCCATACCTACAGCACCCCATAGGTTTCCGCAAGCACTTTCTACAACTTTCTTTCAGTCTCGCGAAGTACCTATCAAATAGGCGTTCGCGGAGCCGCCGCACGCAACCTCGGCCCACTCGCCGCTCGCTAGCAGGTTCGCCAGCGTGTCTCGCCCGGAGACCCTTCCCACCCAGCGAACGGGGGTGGCCTCGCACGGTCCATGGTCAGCTCCGGTCAGCAGCGAGACCGCCCGGCCCTGTAGACGTTCCCACGCCTCGGAGTAGTGGGAAGCGTGAACCCTCCAAGGCCACCCGGCGGGGTTGCGGAGGATGGGACCAGCGGGGAGGCCCAGGACCCACGAGCGCGGGGTGGTGCCCGCTGCCAGGTTGGGCATGCGCCTACGGATGGCCTGGGCGAACGTCTCCCCTGGTCTCCGGCTCCCCTCGATGGTCATGTAGATGGCCCCGAGGTCGCCGTAGGCTCGCCAGTCGGCCTCGTGGACCGTGGCTTGCGCCAGCATCAGTGCCGCCGTGCGCTGCCACCGTGGGGCTTGAGCGAGCGCCGGGGCCGGTCGTCGCCCGCACATCGAAGCGGAGAGGGCTAGCGCGAAGAGGAGGCCAGCGGCCAGGGCTACCCGTGCGGTGCGTCGGTCTTGTTCTCGAAGGGTCATGGCCGGCAGGAGTCGAGGAAGTTCGAGAGCGTCACATGGCCCAGCATGAGCGTGGAACGCACCTGCACTACGCTGTAGACCATCAGTGACCTACCGCGACGGTACACGATCGCCATCGGCCTATTGGTGCCGCTGTCGTCCATTGCTTGCGCCCACGCAGCCGCGAGGTCTGGGTTCTTGCCGCTCTTGCACTCCCAATAGATGGGGGTTCCTAGGATGTCGCCGCCCTCCTTCTTGGCCGTCCTGACCTGAGAAAGATTGCGCCGGGCCTCGGGCCAGACGGCAGCCAGGGCCTTGGCCACCTCGCGCTCGAACGCTTGCCCACGGGCCCGGTTCTGCCTCCCGATCGCCTGGCGTGTTCTGGTCTTGGTCATCGCTCCCTCGTCTGGCTTCGTCTCTTAGGTGGACCTACCGGACTTCCGCTCTTCGAGTAGAGCGCCAGGTCACGCGGCGCCTTGGTTGGCTTGTTGAAGCTCGACCCACTCGACGCCTTGACGGGCGGAGGAGCCTGATAGGTCCCTGCGATGGTCGCTAACGCTCTCTCACGAGCGGCGAGGATGATTGCCTTTGAGAGACGGCGGCCGGGAGGTGGCGGCATCAGGTTCGCTCGGCCTCATCCGCCAGAGCGCGGAGCCACGTTGCAGGTGGCGGCTTGTGGAGCTGCGTGGCCCGCTCGTATGCGTCCGCCGCCTCCCGGAGCACGCGCGCTTTCATCTGCCCGGCGAGGGCTGCGGGGGTGGCGGCAAGGGCGCGGTCAAGGGCGTTCGTTCCGTGGATCGCGCGCACCGCCGACAAGGCCACGGGGCAGTCCGCATTGTGCCCGTGGATGGGGTAGGGCGAAGCGGACGGCTTCGATGGATCGGAGATGCAGCGACACGACCCCTCCACCGGAGCGCGGTGCGCCGCAGCCGCCTCCCGCAGCTCCACCAGCGCCGCCCGAGCCTCGTCGCGCTCGGCCTCAGCTTCCCGCTTCGCGATCTCCGCGTCGAACAGCGGCGTCCCCTCCGCGTAGTGCACATCCGCGAGCGCTGCCGCTACGGCATCGGAGAGCTTCATCCCCTCGACGAACGCGGCGTGCACGGCGGGCAGCGCGTCGATCTCGCGCCAGTCCGCGAGCAGCACATCCCGCTCGCGCTCGGCGGTCTCGGCGCGCTCGCTGGCCTCCTTGAGCTTCATGCACGCACGGACGAATCCAGGCATCGTCGCAGCGGACCGCATGAGGTCGGTGTAGTCCGCTGGCTCGCGGCCCTCACCGTCGAACACGCCCCGCGCACGAGCATCCTCGACCGCAGCGGCGCGCTCGGCTTCGGGCATCGCGCGGATCTTCGCGTTCTCGGAGGGCTGCGGTGGAGTCGCGGAGAGGGCGCGGAGGGCCGGGGCGATGGCGTCGAGCGTCGAGACGATGCGCAGTCCTGGCGCGAGGCGATACATCAACTCCGGCTCGCTCGGTTCGGGCATGAAGACGACGAGCGGGCATCCGCGAGCAGCGAGCCAGCCGGCCTCCAGGTGCGCGCTCTTTCCGCACGGGAGCACCAGCACGCATGCGGTCGCCGCCCTCATGCCGCCGAAGTCGCTTGCGAACGCCTCGGCGCTACGCGGATGTGCGAGCGCGCGAGTCAGCATCGCCGCATCCCACGGCTTCGCTGCGGCCTCGACCTCGCGCCACGCGAAGCCATCGTCACCCGCCGCCGGGTGTCGGAAGTCGTACACATCGATCCCGTCAGCGCGCAGAGCGGCAACCACCCCGGGCTGATGCTCATTGCGCCAAGACGAGGCGACGTACACGGACAGTGATCGGCTCCCCGCATCCACGGGAGCGGCGACCGGGGGCGTCCAGCCGAGGGACTCGGCGGCCTCCGTGATCACCTCGTGCCACGTCGAGCGCGGGTTCGCGTCGTTGCCCCACGCGCTCTCGCCGCGCGCATCTTCCACGCTGACGGTCGCGCCTTTCGACGCCAAGTAGGCAACCGCACTCGCGAGCGTCTCTGCGTCTGATCGGGTCATGTCGGCACCGTGTAACGCATGTCACTTCCGCACCGGCCGCACCGCACCGCCGCGTTGCAGCAGGGCGAGCGCGCGTCTCGGATCTCTCCCTCCAACACGGCGGCCCGCTCCCTCAGCGCCCTCACCTCCGCGCAGAGAGCCGACACGTCCGCCAGCGCGTTGCCGTGGTCCACGAGCAGTCGCCGCATCCCGGCCTCGCCGTTGTCGTACGCGACTGCGCGTCTTGCCCTCGCCTCCACCGCATCCAGATCGATCTTGGTCATGTCTCACGCTCCCAGACGGCACACGGCCGCTTGTGACTCCCTACCGGGGCATACCCAACGCGACGCCAGCCGCTCCGGAACAGACACCCCATCCAGCGGGCATCCACGGCATCCATGGCCGGCCCGTGGCCCTGGGCGCGGAGCCACTCGGCCACGCGCACGCTGGTGACGCCACCCTCCATCGCCGAGAGGTAGACCGCCGCTTCCTTGCCTAGTCGTACCAGGTCCACCCGCACCACCTCCAGGGTGTCCAGGATGGCATCGCGCTTAGCCGCCTCCGTCTGTTGGTCGGTCATGGCTGGGACCTCTTCCACTTCTCGTCCGCGTGCTTTTTGATCGCCGCCTTCTCGGCAGCGGTCAGCGACTCCCACGCATCATTGATCGACTTGGTACACGCCTCGCGACTCTTAACGTCCATGGCCACCGTGATGGCAGCGAGAAGCATGCGGGCCTTGGCCCCGTGCTGCGGAGCGGCGGGCGCCGGTCCCTGCCCGGTTGCGTCATCGTCTCCCACGTGCGTCTGCTGCTTGTCGTAGAGGGCCAGACCCATGCGGTAGCCCAAGCTCTTGGCGCAGCGCTTGAGCGCGTCGGTAGCAGCCTCCTTGGCTGCGCTCTCGATGGCGATGCCGGGGTTGCGGTCCACGCCATGGCCCGCGCCAACGTCCTCGATCACGCAGTCCCCAACAGTCAGAACACACCGGCCGATGAACGTTACACAGAATCGCTCCCGCTCGTCCATACCATCCCACGCGCGCTCGACGGTCGCCCGGTATGACCAGCCGGCCGAGCCAAGGATCTCGTTGAGAGTGGCGATGACCTCGTGACCCTCGATGTACGAGAGCATGCGTGGAGAGCCGTCTCGGTTCTTCCCGCCGCCCTCCCGCTGCCTGACTCGATCTGGCGGCAGGTTCGCGTTGAGCCTCTCTCGCTGCGCAGGCGTGAGGGTCACCGGAGCACGTCTCCAGGCGGACTCTTGTCCGTGTCGACGCGTGGCGGCTGGGCCGCCCTGGTAGCGTCGGCCTCCGCCGTCAGAAGTAGAATCACCCGCTCGTAGGCGTCCGCCTGCTCCTTGCCTTCAGCGGTCATCTTGCCCAGAAGGCTAGTGCGCTTGACCTCGGCCATCAGGGCCACTGAGGTGAGCGCAACTCGGTATCTCTGTTCGTCGGTCACGACACGCCCCAGAGGGCGCAGCGGCGGCGGGAGGGGCGCCGAGTCTTGCCCTTGAGCTCCATGGAGAAGGTCTCCCGCGTCGCGCCGGCCATCGCGCGCACCGGGTCACCGTCGCCGGTCATGTCGACGACGCGCAGGCGCTTCCCACCCTTGACGCCGTGCATCTTCTGCCACGCACGACGAACCTTCTTGAAATGCTCGATGTTGTCCATGTGCCCCTTTCTTCCTTTCTCTACCGCATCCACTCCACGCCAGAGTCCAGCGCCCAAGGCGCCAAGTAGCAGCCCCCGCCGTCGAAGTGTCGGGCCATCAGCGCATCCGCCACGTATCGCGGCTCCTGCAC
>OFRO01000474.1_pt1 | contig 14260 bp, 18 predicted proteins | sample 1543091 | NCBI WGS metagenome assembly OFRO01 (sample SAMN07774217, study PRJEB24372) | wastewater metagenome | isolation source: Exp Tend NO 10WW | collected 2016-02
GCCCGCTCGACACCTACAACGCCGGCAACTGCCCGGCCTCGTCGGTGATCGGCTCGGCGACCGCGCAGGCGTCGATCATCGCCGACCCGCTGACCGGTCCGGTCACGCTGGTCAGGATCCCGGGCCAGGCGCTGCCGGCGCTGGGCATGAAGCTGTCGGGCGCGATCCCGACGGACATCGTGTTCTCGCCGACGGCGTTCTCCTACTTCATCGCGGACAATAAGATCCGCGATGCGATCGTCTTCGACACGGCGCGCTTCCGCGACCTGCAGAAGGCGAACGTCAACCTGGGCGTCCAGACGAAGATGGGCGCGCAGTACAAGGGCAACTGGGGCAGCTACGATCTCTGGATCTACAACGACTGGTACATCGACGACGCCGGCGTCCAGCAGCGCATGCTCCCCGACGGGTCTATCTTCATGTCCGGCCCCGACATGATGGGCACGCGCGCGTTCGGTGCGATCCTGGATCCGGACTTCAACTATGGACCGCTGGCCTACGCGCCGAAGTCCTGGGTTGAGAAGGATCCGGCGCAGCGCCTGATCCTCATGCAATCGTCGCCGATCGTCATCCCGAGCCGCGTCAACACGACGCTGTTCGCGACGGTCACGGCCGCAGTGGAGACGTAGTCCCTTGGCGAAGAGCAAAACCTACGTAGTGGCGCCCGGCGTTGGTGTTCTGCAGGGCGTCATCATGAAACCGGCAAGCGGCGAAAACGGCCGGCCGGTCCCGCTGCCGGTGACGTACAACGCCGGCGACGACATCGTGCTCGAGGAGACGGAGGCGGCACCGTTGCTCGCCGTCGGCAAGATCCTCGAGAAGCCGAAGAACGCCCCGGCGCCGGCGCCCGTGCCGGTGAAGCCTCCGCCGACCACCGCGACCGTCACCCAGGACACGTCGAAGGCCGGCGGCGCGACGGTCACCGAAGTGGCGAAGGTCGAAAGCAAGACGGACGCGCCGCTGGGCGACGACGAAACGGACGACTAGGCCATGCCTGTTGATTTCGACGCCCACGTGCTCAAGCCGTGCGAGGACGTCTTCGGAGAACCGGTCAAGTTCATGCCGCGCTCGCAGCGCGGCGTTTCCTATTTGATGGCCGGCATCTTCGACGAAGGGCACCACGACCTGCAGCTACTCGACGGTGATGCGCCGCCGGTCAACGTCAACCAGCCGGTCCTGGGCATCCGCGCGAAGCTCTTCACCGACGCCGGCGCGCCGACGCCGCAACAGAACGATAAGTTCTGGATCTCTTCGAACGCCCGCACCTACATGGTGAAGGACGTCCAGCCGGACGAGCACGGCAACCTCAAAGTTTTGCTGAACATCGGCAAGGGCTGTTAAGCCGTGGCGCTCTTGACGGAGCTGTCGGAGCCGACCACGAGCGACGTCATCCAGGCGCGCTTGCTCGAGTGCATCGGCGAGAAGACGGACGCCGGCGCCCGCGTCTTCGCCCCCCGCGATTGGCCGACCCGCGGCGATAAGTTTCCGATGATCCTGGTGCAGACGCCTTACGAGAAGATCTCGAGGCAGGGCGCCGGCGACGCGATCTTCGACGCGACGACGATCGTCCGGGTCATCGGCCGCGTTGACACGATCGCCAGCGAGGACGACGAAGGCGCCGTTGTCGCGCTCGCGGACCTGGCGCGCCTGCAGCGGCAGATCGAATACGCCGCGGTCAACCACTACAAGCTGGCGCAGCTCGCCCGGCTCACCGATGTCGAGAGCCGGTCGAAGACGTCGGCCGACGGCCAGAAGCACACCGGCGAGCTGACGATGGACTTCACCTTCGTCTACACGCGCGGCCCCGAGGACTTCGCCCCCGTGCCGATCGTCGGCGACCTGAAGACGGCCGACATCCACGTCGACACACAGAACGTCTTCGACCCGACCGGCACCTATGCGGATCCGCCCTTCCCCGACGAAGTCACGCCGGCGCCGCGCACAAGCGGACCGGATGGCAGAGACGAGGGCCACGTGGTAGTGACGGACCTTGATCAGGAGTGAAGCGATGCGCGGCAAGCTGAAACCCGGCCTGAAGGTCCGTCATCCCCACACGCGGCAATTCCTCGAGCCGGAGGGGTTCGACTTCGATCCCACCGACCTGTTTTTCGCCGGGCTGATCCGTGATGGCGATCTCGAGATCGTCGTCGATGATGCCGGCACGACGGAGAAGCCCAAAGCCGACGACGGCGCCACGATCATGAAGAGGACCAAGGCATGACCCTTCCGTTCAAGCAAATTCCGGGAAACATCCGGGTCCCGCTCTTCTACGCCGAGGTCGACCCGACCCACGCGAACACCGCCGGCGAGACGCAGCGCGCGCTGTTGATCGGTCCCAAGATGGCCGCCGGCACCGCGATCGCGAATGTGCCGATCATCCTGGCGAGCCCGGCGGACGCCGCGGTGAAGTGCGGCCAGGGTTCGGTCCTCGCGTTGATGGCGGACGCCTTCCGCGCAAACGACGAATTCGGCGAGGCGTGGCTGTTGCCTGTCGACGACGCCGGCGGCGGTGTCCTCGCGACCGGCACGATCACGGTCACTGCAGTGCCGACGGTCGCCGGCACGGTCTATCTGTACATCGCCGGCAAGCTGGTCGCGATCCCGCTCGCTACGGGCCTGACGACGACCACGGCAGCGACGGCGATCGCCGCGGCCATCAACGCCGACACGACGCTGCCGGTCACCGCCGTCGGCAACATTGCGGTGGTGACGCTCACCGCGAAGAACAAGGGCACGACCGGCAACGACATCGACATCCGGTTTAACTACCTGGGCGACGCCGGCGGCGAAGTGTTCCCGACGACGTTTGCGGCGACCATCGTCGCGATGGCCTCCGGTGCCACGAACCCGACGCTGACCACGGCGCTCGCGAACCTCACCGACCAGCCGTTCGACTTCATCGTGATCCCGTGGCTGGACGCGACGTCGCTCAACGCGTTGCAGTCGTTCCTGTCCGACGTCGGCGGTCGCTGGTCGTATTCCAACCAGCTCTACGGCCACGTGTTCTCCGCGGCGGAGGACACTTTCGCGAACCGCGTCACGCTGGGTATCGGTCGCAACGACCAACACGCCACCATCATGGGCTACTTCGACAGTCCGACGGCGCCCTGGGCGGTGGCCGCGATGGTCGCCGGCCAGGCGGCGAAGGCCGACCGCGCCGATCACGGGCAGCCGTTCAACACGCTGCCGCTGGTCGGCATGCTGCCGCCGCCGCCGCAGTCGCGGGACTCGCTCACCAACCGCAACACGCTGTTGTTCGACGGGATCTCGACGTGCGCCGTAGACGCGAACGGCGTGGTTCGGATTGAACGCCTCATCACCACGTACCAAAAGAACGCGGCGAACCAGGCGGACAACTCGTACCTCTCGCTCGAGACGATGATGATCCTGCAGGAGGTCTTGCGCCGCCTGCGGTCGATGGTGATCACCAACTTCTCGCGCATGAAGCTCGCCGACGACGGGACGCAGTTCGCGCCTGGGTCGTCGATCGTGACGCCGGCGGACATCCGCAACTCGATCATCGCCCTCTATCGCGAGATGGAGTTCGACGGCCTGGTGCAGAACGCCGAGAGCTTCATCGAGGGCCTGATCGTTCAGCGCAATCCCAACGCCGTCGATCGCATCGACGTGCTATGGGATGGCATCCTGATCAACCAGCTTAACGTCGTCGCCCTGCTCGCTCAGTTCCGCCAGCAGTAGGACCGGAAGAAAGGAAGGGAAGCTATGGCCTCGCCCAATCGTCTCGCCGGCACGGCGTATTTCAAGGTTAACGGCGTTTCGTACGCGCTTGTCGGAACGTGCGAGTGGAGTCCGTCGAAGGTGGAGCGCGAGACGCTCTCCGGCCTCGACGGCGTCCACGGGTTCAGCGAGAAGCCGAAGCCCGGCCACATCGCCGGCCAATTCCGCGACAGCGGCAAGCTGTCCGTGGCCGCCATCAACGCGATGGAGAACGTGACCGTTTCGCTGTTGCTGGCGAACGGTAAGAGCATCGTCGGCCGCAACATGTGGACGGTCGGCGAATTGACGGCGAAGGCCGACGACGGCACGATCGACATTCGGTGGGAAGGTCCCCAGGGGTCCGTCACCGAAAACTAAACCCCTCCAACGCTTAGGACGTCCCCCCTATGCAGTCCCCCCCGAAGAAAGAGAAGCCGGACGAGACGGTCCGCGACTTCGCCCTGTCCAAGCCGATCGAGTTCGCCGGCCAGACCTACACCTCGATTCGCCTCGAGGAGCCGACGGTCGAGCAGCTCGAGAACGCGTCGGAGCCTGGCCTCCGCGAGAACCCCGTGCGCTCGAACATCACGCTGGTCGCCGACGTCGCCGGCGTGCCGCAGGAAGTCATCCGCAAAATCAAGAAGCGCGACTTTGAGAGGATGGTCGGTTTCCTCCAGGGTTTTACGGACGACGCCCCCAAAACTGGCGGCGCACCCTAGCTGATCTCGCCCGGTTCTTTTCTTGGCAGCCGTCGGAGCTAAAGGCGCTCACATGGACGGAGGCGCTCGCCTGGCATAAAGAAGCCCAGGCGATCGCTGAAGCCGAGGCAAAGCCGCGTGGCCACTAAACAGTCCCGTTTCGACATCCTGATTACGGCGACCGATCGCGCGACCGCGGTCGTGAAGGCCGTCAATCAGTCGTGGTCGAAGGCGATGGACCCGATCGTGAAGACGGGCGCCGCCTTCAGTGCGTTCTCCAAAGAGGCCGGCTTTAACAAACTCGGCAGCGCGATCGGGCGCGTCGGAGAGGCGGCGGTTGCGACCGGACAGCAAATCGGCGGACTGATCGCGCCGATCGTTGCGGTGACCGGCCTTTCCGTTGCGGGCGTCGCCGCCATGACGGTTGCCTGGGGGCGGTTCGGCGCTGAGCTGCTCAACACGTCGCGCGCCATCGGGATCTCGACGACGGCGCTGCAGGAGATGCGGTCGGCCGCGTCGCTTGTCTTCGTCGAAGCGGACGCGCTCGCCGCCGGCGTTAAGTCTCTTGGCGACACGATGCAGGACGCGATGTACGGCCGAAACCAGGAGGCGCTGGTCATCATGGGCCGCCTGGGCGTGCGGCTGAAACTCACCAAGGACGGCGCCGTCGACACCGAGACGGCCTTCGGAGATCTCGCCGAGGCGATCGCGCGCATCAAAAGTCCGCAGGTCCAGGGCCTGGTCGCGCGCACGTTCGGCCTCGAGGAGGCGCTTCCCCTTCTGCAGAAGGGTCGCAAGGGCGTTGAAGAGCTCCGGGACGCCGTTCGTCGCACCGGCGCCGTGATGTCCGGCGAGGCGATCGCCGCCGCGGCGGGCTTCACCCGCGAGATGTCGATGCTGCAGCTCTCGCTCCAAGGGGTCCAGAACGCGATCGCGGCCGAGCTGATCCCGATCGTCCAGCCGTTGCTCGCCGACCTGGGTCGGTGGCTGTCGGCAAATCGCGAGATCATCGCCACGCGCATCGGGGAGTTCGTGTCCGGCCTTGCCGCGGCGATCCGCGAGGTGGACTGGCAGGCCGTCGCCCAGGGCGCCTGGGACTTCGTCGCCGCGATCAAGTCGGCCGTCGACTGGATTGGCGGGTGGCAGAACGCGATCATCGCCGTTGCGGTGGTGATGGCCGGTCCGCTCATCAGCGCGGTGGTGAGTCTCACCCTCGCGATGTCGTCCCTCGCCGTCCAGGCCGGCTTGGTGATCTTCCGCCTTGCCGCTCTCGCGATCGCCGGCCTGCCGGCGCTCACGGTCGCAATGGCCGCCGCGGCGTCCGCGGTCGGCCTCACGGGCCTCGCGAGCGCCTTCCTGACCCTGGGCGCCGCGATCATGGTCACGCCGGTCGGCTGGATCATCGCCGGCATCGCGGCGATCGTCGCGGTCGCCTGGGTCCTCTACGAGAACTGGGACTGGATCGCGGGGTGGTGGTCGGACCTTTGGGACTGGATCGCCGGCGACGCCGAGGAGGGGTCGAAGTCCGTCGCGAATTCGCTGGACAAGAACAGGCCCAAGGGCGCGCCGGCGTCGCCCTCAGCGGTCCCCACGGTGGCGGGCGCCGGCGCTGGGCCTGGCGGTGCCGGCGGCAGCGGAGGCGTCCCACGCCTGCCTACGGGCGCAACGGCGCCCAACTCATTCGCCGGCGGTGGAATCGTCCCCCCGCTTTCCGGCACGAACGGTCCCATCGGCGGTGGCGGTGCGGCGCTCGAGGTCGTGGTAACCTTCCAGAACGCCCCCGCCGGCATGCGCGTTAACACATCGTCGGCGCCAGGGATCACGGCGGACGTGCGCATCGACCGGTCGATGCCCAGCTTTGGAGGCGGGCCTTAATGGCTTGGACCGACAACATCCGGCAGGCGTCATTCCGGACTGTCCCGTTCGGCGTGACCGACGTCAGCGGCAACTTCGGCCGGCGCACTGCCGTTCACGAGTATCCGTTCCGGGACATCCCCTGGGTCGAAGACATGGGGCGCGCCACGCGCGGCATCGTGGTCCGCGGCTTCCTCATCGAAAACTCGAAAATCTACGGCGGCGGGTCGGTCATCCTGCAGCGCGAGAAGCTGATTGCCGCGGTCGAAAAGCCGGGACCGGGGATCCTGATCCACCCGACGCTGGGCCGCCTTAACGTCTCTTGCCGCAACCTCGCCGTGAACGAGCGCGCCGACCTGGGTCGCGTGTTCGAGATCGCGTTGACGATCGTCGAAGCGGGCGAGCGTGTGTTCCCCAACGCGGCGCCGGCGACGGGTGAGCTGGTCGGCAGCGCGGCCGATGCGGCGGACGCGGCGGCGTCGGAGGACTTCGTGTCGGTGGCGATCGGCGCTCTCGAGAAGGGCGCCGCGGTCGTCCAGCAGGCCGTGCGCACGACGCAATCGTATACGGCGATCGGCGAGCGCCTGGTCAGCGACGCCACGACGGCCTTCCACTTGGTGACGAACCTGCCCGGCAGCTTTGGGCGCTACTTCAGCGGTCGCAACGTCGGCGGCCTGTCCGGCGTCAACAACTTGCTCTATGGGACCGACATCAGCGTCGGGTCGCTCATCCAGTCCGGTACCGCGTCGCGCTCGAGCGTCGCCGAGGCGAGCGCCGCCCTCCAAAGCATCACCGGGGATCTGGGTCTATGAGCCAACCGGCCGAAGTCGCGGACGCCGCGCAGGAGTATGTCGCCGCGATCGCCGCGGCCTGCATCGACCCGTCGGACGCGCTCCGGCTGCTCACCGAGCTGGCGGCGTTCACCGATCCGCCAGTCCCGTCGTCGACCGTCGTCGGCATCGCGATCGCGGACATGAAGACGGCGACCGTGAACCTCTTCCGCCGGTCGGCCGCGATCGCTCTCGCCCGCGCGGCGACCAAGTATCAGCCCTCGAGCTACGACGACGCCGCCAACGTGCGCGCGGCGATTTGCCAAGTCCTCGACGACGAAATCGTGAGCGCCGGCGACCTGGGCCAGGACGCGTCGTACAAAGCGTTGCGCACCCTCCGCGCCGCGGTCGTACAGGATCTCACCACGCGCGGCGCGAACCTCGCGCCCACGCGGGTCTACACCGAGCGCCTTCCCCTGCCGTCGATCGTGCTGGCCACGAAGTACTACCGCGACCCCGCGCGCGCCGACGACCTGGTCGTCCAAGCGGATCCGGTGCATCCTCTCTTCATGCCCGTGTCATTCCGGGCACTTTCAAACTGAAGAGGTCCCCATGAAGAGAAGCGCAGCACTGGCGTTGGCCGTTGGTGCGGTGGCGGTCGGTGCGATCGGCATCGCTCAGACACCGCTGGTCGAAAGGTTCGGCGCCAAGAAGGAGCCCGAGCCGTCACCCGAACCGCCGCCGGCGCCGGGCGCCGATGGTCCGTCGTGCCAGATGGCGCCGATCGAGACGGGCGGCAAGATCAAGGCGCCGGACGATCCCAACGCGCACGTTTGCCTTGTGCCGACGGACGTCCGCGTGACGGGCGCAGCGGCTTCCGCTGCAGCTGAGGCGCACGCCGCCGGCGCCAGCCCACGCGGGCAAATCGACGCCGCTCGCAAAGCGTCCGGGCAGAACCTCCGCTACGCGCCGCACCAAGGCCAACGCGAACGCATGAAGCGCGCGAAGCGAGCGGCCCAGGCCGGTGGCTGACGGGGATCTAACCCTCAAGATCAGCGGTCGATCGTTGTCCGGCTGGACACAGATCCGCGTGACGCGCGGCATCGAGCAGTGTCCGCCGGACTTCGAGATCTCGATGACAGAGCTCTATCCCGGCGAGGCGCAGTCGCTGGTCGTCCAGCCGTTCGACCAGTGCCAGCTTCTCATTGGCACCGACATCGTCATCACCGGCTACGTCGACCGGTACGCGCCGGGCATCACGGCGTCCGGCCACACGATCGAAGTCTCCGGCCGCGGCAAGTGTCAGGATCTTGTCGACTGCAGCGCCGAGTGGCCTGGCGGACAGATCTCCGGCTCAAGCGTGCTGGGCATCGCGCAGAAGCTCGCCCAGCCCTACGGCATCACAGTCGCCGCGCTCGACGACGTCGGCGGCAGCATCCCGCAGTTCAACCTTTGCATTGGTGAGACGGCGTTCGAGATCATCGAGCGCATCTGCCGGTACCGCGCGTTGCTCGCGTTCGAGCAGGCCGACGGTTCTCTGGCGCTCGCGCGCGTCGGCACGAAGTCGATGGCGTCGGGTTTCACCGAGGGGCAAAACGTCCAGGCCGCGAAGATCATCTACGCCGGCGACCAGCGCTTCTCGGTTTATCAATGCTTCCTGCAGTCGATGGACGTGCTGAACGACATCGGCGACGGCGGCAACCTCCGCGGCACGGCGACCGACCCCAACGTCCCGCGCAATCGCAAGCGCTACATTGTTTCCGAGGCTGGCGGCGGCGGCCTCGAGGTCGCCCAGCAGCGGATCAAATGGGACGCCGCCCGTCGCGCCGGCCGCGCGCAGATGGTCACCATCACCACGGACAGCTGGCGCGACTCCGCCGGCAAACTCTGGGAGCCGAACCAACTTGTGAAGGTCGCGCTCCCCGGCCTCAAACTTCCGAGCGCGCAGCTCTGCATTGGGTCCGTCACGTTCAAGCGTAACGAGAACGGCACCACGGCCGACCTGGTGTTGATGACGCCCAACTCGTTCATGCCGGAGCCGGTGTTGCTGCAGCCGATCCCGCCCGACGTTCCGAACCTCGCCGGCAACATCGAGGCGCCGCCGGCGGCGCAGTCGACCGAAGTGTTGACGCCGCCGCGCATTCAAAGCGACGACCCGTTCGCGGGCTTCGTTCCAACGGACGGCCGATGAGACAGCAAATCGAGCGCCTCTATCGGATGATCCTTCTCGCCGTCGGCCGCGGTCGCGTTAAGACGGTGGTCGACGACGGGAACGTGCAATTCGTCCAGGTCGTCCTGGGCCAGCTCGAGACGAGGGACAAGACGCCGCGCCTGGCGGAGTATGGGTTCGCGTCGTCGCCGCCGGTCGACAGCGATGCGATCGTTCTCTTCGTCGCCGGCGATCGCTCAAACGGCGTTGTCGTGGCGACCGGTCACCAGGCGTCGCGCCTCAAGAACCTCGCGCGCGGTGAGGCCGCGATCTACGACGACCAGGGGCGCTGGATCTGGATTAAGCGGGACTCGATCGAAATCGAGGCCGGCGAGAAGCCGATCAACATCACGAACGCGACGGTCGTGACGATCGAGGCGACGACGAAGGTTCGGCTCGAGACGCCCAAGCTCGAGGTAACCGGCGAGATCACCGCCGGCGGCAACATCACCGACGTGGTACGGTCGATGGCGGCCGATCGTGCGAAGTACAACGTACACAAGCACACCGGCGTGACGGTCGGCGGCGGCACCAGCGGACCAACGGACACCCCCGAATGAGCGACATCGCGACAGTTTGGAACGTGCAAGAAGGCGCCGGCGACTGGCAGCTCGCCGGCCAGGTCATGCTGTCCGGCCAGGATCTCGTGACGTCGATGTACATCAGCCTCTTCACCGATCGGCTCGCCAATCCGGACGACGTCATTCCGGACGGCACGCTGGACCCGCGCGGGTGGTGGGGCGACACGCGCCTCGGCTCGAGGCTCTGGCTTCTCGAGCGGTCGAAGCAAACGCAGGACGTGCTTTCGCGTGCGCGCGACTACGTCCTCGAGGCGCTGCAGTGGTTCATCGATGATGGCGTTGTCGCCCGGTTCGATGTAACGACGGAGTTCACGCGGCCAGGGATGCTGGGGATCGACGTCGTCGCATGGGATCGCGCCGGCAACCAGCTCGCCACACGGTTTGATTGGGTTTGGAGCGGAGTGTCCTAGATGCCTTTCGAACGCCCCAGCCTGTCGGAGCTACGCCTCGAGGTTAAGACCGACATCAACTCGAACCTGCCGGGGTCGGATCCGCTTCTGCGGAATTCGAACCTTGGGATCCTGGCGGACGCGATGGCGGCGCTGGCCCACGGCCACTACGGGTATCTCGACTTCATCGCGTTGAACGGCGTCCCCTTCACGGCGACCGGGGAATATCTCGAGGCGTGGGCGTCGCTTAAGGGCGTGAACCGCATCCCCGCCACGAAGGCCACCGGCAGCGTCGAATTCACCGGCACCGCCGGCGCGATCATTCCTGCCGGCACGCTCATCGTCCGCGGCGACGGCGTCGAATACACGACCGATGCGGACATCACGTTGGACATCGCTGGCGAGGGCACGGGGACGGCCACCGCCAGTGAGGCCGGCGCTGCCGGGGACTGTGTCTCCGGCAGCGTCCTGGTCCTGGGCGTATCGATCGCCGGCGTCAATTCGAACGGCGAGGCGACGACGCCCTTCGCCGGCGGCGCCGACCAGGAGGACGACGAAAGCCTGCGATCGCGCATGTTGCTCGCCTACGCCAACCCGGCGCAGGGCGGCAACGCTAACGACTACGTGCAATGGGCGCGCGAAGTCCCCGGCGTCACGCGCGCGTGGACGCTGGCGAACGGCATGGGCGTCGGCACGGTGGTCGTCTACTTCATGATGGACGAGGTCCGGTCGGCCTTCGATGGCTTCCCACAGGGCACCGACGGGGGCGCCACGGACGAGACGCGGACCACGCCGGCGGTGGGGGACCAGCTGCTAGTCGCAAACCACATCTATCCGCTCCGCCCGGTCACTGCCCTGGTCTATGCCGTGTCGCCAATCCAGAACGATATCGACTTGACGATCGACAACCTGGGCGCAGCGTCAGTCGCAACGAAGGCGGCGATCGCCGCGGCGGTCGCGGACGTCTTCTCGCGCGAAGGAGCGCCTGGGGCGACCATCAACCTCTCGAGCATCGAGAGCGCGATCGCGGCGGTCGCGAACACCGCGGGGTTCGTCATCACCAGTCCGACGGACAATATTGCCCAGACAACGGGCCAGCTTCCCGTGCTGGGCGTGATCACGTACACCTAGCGCCATGCCGGCGCCCATTTTCACCGAGGACGATTACCTCCGCGCTCTCGCGACGCTCATGCCGCGCGGGCGGGCGTGGGCGACGTTCGACGGGTCCGTCCAGCAGGCTTTGTTGCGCGGCCTGGTCGGCGTCTACGTGCAGTCGAACATTCGCGCGAGCGACCTGATCTCGGAGATCTTCCCGCCCACGACCTTCCAGCTTTTGGGGGAGTGGGAATCGACCCTCGGACTTCCGGACCCTTGCGCGGACGCGGATCAGACGATCGCGCAACGCGTCGGCCAGGTCGTCGCCCGGTTCTCGAGCAGCGGCAGCCAATCCGTGCAGTCCTACGTCGACTACGCCGCGTCTCTTGGCTTTGCGATCACCATCGTCGAAGACGCCCCCTTCCGGATGGGGGAGTCCGTCATGGGCGACCATCTGGGCGCCGACGATTGGATGCTCGTTTGGTACATCGACGCGCCGCTGGGGAACGCGACCTACTTCTTGATGGGCATCGGCGCGATGGGCGATCCGCTCGCGTCGTTCGACAACTCCGTTCTCGAGTGCGAAATGGAGCATCTGAAGCCCGCGCACACGCACCTCATCTTCCGGTATGTTGGCGTGCCGGGGATGCTCCAGTTCGACGCCGAGTCAAACTCTGGCCTTGTCGCCTTCCTCGTAGGAGCGCCGTAAATGTATCAATATGACGACGTCACTGTTGTCGCCTCGCTTCCCGTCCCCGCGGCGCTAGGCACGGTCGGCTACTTCACCGACGGTTCGTCGGGCGGCGGCATCCCGCCCACGCGGCTGCGCTCCGATTTCATGAACATGCTCATGATGGAGATGCTGAACGTCGTCACGGCGGCCGGCCTCACGCCGTCAAAGAACACGTACACGCAAGTGTTGACGGCCATCCAGCTGATGATCCAGCAGGAGACCGGAAACTACGCGCTCGACACCGGGTCGGCGAACACCTACCTGGTCGCCTTCAATCCAGCGGTTACCGTTCTCACGAACGGCATGGTGCTCCGCTTCAAAGCGCTTAACGCCAACTCCGGCGCGTCGACCGTCGCCGTGAACGCGATCGCGGCCAAGTCGATCGTGCGGGACGACGGCGCCGGCTCCGCGCTGCAGGCCGGCGACATCCCGGCGAACGGCATCATCGAAATGGTCTACGACCTGCCGAACACGCGGTTCGTCTTGACGTCGGTGAACCAGAACCTCGCGACGATCGCGATCCAGCAACAGCTGGGCAACTACGTCACCGCCGGCGGCACGGCGAACGCCATCACCGGCACGCTCAATCCGGCGCTGACCGGCCACGTCGCCGGCCTGCCGATCCGCGTGAAGCTCACGGCCAGCAACACAGGCGCGACGACGTTCAACCCTAACGGCGTTGGCGCGGTCGCAATCCAGAACCCGCTGGGCGGCGCGCTGATCTCCGGCGACCTGCAGAACGGCCAGATCGCGTACCTCATGTACGACGGCACGGTCTATCGGCTGTTGAACTACCGCGCGCAGATCGCAACGCAGGCCGAGGTCGTCGCGAACGCCGACCTGGTGAAGATCGTCCCCGCCGGCCGCCTCCAATTCCACGACGGCGTCTGCAAGGGGTTTGTCAGCTGGGACAACAACGGGTCCAGCGGCACGACGGCGAAGACCTACAACGTGTCCGGCGTCACCGACACGGGCATTGCGCGGACCACGATCAATCTGGCGACGGCGCTGGACGGTGCAGCGTATGCGACCAGCGCGAACGCCGGCGATCTCTCCGGCTCTAACACCGGCTGGAATATGAACCACGTGTTCAACTCCGCCGGCAAAGTCGCCGGGTCGCTCGACATCGAAGGCAACGCCGGCAACTTCGGCGCGTCGGCGATCGCGGACCTGAACGACAACAACGTTCAGTTTTGGGGGCGCTTCCCGTGAAGGGTTGGCTTTACACGAGGCACGCGGACGCCGGCGTCAACGTCTATTGGCCAGACGCCGAGATCATGGCGTGGATGGGTTGCGGCGGATTTTGGGACGATCACCCTGTCGACGTGCGTGGCTTCGTCGACAAGCAGATCGAGATCCAAGTTTCGCAGATGGGGATCGCCGTCGGCCACGCCGCCCGCTACGCGCGCGCGGTCGCGTTCGGCGGCCTCTCGAGCTACGAGGCGTTCGAGGTGCTCCGCGATCGCGACAACGCTCGCCACGGTCACTCGTTCGACGCGATCGACCACGAGGATCTTCCGCCGCGCTACTTCCGCAACGCCTGGCGCCGCGGTCATAACGGCAACATCACCCTCGACCTGGCGGAGTGTCGCCGGTACCACGCCTACGTGATCGAGCATTGCGTGAAAAAGGAAAACGCCGAGCGCATCCTCTCGCAGCGCAAGAAGTTGATCCGCCCTAACTGGGACGACATCGAGCGCAAGATGAAGCGCGCCGTCGACGCCGAGGACATCGCGAAGGTTTGGCCGAGTGATGAAATCGAGCGCCCCCGCAACTTGATTGCCTTCCCCGGCGCCACAGGAGACGCACGATGGCTGACAACGTCGCACTAAAGGACGCGCTTGGCGCTCAGATCATTGCTCGAGCAAAGGACCTGGGCGGCGGCATCTTCGCCCTCATGTCGCTGCCGATGGACGCCAACGGCAACCCGAACGACATCACGCACCCGATCTTTCACCAGATCACCGCCGGCGAGGCGCATGTCGGCGAGCTAGGTGGGCGCAACGTCGAAGTGACGGCGCTTCTAGCGGTCACCGCCGCGTCCGCCTACGCGTCCGGCAACAACGTCGGCGGCAAGCTCACCCTTGCAAACTTCGCGCGCATCGCCGGCGGCTCCGGATTGATCCAGTCGGCACGCGCGATCGTGCGGCAGGGTTCGATCGTCTCGCCGTTCGACATGGTGTTCTTCAACGCCGACCCGGCCGCGTCGACGTT
>OFRO01000476.1_pt1 | contig 14193 bp, 20 predicted proteins | sample 1543091 | NCBI WGS metagenome assembly OFRO01 (sample SAMN07774217, study PRJEB24372) | wastewater metagenome | isolation source: Exp Tend NO 10WW | collected 2016-02
AGCGTACCCATGTAGGTGATCATCTGGGCGCGCTGTGCGGGGCTGTGCGCGACGCTGTAGAGGACAACCTCAACGACTTCGATGTTTGATGGGTTCGCGCCTGCGGATGTGGCGGCGAGGGAAAAGGCGTTCCATGTGTCGCCAGCGGAAAAGTCGGAGGTTTCTGTCCCGTTGATGTTGATAACGCTGTTGCCGCCACCCTGCACAAACCCGAGGATGGAAAACGCGCCTACCGCTGCATTTCCGTTGGTGGCATATGGCGCGGCGTCACTGTCAAGAAGAGCGATGTTCGGTGAGCTTGCTGACTGAATCAGGCGAGGAAGTGAGCTACTGACGACGCGAGCGCTTGCGGCCCACGCAACCTGCTTGAACCGCAAGTAAATCGAGCAAGTGACCGCTAATCCGCTAGCCGCAATCGTCCCGTACTGCGTCGTACCGTTGAACGTGACAGAGGTCGCTCCAATGGTCGGAGAACCAACCAGCGTCATGTTTCGCGCATTACCTGAAGCATCTGGCCATGAAGCTCCCGATGCCGTGCCCTTGCGTAGCCAGACTTCGCGATTGGCGGTGATGATGCCGGTGGCGGGTGCCGCCGCCCCGCCGTAAATGCCGCGCCAGATGTCGAGCGAGAGACCGAGCATTTAGTAAAGCGCCCAGATATCCGTTGCGGTCCCACCTGTGCGTACTTGCAGCACTTGCAGTGGGTTGTAACCAACCTGTAGGGGGACAGCCGTTTGAATGGTTCCGTCTGGCTGCATCAGGTTTGCGGTTCCTGCCGTGCCGACGAGCAGCGCCTTCGTTGTTGAGTTCGGCAAATCCGCGTCTGCCTTAGTCACCAGTTGGTAAACCACCGCGCTTGTCGTTGTGTTGTTGACGGGCGAACCCATAGAGCTACCTCGCGTTTCTGATTTGAAGGGTTGATCCGCCGTAAGTGGCTGAATCGCTTTCGTCTTTGATCTGCTGGATCACGACATCAAATGCCGCGCCCCATGAGGCTCTTTGTTCTGTGTCTCGCGCCCATGAGCCCATCGCGAGCAGACAGCCGTACAGATATGCGTCTGGAAACTTGGTCAAAAGCCAGTTCGTCGTGTTTGATCCAGACAGCGCGGGAATAGCGCCGTAATACTTCCCAATGACGCCAGCAATTGACGTTTGCGCCGGGCTCAACGCGGTGCTTGTTGCGCCGGGAACTGCATAGACAATGTTTCCGGTGAGTTGCGATTCCTGAATCGCAGAAAGCGACTCTTCAGCAACAATCTCAATGCGATAGGGCGACGTTGGATTAGTCAGTGACTTCCATTGCAGCCAGTCGGTCGGGTGCGTGATCGCACCACTTGCAAGCGTCAATGCCGCATTTGTCATGAGCATGGAGCGAACACGAAGATTGCGGTTGCACCAGGCTTCAAACAGGTCTATCCCGTCATCGTCTGCGCCGGTCGTTGAAAGATCAACGCGACCAGACCATGTAGACAGCGCCGTTTTAAGGTTCGCGTAGGTGTCAAGCGCCATTGAAATAACGCTTTGCGCGCCCTTGCGTTAGGTCGAATACGGGATGCTCGGCAAGGAACCAATCAAGCACCTTGTCGTCCCGCATCGCGTGATTGAACGGAATGCCTTTTTTGGTAGCCCATTCGCTCAGCAACGACAGCGGGATACTCGCTGCGTGGATGCCATGTTCCGGGCCAGTAATGCGCCCTTCAATGGCTTCCGTCTTGCAGCGCTCTACAACGCCGGTCAAGTCCTCGTACTCTTGAATCGCAAAACCTTCATCGGTTTCGTGAAACTTGAGAAAGCTGCCCTGATCGGCGCTGAGAATTCCTTGGAACATAAAAAAAGGGGCCGAAGCCCCTATCCTTTGTTGAAGGTTATTAGGTCAGATCGCGGATCGCGCCGTGTGCTTTTTCGTTGTTCACGATAAGCGCCACTTCGGTATTGATCTGGAATTCACGCGCATCGCCGCGCTTCGCCAGTTCGGTGTCGCGCATCGGGTCGTAAACACCCAATTTCACGAAATCCGGGTTGACGATGAACACCTCGCGTTGACGCATCTGGCGACCGTTCATCGCTTTGACGCGACCGAAGGGGCCGATGTAGATTTCAAGCAAAGCCGTCAGCTTTTTGTCTTCCGCCACATCGAAACGTGTCTGACCGGCGAGGAAGCCGTCGAACGTGGTGCGCTGCGAAGATGGAATGAGCGCAAACGTGCCATCAATATCTGCACCGTTGTCGTGCATGAGTTTGAGCACGTCCTTAAACAGCGTTTCCGTAAAGGCGCGTGGTGTGCCGTCAGTCTGCGCGGTATTGGTCAACGGGGCCGGATCAACGCCACCCACGCCTTTCGATGTGTTGGTAGCAACCCAGCCGAGCATGCCGCGCGTTTGAGGCGCAGTACCCGCAGATGCAGCAATCGCCGTGGTGTTTTGCAAGCAGGCGTATTCAACGTCTTTCTTGAGTTCAACCATTTTCTTTGAGACGGCATAGTCGTACTCGGAAACAGGCTTCACCTTGCGGTGTTTGTCCTGCGTACGAGTGACCGCGCCGGTCTTTTCCAGAATTTGCGTGCGGTTGCTGTATTCGTTAGTACCGGTCAGTGCCGCAATGGTCGGAATGTTGCCCTGTTCAACTTTGTTAGACGCCGCCGCCGCGAAATCGTCACAATCCCAACGCGGAAGCACGGAATCAATCGTCTCGCGCTCAATCGAGGAGAGAAACGGCGTGTCTTTGACGGATACGTTGTAGATTTTGTCCAAAAGCAATTCACGGTTCCGAGTGCCGGTTGTGAAGGTTGCAAAGGAGTTTGAAGCCTGTGCCATGATTTATTTCCTTGTTGACGCGAGCAGCATGGCAAAGTCATTGCGACCAATATTGCCCTTCTGCACGCGATTCATTAACTGTTCTTGCCGAGAAGCAGGCTTGCCGGTTGCCCGGTTAACCTTAGTCGGCACACTTGCAAGCCGCTGTTGCATTTGCGGCTGCTTTTTGACGATCTCGTCATAGGCTGCGGCCTTCTTGTGAAGGGCAGACCACATATGAACGAGTCGCTTGTCGGTGATCGCATTTAGCTCGCGCGGGTCGAAACCAAATTCACGAGCATCATCGAACATCTTCACGAGGCGGTCCTTGGTGAAGGTCTTGTCAACCTTGCCCATGTGGTCCCATACCTCGGCTTGCGATTGAGTAGCTTGCTGCAATGGCATCTGCATGTAGGCGCTTCGCTTTTGAGCTACGTTGGTAGCAGCGTCGCGCGCTTGCTGCTTTAACTCGGTGAACTCAGCAAGACGAGCCGCGTACATTTGCGGGTCTTCCTGCGCTAACGATTGCCAGTTAAGGCGCTCGTATGCCTGTACCTGCGATGACAGTTGCATCATTTGCGAAACTTCGCCTGCAAACTGATTTACAAACTGAAACTCCATGCGCGCGGTGTCTTGCGCGGCCCGGTACTCTTCAGCCAGTCGTTGCGTCTTCTGCGTGTAATCGCGCTGCATTGACTCGCGGTCAACAAACGCCTTGATTAGCTCCGCTTTCTTCGCTTTGACCTTTTGACCGTCTTGCTCAAATTCAAGCTCTTCATCCGACTGCGCTGCGGCTTGGTCTTCAGGAGACTCGGACTCCTCATCGGGTTGGTCTGTCTCGTCTTGAATGTCATCTTCGCTGGAAGCAGCTTCCGACTCCGCTACGGGTTGGTCTTGCTCTGCGCCGCTCAGAAGTTTTGCAAAATCATTGGCATTGTCGATACCGTCTGATTGGTCTTCAGTTTCCATCTTCATTTCCTTTAGGTGTGAGTCCGCCTCCATTGAAGGATTTGGGTTGCTCCTAAACTAAGAGCGCTCTGCGGGAGCGCTTACCGTTGGCTCAACCGAGCCAGTTGCCCGAACTCAACTGAGCGCGGGAAATTTCTGCTTTCGTGACGCGGACACCAGCGTATCGACCCGTAAAGATCGTGCCCGTAACTGCGTCAGGGTGTTCAACATGCGTCACTACCAAATCCATGGAGCGCGCGGCCTCTTCTGAGGCATTTACAAAATCTTCAAGGGATTGCGGCTTTTGACGTGCAGCAATCTCTGCGTTAGTTGGACGTCCCATATCGAACCTTTCTAATGTCGTAAAGAGCAGCCTTGGCTTTCATGTTTTCGTCCATTAGCAGCTCGGCTTTGATCTTTTCACCGCCGTTGACCATGACGATCAGGCAGTTTTCAAACTGAGCGGTTGACCATGCCAGAGCATCAAGCCGCATGCGGTTTTCCGGCGTTGATCGCTGCCCTACCGCGTCAGCCCACATCTGATCAGCAATCGCCGTACGAATGGACGCAAGCGCCTTTTGAAGCGTCGGGTCATCTAACAGCCTTGCCGCCGCTTCACCCTGCCTGAGTTCTTCGTCTTTGGTCATTGCGGATTACCGTTTAGAGCGCTGAAAATCGCTCCGTTGACGTCACCCACAGACGCACCGTTTTGCAACGCGCCTGCGGCCTGCTGGATGCCACGCATGACCATTCCAAGGTTCGCCAGATTGACGCCCGGTGCCTGTGCCGTCTGGTCTGTCTGTGTTCCATTGATCAGGTTCTGACCACCTCCGCCGCTATGCGCAGAGATGATCCCGGCAGCCAGCGCAAGCAATTCCTTGTCCTGTGCCGCTCGAATCTTCATCTGCTCAATCATCAACTCGTGAGCACGCTGCTTTTCGGCTTCCACCGCGTCGATATTGGCTTCAGCGTTGAATTTCTGGATGTCTGCCGCCGTTTCGGCCTGCGCTGTCATCGCGTCGGCCTGCCCTTTCGCCTGAAGCTCCATCTCCTTAGCCTTGATCTGGCCTTGAACCTTGATTTCTTCGGGGGACGGCTTCGGAGGCTGCGGGGGGATGTTCTTCGGATCGGTCAGTAACAAGTCTGATTTGAGCTTGCCAGCGGTTGCGAGTTGACGGCCATACTCATAGATGTTGTTCGGCTGCACAATCGGCATGCCCTGCGATGCGACCATCTGCATGAATTGGCCGAACATTTGCAGCGATTGCAACAGTTCTGAGTTGTCACCCGTACCCAACCCAACGCGGATAGTGACTGCCATTTCCGGGTTCCACAACTGCGGATTGAACGACTTGAACACCTTGCCGTCGTAAACCTGTTCTGGCTCGTCCTGATTCGCCACAGTAAGCCGCAACGCCTTGCGCACAAGGTTCTTGACGCCCATTTCCGAGAACAGGCGAAGCGCCGTCTTCATGCGCCGCTGCTGTGCCGACTCAACGACCGAAACTTCTTTTGCGGTGCGCGGGTTCAGCGAGTCTTTATCAAGCCCCGTACCGTTGCGAAGTACGCCGATGCGGTTCTCGCGCATCGTCTTGCCCCATTCGAGGCCATTCATTGACTCTACGGCGACCGTAGACGTGACCATCGGCCCCGCCATACCCGGCTCAGACATCCGCACGATACCGCCGATGCGGTTATCCAGCAGATCGGCCATGTTGACTTTCTTGTCAACAGCGTAAGTGCGTGGATTGTTCGCCAGAAACAGTGAGTCAATGAATTGACGCTGTAGCGACGTGTTCAATTCCTGAATCGGTGCGACCGGATCGGCGTAGGCCATGCCGTGAACACGATGCGGCACCTTAATAGGCGTCCACATGCAGTATTCGTGGTCGTCTACCTCGTCATTCTCAAGCGGCTCGCCGTTGCCGCCCATGAGAACGCGCCGCCATTCAGCGACGCCATCGCCGTTTGCGTCATATCGCGTGAACCCGAAGAACAGATGAATCTGCCGATTAGGATCGACATCTAGGAAATCACTTCCGGTCACCGATTGTGAGCGGTCGCGGATTTGCCTGATCTCCGAGCGCTGTACGTTGATGTCGTAATCGGTCAGTTCATCAATCTGATCTTTAGGAAAGCCCATGTCAACCAGATCAGACGCGCGATAACAGCGAATTTCGCCCAATGTCGTGACCGATTCCTCGCTGACCGCATGACGCGAGATTACGAAGTTTTCAGGGGCCACGTTCTCATAGCGCAAACCACGCGGGCCACGATCATGCAGGCACGTAACCTCGTACATTTCAATCGGTAGCCCGGTCATCGGGTCAAACTGTGGCGGCCCGTCGTCCTCGTCTACCCGTTCGGCCTCAACAATCTCTACCTTAGGGTCTTGCGCAAGCATCGTGATCGCCTGCACTGGCATCTTGTACGTTCGACGCTGCTTGATCTTGGTTTCATCAAACCAGACACGGACAACGCCTAGCTTTGCAAGTAGCCCGTCTTTCACCCATGACGAGAAAATCTCAAACGCCGGATTGCTCTTCAGGAGCTTGTAATTGACGTACTCGGTCGCATCCTTCGCGTACTGCAAATCAGCAGGTGTTACCGGATCAAGGTCGGCTAGTTTTTCTTCACTGAAGAACGGCTCAAGAAATTCTGGTGTCGCAGTCTCTACAACCTCAAAAACATCCCATGAAACCAACTGACTGCGGCCTTCTGCCTCATCGCCTAGCGGATTCCCGAAGTAGTAGGACAGGTTGCGCGCCTGCTCCTGCGATAGAACGTCATCCTGCCAAATCAAAGACGCGGCTACCTCACGATCAATATGCGCGCGAAGATCATCCGTATCTGATTCGGTCATCTAATTCCTGTTGATTTGTAGGTAAGCGGTTGTGCCCATGTTGAATTAGCAACAAGCGGTATAGCGAAGGTCAGCAGGAACGCATCAGCACGATTTGGCGATGCAACGCCACGAGCCTTGAGTTCATCCTTACCCTCTACTTTGATATTTCCGTTACTCAGAATTGAGTATTTGGGCGTTGTAAGCTCACCGATCAGTGATTGATCATCGGCCAGCTTGCAGTCCTTTGCATCCAGCCATTCACGGCCCTTGAACCACAGCTCATCGCGCAATCGGTTGTAGTGTTGGTCACCCACAGCGGACGATGCAGATTCCGCAACGTTCACGCCGTTCACTGGCAATCCAAGCTCTTGCAACCGGTCTACAACACCAGCGCCGATACCGATCACGTCAACGTTGATACAGCTTGGCTTTTCAATGCAAGTTTCGTATTCGTGTTTGACAATGCCTACAACCTGCATCGTGTCCTTGCCGAACCATTCTTTGCACGGTTCTAGCTGATGATTCCCGCCACGCTTGGCAAGACAGGTAGAGTCATCGCCGAAGCGGGCCACGTCCAAGCCCCATATCACGGGCTGCTTATTGCGCGTGACATCGCGGATCAATGCGGATTCGCACAACTCCAGCGGTATCACGCCGTCTGTTGCTGCAACAAACTCACCCTGAACACGCACCTTGTAAATCGGCGAGTTGACGCCGTACTTGTTGCGCATGTTCTCGATGTACTGTCGAGATACACGCTTGCAGTTCTCGCCGTTAACTTGCATCGTCGCCCAAGATGAGCGCATGCGGTTATGACTATCGAAGAAGTACCCGCTTTGCCGGGTCGGGTTCGCAGCCATGACAACAAACGCACCATCAGTCGATAACGCGCCTTCTGCCACTTCAAACACGTTTTCAGCGACACCCGACGCCTCATCAATGAGGAATAGGATGTTGTCGCTGTGGAAACCTTGTAAGGCTTCCGGCTTCTCAGGTCTTGCCGTTCGCGCAACAGCGAACGATTCCATCGGGTTGGACTTGAGATAAATCTTCTCGCTTGTCCACTCAAGCAAGCTACCAATTGCCGGATGACGCTGATTCAGGATCGTTAGCCATTTGGCTATTTCAGCCCACAGTACATCGCTAAGCTGGTGCCCTGTAGGCGCTGTCGCCGGAACCTTTGCCGGGAAGTAGCTCAGCAAGAACCACGGCACGCACCAAGCCATAAACGTTGATTTACCAACGCCATGGCCGGATCGCACCGAAAGCCTGCGACGCTCGACCAGAAGTTGAGATGCCTCTTGCTGCCATTCATCAGGCTCAGCACCAAACAACTCTTTGGCGAAACCAGCCGGGCCAATCTTTCGCCAGCGCAATGCGGCGATTTGGTACTCGGTTAGAGCCATGTAGCGAAACTACACGAGCAATTACCGATATTTCTGCTATTCACCCGCGTTTATCGGCTCTTTTGTAGCGGAACTACTTGAATTAAGCGCCGCAAGCTCGCTGGCAACATTCAATGTGAGCGAGCCAGAATGGTTGTGATCCTGCTTTTCCCGATACGCCGGGTTGCGCAATGCAGCACGCCGCGCGCACTCCTGAGCAATGTAGCGAGCGCGTGTGATTTCCTCGCTGGTCTTGGCATCAACTAGCTCATGGAAGCCACGATCTAGCCATGATTCTGCCGAGATAGAACGCGCGCGGGCGGATTGTTGCGCGTTTTCCTCTTTATCGAGCAATCTGCTAATTGAACTGACATTGACGCCATAGACCGCCGCAATCTCGCGGAAGGTCTCTCCTTCCTCTATGCGAGTCAGGATGTCTGCGATGTCATATTCCACGTTGATTTGTGCTTAAGCAATGAAAAAGCCCGCCTGAGCGAGCCTGGTTGAATGTGGCGGGCCTCAAAGGAATCGAACCTCGTGCTCACGGTTTTGGAAACCGCTGTCTTCCCAGAAGACTTAGCTTAACGCCCTGAAATCTGTAGCGGAACGTGCGACCGACTGAGCGATAGGAGGATTGCTTGCAGATGTTGCGGACGCACTGTTCCGGCGCAAACTGTAGGCTGTTTCAAAGAGCTACGCAACAACCTCACTAGAAGCTGTCACGGCCTGTTTATAACTTTGCTTTATGACCCGTATAAGTGAAACTGTATTTACTACGCATTAAATGTGTGTAGAATTCATTACATCGAATCACACAACACACGGAGAAACAACATGAAGATCATCACAGAAGCCGAAGCCCTTGCCCTGATTGACGGCGACGCGCTTGAGCTTCCTGTCCGCACAATTAACGACGCGGGCAAGCGAGAAGTGGCAGCGTTTGTCGCTCGCCATGCCCCGAACCCCGCACAACACAACTTAGACGCGTGGTTCGCCGCCGCCGAGCAAGAGGCGGGCAATACAGCTTTAGGCGGCTCAATCATCCTTGAGATGCCGAGCCGGATGACCAGTTCGCGCCACCCGGAGACGCTACACCTTGACGCTGCGTGTTTTGATTGGTCGATCAACGTATGACCAACAAGCCCAAACGGGGTCGCCCCGCCTCTCTCGTCAACGTACAGCGCGTCAGTTTGACACTTCCGGCTGATGTGGTGCTGTATCTACGCAAACACTGGCCTAGCGCCTCTGAGGGCGTCCGCTCCCTTGTTGCGGGTCACAAGTCAACGCCCTCCAAAACAACCAGCTTGTAAACCCGCTTGGCTACCGTCTTGTTCGGAACCCATCGCCACTCAAGGTATTTCGTCTCAGCCAGCTCCTTCAACACGTTGCGTACAGTGTTCTCTCCTACCGTCCCGGACAGCGCATCAATGACCGATTGCGCGTCAAACTCGCTTTTCGGGAACGTGTTGAAGAACTCGATTACCTCGCTAACTCCCTTCATGGGCCACCTTTCCGCGAAATATATTAACTGCCTCACGCATGCGATGCGATGGCGGGCCAGACCAGTCATTGCGTTCAAAATAGAACGCCTTGACTTGCATCCTTGTCCCAAAATCCAGCGACTTGTAAACCGGCTCTACTGTGTCATACGCCTCTTTCGTGTCTTTGCGCCGTTCGGCTTCATTGATGCGATCTTGCAAGGGCCGCCAAAGGTCTCTATTCGGGTCATCAAACGTTTTCTCAGCGCTGGACAGCCCATAGGCGCGCGGAGTGTCTGGCCCATAGTCTGGCTCATCCGGGGAGCCTAAAACGCTGTAGCGACGCCATTTATCGATGTCATCACTTACTTCCTGTTCAGTCAATGTCTGCCCCTTAATCGTTGAATGGTTGCCAGGTTTGCCTCAAGCTCTAACCCTAGCCGCCTGATGCTGCTCCTGAGCTCGTCGCCGTCTTCCTGCTCCATGATGAGCAATTCGTGTGCGTCGTACCAGCGGTTCCACCAGTACAGCATTCCGCCGATTGCGGCGATGACCACTAAAAGCATGATCAGGATGCATAGGCCATAGAACTGGTTGGATGTCATTCGTGGCTCCGCATTTCACAAAACCTTTCGGACACCCATTTCGAGAAAGCCCCATTGATTGTGTCTCGTCCCAAATATGGATTAGGCAATTGCGCCTCATCCTGACAATGCCATTTCCCGTACTTCTTGAAAAGTCTTGGCTTACCAAACTCGCGCAACACAACCTGCACAGTGCTTAGCATTTGCACCGTCTGTAAGCCATTATAGGAACCGGCCATCATTCGCCATTCTTATCGCCGTGGTGCCGGATGAACTGATCGCATACCGCCTCTGCCGGGCGTTGTGATAGCAGACACATCAGCACTGGTTGCCATAGCGGCATTTCGCACATGCTGTAAGAGCGCTCGCATTCGATACAGGTCATTTCATCGCATCCAATATTTCAGAACGGGTCGGACATCCACGAAAGCCGAGCAGTGCCGCTAGCACGGCCTCCTGCGCCTTTCGCTTCTTCGGTACAGATCGCATCGCCCGGGCACAACAATTCAGGCACTTCGCTTGATAGATGATCGTGTTGGCTTTGCATAGGTCACAAGCTATCGGCAAGCTCTTGCTCCCCGATTCCGTAAAGCGCCGCATAATTCCTGCGGTTGGCATGAAGCTCCCTATGGTGGATGTCACACAAAGGAATCACGTTCATTTCCTGAGCGTCACGGCGTCCACCATGCTTGCGAACATGATGGATTTGCGCGGGCGTTCCCGGATGACCGATGCGCGCACAGATCGCGCAGCCCATGTCACGTAGGCGGGCTTGGTGCTGTCGTTCGGCTTTGGTCACGCCTGAAACCTCACCTCTTTATCCGATCCAAACGCCTCAATCAAGGCCATTAGCTCTGAAATCTCAGGCCCGCTCATTTCACTAGTGCGCGCACCAAGAACAACAAACCCGCCCTCTATTCCGGGAACGGCCTTCTGTTTTTTAAGTGAAGCGGTGAAGATGTCTTTCCACTCGACAGGAAGCAGCTTTTCGCCGTACCAGTCAACTTGGTCTGACACATCAGTCAGCATTGCCCACATGCGGTTATTTGCAGCCAGCGAGCGCTTTTTTTCAGAGAACGTGAAGCAAACCACCTTACCAGCACTTACAAGCCCCTGAATGGCCGTAAATGCCGCAAGCATCAGCGGGCGAAGCTGGTCAGGTGTGGCGATGGTGACGGTTTGCTTCATTTCACCCACCTGCTCGGAGGCAAACTCTTGAGAAACGCCGCGCTATCAATCACCCGCTGCTTTTCTTTCTCGGCTCGCTTTTGGTCTATGAACTTATCTTTCATTCAGGATGCTCCATGCTGTTGAAACCACTCTTGGAACCTGGCCGTTCCCAAGGGCGATAAGGCGGTTGCTCCTATCGGCCATCCCATTAACCACTCGACCCACTCCGGGTTCAGGCGGCCACTCTCGGTTGAAACCGACATACTCAAGTTGATTTGCTTTCCCTTTTCCATGCGCCGTTGAATTGCTGGCGTGGATAGGTTGCCCCGGTCGCGGTTGTCGCTGGCTTGGGGGGTTGGAAATCGTGCAACTACAGTCGCCAATCCGTCCCCGCTGGACTTGCTCGCGCCCTTGCGGTTGTAGTTCCCACATACCGTTGGCGTCGGCCACATCTGTTGACGCTTTGCAAGTGCAGCCCTGCTGTTGCTCCCGCCGTCTAAGCCCTTCGTGTTCGGTGTATAGAAAAACGTCTCGTTGTCTGGAGTTGGCAAGAATCCAGATTCGTTTGCGCTGATGGTGAGCGCCGGTATCTGCTGCTGATATGCAACCCCATTGAGCATCAAACCCCATTGCGGCCAAGTCTCCGAGAACTCGTCCGAGTCCGCGAGAAGTGAGCATTGGGCTGTTTTCCACAAGGACGTAGCGGGGTTGTACTTCGCGAATGATCCGCGCCATTTCTCCCCACAATCCGCTGCGCTCTCCGTTGATTCCAGCGCCTTTTCCGGCTGCGCTGATGTCCTGGCAAGGGAAGCCTCCGCTGACGATGTCAACGTGTCCGCGCCACGGGTTACCGTCGAACGTTCGCACGTCGTCCCACACGGGGAATCGAGGAAACACTCCGTCGCACTGTCGCTGCAACAAGACCTTTTGGTTGTAGGGCAGTATTTCAACAGCGCAAACGGGAGTGTGTCCGAGCAGCAGGCTACCGTATAGTCCGCCGCCACCTCCGGCAAATAGTGCCAACTCATTCAACGGTTACTCGCTTTTGGTCTGTGTAGATGTCGCGGATAGGATTCATTCAATCATCACTCACACCAACACGCATTGCGCCAAGCTCGCCCATCACGATGCCAGCCTCCAATCGAACCTTTGCAACCTTCACTTCCGCATAAAGGCTCTCGTTAATTTGTCCGGCAAGTTTTGTAATCCTGCTGGCTTTATCAATGCTGATATCCCCATCTTTCACGCCGACCATCATGCTTGCGAGAAAGTCACGCAACTGGCCTGTAGTCTGAATGCTTTTTGCGCCGCTCATCTCTTAATTCCTTCACTGTTTTGTTGATTAACGTTCTCTGTTCGGCGGTTCTTTCTGATTGACGAACCAATGCCCGAACTCGATTCCAACACCCCATGCAAAGCATGTTTTTTAATGGCGCGCAATCGTTGTCATACTGTTTGTTCCAACTGTAAACATCATTTCTTACTTGTACTTTTTTAGGGCCATGAACCATTCCACATAAGTCACACTTGTTTAACGGGCTAAAGTTGTCAACGCCCGTAATCAAAGTACGCCAAACAATGCGACCTGTAGTTTTCCCAATCTTTGCGGCAACCCATCCGTTTTCCGGTTGGTTTGCTAACAACACATATCCAAAACCTTGCAATCGTTCAAATGGATGAGTTCGCTTAATCATGGTATTAACTCAAGTAGATTGATCCCGAGCCCGCAAGACCTAGCCTCCCAAAAAAAGAGATTTGGCCTTCACATTGATCCGTCGCCGTTCAATGACCCGCCAGCCTTTCGCGTCAGGAGTGCTAGCTTCGCCGCTCCTATTCCGGTGTTTCAGACGCTGCCCACAGTACCGGTATTCATCAATGCGCGCTGTGGTTAGTTGCAGGCCCCCACGCATCGATTCAGTAACTTGGCTCGGTTCTGGCTCCGACTTTACTGGCGACAAAGCTTAGTCCGCCATCCTCAGTAGCCAGAAAGCAAAAAGCCCCAAAACTACTGCCCCTTGCTGGCACAAGAGGCATGAGTTTTGAGGCTTCATGATTTACCCGTGCCAGCAGGAATTGATTAAAGCATTTCACGTTTTCCCCGCCTTGTCAACAGGTTTGAACGCAACGCACGAAAAATAGTTATCCACAGGAGCCTGACGGCGCGTGAATTGTTCCTTGATCGCACAAAACCGCTGCTCACCAGCAACGCGAGACCGGGCGCAATCCTTGCATTTGCCCTTTTCCGTCTTGCCAGCGTTGGAAATGTGGCGGAAACTCATTGATGAGCCGCAGCTACGCGCTGCCTAAGTTCACGGTAGCCCTCGCCGGGGCGTGGAATAAGGCCCATAGCGTTCGCTTTTGCCAATAATGCAGCATCATCGCGCTGCCAGCTATTGGAAGCCGTGGCGACCCCTTGCGGCGGCGGGAAAAGCCCTCTGTATCCCTTTTCGATGCAGTATTCAATGACTGTCGTCGGGTCGTGTCCCTGCTCGCGGTACTCGCCTAGCTTGCGAATGGCAATTTTTATCGCCCGCGAAGTCATGGGAATCTTTCGTTCCTTCCGATCTTCCAGCCAGTCGTTCCAGATTTCAGCGGGCAGCCATTCCGGGATCACGTAATGGCCTCTTGAATCCAAACCCGCACACAGCCACCTTTAATCGGCGCGCAGCGCTTCACGATAAGTGCGTCTATCTGTTCGTCGTCCAGATACACCGACGCGGCCTGTAGGGCGTCTAGGAGCGGTTTGATGCGGTTATCGATGTCTACCTTCCGTTTATCCGGCTGGTGCAAGTCAATCGCCACATTGAGCCGCGAAGTCAGGCGCTTTGCGGATCGCTTCATCAGCACTTCATCGGCAACGCCTTTGATAAATGCCTTTGCTGCCGGGGTTTTGTAGTGAAAACGTCCGGCGTGGCGTATGTAGTTGTTGGCCGATGGAGGCCACGGAAGGATTAGCTCAATCAAATCACCCTCCCCGTGAAAAACACCGCC
>OFRO01000477.1_pt1 | contig 14155 bp, 17 predicted proteins | sample 1543091 | NCBI WGS metagenome assembly OFRO01 (sample SAMN07774217, study PRJEB24372) | wastewater metagenome | isolation source: Exp Tend NO 10WW | collected 2016-02
CCACGCGTCACGTTCGTGGCGCAGGTGAGCCGCGACGCGCACGACGCCGGCCGACCGCTTCATGAGCGTGATCATGCCCTTGTAGCCGAGCTGCGCTTGCGCCTCGCCCTTGTAGGGCACGAGGTAGGCCTGCGCGAGCGGCGTGTTCGGCTCAAGCCCGACCTGCGCCAGGCGCATGACCGCGCGCAGGATGCTGCCCGGGTCGCAGCCCTGCAGGTAGTTGTCGGCGGCGATGGCCGCGACCTGCCGCAGCGGGGTCGTGACCGACGCGATGACGATCGCGACGGCGCCGACGACGGTGCCTGCGAGGTTCGCGACCTGGTTGAGCACATAGGCCCCGGTCTCTCCGAGCGCCTGCATGTTCTGCTTGAGCTCGTCGACATCGGCGGACGCCCCGCGCGCGGACTCGCCGAAGGCCTGGATACGAACGGTCTCGCTCACGAACGCCGACGCGGCGACGCGCTGGGCGTCCTCAAGGGAATCCTTGAACCGCCTCATCCGATCGGTGGCGGTGTCGGTCGCGGCGACCGTGTGCCCCGCTTGTACGACGAGCGCATTGAGCCGCTCCTGGAGCGTGTGGCTGCTGCCCGCGACGTTCGCGAGACCCTCGCCGAACCGCTGGAGCCCGCCCTCTCGCCCGCGGATGAGCGCCTCCTGGAGCTGCTGCACCGCGCCGGCCGTATCGGTGCCGAGGGTCTCCGACGCGGCGCCGGCCACGCGCATCATGGCGTCGAGCTCGGTCTGCGTGAGCCGGATGTCGGCGGCGGCGAAGCGCCCCGCGACGCCCATGGCCTCGGTCTCGTCAGCGAAGCGACCCGCAGCGGCGGCGGCCTGGTCGAAGTCGAGCCCGAGGCGTTGGCTCATGGATGTGAGCCGCGCCTCCTCGGTCGCGAGGTCGCCGACGCGCTCGGCCATGCGCGACAGGGTGCCGGCGATGGTCTGCGCCGACTGCACCACCGCGTTGAACGCGATGGCGCCGGCGCCGACGCGCGTGCTGAGGTTGCCCCACGCGGAGCCGCTCGCGGCGGCCTTCTGCCCCGCGGTCTCGCTCGCAGCGCCCGCGCCCTGCATCCCCTGCTGATACGCAGCGATGCCGGCGAGCAGCTCCGGGTCGACGCGTCCGTGAATGCCGAGGTCGGTCATGGCGTGGGGCTCGCGGGCTTCGGGGTGTGGAGCAGGCTGCTGACGGCGCCGACACACACACCGGCCGCGACGGTGCGGTGGCGGATGGCCTCGCCGACGGCGCGCGCGATGTCGGCGACGGCCTCCGTGCGCGGGTCGCCCGGCGCGAAGTCGGGGAGATCGAGGTCGGCGACGATGACGAGTTGGACGTTCACGGCTGCGATGCCTTCCGCGCGAGCTCGTCGGCCTTGCGCTGTTTCTCTCGGTGCGCGTCGTCGCTCGCCTCGCGAGCGTGCTGCGCGCGCCGAATGATGTCGGTGGCCACCACGTCGATGTGCGTCACCCCGCCGGGGAAGGCGTTGGCGTCGTCGAGGCGCGTGCGATCGCCCTTGCGGGCGAGCCCCAGCGACGCGCGCTCGACCAGCGGCGTCGTGCGGCGGTACAGCGCCTCGAACGGGCACCGTGACGGCGGCGCGTCGAGGCCCTGGATCTGTGCGACGCGGGCCGCGAGGGCGTCGTGCGCGGGCGTGCGCCCGACGGCCGGCGTGCCGCAGCCCCACCCGGCGCAGAGGTGCGCGGCGCGCGCTTCGACGTCGTCGGCGAGCTCCCCGAGCGCGCGCGCGAGCGACCGCTGGTGGCAGCCGCACGCCTTCGCGACGGGCTTTAGCGCATGAGCCGTCGCACCCCAGCCAACGGCCAGTAAAAACCCACGTCCTCGGGGGACACCTCCGCGCGCGCGAGCGCCACGGCGCCCGCCTCGACGATCGCATCCATCCCGCACTCCGCGGCCCACCGCTCGAACCACTCGAACGGCGTCTGTGTGTAGGTGCCGGTCTGCCGCTTGCCACCGTGGGCGCCGCCCGCGAGCTTCGCCTCATGGCGCACGCCGTCGCGGTCGGTCACGGCGAAGCACGACGCGCGGAAGGCGTCGATGCACCGCTGCGAGATCGCGCCGACCGCGCCGAGGTTGTACATCGCCGCGGGCGAGAGCGGCGTCAGGTGGAACTCGACGGGCTTGCGCGCGCCAGCGGTGAAGCCGCGCAGCGCGTCGAGGGAGTCCGCGTCGCGGTTGCGCGCGTGCTCCGTCACCGCGAGCGCGAAGCCCTCGGCGTCGGCATCGAAGGCGGGGTCTCCGCGGCCGGTGAGGTGGACGGTCGTGAGGATGCTGGTGGGTTCGATGGCCATGGGGGGCTCCGCGGCTCAGGCGTAGAAGAACGAGATCGGCGACCGCTCCGCATCGGTCGACGACGAGGACAGCGGATCGCCCGCGGCGACGGTGTCCGCGAGGCAGCGGAACTTGCAGACCACCATCACCTCGCCGTCGATGTCGACGCGCTGCGGCTTGCCGTCGAAGGCCATGCGTGGCGCGATCCACCCGGCCCACCGCTGATCGGTGCTGCTCCCGCGCGTCGCGTAGGCGAGCAGCGCGAAGGTGGTCCCCGCGTCATACGCGGTGGTCAGCGACGCGCCCGAGCTCGCCCACGTCGCGGTGAGCTCCACGGTCGCGGGGGTGCGCCCGCCGGTCATCACGACGCCCGCGGCGCCCTCGACGCCCGACATGCACATCTGCTCACGCCAGGTGTTCGGGACGGTGACGGTGATCTTCTCGAGGCAGGTGTGCGTCGGGTCGCTGCCGTCGCTCGACGGGAAGACGTAGGACGCGCCCGACCACACGACGTCCGGGCCCATGTCGTCAGCGATGTCGGTGTACGCGATCGAGAGGTTGCCCTCGTCGTAGGCCTGCGCGACGCCGTCGAACGCGAGCATCGCGCGCGCGCCGATCTCCATCGTCATCGCGCACTGCCCGCGCACCATGCGCCCGCGCTGCTGCGCCGCGGGGGTGCCCGACTCGACGTTGGCGGCCTCGACAGTGACGGTCGAGGTCATCGCCTCGGCGCGGTAGTAGGTGCGCGACCCGAGCACGAGCTGCGCGGCGGCGGGCGCGGCGGAGAGCGCGGGCCACACCGTCAGGGTGTCCGTCGCGATGGCCGTCACCTTGCGGAGGTTCGGGACGCCCGCGACGTACACGACGACGATCTGGCCGACGGAGAACCGCGAGCCGTGGCCGGTGGTCACGTCGACCGTGGTGGTGGTGCTGCTCGACCCGGCGACGGCCGACCCCTGCGAGGCGACGCGGCCCCCGAGCCAGTGCTTGAGCAACACCTCTTGCGAGAGCGCGGTGCTCGACGTGGTCGCGCTGGGCGCGCTCGACGCGCTGTTGAGCTGCGACGGGGCGTACTTCAGCGCGAGGGGGATCTTGACCGGGGCGCGGCGCTCGAGGCCCTGCACCATCGCGGCGCCGTCGTGCTGGTAGATGCTGCTGCGCTCGTTGGGGAGCATCTCCCGCGCGAGCTCGGCCAGCGGCATGGCGGCGCCTTCGATGCGCAGCGGGCGCATGTTCGTGGCGGTGGTACCGGCGGTGGTCTCTTCGCCGACGAGTACGACGATCTCGCGAGTGAGCATGGCAACCATGAGCGGTGTCCTTCGGCGCGCGGCGCCGCGGTGGGGCTGGTGACGTGGGAGCGAGGCGGCGCCGGCGGGCGCGGGAGGTCAGACGCGGACGGCGACGACGCGCACCTTGCGGAGCGCGGCGAGCGACTGGCCGGTGAGGGTGCCGATGCGCGTGGGGTAGCCGAGGCGGCGCTTGTACGCCTCGTACTCGGGCGACAGCGGCGCGAGCGCGAGGTCTCCGCCGCCTGCTTCCCACCGCCGGATCACGAGCTGCTTCTGCGCGTTGGCGATGCGGAGCATGAGGGTCGACGCGGTCGGGAGGGTGCCGCCCGCCTGCACGTCGGCGATCGCCTTCGTGACGATCTCCTGCCCGATCGCCTGCAACGCCGCGTCCGTCATCGCGAACATGTCGCGGGCGCGGATGAAGTGAACGATGGCGTCCGCGATCGTCTCTTGCTTCGGCGGCGCCTTCTTGCGCGGGCGCAGCGTCTTCGGGGCGGTGCGGTACTTCGTGGGGAAGTCGTAGCGAACGGCCCACTTCGTGTTGAGCCCCTGGAGCAGCGTCTCCACGCTCGCGACGACGGCGCGCGCCGGCGCGAAGGCCTGCGCCGTGGGAAAGCGCGTGGTGATGCCGGCGGCCATCGTCAGCCCAGCGCCGCGCCGACGGTGACGTTGGCGGGGTTGTACGACGCGACCATCGCGACCGGCAGCGTGCCGATGACGACGCCTTCGCCCTGCTCGATCGTGTGCGTGCCGGGGGTCATCTGAATGATCGTCCACCCCGCGCCGATCGTCTCGTAGAGCGAGGCGTCGAGGCACGTCTCTCGGATGGCCGCAGCGTCGTCGGCGCACCGATCCTCGGCGGTCGACACGAGCGCGTCGCCGTCGGTGGCGCCGACCATCGCGGGCTCCGTGGCGAAGCGGTACGCGACGCGCACGGCGAAGGTGAGCAGCGCGCGGCGACACGACCCGGCGAAGGGGCGCAGGTCGCCGCTGACGTAGCGGACCTCGCAGGTGCGATCCTCGTTGATGAGCGGGTAGGCGGCAGCGCCGAGGTCGACGGGGAAGCGGTCGGAGCGGAGCACGCCCGACTCGTCGGCGAGCAGCGCGGCGAGCCAGGCGCGCAGCGGGGAGACGAGCGCGGGCACTACGCTCGGCTCCATCCGAAGGAGCGCCCGACGCCGCGCACGCCGTCGATCGGCGAGGCAGCCGCGAGGGCGCGGTCGTAGCGCGCGCGCCACTCGGCGGCGGCGAGCGCGAAGACGTCGTCAGGGCGCGACGACGCGGCAGTGAAGAGCAGCACGCACAGGAGCGCGCACTCGGCGTCGATCAGGTCGTCGGGGCGGGTGATGTCGGCGGGCAGCACCGCGGGCTCTCGCGAGCGGAGCGCGATCAGGATCAGGCGGTAGGCCTCGTCACGGTACTCCGTGAACGTCGCGGCTGTGGCCGACCGACGCGTGCGCGCGACGTTGACCGCGGCCAACGCCTCGTCGGCGAGGTGCGTCCGCGTGCGAAGCTGCGCGTCGGTGCTGGTAGTCACGGTGTCTCCTGTCGGCGGAGGGGTCGGCGCGCTCCAACGGCCCGCAGCGGGGCCGATCGAGGGCGCCGACCCGCGGGGTGCGGGTCGGGCGCGGGGGCGTCAGCGACCGCGGCGGCGATCGTCGCGGGGGGCGACGGGCTGCGGGCGCTCGGAGATGGGCGAGTGCGTGTAGGGGATGCGGACGGGCGAGGCTGACGGCGCCGGGGGAGCCGGATGGGCGGCCGACACCCCCGACGCGTCATCGGGTGCGGGCTCCGTGGGGAGCGCCGCGAGGGCTGCGTCGGGCGACGGGAGGGGCTCGACGAGGGAGAGCGCGGCAACGGGCCACGGCTCTTCGCCGGCCTCGAGGACGCGAGCACCGTTGCCGAGGTTGGCGACGATGCGGGCAGCGCGGAGGCGCGGGATCGGGTTGGAGACCCCGTCCACGAACGATGCGCCGCTGAGGCCGTCGGTGAAGCCGCGGCAGTAGCGCACGCGGACGAGGTCGTCGGTGCTCATGGTCAGTTGTTCACGCCGGCCAGCACCGCGATCTTGGCGGTGTTCGGCAGCGCGAGGGCCACGCTCTGCACCGTGCGGACGGTGGAGTTGTGCGCGGTCTGCGACATGCCGAGGTCCCACACGGTCAGCCCCATCGGGCCGCGCGCGAAGACGGTGGCGTTGGGCTCGTTGCCCATCGGCTCGTCGGTGTACTGCCCGACCAGCCCGCCGTCCTCGCCGAAGGTGGCGCAGATGACGGAGGTGTTGGCCGAGGTGTTGCCGCGGGTCTGCGTGATCGGCATGAAGTCGGTCACGATGATCGGGACGCCGTTGTAGGTGGGGACCTGCTGGCCGGCGAGCTCCGCCATCGTGATGCCGCCGCCCGAGGTGCGCACGAGCGCCTGGTGGGAGACCCAGGTCCGCTCGCCCATGATCAGGCGCTTGTCGGGGCGCGACGCGCCCTTGACCATGCCGATGATGGTGTCGAGGCTCGTGAAGGCCAGCGCGCCGCCGTTGTCGCCCGCGTAGATGATGCGGTCGGTCTGCCCGGCGAGCAGCTCGAAGACGCCGTCGAACTCGCCGGATCCGCCCGACATGACGATGTAGCCGGCGTCGCTGGCGCTCATGGCCTGCGAGCCGTGCGTCACCTCGACCCAGGAGTCGCGGTTGTACGAGTAGACCTTGGCCGCGGTGCCCGTACCGACGGCGACGGGGGTCCCGAAGTCGGGATCGGTGGGCGAGCGCACGCTGACGAAGGTGCCGGTGTGCGTGTACTTGAACTGCCAGTTGCCCCGGGCCGCGATGACGTTCGGGCCGACGTCGGTGATGCTGAACCCGTTGGCGACGGTGAGGGCCGCGCCGACGAGGGTCCCGGTCACGGCCTGCGCCCCGTTGAGCAGCTTGTCGCCGATCTTGAGGCCCATGGCCGCGATGCTCGACTCGGCGCGCTTCGCCTTCACGGCGTCGAGCCCGCCCGCGTCGCCCGCGTTGGAGCGGTCCACGCTCTGCTGCGTGATCATCCGCTTGGTCTGCCCGAGGATGGTGACCTCGGTGTAGCTGGTGTCGTCGGTGATCGCGGCGTCGCGGGCCGAGAAGGTGACGGCGGGGTTCGCCACCTTGCGGTCGTAGCTGAACGCCGACTTCGTGCCGGTCGACACGAAGGGGAGCTGGCCGAAGAACTGATCGTTCTTGATGAGGGTGTCGGCCATGTACCGGGCGACGTCGTCGCGGGTGGAGCCGAGGATCTGCGCGAGGCTGAGAGCTGCCATGGTGGTTTCCTGTGCGGGCGGCGCCCGCGATTGAGTGCGTGTCGGTCAGCGCCGCCGCGGGAGTGCGGTCAGCGCCGGGCGTTGAGGACGGCCTCGACGAAGCTGCCGGCGCGACCGCCGCCCGCAGCGCCGCTGCCGTGTCGGGCGCCGCTGCCCCCCTCGACGCGCATGAAGCGCGCGAGGGAACCGGCGGCCTCCCACTTCTTGAACCCCTCTTCGAACGGCTCGACGTCGTCCTCGGCGTCGCTCATGCGGAACATCACGAGGTCGCCGCCCTTGCCGTCGTCGCGCACGACGATGCGATGGGCGATCTTCTCCGCGACGTCCTCGGCGAGCTCGGGCGACGACAGCTTGCTCGCGATGGTCGCGGCCTTGCGGGTCGCGATCGTCGTGCGCTTCTCGTCGATGCGGCGTCGCTCCGCGCGCTCGGCCTTGCCGACGAGCTCCGCGCGCTCCTTCGCGATCGCCTCGTCGCGCCGCTGCTGCTCGCGGGTCGCGCGCTCGGCGGCGGAGAGCTTTGCCTCGTCGGCCTTCTGCTTCTCCGCGCGCAGATCGGCGAGCTCCTGCGCGGTCGCCTCGTAGGCCTTGAGCTTCTCCTCGTAGGAGCGGGCGACGGCCGCCTTCTCCTTCGCGACGATCTCGTTGACCTTCGACTGCGGGAGGATCTTCTCCGTAGCGTCCGAGCCGTTGGAAGAGGGGTTCCCTGCGGTGTCCCCAGCGTTGGCCGGCTGGTCGGCGGTGTCGTTGATACCCATGGTGGTCTCCGTCCCTCCGCGCATGGTCGCGGGGGCTGTGGTGCGCGCGGTCCCTGGCGGGTGCGTCGGGCGTGCGCGGTGCTGCGTCGCGGCGGGATGCCGCGCGCGTCAGGGGGTGGCGGTCACGCGGCGGGGACGAGCTCGTCGACCGCGTACCAGCGGTGCGTGCCCATCTTCTCCATGCCGTCGAACACGATGCCGTAAGCGGTGCCGTTGACCAGCGTGACGGTGCCGGTGGACTGGCCCGGCATGTGCGGCGTGCCCTTCACGCGCACCCGGTCGCCGACGGCGTAGGTAGCGGGCGCGGTCGTCAGCGCGCCGGGCGCCGCCGCGGGGAGCGCGTCCATCGCGGCGGCGGCTTCGGCGGCGGCGTCGACCGCGGGTGCGGCGGCGAGCTGCGCGGCGTCGCGCTCGTACATCGCGGCGACCTCGGCGGTGTACTCGCCCTCGACGTCGGTGGTCGCCTCGGGGAGCAGGCCGCGCGCGATGCCGAGCCGCGCCTCTCGCACGACGGCGGGGGGCATCTGCGGGCGGATCTTGTCGTCGAGCACAGCGAACATCGCGGAGAGGTCGTCGCGGATGCCCGCGGCGTCGAACCGCTGCGGGTACGCGATCTTCGTGGCGGCGGTCGCGGCGGCGACCTTCGCGGCGTCGCCGAGGGTGTCCCATGCGACGACGAGCGAGGCGCACTCGAACTCGAACCGCTCCAACTGCCGCGCGAACGTCTGGAGCCCGGCGTCCGTCTGCGAGAAGTCGTAGGCGCGCGCGATGCCGGAGGCGGCGTCGCCCCCGTCGGCCTTCGCGCCGGGCGGCTCCATCTTCGCGGCGGTGTAGATCTGCGCGCGGATCTGCTCTGCGCGAAGGGCGTACTGCATCGCGACGTCGGCGCCGGGCGAGATGAACGACGGCGCGTCCTCGCCGGTGCCGTAGCGCATCCCGTTGTTGGTGCCGATCGCCAGGTTGGACAGCGCGGCCGGGTCGTCGCTCTGCACCGCGAGCAGTGCAAAGTTGGCGTTCGCGAGGTGGTCGGTGAGTTCCGACTCGTTCTGGTAGAGCGCGAGCGCGAGCGGCACGACGCCCTGCACCTGCGAGAGCCCGTAGAGGGCGCGCGGGTCGAGCTGCTCCTGCCACCGCAGCACGGCGACCGGGACGCGGCCGACGCTGTGGACGTCGCCCCAGCGGCCGACCTCGGTCCACTGCTCACCCTCGCCCTCGACCATGCGCACGCGCGCCCATTCGGTGCGCGTCCAGATGGAGGCCTCGAGGTACTCGACCTCCTCGCCCGTGGCGGGGTCGGTCTCCTCCCACTCGCTGACGATGCGGACCCAGTCGAGGCGGCCGTCGGGGCCGACCTGCCAATCGCGGATCTCGCCCGGGTCGAGCGTCGTCGCGGCGGTCTTGCGCGCGACAGTCGGGTCAGGGCTGTCGGGGCGATCGATGAGCACCGCGCACCAGCCATTGAGCTGCGCGCGCAGGGCAACGCCCGCCACCCACTCGCCGACGTCGTGCCCGCGCCCATCGGCGTCGGCCCACCACGCGTTGACCGCGTCGATGGCGGACGCGCGCTCGGGGCGGCGGCGCACGAGGTGGCCGTGGTAGATGTCCACCACGGGCGCAACGTGGTTGGTGTACGCGCTGCGGTCGGCGCGGGCGGTGAACGCCTCGGCGGACTCGCGACGAAACGGCGTGAGGTACGTCTCGCGGCCGAGCGATCCCCCGATGCGGCCGCTGTCGCTGTTGCCCGGCCCGCCCTGCCGCGCGCTGACGGCGTCGACCGAGCGCATGAAGGGCCCGGTCGACTGGTAGGCGTCGCGCAGGATGCGCCACCACCGCGTGCCGAGCTGGCCCGCGCGATCGTCGTGCTCCGCGCAGAGGAGCGCGTGGAGCTTCGTCGCGTCGCTCGGGAGCAGGTCGCGGATGAGCGGGGCTGTGGGGTCGGTGGTCATGGGGCGGAGGTCAGAGGCCGGCGACGCGGCCGGTCGAAGGCGGGGCAGTGCGGTGCGTCGCGCCCCACGCGGCGTTGACCAGCGCGGAGACGAGGTCGCCGTGGGAGCCGTCGGGGCGAACGGGAGAGGTGATGTTCACGCCGCCGCCGGGCATCGGCTTCGCCATCACGTCGCGGAGCTGCTGACGGAGGCGAGCGTTCGGCGGGAGGTCGAGCCGGCCGTCATGCAGCACGGCGCGCAGGGCGACGTAGGCCGCCTGCTTCATCGGTGCGGCGGCAGCCGAGCAGCCCTTGGCCGTCAGCGACGGAGCGACGTTGTCGCGCTCGTGCGCGTCGACCACCAGCCGGCGCGTCTGGTAGCCGAGCATGAGGTCGGCGAACTCCGCGGCGATGGCCTGCGGCTTGAGCGGGACGCCGGGCGTCGGCGCACGTTCCTCGAGGAGCGCGAGCCGGATGCGCTCGCCGGTGTCGCGGGTGCCAGGCACCTTCTCGACGATGGCGAGGGCGCTGGAGTTTTTCTTGAAGCCGGTGTCACCGCCGGCCGCGTACTCGAAGCCCTGGCGGTACGGGAGGCGCTGCGGCTGGTCGGCGCGGAAGGCAGCGTCGATGGCCTCGCGGGAGAAGAAGTGCGAGGTGCCGGCCGTCAGGGCGCGGGCCTCGATCTCCCGCGCGTGGTTGTCGGGATCCTTGCGGAGCTCGGCCTCGATCGTGCCGTCAGGATCCCACGTTGGGTTGAGCACCCGCGTCCCGACGCCGCGCACCGCGAGCGCGTCGAGGTGAGTGCCCCAGTTGCCCGATAGGGTCTCTTCGAGCTTCCCGACGCCCTCGATCCAGGGCGTCGACACCATCCAGAGCTGGCCGCCCGGGACGATGCGCTGAATGACCGCGCGGTAGGTCTCCTGGTCGTTGACGACCCCGGAGGCGTCGTAGAAGAAGCACGCTTCGTCGAGGCACGCGGCAACGAGGGTGAACGCGCGTCCGCCCTTGCCGCGAGCGCCGGCCGCCCGCACCCGCACGTCAACGAGCTGGCCGTTGGGCCGGCGCAGCGTGAGGGAGTCGGCGCCGGGCGCGCCAACGAGCATCGCGCGGAGCTTCGGCGACTGCTCGACGTAGCCCGCGCAGAAGGAGAGCGCCTGGCGAGCGAAGATGACCTCACTCGACACGATCAGGCTGACGGCGTGTTCGCCGTGTGAGAGCGTCGGGAGCGGGACCGTCAGCGCCGCATAGAGCGCATAGGGGGCGAGGAGTCGCGACGTCTTGCCGCCGCGGCCGCCCGCCAGCACCGCGACCACCCGGCGGGCGATGGCCGGGAGCTGGTCGAGCGAGCAGCCGAAGTAGCGGAGCGCGGTCGCGTCGTCGATCGTCGTGGGGCGGATGCCCTGCGACGCATCGACGATGGCCGCGACCATCGGCGAGAGGGTCAGCCCGCAGTAGTCGGGCGACTCGAGGAAGGTGCGGAACGAGAGCGCGGGTGGTGGCTCATTCGTCGGGAGCGTCGGCAGCCGGCGCAGGGCCAGTGCCCGCATCGTCGCCCCGGGCGAGGGAGCGGACAACTTGCGCGTACGCATCGGGAGTGAGGTCGCGCTGGAGCTTGTCGAGGGCCTCATTGAGCTCCTCCTGAACGCGGGTCTCGACGACGACGTGATCGCGTCGGCCCCAACGATCGGGGCGCGAGCGTTCGAGGAACCACTGCGCGGCGTGGGCGTCGTTGATGGCGGCGGTGCGAACGAGATGCACCATGCGTCGTTCCGCGCGGGCCTTCGCTCGCGTGACGGACTCGAAGAACTCGGAGAACGGAGCCTCCCCGGCCTCGCCCCGCTTCATCCAGAGGTAGTAGCTCGCGCCCGACACACCCTCCGATTCGGCGGCGACCTCGGGGTAGTTGCCCGCGCGGATCGCCTTGACGATCGCAGCGGAGAGCCCGGGGGTCAGCTTCGTGGGGCGCGCCATTACGCCGCCATCGCCCCGTCGCAGTCGCCCGCGTCGGCCTCATCCGCGAGCACCACCCGCAGCGCCTCCACCTCGCGCGTCGCCCCGCTGCCGATGGGCCGCGTGACGCGGGTGACGTGCTCCGTCCCGCGGTTGGCGACGATCAGCGCGCGGGCGGCGTCGTAGCCGAGGCCCGTCGCTGCCGCGAGCTCGCGGGCGGTGTAGGTGCGCACCATGTCGTGTGTCGCGCCGTCGTGCGATGCCCGCTGCCGGGCGCACCTGTGGCGCTGTGGGGAGGGTGCCGAACGGAGATGGTCGCTGTCAAGCACCCCGCGGGCGAATCGTCGGCGGCCTCGCCGCGGGTGCTCGCGGGGCGCTGCAAGGGCGGGCGGTCGCTGGGCCGCGGGCGGAGCCGCCCCGATGGCGGCGTAGCTCTGGCGAGCGCGCGAGAGTCAGAGGGGCATGGCGGCGGCGCCCGGTCAAGCCCGCAGTGCGGCGAGCGAATCCCGCGGACTGCGCGCGTGTAGGGCGGTGTGCGAGGGCGGCGCTATTTGACGACGGGCGCGGGCTGTGGGGTGGCCCTCACCTCGCCCGGGTCGCAGACCGCGGTCGCCTCGGGGTGGCGGTCGAAGCGCACGAGCACCTGCGTCGCGTCGGCGGCGACCACCGTCCCGAGGTCGCCCGCGCGCACCCACCCGGCGGGGCGGTCGTCGCTCGCGTCGGAGTCGCGCAGGGCCCACACGCGAGCGCCGCGAGGGACGACGGAGGGCATGCAGCGGCTCACCGACCGCGGGCGCCGGTGGTGCTCGACGGACACCGCGCAGACCACGGGCCACGGCGACCACACGGCGCGCTCTGCCGGGCCCGACTGCCCGCCGGCCATGAACACCGGGTCGACGTGCGCCGCGCGCATCCAGAGCCGCGGGCACTCTCCCGGGCGGAAGTCGAGCGTGCGGACGTGGGCGTCGCGCAGCAGGGGGCGCCGGCCGCCGGGGTTGGGGAGGGCGAAGATCACGCCGGCCCCACGAGCACCGTCGCGAGGCAGCGCCCGCACGCGAGCCCGCCGCCGGGTGTGTCACGGTGGGCGCCGCCGTACCCGCAGGCGGGGCATGGCGGATGGGCACCGGAGAAGGCGGGGCGCGCGGCCAGAGCGCGCCGGGCCCTCATCATCTCGACTCGCTTCGCCCCGTCATCTCGCTCGATCCGCTGCGCCACCCGGTCGCCCGTCTCGTCTCCCGCCCCGGATAGCTCGTCGGCCCACCCCAGTAGGGCCTCGGTGATCTCGGCGCACACGGGGCCAACGTGCTCCCTTCCGTGGCCCTTCACTACCCACCACCACCCGTCCGCGGTGATCCGCATCGCGAACGTGAACTCGTGACCGTCCCGCGTCGCCTCTTCGATGATCCGTAGCAGTAGGTCGCTCACGCTGCGCACTCCTCCCCCGCATCCTCCCACGCCTCGACGGCGCTGCCCATGGCCGCGAGCCCCCACGCGCGCAGCTCGGCGTCGACCCGCGCCACCTCGGCGGCGCACGACGCGAGCCGCCCGGCCGCCCGGTCGCTGGCGAGCTTCGCCGCGATCAGCGCGATGACGGCCTCGGGCGCCTTGCTGCGGGCCACGCGCTTCGCGTCCGCATGTGCGTCCGCGGCCTTCGCCCGCCCGGTCGCCGCTGCGTCGTGGGCGGTCGCCGCGAGGTCGCGCTGGGTGAGCAGCGCCACCGGGGCTGCGTGGGCGGCGTACAGCACCGCCAGGCTCTCGAGGTCGCCCACTCGCGCGTAGTCCACGAGCCACGTCAGCGCCCGCCGGCCCTCGCCCGACGTCGTGGCGATGCGCGCCCACGCGATGCGCCCGCGGCCGCCCTTGCCCTTGCTGATGTCGCGCTCCGTGGCGGTCTCTTCGCGCACCCCGCCGCTGCCGGTGCTGCCGTAGGCCACAGACCGCGCGCTCGCGCTGTGGCTCTGCATGTCGGCCAGCCCCCGCAGCATCGCCGCGAAGCGCCCCTCCCCCACCGTCGCCCGCACCCACGCGCTGCTCTCCCGCCCGCCGTCGTCGCCCTGCGTCATCGCCCCTCGCTCTCCGTGCTCAGCACCCACACGCACCCATCGCCCGCCGCGAACACCACCGCGCCAGCGACCACCCACTCCGCCACGACCACGACCCGCAGCGACGGCCCGTCGTCGAACGCCAGCCGCGCCGCGTCCCGTCGCCAGTGCCCGCGCACCGGGCGCACGCCGGTCCGCCGCGTCGCGGACGCCTCGCTGACGCCGTGCTGCGTCAACAGCGACCACGCCGCGAGCCGCGCAGCCCACCCGGCGCAGCGCCATGCGTCCCGCGGCGTCACGGGTGCGGCTCCATCGTCGGCCGCGCGAGCCGCGCCCGCAGGCCATCGCATTCGCTCTCCAGCGCCGTCGCGCGGGCGTTCCAGTCGTCGCGCTCGCGTCGCGCCGCCGCCGTCTCTTCGATCAGCGCCGCGCGATCCTCGCCCGCGAGCGACCGCAGCGTGGCCCGGTCGTGCGCGTCCATCTGTTCGCGCGCCGACGACGACATCCGCGCTGCCGCAGCCTGCCGCCGCATCGCCTCCGCCGCCCGCGCGACCTCCGCCGTCAGCGCCGCCACCTGCGCCCGCAGCATCGCCGCCTCGTTGGCGGCCTCCTGCTCCCGAAACGCC
>OFRO01000480.1_pt1 | contig 14109 bp, 40 predicted proteins | sample 1543091 | NCBI WGS metagenome assembly OFRO01 (sample SAMN07774217, study PRJEB24372) | wastewater metagenome | isolation source: Exp Tend NO 10WW | collected 2016-02
TCATCGGTAATCATTTCGTGATCTTTCCTGTTGGGACGCACTAATACCGGAACTTTTGCGGGTCCGTGTCATGCTTCGACAATTCATCTTTGATTCGGACAATGGCCGCTGTGCAGTCATCATAATTGGCGCATTGCGTTTCGGATTCCGTCAACGCGATTTGCGTGTGTTCCACTGTACTCAAGACGGCTTGTGTATATGAAATGTCAGTTTGATATACACAAGAAAGAGACGTGTTAAAAAATCGGCGTTTTCTTAACGTATCACTTCCCCTCCCTTGCTGCGTCAATCATGGCGATGAATGGGCCGCGCACTCACGCTCATTCAAAACAAGCGTGGCCTCAACCTCAAGGCTCAAGCGAACATGTATTTTATCGCTCATTTCGCTTCCTTTGGCTGTAGGGCGGCGCGGGCGATTTGCCTTCCCGCAACATCTTGTGCAGCGCGAATGAATTCTGACTGGCAGTCGTTCATCGCGTGATATTCAGCCGTGATGTTCATCCCCCCCGGCTCTTTATACCGCATGATCTCACACATCCGATTGTAGTGATCAACGGCATTGATGTGCGCTTGACGGGCATCGGCCAGATGTCGCAAGTCCACCTCAAGCTCTTCAATCCGTCTCTGTTGCGCCTCTATGGTGTCGAGGGCGAGGGGGAAAGCCAGCTTTGCAGATTGATAGAACTCTTTCTGCGTGACTGCTTTTCCGATCCCCATATTGACTTCCTCGTCCATGAGGCTTGCCGCTGCAATGATGGCGCGTAGCTCTGCAATTCGTTCTGGTGTCATTTCATTCACCCTTGGGCTGGATGGCTGCACATTCAACGCAAGTGATCTTATCATCTGGCTGTTTTTCCCAAGCAGCATTGGCCGGGACGTCGTGCTTGAGACACCTCGTCCAGAGAAGGAACGTACTAGCATCACGCTCCACAATTCTTGACCCTTCACATACATGACCTTTCCAGAATATTGTTTTTCCGTTTTGGCGGGTGATTAGTTTTGCGATGGTCATTTCAATCTCCGTAGTCGTCATTATAATCAGACTCGTGTTCTGAGATTTTCTCGTAAACTTTTTCTTCAGTTTCGAGCCATTCCATGAGTTCATCACGTTCGGCGGCAGTGATTTTCATGTCCTGCCCAACTGCTGACCCGGGTAAATCCTCATGAACACCGATGATTCCTGTGATCTCGTATTCCATCGGCTCTGCTGGATAGCAATTTTCAGGAGGGCCGTAGGTTTGGGCGGAACACCCTCCATTTGTGACCTTGTAATCAAACTCAATCACGCAATCCTTGTCTCGGAATGTTCGGCAAATGATCATTTCAATCTCCTAGCGGCCAGTGGCTTTGATGGCTTGATCAATCAACGTCATGCTCACGGAACAAAATCGCCTGATGCCACGCCCACCACCCAAGCCGCATCCATGTCGGCATCGGTTAGGCTTGGAGCTGGCTTGTAAGAAACTGCTGATTTTTTAACATCACTCCAATCCATGTTATTCGCGGCCCAATCCCGAATATCAAACCTGCTTTCCGTAAAAAGAGGCAATGTGTCTTCATCGAGAGAGCGTGTCAGATCATCACCAAATTCGCCTTTGTAGTGTTCCGCCCGATGTCGGGCGATCTCGATCACAGGAACAGCCAAGACGCTTCGGTCAGCCTGACGGATCAATATAAATTCTGGAACTTTTGGGTGCGGGGCGCTCATGAAAAAGTCCTTTCCGATTCAATTCATCCAGTTCAAAATGCCTTGAACGAAAATCGTTCGCGCAGCATTTTAATAACATCATCATCAATGGCTGGCGTGAGTGCCCCCAGATGGATTTGAGTTGCCGTAACTTGGCTATCCATCCGGTCCTTATCCCCATCGCAAAGCAAGTATGTGCAGAATGAGATTGCAGACGCCAAATCCGTGATAAGTGCCGACATCTCTTTTTTACTCCTCTCAGCAATAGGAAGAGCAATGGAGAACCCACCACGAAATGGGATTTGGCTTGCGCTTGGCGTATCTTTTAGGTGCGGGGCAGGCATAGAGAAGTTCCTTTCGCTTCAACGGGTCTATTTTGATAGGTGCGGGCTTGCACCTTGTTGTTTCTAAAAATTCATGGCAGTCCCGGAGGGATCACCATGCACTAAAAATGGCTTTGTTTTTAAACGGCTTTTTGACTAGGTGCGGGGCAGTAAAATTTAGGTGCGGGGAAAACTGTTCAGGATTTGGGCTTGGTTTCTGTTTTTTGAAACAGTAAAAATAGGCTCATTTTCAAATTTGAAAATAATATCAGAGCCACAATCCTCACAAGAAACTTTCATGTTTTCGCACGGCTCTGCCCCGGATATCCATTCGCTCCATGTATCCCATCCGTGCTTGTGGCCGCACGACGGGCAATCAATCGTGTTGCTCATTTCTTCATCCTCTTGATGGCATCGCGGCAAACCTGACGAATCCATTGTGATAGGTTCGATCCAGCATTTGCCGCAGCTTGTTCAAAAGCCAGCTTTTCGCTTTCCGATACGCGAACGGGAATGCGAACAACTAGCGGGTCACGTTTAGGTTTTTGTGTTTCTGCCATGCCATAACGTATGCCAATTGTGCGCACAAAGTCAAGACCTATTTAGCCTTGCCCCACATTTTTTCAGCGGCTTCTTTTGCCAGATTCTTGCGGCTAGCATTGTCGGGATGTTCTGATCCTGTTTCGCAGATAACGACTGCAATGTTTCCCCGCCCGCCTGATAATATCATTTTAGACGCAATGGCACTCGCAGCGCCGGATGAAAACCAACATATAGTTCTAGAGATAGATTTATCATTCATTCCCCATCTCCCTTGCGGATGGCGGCGGCGATGTCCTCAGCACTCGCCGCGCCTCCCATGTCATAGCGATCATCAGATTCGTTATATCTGCCATCACAATCGCGGCCTCGCACATCAGCAATACCCGCACACCTCTCCCTTTCCGCCTTAGTGGCTGATTCACGTTCGGAAAGAATGGCGCGGGCGATGGCTGTTTCCTGATAGCGGCAATAACCGTTCATGTTTGGGCATTCATGCGATGCGTCTTCATCACACCCGCATCCTGTTAGGGATAGATCGTGGGCTATTGCCATCACATCATCTGGAATGTTCATTTGCACGGCTCCATGATTGCAGCGGCAGCAGCCCACGCAGCAGCCCGCGCAGCAGCCCGCTTGCTCTCGTCTTGTGTTTCCAGATATTCTCGGACAATCACAGGCATGTCCCACAAATGCGCGACGGTTAGCGCACACCAACATGCAAAAGCGCGCATCGTTACTTCTGGTGCATCACTAGCGCGCAGTGTCCACAGCGCATCATCAATACCGTTGCTCTCAAGAACAGTTTTGAGCGTGATTACATCATCGTCGGCTTTGGTCTTTCCGAGATGGGCGAGTAGCTTTTTCCAGCCATCTTCGCATGGGCGTGCAGCACGAATTTTGTTGAGCGTGGTTGTGGCTATCATCTGAACATTGCCCTTGGTGGTAATTGTTGCTTTTCAATTCGTGGCGGCTTGGCGCTCTTGGCAAAGCCCGCTGATTTGATTTTCGGCTTTGTCTCATCCTTGATTCCAAGGCTTGCCATTTTTTGCCGTTTAGCCTTGGCAATGCGTGGAATGTCTTGCTCTGTCGTTTTCACCGATGCGCATTTGATATGTGCTGGCCCGCGATTTGTGAGGTCGTTGGAACCACCAAGGCCAAGCGGTTTAATATGCTCATCAATCCACCCATCACCCGCCATGATCTGCGACTTGCAAATGCAGCAAATGCCCTTGTGATCCTCGAACAGCTTTAGCCGTTGGGTTCGTGTCAGGTTTTTACGTGGCGTAGTTCCAACATCAGTGCTCATGATGTGCAATCAATTCGGCGTTGCATTGCTGGTGCGTGATAGCTCTGAAACTGCGCTTCGGTTGCCATCAAGAATATTCGCCTCAACAAGAGCCATAGCCATGCTTGGAGTCATTGTTCTTTGATCTTGCATGGCGACAATCTGGCCTGTCGTATAGGCAAAGATGGCTAGTATTTCGTGGGACGGACTATCAGCCATTTCCGTTCGCACGAACGCAATTAGCTTGTCACGAAACTCAAGGTGTTTGGCACTTGGCTTTACAGTTTTCATTTTCATGATCCGACCTTTTCCTTTGTGCCATCCCAAATAAACTCGCCATTTTCACCGACTGGGAAATGCGCTCCGCATCCGCAACAAAATGTCCCAGAATAGAAATGCGGATCGCGGGCGTAGGTCTCTGCAAGCGCGTGTCCCATCGTCGTTGCGCACCCGCATTTTTCGTGGATGTATGTTCGACGCACGGGGCGAACAAAACCTTTTGCCCGCTCGTCTTCTGACAGAACGACATAGGCTTTCTGCAAACCAGTCTTTGGGTTGATTTCCCGATAATCCGACGTTACTGGCGAACCATCCGCAAGCGTTACTTTATCAGCCATCGTTAAGCCCTCATCCCAACGTGATCCGCATGGTTCACAGCATCCACCATGCCAGCGTTTGCCAGCATGTTCGTAATGGCAACGGCCATTTCAACGCCTTGGCTTTTCGATGCGCTGCGTGGGCCGGTAATCGCTTCGATCAGTTTTGCGATATGTTCGAATCCCGGTTGCACTTTGGGCGGGATGTTCAGTGATGTGACGTTAGTTTCGATCATTGTATTTCGTCTCCGTGTCCTGAAAAACGACGCCATGATTTGCGCCGAAAGCAAAAATTAGCTCGATTAAATCTCGCATCTCTTCGACCGATAAATCCGACGAAGAGCGGCCAAGATTTACAAACCCCGTTCCGTCGATATTTGGAGCGGCCCGCACCTCACGCTTGAGGCTATCCAGAAAAATCAGCTTCCAATCATCGGGAGATAATTTCACGCCATGCCATTTGAGTTGCGTGGCAACGTCCGTCAGCATCGCCCACATGCGGTCATTCTGGGGGATTGTGCGCTTCGCATCCTTGAACTCGATACGAACACCGTCCTTCAATTTTTGGCACCAATGAACCGCCTTTCGACGGTCATCACCACGGCCTAGAATGAGAAGCGCACGGGTCATTTAGAATGGCTCCATATCCAATCGCGGCCCGACTTTCTTGGCGACACCGCCCCGGCCCTTCTGGCCTTCTTCAAAGCGTTATCTGCTATGCGATATGCCACATATAAAAATTCATCCGGAATGGATATTGACCCAGCAGTGACGACATCACGAAAAGTGAAGCTGTCAGCGGTCAATATGAATTTCTCAATTGCAATTTTAGCGGTTTCCCGCGCTTCAAGTTCAGTCATTATCTGCGCTCCTAGAAGGGAATATCGTCGTCAATTGCATCGCGCGGCGTTTCACTCTTGCGCATGGCATAGGTCCGGCCAGGGGGTTCACGTTCCTGCCGTTCACCGTCACCGCTCGGCTTGCTATCAAGCAACGTCAGTTCGCCACGGAAGCGCTGCAAAACAATCTCCGTTGTCTGGCGTTCGTTGCCGTCCTTGTCGGTGTATTTGCGGGTCTGCAACTGGCCCTCGATGTAGACCTTGCTGCCCTTCTTGCAGTACGCCTCTGCGACCTTGCCAAGACCTTCATTGAACACAACGATATTGTGCCAAGTAACGCGCTCTTGGCGCTCACCTGATTTGTCTTTCCAGCTATCAGTCGTAGCCAGAGAGAATGATACAACACTGTCTCCACTATTCATGCGGCGAACTTCGGGGTCACGCCCTAGGTTGCCAATGAGAGTAACGCGATTAACTGACCCGCTCATTTTTGTGCTCCATCAATTCAAAATATTCTTCGCGGGTAATATCCCGTGCTTTTGGACTTTTCGTTTTTATCCAGTGCGCTACCGATCCAGACCCAAGATCAAGAACCGACTCTGCTTCCTTTATGCTCCCGTATGGGACGCCAAGAACTAGAACGGGCCTAGACTGGTTGCAGTTAATCCCCTTGCGCGGGTTTGGCCTTCCAAAAGCATGATGGTCAGCGCCTCGCCTCATCCGCCCTCTTGCGCCAGCTTCGGCCATATTCTCGGCGTGCGTGCCGATTGAAAGATGGTCTGGGTTCACGCACCGTTTGTTGTCGCATGAGTGCAGTATGTGCATCCCGCTTGGAATTGGTCCGTTGTGCAGCTCATAAGAAAGTTGGTGTGCGCCACGATAGAAGCCCCAACATTTCACGCGACCATACCCGCCCGTCATCATGTCCCCGGTCCAGTTCCAGCACCCTGTCAATTGATCAATTGAGTAGTTGCGCTGGAACCGCATGAATGGTGCTTCTTTCTTCATGCGGCTTCCTTGCTGATATTCTGTTCATTTTCCGTTTGCGCCTCTTGCGCTAAAAATTCAGCCTTGCGGGCATTAACCGTGCTCTTGAACCATTCATACAGCGACGGGCCAAAGTCTTTTGAAGCTTCAACGTTTTTGAACCAGATCGAACGAAGAGCATCCATCGAATCAGCTTGCGCAATAATCCTCGCACCAATCTCTTTGAATGCTTCTGATCCTGCTTCATGGCTCATGCGGCCTCTGCCATTCCATAACGGCTCACCTGTTCGACAAGCGCGGATAGTTCACCATTGAAAGCGTCAACGGCATCCGATAGGCGGGCGATATACGCCTCATCCCGATATGCGCGCTTCACGAACAAGGGCAGTTTCGGCCAATACACGGCAAGGTCGATCCACTCGCGTTCAGAGACCCAAAGCGCACCTTGGCATTGTGCAACGTGTTCAGCCGGAAAGCTGTCACGGATAAGCGCGTCAATGTGCAGGTGCGGCGCTTTGGTTTTGATTTCCAAAAGGCCGTTTGCGCCGATCAAGGCATCTGGGCTGCAACCCTTTTGGCCGTTACGGATGAAGCCAATCAATTCAGGATCGGCGTCATGAACGAGCGCATACAGGTTGCGGGCGTCAGGTTCCATTTCATGGCCGCGTTCCATAGCCGCATTTGAAATGCGCTCCATCGGTTCGCCTGTGATGATTTCACCCGCTAGCTTGAGCATGTAGGTGCGGCGCGTCTTGCTTTCCGCACCAGCTTTGCCCGAAGCCAAGACCGTTGAGAATTCCGAAGCCGTTGGGATGCCAAGGCGAGCGGCGAACCATTCCGGCGTTCCCTGTTCGCAGTCGATAATCTGGATCACTTTGCACCGCCTGACTTGCGCAAGAGCATAGCCTTAGCCTCATTGAAGCGGCTTGCCGGAAACTCATCAAGGCTTTCAATCTTGAAATAGGCGAGGAACTTGGGAACGTCGCGCCCCGTCGAAATAAGAAGCCCCTGCAATTCTTCGATCTGCTCATCACTAATCGACAGCGGAGCGCCGGAAGCCTTGCCATCATCATCCTGATCAGACGCCGATAAGCCAAGAGCAAGTTTGAGCGTGTAGCGCTGCAAATATGTTGCAGAAGAGCCGATAGCTTGGATGGAGTTTTTATTGCCGCTGGAATCCTCGTTTGCCTCAAGCGTGGTCTCTTCTGCATACCCGTCACGGTGTGACAAAATGCAGGTAATAGAAACCTTTCCCACCTTCTGTTGCGACCGGAAACGGTAGCTAAGACCATGTCGATTTAGAACAGGATCAACAGCACGGGCAACCTCGGCAAAATCCTCATGTCGGTAATTCGTCCGGCCCTTCTGTGAGGTAAAATCGACCACTTTGTTTTTGGCAATTGGCCCAATTTCGCCTTTGGCTTGAGACACAGCATTATCAAATGACTGTTTTGCTGCTCTGTCATCCATGCGCTCGCGCATCGCCATAAGGCGCTCGAACTTCTCAATATCAACGGACGGATCACGCGAGGCGCGTTCGATCATCGAAAGAATGGCGGCGGATTCACCAGCCTGTTGCACTGGCGCGGCTTCCTGCGCTGGCGCAACGGTTATGTCTTTTGCAACTGCGTTCATAATCACTCTCCCCTTAACCGTGCGGCCTGATAGGCGCGTAGCTTGTCCAGAATTGGCTTTGTGTTCTCGTGGCGCTTGCGTTTGGTCTCGTATGTCGTGCGAAGCTCACGAATCTTTGCGTCCATTGGTGGCGCTCGCCAGACTTGAGGCTTGCGACGGAACACCTGAGCGAAGCGGCTAATGATGTTCACTTCACACCTCTCAACGCCCTAGTAATGTCGGCAAAAGTCCAAGCGACAAGGAGAACGATGATGAGAATATTAATGGCGATAGCGCCCAAAAAAACAGACCCACCAATTACGTCGTATATCTGTTCCATCACATCCCCCAAGGATCATTGAATTGATCGTCGTCTTTCGGGCTGCTGCGAATGATAAGCGCGATCAGAAAGGCGCAAGCCCCGCCGAACATGGCGAGATAGATTGCGACATCTCCCTTGCTCATCATGTGAGACGCATCAGCGGCCATAGCTTCCGGCGCGCATACGATGCAGTACGACATGAACCACATGCCGACAATCGAGAGGAACGAAAGACCGTCGCCAATGTATTTCATGCTGCGGGTTCCTTATGATTGAGCGCCGCACGTGCAGTGCGAAGCTGCCCGATATTAAATGTGTTAAAATATGGGCTATCCCTGTCCTCAAACTGGCCTTGATCATATTCCGATGCTTCGTCGGCAAACGGCTTCAACGCCGCTTCAAGCTCTGCTATGCGCGCGTCTTTCGCTTCGATGGCGTCGAGGGTTTGGGTCAATTCATTCACTGAATAGGCGTATAAACCCGCCATGGCAGAAGTATCAGTCGGAGAAATCCTTGCCGCTGCAATGATGGCACGCAATTCTTTGATGCGCTCTGGTGTAAGCTGATTGATCATACTGCAATCCCCTTCCGTACCGCATATGCCGCGCGGCTCTTTTCATTGTTGCGCTTGTCTGACCGATGCGAGCGAATGCAACGCTTTGCCAAATCCTCGATTGCTTCATCGGAAAGAGCATCAAGCCCTTTCTCGGCAAGGATTGAGGTCATGTGAAAGAGAACGCGGCTTTTATTGAAGTCCCGTTCAATGCGGGTGCGTAGATCGTCTTTCATCACCACCCCCGCACATGAGAGGTGTAATCTTGCTGCACCTGATGAGCGTAGGCGCGAGCCTCATGCTCGGCGGCTTCATCGTCATGGTAGGGCAGATCATAGCCGTCCAGAATGTCGCGCAATTCCTTGCTCGGCTGGTCATTGTCACGGATCGAGCGGGCGGAGATTTCAGCCATGACAAGCGCGGTCACATCGCGGCTGGACTGAGCCACAAGGTCAACGAACACGACGCGGTCAAGGTCTTCGATCTGCGCCGCGAACACGTCATCGCAAACCGCGTCGAACGAATGAAAAATCTCCTGATTGAGATATTCTTCGCCGTCCTTGAATGTGCTGGTAACGATCCAGAAGCGTGATGCCGTGCTCATGTCTCAACTCCAAAAAAATTAAACTTCTTTGCCGTAGCCGGAGCCGTCGCCGTCGCCGTCGCCGTAGCCGTAGCCGTCGCCGGAGCCATCGCCGGCTCCGTCGCCATAGCCGTAGCCATCGCCATAGCCGGAGCCATCGCCATAACCGGAGCCATCGCCATAGCCAGAACCATCGCCATCGCCGTAGCCGTAGCCGGAGCCGGAGCCGTAGCCGTAGCCGTTAGCGGCCCACGTTGGGGCCGCGCCTCGAATGATTGTTATTTCCACGGCGCAGCCTCCCACGCAGCAATTGCGGGTGCAGTGCACTCGGCCACGCATGTAATCTTGCGCAATTCAATGTCAGCGGGAGGGCCGATACGCGCGCCTTTAAGCGGGCCTGTCTCCGCAAGACCCAGAAACCCCTTGTTCTCAGCAGGCCAATAAACCGCATTGCGGGCGGAACGGAGCTTGATCACATCACCGCTTGTGTCTGTGGCGTAGCCGAAAAACACGCCGCGAGATTCAGTCGTAACCAGAACGGCGCGCTCAGCTTGTTCGGTCGCAGCTTTGGGCGCATCGCAAGCGCCGCCGAGTGCTTTGGCAAGCGCGCCAATTTCTTTGATCTGCCCTAATGTGAGGTTGTTGGTGTCCATGTCTCAACTCCGTTTTCTAACTGCTGCTCCGCAGAGCGCTTCGCCAAATCACACAAATCAATCTCTTCTTTTGTGGCCGCTACTGTCTTTGCTTTGTCGGCAAGCCACTCAAAAACATGTCGATTTGTTCTCATGTCTTTGGTTGTTCCGGCGTGGGACATTACCCACGCCAAGCAAACTTGTGGGCTCACATTGCCGCCACTTGCTCGCGGGCAATTTTCATGTACGCGTCGAAGTCCTTGCGGGCATTTCCGCCAGCACAAATCGCAGCAAGCGTGTCCTCGAACGACAGGCCAACTTTTTGAGCCATGTGTTCAATCGTGCTGATGGTGATGTCTGCTACGATCTTTGCTGCGGCTTCGTTTGTCATATCTCAACTCCGTTTTGATGAGTTGAGAATACACCACTCTGGTGTGGTGTCAACACCAAAGCGGTGATTATTTACACCAGACAATAAAAAACCCGGATCGGGTCCGGGTTCTGTGTCGCTATATATAAGATCGCGTGCGCGCGTGCACGTGCGCGAGGACTAGCGGGGTGAATAGACGCCGATCACCAGCCCAACAATCTCAACCTCTAGCCCATCATCGGCATTTGGGCTTCTGGCGTTGGGGATATGTATCGGCTTTTGAAACCGTGGATCGGTTGATCGTGGGCATAGATCAAACCCGCCGTTGACGACTTCCACCTGTTTGCAGGTCCGCTCTATTTTCGCACCGTCGCGCCGCTCGATTACGACCGTATCACGGGACTGGATAGCCGTTCGAGCCTCCCAATAGGGGACGCAAACAACATAATCGCCATCGAATATGCGCTCTTTGTCCATGGATGGACCGGCAATTTTATAAGCGAATTGCTCCGCTTGGGTGTATTTCGTCGGCACGATAGGTATCGGCTCGAACGCATCGCCGCTCAGGTCATCATATTCCATCCATAACCCCGCCGCCGCAAGTCCTCGTACTGGCGCTTGCTTGAGCACGGGGGGCGCATCGGCGGCAACCCCAAAGATCAAAGACTCAGGCGCGACCCCAAGATGAGGGGCGAGACGCTCCGCCCATTCCTTTGTCATTTTCCGCCCGCCTTTCTCAAGGCGCTCGATTTGCTGTTGCGATGTTCCGGCCAAAGCGCCAAGCGCGGCCATAGAGAGCCGTGCGGCCTTTCGCGCCTTTAGGAGGGGGGACTTCTGAGAATCGATCATGCCAGAACTATCCCACTCATTATTTTTTTAGACGACATGCCGCTTTGGTGTTTTTTGTTGTTGACAATAACACCGCTATGGTGTTTTCTTGGGTTATGAAACTCAAAGACTATCTCACCAGAACGAACACGCCCCTCCCGGTTTTTGCCGAGCGAATTGGCGTTTCTAAGGAATCGGCCCGCCGTTACAGCAATGGCGAGCGCATCCCTGAGCGCGATGTGATGATCAATATTTATCACACGACAAGCGGCAAGGTCTCGCCGAACGACTTTTACGGGATTCCGTTGAAGCGTTATATGGCGCAGCCTAGCGAGGCCAGCCAATGAGCGAATTCATCATCATTGCGCAAGACCGCCACGCGAAGATGTTCCACATTTTCAAGGATGGCGTTTTCAAAATTTCATCCCACAAAAGCCCGGGCGATATTGCTCAGGAGCTTCTTGATAGCGGTGATGCGGTTTTGTCGGATCGGTTCGAGCTTCGCAGTTCAGAAAACCGCATCATGCTCAATCACTCGGTTGCAGGCGCGGCGTCCTATTCGGACAAGAAAACCCTGCAATCATTGAAACACTTTTCGGCTCATCTCCCCCCGGAGCCGATCAACGCGGGCGGTGATGTTTTCTCCCCGTCATCGCCCGGAACCTCTTTCTCAAATGAGCGGGGATTCCTCGGAAGCTGACCCGCCTCTAGGGGTGCACACGTCCGTTGCGCCCCGATACCGGAGGGGGTTTTCTCTCTCCGGGATTTTTCCAGCCGATGGAACGAGAACTAAAGCCGCCAAGCCAATTAGCTCATAAATGGCTCAGGTTTTCCAACGCAGTAACGGCCATTATCGCGCCGTGGTTGAAGGGGTGACGTGATGACATTCAAACTGACTGAAAAAGATATCGCGGCAATTGAGGGTGTTATCGACACATATGTTGACGGGCCGAGCCGCGACAAGATCATCGTCAATGGAATGCCCGTGCATGCAGCAGTTGTTCGCGGGTTTATAAGCATTCTACGCCGCCTCGGCATACCTATCGCGCCCGCTGGTCGAACCAGTGCTTTGTATGTTCGCCAGCTTGAAGCCCGCGTTCGTGAACTTGAAGCACGTGGGGCCGCACGATGATCAAGATTGGACACGACTCAGAAAACTTTACCGCCGATCAATTGAAATCGGTTGTCGAGCGTGTTGAGAAATTGCACGAGACCCGCAAGGCCATCGCAGAGGACATCAAGGAAGTCTACAGCGAAGCCAAGTCGGCTGGCTACGATACCAAGGCCATCAAGCACATCGTTTCGCTTCGCGCCAAGGACGCCAACGCCGTTCAGGAATTTGAGGCGATTGTTGATCTGTATAAATCAGCAATCGGGATGGCCTGACCTATGGCCCGCTTGCCCGTCTTTAAAACCAGCGAAGACGATTTGCAAAAGCAGATCGTTACCTACGCTCGCGCTGTTCTGCCCAAAGGCTGGTTGATTTTCTCCGTTCCCAACGGCGGGAAACGCAGCAAGGCGACGGCGGGCATTCTCAAGGCGACGGGCGTTCTGTCTGGCGTGTCTGATCTCGTGATCATTGGCCCGTGGAAATTCGCGCTTTTCGCTGAGGTAAAGACTGCAAAGGGCGTCGTCATGCCAGAGCAATTTTCATTTCACGAGACGGTTAGAGCGATGGGATTCCACGGCGCTATCTGGCGCTCTGTTGATGACGCCGCCAACACATTCAAGGCGCTTGGCGTTCCGGTTAAGGGGGAATTGCAGTGACGTATAAGCGCGTTGAACATTTGGCAAAAGGCGTCACGCTTTATCAGGGTGACATGATGGACGTGTTGCCAACCCTCGGGCGGTTTGATGCCTGCGTGACGGACCCGCCCTATGAATTTCAAAGCAGCGGCGGCGGATTGTTCCGCGAATCCCGCACAGGTTGGATGAATGCAATTATCGATGCAAAACTTGATAAGGGTTTTGATCATTCTTTTATGACGCCTGAGATTTTTAACAGCGTCATTTGTTTTTGTCATAACGACCAGATTCCTGAATTGTCGGCATGGTTTTCGGGAAAATTTGAAAGGTTTGCTCTTTGCTCATGGCACAAAACAAACCCGATGCCGGTGGCAAATAAGCACTACATTCCTGATACTGAGATTTATTTTCATGCGTGGGGTAAATCCGGCTATCCCGTAGGGGATTTACGGGATAAGGGCCGCTGGTTTCTCCACCCTGTCGGTCAGTCTGATTTTAATCACCCAACAGTTAAACCACTTCCGTTGATGGAAAAGATCATCGGAAATGTTCAAGGCGAGACGATTCTAGACCCTTTCATGGGTTCCGGCACCACTGGCGTTGCCTGTGTGAAGCTCGGCAGGAAGTTCATCGGGATAGAGATCGACCCCGGCTATTTCGACATAGCCTGTCGCCGCATCGAGGATGCAGTTTCCCGTCCTGATCTGTTCATCGAATCTTCCAAGCCTCCAGAGCCAGAGCAGGTTTCCCTATTCGGAGGCCCAGCATGACCTACAACCCCTCCGACGATGGCCCGCCACGAAAGATTGACTCACTCCGCCGCGCTATGGCCGCCGGGGATTGGGCAGGCGCGATTGCATTGGCCGCGAAATTTCCCCGCTTGGGGGATCAGAAGACGGCAATCATGCGGGCGCATGAAGCTTATGCGCGCCCCGATTTCCAACGCCAATTGGGCCGCGATCCCGAAGCACTTAAGGCGGACGGTATCGCCGCATTGAAAGGTAAATACGGTGTTTGACGTTAATCTTTTCGGCGAAACCGTCAAGCCGGACGCGCATGGTTCGGACCTTGCAAAAGCGTGGGAATACCCGCCTTTTTCCGTGCTGTCGGCGCGTGACGGATGGTGGCAGGAACGCAAGCGGCAATGGCTGGCGCTCGGAATTCAGAGCGAACTTGGCCGGGGTGACATCCTACCCGGTGG
>OFRO01000482.1_pt1 | contig 14021 bp, 26 predicted proteins | sample 1543091 | NCBI WGS metagenome assembly OFRO01 (sample SAMN07774217, study PRJEB24372) | wastewater metagenome | isolation source: Exp Tend NO 10WW | collected 2016-02
CGACATAACCGCGGAACCGGCTTCGAGGAGGACGCTCGCAAGTACGGCGAGGCCGTCGCCCTCGGATGGAAGGTCCTCCGCGTCACTTCTTCAATGGTCAAGAGCGGGGAGGCCCTGACGCTCGTCGAGCGCGCGCTCCGCCTCGCAACGCCCGGAGCCTTCGGGCCCGGCGCTCTCGCCGAGAGGAGCTCCCGATGAGAACTTCCCGCGACGTTTCCGTCGAGATCCGCGCCCATCGTCGGAAGAAATTCCTCGCCCGCCGGCGCCGCGCCCAGGCGAAGACGTTCGAGAGCGTACGCGCCCGTATCGCCCAGAGCGACGTCGCCTTCATCCTCCGCGACGTCCTCCCGGAGAATCCCGCCCTCGCGGCCCAGGCCGCGAAGACGCGCGCGAAGGCGAACCCTGTCGCCGGCCCGAACGCCGAGGCCTGGGGCGCGAAGCGATTCGCCGACCTCCGCCGCTCGATCGAGCGCCGCGCCGCGGCCGCCGAGCATCGCGTCCCGCTCTACGGAATGGGCGCCCTCGTCTCGGCCCTCCTCGCGACCGCGAACGCCCCTCACGAGCGGGACGGGGACCTCGTCGAATGAGCTCGCCGCGCGGCCCCTACCAGAAACCCGCCGCGACCGTGAAGACGTGCACGGCCTGCCGGGAGACGCTCCCTCTCTCCGGCTTCGCTCCGGAGTCTCACCGGACGACGACCGGGCGCGTCATTCTCCGCGCGACCTGTCGCCGATGCGCGAACGCGAAACGGGCGGCCGATATCGTCGCCCTCCGCGTCCGGCTTAACGCCATCGAGGCCTCGGGCGTCGGGACACGGGCCCGCATCCGCGAGGCCGTCCCCGTCGCGCGTCCCGTCGCGCGCGTCCCCGAGGCTACCGTCGCGAGCGTCGAGCGCGTCCGTCACCTGACGATCCTCGTCGGGACAAATTCGCTCATCGTCCGCCAGAACCGCGAGGCGACCGAGCGCCGCGAGTCCTTCCGCGAGGAGCGCGGCGACTATCCCTTCCTCCCGGCCTACGGGACGGCGGACGGATGCCCGAAGGGCCTTCACGCCTTCCCGATCGAGGTCCCGTGTCGCGGATATCAGGCCCTCGACTGTCTCGGCCTCGGCCCGCACATACACCGGAAATGCCCGACCCATTCCGTCGAAGTGATCGAGCGCGCGCCGATGAAGGGCGCCCTCGTTCCGGTCATGGTGAGGAGGAGAGCATGAGCTCGCTCGTCATCGTCGCGAAGGCGATCGCGACGGTCCTCGTATTCGTCGGCGTCCTCGGCTTCGCCTCTCCCGTCTGGCGCTCGATCGACGACGCGAGAGACCCGCTCGAGCTCGTGACCGCGGGCGTCGCGCTCCTCGGCCTCTTCGCCGGCGCGGCCCTCGCGGCCTTCGGAGTCTGGGCGCGATGAATTTCCGCCCGAGGACCGCCGACCCAGGGGACACGCCGATCCGCGTCAACCGAAGCCATTGTTACCCGGACGCGATCTTCCTCGACGCTTGCGCGCACCTGTCCCCCGACGAGGCGCGCAAGGTCGCGCGCTCCCTCGAGGCCTACGCCGGCGCCGCGGACCTCCGGGCGAAGAAGGCGGCGAAGCGGAAGGCCCGCGCATGAAGACGCGGGACGCCCTCCTCGCCGTCCTCATCTTTTGCGGCGTCGTCTTCGTCGTCTCGGCCTTCGCCGGGATCTTCGACCCGTCCGCGAAGAAGGCGAACCCCGCGCCGGCCCCCGCGCCGCCGCGCCTGACCTTCCACGTCGAGCAGCCGCTTCCCTTCTCCGTCCTGACCGTGCACGACGAGGCGACGGGCCGAGAATTTCTCGTCGTCATCCCGCCCTCCGGCGGCGCCGTCGCCGTGATCGAGCTCTCGCCGGTCCCGAATTCGACGCCCGTCCCGGCGGGGGAGCCGAAAGCGTGACCTTCCGCTCTCTTCGCTGGTGCCGTCGCGCCTTCTGGCGCGCCTTCCGAAAGGGGAAAACGCTTTGAGGCCGAAGCCGAAGCCCGTCGACCCGAAGGCCCGCGCGAAGCGGCGCCTTGCCCAGGCCCAGAGGGCGCTCCTCCGATTCGCCGCCGGAGAACCCCAGACCTTCCTCGGGATGAAGGTCGTCGACGCGAACCTCGCCCGAATCGCCCGCATCCTCGAGGCCTTCCCGGAGCTCGCTCCGAAGCCGGCGGCCGCTTGACGCTCCCGAAGCGATACCTCTCGAAGCCTTGCGTCGTTTGCGGGGGCGCCCTCTTCGGGACGGGCGAGGCCCACGGGACCGCGAGGGGCCGGACGGGGACCGCGCGCCGCTGCTATGTCGTCCTCCGGAACGCCCGGCGCGCCGGCATGGAGCCGAAAGCCTACGCGGCGGCGATCGGCGAGCCGATCGTCCGGCACGACGACGCCCCTCCGGGGATGCAAAGGACGGGGAACCAGAAGACGCCGGCCCTCGTCCTCGCGGGGCCCGACGTCCGCGACCCCGAGCCGGTCATCGTCGCCGGGCCGCCCGAGCTCGCGGGCGAGGCCCCGGAACCATTCCCCGAGGCCGCCCTCGAGATCCCCTCGGATCACGGGACGATCTTCGAGGCCCGGCCGGACGCGGATGACGACGCGCCCTCTTTCCCCTTCCCCTCCCTCGGCGGCGGCCCCGCGTCGCGTCACGTCGTTATTCCCGACGTCCAAACGAAGGACGGCGTCCCCTCCGTTCACCTGGATTGGATCGGGCGCTATATCGCGGCGAAACAGCCGGAGGTCGTCGTCTGTATCGGCGATTTCGCCGATCTCCCGAGCCTTTCTCAATGGGACAAGGGAAAGAAGGCCTTCGAGGGCCGACGCTATTCGCTCGACATAGACGCGGCCCGGAAGAGCATGGACCGCCTCGTCTCGCCCTGGGCGAAGGTCCCCGGCTATCACCCGCGAATGGTCCTCACGTTAGGGAATCACGAGGACCGGATCACGCGCGCGACCGAGACCGCCGCGGAGCTCGACCAGACGCTCGGTCTCTGGGACCTCGGATACGAGGCCTTCGGATGGGACGTTCGCCCCTACCTCGAAATCGTAAAGATCGACGGCGTCGAATATTCGCATTATTTCGCGGGACAGGGCGCGAAGGGATTCCCGTGCAACTCGGCGCGCGCGCTCCTCAACGCTCGAGGCGGCTCGGCCGTTATGGGCCACGTCCAGATTACCGACTGCGCCTTCCATCCCCGGACCCAGGCTTGCGCGATCTTTTGCGGAATCTGCTACCTCCACGACGAGCCGTATCTCGGACCCCAGGGGAACACGACGCGCCGGCAAATCGTCGTCCTGAATGAAGTCCGGGACGGGCGCTTCGATCCGATGTTCGTCTCGCTCGATTTTCTGAGGCGCCGTTACTCGTGACCTCCGTCCTCCTCGGCGACTGTCGCGCGCGTATGGCCGAGCTCGAGGCCGAGAGCGTCGACGCTATCGTTTCCGACCCGCCCTACGGCCTCTCCTTCATGGGGAAGGAATGGGATCACGGCGTCCCCGGCGTCCCGTTCTGGGCCGAGGCGCTCCGCGTTATGAAGCCGGGGGCGCACCTTGTCGCCTTCGGCGGGACGCGGACGTTCCACCGGCTCGCGGTCGCGATTGAGGACGCGGGTTTCGAGATCCGGGACACGCTTTGCTGGTTGCACGGGCAAGGTTTCCCAAAATCGCACGATGTATCGAAGGCGATCGACAAGCGCCGCGACGACGGGACCGCCGTTACGGGCGACACGGACCCCGAGGTTCTCCGGTTTACCGGCTGGCTCCGCTCGACCGGGATCACGCGCGAGCAGATCCGCGCCGCGACCGATACGTTCATGGACTCGCACTATCTCTCGACCGGGAGCCAACCGGCCATCCCGACCCGCGAACATTGGGCGGCGATCCGTCCCTTGATCGGCGTCGAGATCCCCGAATGGGCGGAGAGAGCGGCGGAGAGAGCGGCGGAGAGAGCGGCGGAGAGAGCGGCCCTCCTTCAGAGGCGCGAGGTCGTCGGCGAGGCCGAAATGGTCGACACGTCGCGCGCCCGCGCCGGGTTTGCGGGGCCGACGCATTCGGGAGACGCGGCGGGCGCGAAGCGGATCGTCCCTCTGACGGTCGCGCATTCTCCCGCAGCCCGCGCGTGGGCCGGATGGGGTACCGCGCTAAAGCCCGCGTTCGAGCCGATCATCCTAGCGCGAAAGCCCCTGATCGGGACCGTCGCGGCGAACGTGCTCGCGCACGGGACGGGCGCGGTCAACGTGGACGGATGCCGGATCGAAGCGGGCGCGGATCTCGTCGAGGACGACGGGCGGCGCGTAGACCTCGCGCGCGGGACGACGGCGGACGGATACGACCGCCCGAACGCGACGATGTTCCGCACGGGGAAACCGGCGATCCGGGGCGGACCGTCTAACCCTTCTGGTCGCTGGCCCGCGAACGTCGTCCTCGACGAAGAGGCGGCGGCGGCGCTCGACGAGATGAGCGGGACGCTAAAGAGCGGAGCTAACCCGGCGCGGCGCGCGACCGGCCTCGGCTATCACGGCGCGAAAGGTCAGGACGAATGCGACGCCCCCCGCGGGGCCGACTCTGGCGGGGCCTCCCGATTCTTCTACTGCGCGAAGGCGAGCAGACGGGAACGGAACGCCGGACTTGAGGGGATGCCTCTCCGCGTCGCGCACGACGACGTGCGGATGAACACGGGGACGGACACGTCCTCGCCTAACGTCCATTCGCCGCAAGGGAATCACCATCCCACCGTAAAGCCCGTCGCCCTCATGCGCTGGCTCTGTCGCCTCGTCACGCCCCCCGGCGGCACGATCCTCGACCCCTTTCTCGGAAGCGGCACGACGGGCGTCGCCGCGACGCTCGAAGGCTTCCGCTTCCTCGGGATCGAGAAGGAACCGGAATACGTCGAGATCGCGACGCGGCGGATCGCCCACGCCGCCGGCCATCCCGAGGAGCTCGAGGCGATCGTCGCCGCGGCCCAGGCCGAACCGGAACCCGACGAACCCGAGGCCGACGAATTCGACGGCCTCCCTCTCTTCGCGGAGGCCTGAATGATTTCCGCCCTCCTCCTCCTCGCGATCCTCGTCGCCGCGGCCTACTTCGTCACCCGCAACTCCGACGACGACGGTCCCGGCCCCTCCGGGATGACCGGCTCGGGCCGCCTCCTCTGGGGCGCCGGATGAGCGGCGTCGAGCTCTTCGGCGCTCTCGTCCTCGTGATCCTCGTCTCGCTCCTCTTCGCCCATGTCACGGCCCCGGACGGGAGGCGGAAATGAGCGAGCCTCGCCGGAAGGACGGTCATCGCGTCTCGTGCGACGAGTCCCGCCGCCCGTGCTCGTGCACCTGTCCCGCGTGCGGCTCGTCGCGCGGCCCCGTAGATTGTCTATGCGAGCCGGCGCCGAAGGCGAAGGGATGAGCGACGCCGCCGTCTCCGCCTTCGCCGAGGCCTGGCCGTTTCGGCCGATGCGCGAGGCGAACCCCGTCGCGCGCGCCGAGGCCCTCGAGGCGCTCGCCGTCGCCCTCGAGGACTTCCTCGGGGACGAGGACGTCGACGGCCGGATTCCCGTCGCCCTCGGCTTCCATCGGAACCCGGTCACGCCCGCCTCGAACGCCTTCGCCCTCTCGCCGAGGGCCTGGGAGTGACCGCGCCCGCTCACCCTTGCGTTATTTGCGGCGCGCCCGCCGTCGATTGGTGCCCCTCGTGCGAGGCCTCCCTTTGCGATGAATGCCGATGCGGCTGCCCGTGACGCCGCGCCCGTCCTACCGCCGGCGCCTCGCGATCGGGGCGGGCGAATTCGTTCGCCTGACCGTCTTCGAGAATCGCGAGGACTTCCTCGCCTACGCCCGCGCGAAGAGCTCCGACCCGATCCCATCCGACGCCGCCGCCGTCACGCTTCACGAGCCGAACGAGGGCGTTCTCTACTCGCACGGGGGATGCGTCGCCGAGATCGTCTTCACCTGGCGGACGCTCGTCCTTCGTCAAATCGCCCATGAGTCGGCCCATGCGGCGCTCGCCGCTATCCGGGCCCGAGGCCTCGACGTGCACGAGGACCGCGGCGCCGAGGAGAAATTCGCGGGCCTCGTCGACGAAATTTTCCACGCGATCACGTCCCGAACGATCTAGGAGGACCCTTGACCCTGAAGAAGAAACCCGCGCCGAAGGCCCGCCCCGTCCCGCCGATGCTCCGTCAGGCGATCCGCGACGCGGCCGCGAAGGCGCGGAAGGCCTACGCCCCGCCGACGCTCGAGGAGATCGACGAGGCCCTCGCCGAAGTCGCGACGGCCCCCGCGCCGGCTTCGCCCAGGATTCCCGCCTTCGCCTCGCTCTCGCTTCCGATCGACCTCCTCGAGGCCGACGCCGACGTCTTCCGCCGGAAGCAAGCCGACTACGCCCCGGACGGGCCCGCCCCGAGGGCCTTCACGCTCCGAATGGACGCCTTCGAGAATTTCCGCTTCTCGTCCTGGTACGCGGCGCGCGTCTGTCGCGGCCTCCCCGAGGACGACCCGCGCCGGGCCGCCGCGATCCTCGAGGGCGTGAAGATTTCCCGCCTGATGACGGTCGGCCTCGAGGGGACGGCCTCTAACGAGACGATCGACGACACGCTCTCGGACGGCCGGAATTACTCCGCGATCCTCGACGCCCTGAATCGGGAGGCGCGGGCGAAGGGATGAGCTCTCACTCGAATCATCGCTGGCATCAAATCAAATGGCGCTATGGCCTAACGCGCGCCGACGTCGTCGCAATCCTCGATAGACAAGGGGGCGGATGCGCCGTTTGCTCGCGCCCCCTAGATCTCGCGCACGGGCGCAATATGGCAATCGACCACGACCACGACTGTCACCCGAGAAACGAAGGCTGCCTCGGATGCGTTCGCGGGATTCTGTGCGTCGGATGTAACTCCTCGATCGGTCTGCTCGAGTCCCCCGGATGGTATGAGAAGGCGCGGGCCTATCTCGCCGCGTCGCTCTTCCGCAAGGGAGCCGAGAGCGCCGCATGAGCGGCTTCGTCGGCCTCCGATGCCTGGCGCCTCTTCCGGGCGGCGGAGTCTGTCGCGAGCGCGTCAGACTCTCGAACGGCGAGAGCCGCTTTGTCACCGGAGAAACGGGCGAGGGCGTCCAGGCCCGCCTTGTCTTCTGCCCGGGATGCGGCCTTCGGCGCCAGGAGCTCCGGGACGCCGGCCCCTCGGCGAAGGCCTACATCCCGCGCCGATGAGAGGGGGAATCTCCCGAACCCTTCGGGAGCGGACGGGCGCCGCTCGCCCGCCCCGGCCCGATTCTGGGAGCGTGAGGCCTAACCCCGCCGGGATGCCCGGCCATCCGTCCATCCAATCGCGGATGCCGCGAGACCCCAAAGGCGGGGGAAATGGATGGTAAAGGCCCTGAAGCCGAGGCTCCTCCCCCCTGGGAGATCCAGGACTCCGAGCCGGCCCTCTACTTCGACGTCTTCCGTCGATACCTCCTCGGCGGGAACGAGGACGTCAAGGCGGCCGTCGCCGAATGGTACGAGTCCCGCGGCGAGACGCCCCCTCGGAAGGTCGAGGACCGCTTTTACAAGGCCGCGGCGAAATGGTCCTGGAAGGCCCGCTCTCGGAAATATTGGGCCCTCTCTCGTCTCGTCGAGGACAGGGAGATCCAGAGAAGGCGGACCCGAGCGCGCGCCCGTCGCCTCGAGATTCTGGACGTCGAGATCGAGCGGACTCTCCGCGTCGTCCGCCGCCTCGCGACCGAGGACGAGGCCCTCTTCCTCCTCTGGGTCAAGGCGAACCCGAAGGAAGCCGCGTCCCGACTCAAGGACCTTTTCGCGCTCGAGCGCGAGGACCTCTTCGACACGGCCGACGACCGCAAGGCGCGCGACGAAGCGCGGCCTCTCGGCGGCCCAGACCTCCCCGATCTCGACGAGCGTCTCGTGACGCCGAACAAATAGGAGCGAACAATGGCCGGCTCGATTTCCGATTACCAGGAAGCGGCTTCCCTCGACGCGATCCTCGGGAGCGGAGCTCCCGCGACCGTCTACGTCGCCCTCTTCACGGCCCGCGGGACGGACGCCCAGAGCGACGCCGGGACGAACTTCGTCGAGGTCTCCGGCGGCTCCTACGCCCGGAAGGCCGTCACGAATAACGCGACGAATTTCCCGGCGGCCTCCGGGACGACGCCGACGGTCAAGGCGAACGGGACGGCGATTACGTTCGTCACCGCGACGGGCGCCTGGGGAACGGTCACGGCCGCCGGCGTCTATGACGCGGCGAGCGCCGGGAATCTCCTCTTCTGGGCCGACCTCGCGACCGCGAAGACGATCGCCTCCGGCGATACGGCCTCCCTCGCAATCGGCGCCCTGACGCTCTCGCTCGACTGATAGGGGGCCGCCGGCTCCGATGGGCGATTTCCCGAGACTCCTCCCGGCGACCGTCGCCGCGAATACCGTCTTCGCCGGCGCGACGTCCGGCGGAGCGGCGGCGCCGGCCTTCCGCGGCCTCGTCTCGGCGGATCTCCCGTCCTCGATTGCGGCGAACACGTCCGGCTATGCGGCGAAGACGGCGGCGACCGCCGACTCGGCCTCCGCCGGCCCGGTTTACCCGGCCTTCCTCTACGGGACGGGAACGGGCCTCACCCTGTACGCGGACGTCTCTAAGCTCTGGTATTACCCCGCGAGCGGGACGCTTGCCGCAACGACCTTCTTGGGCGACCTCTCCGGCCTCGCCGACGCCGCCTCGACCGCGACGATTGCCGAGAATGTCACGAACGGCCTTTTCTATCCCGTCTTCGTCTCGGGCGGCTCGGGGAATCTCGCCCTTCAGGTCACGTCGGCGAAACTCTATTTCAACCCGGCGACCGGGACTCTCGGGACGACGGGGACCTTTAATTGCTCCGACCTCGTCGCGGCCTCGACGGCCCCGTCTTTCCAGATGACCGATACGACGGCGAGCGCGAAATCCCTCCGCGTCGTCGTCGACGCGAACGTCGCGAACTTCTACGAGTCGGCGGGCGCGGCGGGAGACATCATCTCGCTCGACCTCGCGAACAAGCGAGTCGGCATCGGCACGGCAGCGCCGAGTTACAAGCTTCAAATTGCTACCTCGGTTGCTGGTGATCAGGCCGTGCGCGCCGTGAACTCCGCGACGACCGGAAGCAACTACGCCCTTGTCGGCGTCTGTAACGGGGCGACCCCGACTATGAACGTCGGCGTCTTTGCCTACGCTCTCAACGCGACGACCAATCGCGCGCTTGTTGTTACGGGGACCGTCGCGGGCGCGACGAATCACGCGATCTATTGCGACTCGGCGGCCCAAGTCTATTTCGCCGGGAACGTCGGAATCGGGACGGCGGCGCCGGGAGTGAAGCTCGACGTCAACGGAGCCGCGACCGTATCCGGCGACTTCATCGTCGGGAGCATCCTTCGAACCTACCTCCAGAACGTCGGCATCGGCGCGGCGACTTGGGGGACGAGCGCGCAGAACGTCCTCGGCCTCGGGAACGGCGTCGCCCCGACGACCTCGCCCTCCGGCATGGGCCAGCTTTACGTAGAGAGCGGCGCTCTCAAGTATCGCGGCGAGGGCGGGACGATCACGACGCTCGGCGCGTCCTCGGACACGGCAGCCCCGGCGCGCGACACGCTTCGCGTTCTGAAGGAGACCGTCTTCGCGGGCGTGGCGACGACGAGTTACTCGAACGGTTCGACGTACACCATCGACGGCTCGGTCTACACCTGCCAAGTCGTCTCCTCGGGAGCGGTGGACATGGTCGCCACGGGCCTCCGCATCAGGCAGGGCACGACCGGCTCGACCGGCTCCTCGCACATGAAGATCGTAAACGGGGCGACGGGAGACTTCCTCTCCATCGTTGGCGAGGCCCGCTTCCGCCGTGGCAAGTGGGGCCTCTGGACCCGGATGGCGTCGTGGGACTACACGAACGCCGGGACGACTTGCTTCGGCGGCACACTCGCAATCAACGCTGCGGGTAAGTGGGGTGTCGGCCTGCGCTCGCGCGTCAAGAACCTACTCGGCGCTCCGAACAGCGCGACGGGCGGCATCGCCTCCGACTTCTGGTGGACGACGGCCGTCACGACGGCGACCTATCCGGGCGTCTCGACCGCCGACGTCCTCCTCGCCTACTTCCGCACGCCGACCGACGTGGACATCTACTACGGCACCTATTCGGGCGGCTGGCCGACGATGGAGTCGATGACGCTGATGGCGACGATGCAAATGCAAACGACTCAGACCGTCACGGCGGCCAACTCGGGCCCCGTCATCGCCGCCACCGTTGACCTCTGGTGGCAGATGGGCGGGTCGAGCGCGACCTCCGGCACCTACGAAATCATTTTCGACCGCTGGCGAATCACGTCCTGGGAATAAAGGAGAAATTTTGCTTCTCAAGGTCACGGCTCCCCTCGTCGGCTTCGACGGCTCGCCCTTCACGGACGGCGCGACGCTCCGCTCCGTCATCGTCAACGCCCTGGCCGGGATGGCCGAGGGCGAGCAACTCACGGGCGAGCAGAAACTCGAACGCTATCGCCTCGCGAAGAAGATTCACGTCGAGGACGAGGCGAAACTCCGCGCCGAGGACGTCGTCCTCGTGAAGGCGGTCGTCGCCGCGGCCTACGGGCCGCTCGTCGTCGGACAGGTTTTCGAGGCGCTCGAGGCCTAACCGATGCCGACCGTCGCCTCCTCCGGGACTCAGTCCGCGACGATCTCGACGGAGCACACGCTCTATACGTCGGGAGCGGCGGGGACGTTCGTCCTCGAGGTCAACCTCGTCAACCTGACGACGGGCGACACGGTCGAGCTCCGCGTGAAGGGGAAGACGCTCTCGGGCGACACGGAGGCGGCGAAGATCCTCGAGACCTTCTCGGGGGTCCAGGCCGAGGGCGAGGCGATTGTCCGCTCAATCCCGATTCCTGACGACCTCGCGCTCGTCTTCACCCTGAAACAGACCGCCGGAACCGGGAGAAGTTTCCCCTGGAAGGTCCTCTCACTTTGAGGACGACTCATCGCTCGACCCGGCACCTTGCGGCGTTTCTCGTCGCGGGCGCGGCCGTCGCCCTCGACGCGGCCGCCGTCGGGACGTCGTCCGCTTCGGCGGATCTCGCGGTCGCGCATCCGATCGCCTTCGCGGCCCAGGCCTCGAGCTCGGCGGCGGCGGACTTCGCCGTCGCCCATTCGCTCGCCTTCTCGGTCCCCGGCTCCTCGACCGCGTCGGCCTCTCTCGCTGTCGCTCATCCTCTCGCGGCGGCGGCGTCCGGCTCCTCGAGCGCGAGCGCCTCGGTCGACGCCCTCCTCTCCCTCGAGGCCTCGGCCTCGTCGACTTCCTCGGCGGGCGCGAACCTCTCGGCCGCCTGGACCCTCGAGGCGCCGGCGTCGGCTTCCTCCGGGGCCGCGGCGGATCTCGCCGTCTCTCATCCCCTCGCGGCCTAGGCGTCGTCCTCCTCGAGCGCCTCGGCTTCCGTCGCCGTCTCGCATCCGCTCGCCTTCGCGGCGGGCGCCTCCTCGGGCGCCGGCGCGTCGCTCGTCCTCGAGCGGCCCCTCGTCGCGGCGGCCGCGGGACAGGGGAGCGCCTCGGCGTCCGTACTCGTCGCCCATCCCCTCGAGGCGCCGGCCTCCTCGATCTCGTCCGCGACGGCCTCCCTCGGCCTGACCCTCCCCGTCTCGGCGGCGGCCGGCTCGGCCTCCGGCGCCGGCGCGGACCTCGCCGTCGCCCATCCCCTCGCCGCCTCCTCGGCCGGGACCTCCTCGGCCCAGGCCTCCCTCGCCCTCGCTTGCGCCCTCGAGGCCTCGGCCCAGGGGACGAGCGCCGCATCCGCCGCCGTCGACTTCCTCGGGCGCGTCGAGCTCGCGGCCGCCGGCGCGGCGTCCTCGAGCGCCCAGGCGGCCCTCGCGGTCGAGCGCCCCCTCTCGGCCTCCGTCCAGGGGATCACGGGCGCCCAGGCCGTCCTCGGCATCGGGCGGCCACTCGAGGCGGGCGCCTCCGGGGCGTCCTCCTCCCAGGCGAGACTCGCCGTCTTCCATCCCCTCGTCGCCGCGGCGAGCGCCCAGATCTCCGCGACGGCCTCCGTCCGGCGGGCCGTCCCGCTCCGGGCCTCCTCGGCCTCGACCTCGAGCGCGACGGGGAATCTTTCGGTCGCGCATCCGCTCGCGGCGTCCGCCGCCGGCCTCTCCTCGGCCGGGGCCTCGCTCGCCGTCTTCCATCCGATCGAGGGCGCGGCCTCGTCGGCCTCTGGCGCATCGGCCGACCTGACGAAATTCGTCGCCGTCCCGGCGATCTCGGCCTCGTCGACCTCGAGCGCGACCGCCGCCCTCGGCCTTCGCCGGCGGCTCGTCGCGGCGGCCTCGGCGACGACCTGGGCCTCCGCCTCCCTTCGCCTGAATGCCGGCCTTCGGGCGGGCGCCGCCGGGACCTCCTCGGCCCAGGCCGCGACCGATCTCGTCCTCGCCCTCGAGGCCCCCTCGTCCTCGAGGTCCGGGGCGTCCTTCATGCTGACGGGCGGGAAGGTCCTTCCCTTCGGCGCGATCGTCGGAGTTACCCGGCCCCGCGTTCCGTTCGCGGTCGTCGTCGTTTCCCCCGAAACCCCCGCGGCCCTCGTCGCGGAAGAGGCGCCCCTGGCGCTCGTCGAGGCCTGACCGTGTCGCGCCTGACGCCCGCCGCCCTCGCCGTCCCCGAGGCCGCCGTCGCGGTCCTCGCGGCGGTCGTCCCGTCCGCGTCCGTCGAGGAGGGGGCCGCGCCGCTCGCTCTCGTCGCGGCGCCGCTCCCGTCCGCGTCCTCCCTCGAAACCTCGCCGAGCGCGCTCGTCCGCGAGCTCGCTTTCGGCGTCGCGACTGTCTCGTCCTCCGCTCTGGAAGGATAAAAACATGGCCGGAAAGAAACGCAAATTCTACCGCGGCGACACTTACACCCTGGACCTGACCGTCACGCTCGACGGCCTCGCCCTCAACCTGACGGGGGCGACGATCGTCCTCACGGCGAAGCGGTCGATCGCGGACGAGGACGCGGCCGCGGCCTTCAAGGTCACGGGATCAATTCTCGACGCGGCGACGGGCCTCGCCCAAGTCGTCATCCCCGCGACGGCGACGAACGACCGGGCCGTCTACGGGGACGACGGGACGACACTCGTCTATGACCTCGAAATGACGGAGCAGAGCGGCCGCCGGACGACGCTCGAGGTCGGGACGATCCAGGTCCTCGCCGACGTCTCGAGGACGACGCCATGAGTTTCCTTCAGATTTCCGCCCTCGTCCTCGGCGTCGTCGCGTTCGCGGCCTTCGCGAAATTCTTCCTCCTTCCCTGGGCCCCGCCCCTCTACGCGCGATATCGCGGATGGGTAGAGCGGACCGCCTCGGGCGTGAAGTGACGCCGTGGCGAACATTCTGGACGTGATCGCCGGCGGGATATCGGGCCTCGCGAAGGACGCGGCGGCCGGGATCTTCGAGGGCGTCGCGAAGGCTATCGGCTCGGTCGTCGGCGATCCCACGGTCAAGGCCCAACTGACGGAGAAACTCGCCGAGGCGCAAATCGCGGCGGGAATCCGAATCGAAGAGATCGCGCTGCAAGGGATTCAGGCCCAGACGCGAATCAACGAGATCGAGGCCGCGAGTCCGGATAACTTTACGCGCCGCTGGCGGCCCTTCATCGGCTGGACTTGCGGCGTCGGCCTCGCGTCCGCGCTTATCGTCGGCCCCTTCTTCACCTGGGCCGCCGGATGGATCGCGACGGGGAAGCCGGGCCCCTTCCCGACCATCGACACAAATCTCCTCTGGATGACGCTCGGCTCCATGCTCGGAATCGGAACGATGAGGACCGTCGAAAAGGTCCAGGGCGTCACGAAATGAGCGGCGCCCTTGAGAGCCTCCGGGCGGGAATCGAGGAATTCTCCGCGACCATGTCCGGGCCCGAGAAGGTCATCGCCGGAATGACCGCCGCTTGCTTCGGGACGGCGGGCCTCGTCTTCGCCGGACCCGCGCTCGCGGACGTCGGCTCGGCCGTCGCGACCGTCCTCTCTCTCGACGCGAAGACGATCGTCTCGGCGGGCCTCGGGGCCGGCGCCGTCGTCGCCGGCGCCTGGA
>OFRO01000485.1_pt1 | contig 13960 bp, 20 predicted proteins | sample 1543091 | NCBI WGS metagenome assembly OFRO01 (sample SAMN07774217, study PRJEB24372) | wastewater metagenome | isolation source: Exp Tend NO 10WW | collected 2016-02
CGGGGGTGTAGTCGTCCCACTGGCTGTCGTACTGGTGCTGGGGAAGAGGAGGCATGTGTACCTTTCGTGTTTTCGCTGCGTTGGTGTGATGGGTGGACTGGATGGTTCGTGGGTGCGAACTATGTCAGAACGAGTCCTCCCTTGTCAAGCGCGACGTACGTCCGGCGTAAGTGCCACGGTTCGAGCGAATGCACGAACCACCCCTTGACACGGTACGTAACAAGTATTACCGTATCCCTGGCCCGGGAAACCGGGCCACTATCCAACCGAGCGGTGACGGGTCAGATGAGGAAGCCCAAGGCCGCCCCCCTAACGGAAGGAAAAACGGAGAACCCCATGGCTATCCGCACCATCGTCCCGCGCGACATCGGCCCCCTACGCAACAAGGTCAGCGTGAACTTGTCGGACGAGGAGAAGTCCGCGCTCGAGCGCGTCGGCTTCAAAGAGAACGCGTCCGACGCCGGAGCGCTCCGCGTGCTCGTGCTCGAGGCGCTCGCCTTCCGCGGCGAGAAGGTTACGGCGCACGACTACATGACGGTCGAGGTCGTCGAGAAGGGGAACGAGAGAAAGAGGGCGAGGCGCTGATGCCGCAAGTCTTCAAGCGGAAGTGGGCCGGGAAGGACGGCGCGGCCGTCACGTCGAAGTGGTACTGGCTCGACTACCGCGTCGGCGGGAAGCGGAAGATCGAGCGCACGAACCCTCCCACGAACAACGAACGCCTCGCGGAGAAGCAGCTGTACGCCCGGCTCGCCGGCACCGTGCGCGACCGCCGCGAGGTGCTGGTCTCGGAGATCATCGGGAACTATCGCTCCCACCTGCGCGTCTACTCGCAGAGCACGCTCGTGAAGAAGGGGTACTGGCTCGACTGGTGGGAGACGCAGTTCGGCTCCCTGCGCGCGTCGGAATTCGGGCACGCGCAGGTCCGGAAGGCGATCGAGGTCCTCGAGAAGTCCGGCGGCCGCACCCGGCGCGGGAAGGCCCGGCCCGTCAAGCCGGGGACCGTACGTGGCTACCTCGGCCTCCTCAAGGCCGCGTTCTCGAGGGCGGTCGACGAGGACCTGATCGACCCGCACACGATCGCGCGCCTCGAGATCAAGCACCAGTCGCCTCGCCGGTCGGCCACGTTCACGGACGACGACATCATGCTGACGAAGTCGTACCTCGAGCCGTGGGCCGCGAAGCTGGTCGAGGTCCTGGCCGCGACCGGCATCCGGATCGGTGACGCGCTCGCGCTCGACTGGTCGGCCGTCGACCTCCAGGCCGCCACGCTCACGTGGACGCAGCAGAAGACGGAGGCCGAGACGGTCGTCCCGCTCTCCCCCGCCGCCGTCGAAGCGTTCGGGACGCGCGGGATAGGGCTCGTGTTCCCCGACCCGGACGGCAAGCCCAGGATCTACCGCGTCGTCCTTCGGACGCTCCGTGACGCGATGGACGCTGCCGGCGTCAAGGGGCGCACGCCGCACGACTTGCGCCGTACGTTCGCGCAGAAGCTGGCGGACGAGGGCGTCGACGACCGCGACATCGCGTTCCTGCTCGGGCAGAGCTCGACCGCGATGGTCAAGTCGAAGTACACGTACGTGAAGGTCGAGCGGGCCAGGAAGGCGCTCGCTCGGGTATCATAGGGGCGCGCCCCCGTCGTCTAGCGGCCCAGGACGCGACCCTTTCAAGGTCGAGATCGCGGGTTCGAATCCCGCCGGGGGTACCAGCTATAGGTCGTACCAGGCGGCCATTCTCGGCCCGCCGAGGTACCCGAGCGGCGCCGGGCCCAGGTCGAGGTACGTACTCCCGAACGCCGTAGCGCTCGGGATCCCGGTCGCGGTGAGCGTCACGGGCACTGAGACGATCCCCGCGCCGGCGAGGGTCGCCGCCTCGAGCGTCGAGTTCAGCGTCCCGAGAACCGGGTGCGTCGCGGTGCCGGCGAGTGTTGCGTCGGCGAGCGTGCTCGAGAGCGTACCGAGAACCGGATGCGTCGCCGTGCCGGCGAGGGTAAGGTCGGCAAGAGTCTGCGCGAGCGTGCCAGTGACAAGGTTGGTGCCGGTGCCGGCGAGAGTGAGGTCCGCGAGAGTCTGCGCAAGCGTGCCGGTTGCGCTGCTTGAGGATACAGTTCCCGTGCCGGCTAGCGTTACCGCATCAAGAACCACGCCAGCGCCGAAACTTACATCGTCAACATAGAAGGTTGTGCCGGCGCCCCCGGCGCGAATAATGACGTACCCGGTGTCACCGGCAAACGATTCCGTATAGGAATATGAGAAGTACGTCCAGGTATTGTTGGAGCCACCAAGTCCATTGGCTATCGGGAAGTGGGCTCCATCACCGCTTACAGCAATTACTGCGTTGTCAGCGATGTTGTCAGAATATATCCAGAATGAGACGGTATAGGTTAGGCCGTCCTGTGTCGTATAGTCGTCACACCGGATGCCTTCGTTTAGTCCGGCGGTTACAACTTTACGGCTATAAGTCCCACCGTGCGCCTGGTCTGTACTCCGTTGGTTGACAGACGGGGTATTAACAGATGCCCACCCCGTCGTAAGCTCCATGTCGCCATTGAATACCAGCTCTGGGTTCGCCCTCAGTACGGCCTGCACTGGCACCGTACCGGTCCCCGCGAGCGTGACGTCCGCCAGCGTGACGTTCAGCGTCCCGTTGACGCCGCCCCCGCCGCCCGTGACCGTACCCGTCGCGGCAACGGTCGCGTTCGCGAGCGTCGTCGCCGTCTGCGCGATCCGAACGGGCCCCTGCCGGAGGACGACGTTCGACGGCGTCGCCTCGCCCGCAAAGAGCGTGACGATGACGAGCGCCGCCGTAGCCAGCGGACCGGGCCGCGAACGCAGCACTACGTTGGCGGGGGTTGCCTCGCCAGACTGTAGTACTACGTTCGTCGGGTTTGCCATCTAGTCGGAGACTCCGGTGAGGGTGTTCGCGGTTGTGCCGGAAATGTCAGGGCCGGTCCGGTACGCCACGATGTAGTGCGTGACGCTGTTCGTGTCCACGCCGAGGTCGTACTGCCCGGACGGGCCAACGGAAGTCGCCTCACCGAGATAGGCGTCGTCCGCCGTGCGGAAGAGCTGCATCTTCGCGCCGCCGACGCCAGCGCCGACAGAGTCCAGCGCGTAGCCGCGAATGCGGTACGGGTAGGCCATGCCGCCCGTCGTGTCAACGCGGTCGTCATACTTTGGCGCGGGTCCAACAGTGCAGTCGCCAAGCGTCTCGTCACCGAAGAAGGACGAGCGCGGCCAGAACCCAGAACTAGGAGTGGACTCCTGATTGCGCGTCGCACGGGCGATGTTGCGGTAGCGTCTACCCGCACCGATCTGCGACCGCGCGCCGATGGGCCACTCCACATCCCACATCTCCCGGTCGTCGTGCCGGTAGTACGCGATGCTGAGAACGGTCGTGTCGATGAAGCTCATTCGTCAACCGTCAGCGAAACGTCGAGGAACGGGTTCGTTTGCACGTTCCAGAGAACGATGCTGCCCGATTGCGGGACAACGAGCCCGCGCGGGAACGCAACGATCATCGCCGCGCCCGCCGCAGCCTTGAGCCCGAGGCGGCGGTAGAAGTTCGCCGGGACGGTCGGGGCCGTAGCCCACGACGTTGCTACGATTGTCGCGCCTGCCGGGAACGTCGGATCTTCCAACTGCACACGGTACGTCGTCGTCGGGTTGACGCCGATCAGCGCCGGAGTGCCGATGCCGACGATGGCCGCCGCGGCCGAGACGCAGTGCAGTTCCAGCTCCAGGATGAGCGAGCGGTCGGACGACGTAGCTCTGATCTCCGCCGCTGGCGTTGCGGTCGTTCCGTCAGTCGTGCGGAACGCGATGTTGTAGCGTGCCATTAGCCCCTCACGATCAGCGGCTCGGGGCCGGGGGTCACGGTCGGGAGGCTGTATTCCCTGATCCGCTTAAACCCGACCTTCACGGCGATCATTGGTGTCGTGTTCATGGACTTGCAGTGGAGACACGGCATCGCCTCGGCACTTCTCCAACTGCGGCTCAGTACCGTGTACGACTTGAAGCAGTCGTTACAGACGAAGTCGCGGTTTTTGGGGCCAAGCGGCTGGTTCATTTAGTCCTCGCAGACAACGTGGATGTCCATGACACCCGTGGCCGAGATGTTGTGCGTCACGGCGTTGCCGCTGACGGGAACGATGAAGCCACGCGGGAACGTGAGGATGATGCCAGCCCCGATGGTGGCCGGGAGGTTCATCCTGCGGTTGTAGTTCGTCGGAGCGGTCGGGAGCGTGGACCACGCGAGCGCCGTCTGGCCGGTGCCAGCGGGAGCGCCGGAGTCCTCCGCGAGGAGCGTGATCGGCGTCGTCGGCGTGATGCCGACGGCGGCCGGGCGCCCGAAGCCGAGGACGGACGCCGTCGCGGCGGCCATCCACACGCCGAGCTCCATGAGGTAGAGCCTGTCGGTTGCGGCGGCGATGAGCGTCCAGTTCGTGTTGTTGATCGTGACGTTGGTGGTGCGGTTGGCGAGTGAGTAGACGGCCATGCTGGCTCCTATGCGTTCCCTGCGGTCAAGGTGAAGGCCGTGACGGTGACCGTCTGGCCCGAAGTGATCGAGGCGTTGTCGAGCGAGAGGTCGCCGCTGCCGGTAGCGCACGTTCCCTGCGCGTGGCAGGTCGTGAGACCCGAATCCTTGATGCGGAAGCTCTGTGCCGTCCCCGTGCCAGACGCCGACACCGTCCACGAGCCGAGGAGCGTCTTCGTTCCACCGCTCGCGGCGTTCATCCAGTCGGACGGGAGAACGAGCGTTGCCAGTAGGCCGGTCGGGTCAGCCGCGGCACAGTTTGCCGTCACGGTACCCGAGTAGATGAGCAGTCGCGCGGCGGTGCCCGTCGTGGACTCGAACTGGTCGAGCATGTTGTTCCGCATCGTGGTTGAAAACTGGATTGCCATGCGTTCTCCTGCGTGGGTGGGGTCCCACCTATGAAGCCCTCTACAGGCTGAAGATCTTGTTCGCCCCGTTGTCCCAGACGAGTTGGACGTTGCCGCCCGTCGGCGTGACGGGCAGGTTCGTGACGCCCGTGTCGATGTAGGCCACGAGGCGCGAGGTCGCGGGCGTGCCGGTGTCGAGGAACAGGATGACCGCCTCGGCGGTAGGGCCCGAGACCGACGTGAACACGACGTCCGCGCCGTCGACGACGCCCGCCGCGCTCGTCACCGAGCCGACCGCGGTAGGGGTCCCCACGACGCCGGAGACGGACGAGTAGAACTCGTGCGCCGCCGAGTACGCGTACGCGGCGGTGTCGATTAGGGCGGCCTTGAGGGGGGCGCCCGTGATGTTGCTGTTGGCCGCGCTCGTCAGGATGGCGTCCTTGTAGAGCGGATAGATCGCGTTCGCCAAGCGGGCGTGCCCTCCCGGAAGACTCCATTCTCGAGGCCCGGGGAGGGTCGTTCCGTACGGCTACATATCCGTCACAGTGCGAACCCAGAAGCGCGTTCCGCGCACGCCCGCCTGGCGACAGAGGTGGCCGGTCGCCCTTCTTTCAAGAACGAGCAACCGCACGCCCACCGCGGATTCCTGAGCATTCCCGCGCGTCTGTGCGGTTTACTGGGGGCGTTTGGTGCTGGCGACGGAAGCAAAACGGAAACAAATAGGCGCGCCGATTGACACGAGGGAGAAGTGTGTACCATCCGATTGAAATAGGTCCACGCGGACCTGTCCCTCACCGGGAGATTAGATGCCACACAGGGAGTGGAAATCGGCGGCCAGGAAGAGAAGGCTTACGTGTATGGTGACGGGACTCTACCAGAGGATGGACCCGCACGAGTTCACGGCGACGGTCGCCGACCTCGAGATCGGAGTGACGCTCCTGAACCTCAAGGGCCACCTGACGTACTTCAACGACGCGGCCGTCAAGATCGTCGGAGCGTCCAGTAGACGCGAGATGGTCGGGAGGAAGTTCGGGCCCGAGACCCCGCACGACCGCTACGTCACGCGCGACGGTGCCACGCTCGAGAGGTCCGAGTGCCCCGTCTGCGTCGCGCTCACGGGCGGCGGCGTCCGGTCCGGGGTGTTCGGGCGACTCGACGCGCGGTCGATCTCGTGGCAGTACATCACCGCCCGTCCGCGGCACGACGCGCCGGGCGCGCTCGTCACGTTCCACCTGATCAAGTAGAAAAGAAGAGGGGCCGGCCCGTCGGCCGACCCCTACCACGTTCGCCGTTCGCGAACAGCGAACTACTTCAGGTTCTCGATGATCCACATCCGGAGGAACGCCTCGAACGAGAGGCGCATCTGCGCCGCCTTCTTCGCGATCAGTTCGCGCGTCCCGAGCGGCAGGTTTCTCACGTTGATGCCGCGCTCCGAGGGGAGCCGCAGCGGCGTCGGTTTCACTTGTTTCATTTGCCCTCCTCGAGCGTGTGTATTCTAGCACGTTTCGTGTCGTTCGTGGGTATGTGCGCCCACCGTTTCCCGTTGACGATCATGTTGACGTGCGGCGCCGAAACCCTGAACTCCACGGCGACGCTTCGTTGTGATTTACCGGCCGCGCACCGGCGTCGTATTTTTCTAACAGCCCCCGGGGTCCGAGACTTTCCGGAAGCATGGCGCGCACAGCACCGTCAAGCCGTCCGTGTGCCCGTAGTCGAGCCCGACGCACGTGAACCGGCCGAGCTCGTCGACGCATACGCACGTGTCGTGGCCAGCCGCGCCGCACATGCACGGGAAACAGTCGCAATGACCGCAGCCATCGCACGGGACGTCCGGGTCGACCGTCCCCCCGAGCTCGCGCCAGGCGGCGCTCGGCTTCAGCGCTTCGGGCACGGGTCTGTCCCGGCGCCCTTGATCTTCCCGAGCGCGAGGACGGTCTCGATCGCCCCCGCGAGGAGTTCCTTCTCCTTCTCGCTCACGACGCGTTCTCCGCGTGCGCCGCCGCGAGACCGAGCGCGGCCGCCTCCTCCTGCTTCTCGCGCACGAGGCGCGCGGCCGCTCGGCGGGCGATCGCCGCCGACTCCCGGGCGACGTACTGGCCGGCCACGTCCGAGTCCTCGCGCCGGAGGCGCCGGCGCTCGTCCGCGATCGGCTCGTTCTTCCCGAGCGCCTTGACGCGCCGGGCGCGCCGGGCCGCGAGGCGCACCTCGCGCACCTTGCCGCGCCGCTTGCGCGCCCCGCTCGAGATCTTCCTCTTCCTGCTCGGCACTTGCGGCTTCTTCTTCTCGCCGTCCTTCTTCTCGGCCATCAGGCCCTCCCTTCGATCTTCTTCTTGAGGTTCACCAGCTGCCGCCCGTGGCGGTAGAGGTCGCGTGCGCGGCGCTTCGCGGACCACGACCAGTCCTTCTCGACGTCGAGCCGGACCCACTCCATAAGCTCCGGGATTCGTTCGCGCAGGGCGCGCGCCTTGCGCTCCGCGACCTTGCGCTCCCAGTCGCCCCCGAGCACGGCGCCCGCCTTCCCGGGCATGTAGTTGATCGCGCGTTCCTCGACGTACCCGTCCGGGAAATCCCCGTACGTCTTGCAGAGGAAGAGGCACACGCCCCAGAAGTCCTTCGAGTGCGACTGCCCGGGCGTCAGAACGTGCGCGAGCTCGTGGAGCAGCACGTATCGCGCCGCCATCCCTTCCTCGAGCGGCGCGTACATCTTGACCTTCCGCTCGTGGACCGCGAGGTTGATGCTGTTCCACGCGCGCCCGTGCGCGCCGTCGTGGCGGAGGTACCAGTACAGCTGCGGGCCACGTACGGCGTTGCGCACCCGGTCCGCGATCACGCGGTCGCGGAGCTTGGTGGCCCATTGCGGCGGGAGGACTTTCGTGTACTTCACCGCGCCACCGGCTCGATCGTCAGGACGTTGCGGTTCTTCCCGTCGTACACGACGATCGCCTGCGCGATGTACTTCGTGAGCTCCTTCGCCTCGCTCACGGCCTGCGCCTTCTTGTCGATGTTCTCGCGGTCACCGACGACGACGCCGTCGGACTTCCACGCGACCCGGTACGGCCCTGCGCCTTTCTTCATCGTGTCCCTCCTGCGTGTCCACCCACGCACGGGGGATTGTATCAGATGTTACGGGCTGTGTCAAGCGAGGAGGTCTTGCGCCTCGTCGAGTACGCGATGATGTAGATGTTCGCGCGGTACATGAAGTCCGTCGTCTCGTACGCGGACAGGGTCCGGTTACAGCGGGCGCAGATGAGCCCGCGGACACACCTTCCGCACGATCGTTTCCCGGGGCAGCAGTCGTGGTCGTGGTCGACGCGGCACGAGTCCGCCGTGATCGCTTCGCCCATGATCGCGCACCTACCCTGCTGCCGCAGCAGCATCTGGCTAACGTCTTCGGGGGTGATCCCGTACCTCTGAAATAGGTTGATGCGGCGGTTCGCCCCCGGCGTGCGTTTTGCCCTCAGGGCGTCACCCTGTCACACGGGAACGTCTCCGCGATCACGCCCGGCGTGACGTACACCGTCATCGGCGGCGCGTTCACGAGCGTCCAGAGGCCGGCGCTCCCCTTGTACAGCCGCCACGCGAAGAGTCCGTACCGCCGGTGCGCCCACGTGACCTCGAGCGCGGTGCAGGATTCGGTGGCCGGCGTCGCGCAGTCGTAGTAGTACGCGACCTTGACGATCGGCCCGCGCACGTCGCCCCACCCGGGGTCGTAGTCGTACGGGCCGTAGAGTTCGTGGACGACGTACCCGAGGTGGCCGTAAGAGGTCGGCCGCGCGCAGTCGACGTGCGCCGCGTACGCGCTGTCGCAGTTGGTCCACCGCATCCCGGGGTAGCCACCGCGGCCGACGTGGGGAGACATGAGGATCTGGCCGACGCGCCGGAACTGCGTGAAGTTGCGCGGCGTGTTCCACGCCGTCTCGGTCCGCCACGCCCAGATCCCGAGGTCGTCGACGAGGTTCACGTCCCACGTGTCGCCCGTCAGCGTTTTCAGGTACGTGATCCTGTCGGCCGTGACGACCGTCCCGAGGACGTACGCCCGCGGGTCGCCGCCCGGCTCGGACGCCATGTGAGAAGTTGCACGCAGGTCGGCGTCAAGTGTCAACCAATCCTGCATGTCGAGCGCGGGCCCGTCCGGGTTGAGGTCCTCGATCGTCTCGCACGCGGGAGAGGGTCCGGCGTTCCAGGGGTCTACCGGGACGATCGGCTTCTGGAGCGGCGCGAGGAGCGCGAGCCAGACGGAGACGAGGAAGGCGCCCGTCACGGTTCGTTCTCCGGGACCGTCACCCGGACGACCCAGTACCAGAGCGTGCCCCAGAAGGCTGCCCACGCGACCGAGAAGAGGAGAGCGAGAACCCACCCACCCATGGCACAGATCATTCGTCTTCCTTCCCTTTCTCTTTCGGAGCCCGAATCACCACCTCGAGCGGCGGCGCGTCCTGCGAGAACCCGAGCCGGCGAGGGCGCGACGTGGAGATGATCCACGCCGCGTCCTCCATCTGCTTGAGCCCGACGGCGTCCCTCCGTCCCCAGTCGCTGCACACGTACACGGGCTCCGTGACCTTCAGGCCGTACGGGTTCGTCGCGGTGCAGACGATCCGCTCGGACGACATGTCGCGGTTCGTGATCAGCGCGTTGGAGCACGTGCGACAGAGGACTTCCCCGCCCGGCGTCCCGCCGTGGATCTTGATCCTCAAGCCGAGTCACCGACGAGCGCCCGCTGCAGCTGGTAGACGAGAGTCTCCTCGCGCTGCTCGGCAATCTTCTCGAACTGCCCACCGATCATGTCGGCCATTGGGCGCACCATCGCGTGCAGGATCTCGTGTACCGCGAGCGTGTACTTGGCGCGCCTGCTCGACGTGCGCCACTCCGGGTACACGGACACCACGAACATCGTGGCGTCGTGATCTCCGCGCGTCTCGGACCGGTCGATCCTGTAGACGGCGCCCTTGTCGTCCTCCCCGTCAGGCTCTGTCGGGACGAACTTCAGGTGGAACGCAGTCTTCGTGACCCTCTGGGCCCGGGCGAACGTGGAGCGCAGCGACTCGAGTTCCCGCTTCGTGAGCCTCATCGATTCCCCTGTATTGTACCATGGGTGGGTGGGTTCTCGGTTAGCGCTTTTTCCTGGCCTCGGCCGCGTCGGCCTCCGCCAGTAGTTCGTCGATACGCTTCTCGGTCGCCGCGATTTCGGCGTCCGTCAGGCCTTCGCGCCACTTGTCGCCCTGCATCTTCTTCTCGAGCGCGTCGGCGAGCTCGATCTTGTCCGCGTCCGACCCGCGCGAGTACGCCTCGATCGCGGCGTCGATCGGCAACCGCGAGAACTGCGCGGCGTGCTTCGTCATGTCCGCGTTCTTGAAGATGCGGTCGTACTCCGACGGGAGGAGCGTCCCGGCCTTCTCCGCGTCGTCGGCCTGCTTCGTGAGCGCGTCGATGCGCGCGGTGTCGTTCTTGTCGTACGCGGCCCGCAGCTGCGACGTCAGGCTGGTGGCGAGGTCCCTGCCCTGCCGGCGCTCCGGCGTCGACGGCTCGCCCGGGAACGGGTGCTCCTGCGCGTAGTCGGACAGGTACGTCTCGAGCGGGGAGTAGTCCGCTCGCGACGGGCCCTTGATCAGGTTCGGGAGAGCCGTGTCGAGGATCACGCGACTGGCCGGCTGGCCCTCCTCGTGCGCCTGGAAGATGCGTCGCACGATAGGGTTGGCGCCGATGGCCGCGTGGCCCAGGTTCTTTCCGATGCGCTCGAGGCCGGTGCCGGTGTTGCCCTGGATCGCGGCCTTCAGCTTGATGTCCGGGCGCCCGTTGCGCGTCATGCGCTCGATGTACGCCTCCTGGCCCGTCAGCGCGTTCATTATCGTGTGGACCGGCGGGCCGAGGAACGGGTGGAGCGACGCGTTCGCCATGTCGACCGTCGCGCGGTCGATGATGTCGCCGGCGCTGCGCCCCTGCATGATTCCGGTGCCGACCTGGCCGAGGCCGGTCACGCGCAGGCCACGCCCGAGTAGCGGGTTCAAGAACCCGAGGTTGACGTACCCGGTGCGCGAGATGTCGTCGCCCCAGATCGCGTGGCCGATCGCGGAGTCGCGGTCGTCGTCGTTCAGAGCGATCTGGAAGAGCTTCGCCTTGTCGTCGTCCCACGGCCACTTGCCGCGGTACAGCTTGTTCGCGATGGCCCACGTCGCCGTCATCCCGATGAGGCCGGACGTGACCTGCATCGCGCGGTACCAGGCCGCCTCGCCCTTGTCGAGCCGTGCGCTCGGGAGCTTCCCGATCGGCATGAGCGCCGACAGCGCGTTCTCGTTCATCTGCCGGCCGGCCGTGAAGAAGGGCGCGAACCCGGACGCCTTCGCCGCGCGTTCGATACGGCCCTCGAGCGCGTACACGTAGTTGCCGAGGTTAGACGTCCACTGGAACTTCTCTTCGGGCGTCATCGTGATGCCGGACTTCTCGGCGATGTGGTCGCCGATCTCGTCCATCAGCATGCGGGCCCGGATGTCGATGCCCTCCGGCCCGAAGATCATCGGCCCGAACGCGACCGGCATGCGCAGGCGCGTCTTACCGACGAGCGGCAGGTCTTTCCCCTTCTCGGTCTTGTAGACGGGGTTTCTAAGACCTTCGTACTCGGCGTCGTTGGCGGCCGCGTACTCCTTGCTGTACGTCTGCGTCCCGTAGCGCGACGGCACCTGTCCGTTCTTGATCATCCGGTCGAGGCGCGCCTGCCGCTCGGGCGTGTTGACGTCGTACGTGAGGATGTTCGCGATGCCCGCGATCGACTTGGCCATCGGGACGGCCGACGCGACGCGCGAGATGATGCCGGTCCCGACGATCGGTGACTTCGTGACGACCGTGAACAGCATGTTCGCGGTGTGGTACACGGCGTCCGTCGGACCCCCATGTTGAACGACGTGATGCCGGACAGGATGCTCTGGAGCATCCGCCGCTCGTCCTCGGCCTGGTGACGCGGCTCGAGGATCGGCTCGAGCTCTTTCGCGACCCACTCCGGCACGGCGGCCTTCGGGGCGGCGATGTTCTGGATGCGCCCGTTCTTGTCGATCATCTTAGTGGCGCCGATGTCGACGTGCTTCGCCTTGTACTCGACGCCCTTCCAGACGACCGTGTCCGGCAGCGCGACGCCGGGGCGCGTCGTCGTCAGGAGGCCTTCGCTCTTGAGCGTCCCGAGGACGCCCGCCTTCCCGTTCTGCGACATCGCGCGCGCGAGGTTCTTCCGCATCGCCTCGGTCGTGACGTCGTAGTCGCCGAGGCCGGTCGCGAAGTAGTTGTTCGGGTTCTTCGGCCTCCGGTACGCGATCGTCTTGTCGGTGCGCCTGGCGTCCATCCCGCTGTCGATGTTCGAGAGCGGGTAGTACGTGTCGAGCGGGCCAAGTCGCTCGGCGAACTTGCCCTCGTTGAGCTCGTGCGCGCGCCTGAACGCCGGCTCGAGGTGCTTCTTGTAGACCTCGAGCGCTTTCTGGAACTGCGGCGAGTCGACGTAGTCGTCGAAGAAGCGCTCCGCGGCGGCGTCGCTCTCCGGCTTCGGGTACAGGAACGACTCGCCCGTCTCCGGCTGCCCGGTACGGAGCTCGACGCGCCCGATGTTCCGGCGCCACGTCTCGAGCGTGTCGTTCAGGAAGTCGCGCGCGTTCTCGATCGCGGCGTGGTCGTCGGCCGCACGGTTGCTACGGACGTCGTCCGCCATGTGCGACGACCCGTCGATCGCCTTCTGGATCTGATCCCACTCGCCCTGCAGGTCGCGGTACCCGTCGACCTTGCCGTCCGCGTCGAACGTCTCGAACCCCTTGCGCCCGTCGAGCGCCTGAATCATCGGGTCGAACGCGCCCGACTCGAGGACGTCGCGCAGGTTCCCGTCGCGGATGGCCTGGGCCAGCTGCGCGTCGTTCATGTTCGTGTGGTCGTACCGGTCGCCTTCGCGCGCGGCCTTGATCTCGGCCGGCGTCGGGTCGGTGTCGAGCTTCGACATGATGTCGTCGAGCTTGTCCTGGATCCCCTCGAGCCTGGACTGCGCGAGCGCGGACATGAACTGCTCGCCCGCGCGCTTGCGCTCCTCGGGCGTCGCGTTCTTCGGGACCTCGAGCGCGTCGAGGATCTTCGGCATCGAGAGGCGCATGAGGGCGGCGCTCTTGGCGACCGCGGCCGCGGCCTCGCGCGCGGAGGACTCGGTCGCCGGGGACGCCTTCGCCAGCTGGTTGAGGCCGTAGCCGCCGAAGATGTCCTTCAGGTTGTCGATCGTCGAGTACGTGCGCCGCGCGTCCGGCACGACAGTGCCGCCGCCGGCGGTCGTGGCCGGCAGGCCAACGAGCGCGCGGATGCGCTGCCCGAGCGGGACGTTGACGGGCTGGTCCGGCTGGTCGTGCCGCGAGAGCGAGCCGACGGTGCCGGCCGCCTCTTCCGTCACGCCGCCGGCCTGGCGACGCGGGGCCTCTTCCTTCCCGAGCATCCTGTCGAACACGTCGCGCACGTCGCGCGGGAGGCGGGTCTCGATCGGCGTCCCCTTGATCGCGGAGTACACGTCCCGGAAGACCTGACGCAGCGTCTCGAACGCTTTCTTGAGCGCGGGCGTCGGGGCCTTCCCGTCCTTCAGGTACCGCTCGCCGCCCTCGGCGACCTTCTCGTGCTGGCCGGGCGTCCAGTCCTGCGGCTTCGCGTTGTCCTCGGCCCCGACGTAGCGGTTCAGCGTCCGGACGTCCTGCTGGATCCGGGGCTTGTGCTCCGGGAGCGCGTCGTCGAGGAGCTCGCCCATCTTCATCGTCGCGTCGTGCCACGCCTCGTGCGCGAACGTCGTACCGTCCGCCGTCTCGGCGAGGCGGAGCAGGCGCGACCCGTCCTTCTCGAACGTGACCGAGCCGCGGTTCGGGAAGAGCGGGCCTTCGCGGGCGTCCTGCTTGTAGATGTTCGGATCGTTCGGGTCGAAGGCGCCGGAGTTCTTGTCGGCGGACTTGATCTGCTCCGGCGAGAAGGCGGCCCACGACGTCTTCGCGTTCGGGTCGACCTTGTCGAGTTGGAAGTCCTTCGCCGCGTGCGCCTCGGAGAGCTTGGCCCCGTCGTACCCCGCGACCTTCAGGCGCTCGACG
>OFRO01000486.1_pt1 | contig 13956 bp, 19 predicted proteins | sample 1543091 | NCBI WGS metagenome assembly OFRO01 (sample SAMN07774217, study PRJEB24372) | wastewater metagenome | isolation source: Exp Tend NO 10WW | collected 2016-02
GAGAGACGTCGCGTAGCTTTCGGTCAAGTTCTTTTGTGTATTTAAATACGTAAGCTCATGCGACCCGATAGAAGAAATCAGTACCTTCGTCTCTTGTTGCAACCCACGCTCTTTCACCACTGAAAACGTAATCGCCCCCACAAAATAGAGATACGCACAAAAACATACCCCAGCACCGATCCATGCATACATACTCACCTGGCTGAGTGTTTTGTTGATATCAAGTGCGGTTGCTTTGTCTATTTGTCGTTGGAGTATTTTCATCATAGGGTTGCGGTGGTTACTTTTTCAATAATGCGAAGCTTTGCGCTTCTACTTCGAGGGTTGTGTCGTAATTCTGATCGGTCTGGAGCAATGGGTTTCTTGGTGATAACGCGTTCATTCGTTTTTGCTTTCATCCATTGCTTGACGATTCGATCTTCGAGGCTGTGGAATGTGATAACAGCAATTCGTCCGCCAGGAAGGAGCGCTTCCCACCAATTGTTGAGTGCTTCGGTGAGTACACCGAGCTCATCATTGACGGCGATACGAAATGCTTGAAAGGTTTTAGTTGCCGGATGTATCTTGCCTTGTCGAGGGACACGAGCACTGATGATATCAGCAAGCATTCGTGCGGTAGTAATAGGAGCTTGCGCTCGCGCCTCGACAATCGCTCGTGCAATCTTTCGACTACGACGATCTTGTCCGTATGCGTAGATAATGTCTGCAATCGATGATTCTTCCCATTCGTTTGCAATATCATACGCGCTGATCGTGGTATGCGATCCCGCTTCAGAGAATGCCATTGAGAGTGGCGCATCGCTATTGAATGAAAACCCTCTCGTGTCAGCAAGGAGTTGGAATGTACTTGTCCCGAGATCGAGGAGTACCTTGTGTACATGTGCAACCTTTGCTGATGCCATAATCAGATCGGCATCTTTGAAGTTGGCATGGACAAAGACAACATGTGGATGATCAGCCATGCGTATAGCGAAGCGATCTCGCGCAGCTTCATCAAGGTCTACACAAATAAGTGTGATGCGTGACCCATATCGAGCAAGGAGTGCACGTGAGTGCCCCCCACCTCCAAATGTGCCATCGACGATGATGTCTCCATCAGCGACTGCAAGTCCGGCAATACTTTCTTCTAAAAGAACAGGAATGTGGAGTTCTGTTTCGATTGGTTCCATGATTAGAGCACTCCGATCGTACTGAGTCGCTCCGCGAGCTCGTCAGCCTTTGCTTCTACTGATTTTTTGTATGCCTGCCAGACAGATTCCTCCCAGAGTTCCACTCGAGTGTGCACACCGACAACCGCAATCTTTGATGACGTGATTCCTCCTCGTTCTTTGAGAAAATCAGGTATCAAGATGCGACCGTTTGTATCAACTGAAACTTCAGTTGCTCCCCCAAGGAGGTATCGATTGAAACTTCGGGTATCTGCATGGAGCATTGAACCATCAGCGAGTTTACTTGCGATCTTTGCCCATTCCTTTGTGGTGAATACAAACAAACAACGATCAAGTCCTGGGGTCACCACGACAGATTTTCCCATCTCTTTTCGGAATTTCACCGGAAAGGATAGCCGTTTTTTGTCATCAATTGTGTGAATATATTCGCCGATTAACATAACCTAACTATTTACCACTTCTTCCCACTTGGTACCATTATACCCCACGCTGTTCCCCGCCTGCAAACAATTCCCCTGTGGATAACAAACACTCATGAGGATTCTCAGTCGAATATTCCAACTAAAAACGGTATACTAAAGGCTGTGAACGAAACACAGACATTGATTGCAAGCCTTGGCGGGCTTTCCTATCTGGGTATTTTTGGTATTTCACTTCTCGCAAACGTCGTTATTCCTGTTCCTGAGGAAGTGGTGCTCTTGGCGCTTGGATATATTGCTCGTGCGGGAGATATCGATATTTTTATACTGATACCGGTCGTTATAGGAGGGCTACTGGTAAGTGACATTGTGATGTATCTCCTTTCAAATAAACAAAATCGCCTCGTAACCTACTTTTATCAAAAGTTCTTTGCGAACCGACTTGCGAGTCGTTATGAGTGGATTGAAGCAAATATAGAAAAAGTTATTTTTTATTCTCGGTTTATGATCCAATTGCGATTCCTCGGGCCATTCCTCGCGGGACAGCACAAAGTTCCGTTCAAAAAATTCTTGACGTATGAGCTCGCCGCACTGGTACTGTATGTACCGCTTGTATTGTGGACTGGATGGTACTTCCGAAGTCGTGTCGAACGAATCATTGGTGGTGTGGGGATGGTTCGCAACATCATCCTCATTGTTGTTGCGATTATAGTGCTGACCTCACTTCTCGCATGGATTAGAAAAAAGCTTTCGGAGGGTACGCCAATTACTGAACTGAAATGATTGTGTAGTGAACCTCACTCTTTGGTGTGGCGACCGTCACGCGACTACCTTCTTTTTTGCCATAGAGCGCCTGGCCGAGCGGAGATTTGTATGAAATTTTACCCGAGAGCATGTCTGTCTCTTCACTTCCCACAATCAGAAACGTGCGGGTATTCGTCTCTCCTTCTTTTTGAATAACAACAGTACTACCGATATTGATCGTGCCGTCGTGTGTATGATCCACAACTTCAGCGAATTTCAGAATATGTTCAATCGTCGCGATACGCTCCTCGAGTTTCCCCTGCTCTTCTCGTGCGAGATGGTATTCTGCGTTTTCAGAAAGATCACCAAGTGACTTCGCGTATTCAATCGCAGAAATAATTTCTTTGCGCTTCACTGTAGTGAGCTCTTTATGCTCCTGTTCAAGCGCCGCCTTGTTTTCTTTAGTAATATATTCCTTCATAAAGTGACTACTATATAGTATATCGATTATTCGGTCAAAAGCTCAGGATTGTTTGCAAAGAGCTCAACCACCGGCTTAAATGGTGAGTCGCGCCACTTGATACTTTTGGTCCATCTTCCATCAAAACAGCAAATGCGAACTGCGGATGTTCGTACGGGAAAAACCCGATAGCCCATGAGTTGACCCGAGTGTTTCCTTTGATCTGTGCCGTTCCTGTCTTCGCGGCAACAAGTATATTGGGGTTGTTGAGCGCGCTCCCCGTCCCATCGGTCACCACCATACGCATGCCTTCATGCACCACAGAATACTGCGCGTCAGTAAATGGAAGCTTCTGTACACCTTGGAGCTGCTCACCTGGAGTACGTTTCAATATAGTTGGGGTAACCAGCGTACCGCGAGAAGCGATTGCCGCAACACCACGGAGCATCTGCAGCGGAGTAACTTGAAATCCATATTGCCCAATAGATGTGTTGTATGTATCTCCAATACGCCACGGATCCCCCGGGAAGCGCTTTGCCTTCCATGCAATACTTGGAATAGTTCCCTCAAGTTCAGCACCAAAATTAAGTCCTGTTTTTGATCCGATACCAAACATACGGATATACTTTTCAATGTTTGCGATTCCAAGTCCTGGCTGATTTCCGAATCCTCCTCCGATTTCATAAAAATATACGTTTGATGATACCGCAATCGCTTTGCGCATATCTACTGCACCATGATTTGCGTTATCTTTGAATACGGTAAATTGGCTCGGATTATATGGGTTCGGAATCTTAAGCGAACCTGTAGTATAGAGAACTTTGTTGGGAGTGATCACTCCTTCATATAATGCTGCAAGCGAAAGAAATGGTTTGACAATCGATCCTGGTGTATATAAACCCTGGGTCATTCGATTCAAAAAAGGTCGCGCACTGCTTCGCAGATATCCTTTGATCGCAGCTGTATCTGTACCCTCTGAGAGAATATGTTGGCTATATTCTGGGTATGTAGTCATCGCGAGAAGCTCTCCCGTAGTGATATCCATTACCGCCCCTGCCCCGCCAGTGTAACCTGATTGCTCTGCAAGATCTTTGATACCTTGTGCAAGCGTTTCTTGAATACGTGCGTCAACAGACAAACTCACATTATTTCCTTGCCGTGGAGCTTCGATAATACCTCGAGAAACAACCGTGCCTTTCACATCAGTTTCAATAAGCGTTGTGCCGTTAACTCCTGAAAGTGTTGTGTTGAAAGCTTCTTCGACTCCGTCTTTGCCGACTGTTTGTGTTTGCCAAAAGACACCTTTGCTATCCTTTGTCGGATAGGATACGTATCCAAGAAGATTTGCGAATCCTGGTTTTGTAATGTATGAACGAACCGTCGGTCCTCCGTCTGGTGCAATACTGTTCCATGTAAGCTCGACTCCATTGCGGTCATATATCACCCCTCGATCTGCAATAATCGGTACATGGTCAAGACTGTTTTGCTCACTCTTAAGTGTATAGTAATCCGCTTTGATAATCTGCAAGTAGCCAAGTCGTATGATAAAAATAAGTGCAACCCCGCACATTGCGTACCAAAACAATCCAAGTACGCGCTTGCGAATTGGTTGCTCAAGCCTTCCTTCAAATTGTTGCCGATTGAAATCAGGAAGATTGCTCACATCAAGCAAAATTTCGTCCGGATTAAGTTCTATTATCTTTTTGCGAGTACTACGTCTGCCGACCATATTGTTCTCCGAGGCGAGTCTTTGTCAGCGCAATCCAATACAGCCCTATGCACAGCGACGTAATAAGCGTCATCTTCAGCTGGGCGAAACCCAGTAGTGTATCCGGGGCATAGAGTACGTCAGCAATGATTGCGGGAATCAGTATTGCTCCATAATAGCGAGTCGCCACTATACCGAGAACGAAAAGTATCGCCTGAAGCCACAACGGGAGCCAGAGCACGCTCGCAACCAAAACACTGACGACCAGTATCGTACGTATCATACCCGTGATTCTACCATGGAGGCTACCTATCCAAGAAGCGGCCAAACAAGAAACGAATCGCAAAGAGTATCACAATAACAAGTGTGATATAAAAAACCGCCTTATGATCAAAGAAAGATACCCCAGCAGTTGCGAGGATAAACATTGCATATTGAATTGTGTGTGTATCGCGTGCCGGCTGCGTTGGTGTAGGATCTTGGCCAGGAACTCCAGGAGCATCCGGCGTAAGGAACGTACTGATATCTTTGATTGTTGTGTTTTCCAATACTCCTTTGTTTTTCGCCTTTAGCTCAGTAAAAAAAGCAAGTTGCTTCAATCGGAATGCTTCTGTATATGAAAGTGTTGTAGTAATAAGGCCGTGAGTATCAATCGCAGGGATTGAAATCGTTTGGGATGAGGTTGCGGTAGTTGTTGGGATTGGAGGTTGTGGAGTAGACGACGCAGCAGATACCGGCAAAACTGCGCACATACCTATGATGAACAGTATTGATATTGCTCGGATAGTACTCATGGTTATTTGAGTGTGAATGACGCTTTGACCGTAACGGTAATCTGTTTTTCGATTTGAGATGTGTCGTAACTACCATAATCAGAAACATCGGTAGAGTTCAACGATTGGACCTGCACAACACCGCTTGAGGCACTCTTGAGCGCTCCAACACCGCGTCCAGAATTTTTCGCAAGCTCAGTTGCCCGTGCCTTTGCGTCGGTAATCGCTTGAGACAAAAGCTGAATACGGGCTTCAGGGAGCTTCGAGTAATAATACTCAAGTGCAATACTAGAGAATATCACTCCCTGCCCTACAATGGCGGTAATATTTTTTGACGCACTAGTAAGCTTCGCAACATCGATTGACTGGACTGTGAGCGTTTGCGAGAGAGTATAAATTTTTTCTGCAGCTTGATTTTGTTGGTAGACCTCCATCATTGATACTGGAGAGATTGTAATCTCAGTATCATCGATTTTTTGTGCGGTCAAAAACGCCTTGGTTTTTGTCAGATCTTGTGCGAGCTGATCATACCCTCCCTTGAGATTACTCTCTCGTACTGTACGACTGATCTGGGTTGTCCATTTTGCCTGATCAGAAGTTACCGCCATTTTTGCAGAACCAGTCACGGCGACAATATCCCCTGCCGCACGAAGGCGGAACAGTGTTGCCATGCTTATGCCAACTGCAACAATAAAGCTTCCGCCAAGGATAATACCGAGCAATACGAGTGGGTGCATTTTTTTTGGTTCCATATGATTAGAGTATAGCACCCTCCTTGCGCAAAAGTGCACGCTTCGTCGCCGTTCCACCTCTGTTGTATTCACCAAGAGTACCGTCAGATCGAATCACTCGATGGCACGGCACGGTTTTGTCATAATTATTTTTCATGATTGTCCCCACTGCCCGAGCTGCACCTGGTGCTCCAGCACGTTTAGCAACTTGTCCATACGTCATCATTGAACCTCGCGGGATACTACGCACGACATCATTAACCCTATCTATAAATGTTTTACCAATAACTTTATGTAGCATGAATACTTATCGCTTTTGATTTTCACACATAAGTCGATTGATTTGAGTAATGGTCGCAGAGCCAGCAATAGACGTTGGTTTCCGCAATCCTAGCGGAGTGAGTATTTGAGCGGCATATTTCTGTTGGAATGATTTCAGGTTTTTTACCGTTTGAGGTCCACAGTAGCCAGTTACTTTTTGATCAGGAAATCCTCCAAAAGTTTTCAAGAATTGTTGGAGCAATCGAACAGTCGCCGGTTTCTGCTTTTTGGGGAGTGAACAATCAATACGCTCTATAGGTATGTATGGTTGGCAAATTGACGCAGCGGCTCGCTGTTGCTGTGCTCGCAACACGAGCGCAGGATAATACCCTGTAACGGTTTGAGTAGATCCAGGTGCTCTCACAATAAATGTGGTTATTGAAAGTGGAGCACTCGCGTTACCGGCTGTGTCAGTTACAACGATTTGACAGGTGCTGTATGTTCCATACGACATGGTGTCAAATGTGATCGTGTTAGTTCCGCTCGCAACCGCAGTATCTGTACTTGTACATCCTCCTGCATAACTTGCAGTACCAGCCTCAGAAGAAGAAAACGTATACGACGGCGTTTGGTCTTCTGCGGGTGTTGGTACTGGTGTAACCTCAGCTAGAACTGGCGCGGTGGTATCAATGGCAATTGATTTGGTCGCATCGAGATTTTGAGGGATCGTTGTATCAACAAGTGCGTTGCTATTCCCGTCCACAATAGTACCCGTGATTGACTCCACAGTAAGTACCGCCGCAGTTTCCCCCGACTGAACGGTATACGTACAAGTACCAGTGGTTGCGTTTGTAACAGAGAATGTACATGTTCCACCTGAGTTAAGCGTAAGAATAATATCTGTCCCAGAAACATCTTTGGAAAAAGTGGTGGTAATGTCGATCGTTGTGCCTGTCGTATACGTACCATTTACAGCAGTGGTTGTAACCGAAGTAATGGTTGGAGGATCAGTGTCGAGAGAAACAGGTTCTTGAAAAGTGACACCCCAGTTATATAGAGCTGTTCCAATCGTATTTGCGGGAATATTTGATGTATAAAGTGCAGGAGTAGTATCCGAATCGCGAAGATTACCTTTGGGCGCACCACTGACTCGAGCACCGGGATTTGCACCAGGGGTGCCGGTGTACGCGTAGCTTATTTTTTGATTTGTGCCTGTCGGTACAGTAGAGAGCGTGATGGTAACCGTATCACTATCTGCAATCGCTACATCTGTTATCGTCGCCGAATTACTATCATCACTATATTCAAAACCGTAATTTGTCATCGCGTCCACAAGCGTAGTGTCGAACTGAAGTGGCGGGACAGGAACATGAAAATTAACAGAGATTATATTACCAAGCCTTGTAACACTTGTTGGCTGAAGCGGTTGCCATGTATCACCATCAACAAGTACCTTTTTCATAACTTTGCCGTAGTACTCCCCGAGTCGGCGATAAGAATAGTTGGTAAGATGAGCAGTATCACTGTAGTCAAAAATATATTTTGGGGTTACGAGATAAATAAGACCAGGATATTCATCCGCGGCATCTTTTTGTGCAAGCGGAATCGGAGATGTAGCATCACCGTAACCTGTCCATGATGCCATCTGATCGGTGAATAATGGAATAGTCCCTGCCTGGTGTGTGATTGCTTTAATATCTGTTTGATATGTCGACTGCCACTCAGCAAGGTACCCCTTGTACTCCGACTGAGTTGCGCCTGCAAGGTGGTCTGATTCTCCGTGAATAGTTGTAACCGCAACCGCTTTGTACGGCACCCCGGCTGTAAGAGAAAGAGAGTATGCGGCGCTAATTTGTGCAAGCCCATTATTATATGGTGTTGTCCCTTGTTTCAAACCCGAATACGCGGTTGCGCCAACGCCATTGAGACTCACCACAGAACGGTACGTTCCGCTACCACTAGTCAAGCTTGATAAAGTATTCGCCATTCCGGCACTCATTGTTTCTACATTTGTATTCTGCGCACCGGTAACCGACTCAACAAGAGGAGTCAATGCCCCGTTGCCACTGGTAAGCATCTTGTTGCTGTATGGTTGAGTAGTAGTAAGCTTCGGTCCCCCGTTATATCCTATCGAAAGTGATTGCCCGGTAGAAAGAATATGTCCATAAAACGGTGACTGACTGCCTGCAAGTGGAGTAACTACTATTGGGCTGGTGGGGGTATACACAGTTGCACCATTGAGCGCCGTAACACGAAAGTCATACGCAGTACCGTTGGTAAGCCCCGTAACAATCGCATCAGTAGCTGTCGACACACCATCTGCAAATGTAAGCCAAGTGCCGCTTGTTGATTCTTTGTATTCTACGAGGTAGTCCGTGATGGCTGCTCCTCCATCTGAGGAGGGGGCACTCCACGAAAGTGAGAGTGTTGTGTTCCCCTCACGGGCAACAAGGCTTTGTGGTGCAGTCGGTACTGTCGGATCAGCTGACTCAATGACAACATCATCATGGGTTGCGAGAGAATTACTGTAACTTTGAAGATAAAAAGATTTATTGGTGAATGTCCCCCCTGCAGCAGTCGCTCCTGGAGACCCTGAACCATTGAGATATACTTCTGCGCCTCCAGACGCCTTTACCAAAAGCTTGATTGTGTACGTAGTACTTGTGGAGCAACTAAATCCGGAAACTGTTACGTCGGAAACAACTGATCCATTATTGAAATAATAGAAGTGCATGGCTGAACTGTTGACCGCAACGATATACCCTGTCGTCCCCGCGTCGTTGATATTGGTATCTCCATACCCAACAGCCCCTGTGGCCAATGCTGCACAGCTTGCTACGCGTAACGAAGTCATGATACTCCTATCTGCAATCGATCGATCGTATGTGGCCGTAGTAATAAGTCCATTCGTTCCCCATGCAACGTTGGTACCGAGAATTGTTAATGTGCCGTTTTGTTGCACATTTCCGGTAGTGCCTCCAGTTCCTCCTGTATCAAACTCAGTCCAATTGGAAGTGTTGATGGTTGTCCCGGTGAAGGAGTCAGACATCACTGTCGTGGCGTTCGCAATAAAAAGAAGTCCGGAAGCCCCAAACACACTGGTAAAAATAGAAAAAAGGATTAGTACTCTTAGAGAAACTTTCATAAGTGTAGCCTGATTTTATCACAAAATAGAACAAAATTAAAAACTATACAAAAAACAACATGGGCAAACCCATGTTGTTTTTTTGTGGACCCAAGGAGATTCGAACTCCTGACCTTTGCTTTGCAAAAGCACTGCTCTACCAGCTGAGCTATGGGCCCGTATATGTTTCAAACGAACAAGGCAATTCTACTAGAAACCCAATATTATGCAAGACCCTATAGACAAGTATACGTAGCAGGAGAAGTCGCAAGTACGGATGAACTCGACTTTGAGGCGCCAGTGCTATCTACACACCAATACGCACCCGCAGTCGTAAGTGCTGCCTGCACCGCATATGCACTACCATCACTCGTGCAAACAATTCCCCCAGGATAATTTGTTGTTGAAACAAGCGAAGCAAGATTGCTTGCGGTATCAGCAAACATACCAGAATTGCAAGCAACAGTAGCGGTACCGTAATTCCCTGCAGAGAGATAATACGTCTCTGCAGCACTTCTGACACTCGAGAGTTGCTGTTTGACCTTCACATCAGTTGCCTTCCTCCGTGCAGTATTGAGGGATGCAACGACAACACTTGCGAGAATGCCGATAATTGCAACCACAACCAATAATTCGATAAGGGTGAATCCTTTAGTATCGCAAGATTTGTGTTTCATACTTTTATAAGTGTAGCACCTCCCTCTCTTTTTGAAAGGAATTGATTTTGTAGTATAACTAGCCTATGAAAAAAGTAGTATTTTTTGACCTGGACGGCACACTAACCGCTGAAAGCACCTGGCACTTATTCAATCCTCACTTTGGCATGACCGAAACAGAAGACCAGGTACTCTTTGATTGGTACAAACGTGGACTGATTACCTATAGCCAATGGGATGAGTTCATTGTAAAAATCTTGCGAGAAAAGAACCAGTGCACAAAAGACAAAGTAACCGCATTCGCAGACTCAATTGCTCCACGAGCTGACGCACAGGCAGTCATTGATGCCTGCAAGGAGAAAGGCTATGTGACGATTATTCTTTCTGGCACCATGAAGCAGATTGCTGATAGTTTCAAGACACGACTAGGTATTGATTTCTCATACACAACGTCGACTATCATTTTTGATGACCGTGGTATTTTTGAGGATATCGAAAACGACAAGGATGAAGCGCCCGCAAAACTACGCGTCTTCGAACGTGTCTGCGCTGAACACGGTGTCGACCCAACGGAGACACTTGTTGTAGGCGACGGTGGTAATGACCTCGAAATATTCAAACGATCAAAGAAGGCGGTCCTTCTAGGAAATTACGAACCACTCAAACCTCACGCATGGAAACAGATTACCGAGCTACGTGAAGTTATTGACCTCCTTTAAAGCTCGTCTATAGAAAACGCTCCCGCACCAAGAAGTACAAGTGCAAATGTAGCGACTGACAGACCGAGATCACGAATCCCCACGGCAGTGAAGCCAATCGAAAGCGTGATACCGAGCATATGTACTCCGAGCAAAAACGCAACAGGGCGTACATACACTCCCACGAGCAACAGCGTTGCTCCGACAATTTCAAAGAATCCATTGAGAATCACAAAACCATTTTGAGAGATACTCAAAGAATTTGTCCATTGTGGGAGAAATCCGGTCCACGCGCTTGGATTATGTAGTTGGGTAAACCCAAACCACAGGAATACAAATCCGAGTCCGTAACGAAGGAGTGTTGGTGCGAATCGTTGTAGTTGAATATTCATGTGTTTGTATTAATTCAAAAATGTGCCAATCTTATAACTTGCCAAGATTCGTTCAGGACCACCTTGACCTCCGTGCTGTTGATTGAACGCATCAGATGCATCAGCACCACACATCATCTTGATTGATCCTTGTCCGCCAGGATGTTTTGCGATCCAGCTGGTGAGGTCGTATACATTTCCGTTCACAACTGTCCAGCAACTCGCCGCTGAATCATGACTTCCCACTTGTACGGCGGTATACCCACCTGGAGTTGATGGCGCAGGAGTGGATGTTGCAGGTTTTGGTTTCGGCGCAGGAGTGGATGTTGCCGGCTTTGGAGAAGTCGTGGTGGTAGTTGAGGAGACTGACGTCGATACTGAGGTATCTGTCGGAGTCTGCGTTGTAATCGTACCAAGTGTTTTGACCGTGGTCGATGTAGAAGTACGAGGGCTCTGAGTGTTTGTCATCGCATACGTCCCCCCAATGACGAGAAGCGCGACAACGATAATACCGAATATTGTTTTTGATTGTTGCATATGAATTATAGTGTAGCACTGGATAGTAGCAGTGTGTAGTATTGGTACGCGTCACAGAAGAGTTTCTTTCACTAAGCGCTCTTTTTCTTTCCTACTCCATGTCTTGAGCTGTGCTTCACGCATACGCGCTTCGCGGAATGTTGGGAACGTTTCGTAGTATTTCAGTACTACTGGCCGGCGAATTTTGGTGTAGTGGGCGCCAGATTTCGATGTATTGTGCGCACGAACACGACGATCGAGATCGTTGGTACTCCCGATATAAAAAGTCTTGTCAGCGCACTCGAGAATATAGGTGACATACATAGTCTAATAGGAATTAGGTCTTGATAGTAAACATAAACGATACGCTATCGCCACTTCGTATTCCCTCTTGTTTACGAATTTGTGCCTTCAATGGAAGCAAGTAGCACGCAGATTTTGTATCAGGAAATATTGATGTTTCCCAAACTGTTTTGTTGATTCTCACTGTAACAGGGAGCGACCCCCACCCTTTATGCATTGTGCCGAAACGACTCTTGATATCAGCTGACTGTTTTTTGGGTACAACAAGAAAATGCCAGCCAGACATTCCTGGATAGAGCAAGACTTCTGATTGAAGAGAAAATCTATTCCGTTGCATCAGATAAAAACAGTGGGAGTAAATGCAACGTTCGTTAGACGAAGAGCTTTGCAATGAGTGCAATGATGATCACTGTGACGAGATTCGAGAATATATCTGAGAAAAATTTCTTCCATGCAATCGCACGATCACAATTACTCCACAGTATCCCCGATCCAATGATTGGTACCATGAAGCACAGCCAGTTCATCACCACAAAGCCAAGCGCGAAACGAAATGGTAACCCGTTTTTCATACTCATGGTTGTAATAAATACGACAGAAAATGCAGTCAGAAATGAGAGTACGAGTTGTCCTGCGTACATCTTGAGCATCATTGGCTTTGCTTCTTGCATCTTTTGCTTCTTTTCTTCATCAGAGAGCTTGTCAAATCCGAGATATCGCATGTGAATCTTGCCCATCGGAGTCGCATTTGAGTACCATATAGTGCCGACAACTGCCGCAACAACTGCGCCAACAAGAGAGAGTACAAATATTGTGATCATAAAATTATTATCTAAATTACCCTATTAACGCGAACGTGTCCTGAGTATATCACGACAACCAAACGGCTTTTGAGTAGTCCCCTCTAGATCTCCACCTCCCAAACTTCTCGCGGTTTAAGTGCGAAGTTCGAGTATCGCATCCATTGTGGTGTAATCTTGAAGTATTCCTTCTCCGAATCGAGATGCTCAATATATGAGAGAGCCTCAGAATCAGAGAGAAGTTTTGCAGTGCCTTCCATCTGCACCGTCTGCTTGAGATTTTCATCCCAGCCCATGACGAATGATACGTTGGGGTTTTCTTGTATATATTGATTCTTCCGAAATCCCTTGAACGATCCAAAAAGTACTTCGAATTGTGGCGTGATGGTGATAATCGTAATAACTGCTGATTCTGGTGCCTTGGGCCCGACGGTCGCAATAACACCAAATTTGTTTGTGTGCAGTACGTGCTCTATTTTTTCTCGTTGTTCGGTAGTCTGTATCGCTCGTCCTCGATCTCCGACCCGCTCAGAGCCGCTGACCACATCTTCACGGCACCGAGGCTGAATGCGCCGGTATCTTCGCCGTAGTGGCCGAGCCAGCCCTCGCCGACCTTCGTCCAAGACTCGGCGGTGTTGAGCGTCAGTTCTAGGACGCCGTTCAGGTAGACAGAGCGGTTGTTCCCGCTTCTGACGAACGTAACGTCATAGTCAGTCCCCGCAGATAGCACAGTCGATCCGATCGACTGCGTCGCGAAGCCAGAGGTATGCAGGATGAGCTTGCCATCCGTCTGGATCTTCAGGATGTCGGAGTTGGTTCCGGCACTCGACTGCTGGATGAATACCTGCATTCGGTTGGAGAACGACTCCGGACGGACTCGGCACATCGCCGTGATCGCGTCATAGGGGCAGAGACCAGAGTAGCGCTCGATGAGCGCACTGGCCGCAAGTGGGCGTAGTGACATCTTCTATCTCAGGTGATGTGCGGAACGGGGTGCGCGTCGAGCCAGGACTGGTCCGCTGAACCCTGCTTCACCCAGGAGCAATGCCACTTGTACTCACCGGTCAGAATGACCGGCCGACCGGCCATGAGAGCATCCCAGTCCGGTTTGCTGTAGGTCTTCGGGTAGTGGTCAATCCCCGTCCACATCAGGATTCGCGAGTTCTGTACGTCTGTTGCCGTCCCGTTGATCGCCGTCCCGTCAAGCGCGGTAGTGACCGGAT
>OFRO01000487.1_pt1 | contig 13949 bp, 17 predicted proteins | sample 1543091 | NCBI WGS metagenome assembly OFRO01 (sample SAMN07774217, study PRJEB24372) | wastewater metagenome | isolation source: Exp Tend NO 10WW | collected 2016-02
CTCTCAACTCCGTGTGCGTACAGAATCGCGATAATGGTTAGCGTGGTGAACTAAAAAGGTGGCTGGTGCAAGGCAGAAAGACCCGAGCCTGCTGACGAACAAGCGTGGCGGACGTGGCCGTGGAATGACGGTGTTGGCGCGACCGGATGCGTTCATTGCGCCGGCGCCGCCGAGCGACCTTGGGCCAGCCGGGAAAGCAGTGTGGGAATCCTTCTGGCGTAGCGAAGTGAGCGCGGCGGTGGACATCGAAGCGGACCGGGAAGACCTGGAGGATTGGGCACGGTGCGTGGATGAACGGGCGCGGTTCAGGGCGGCGATCAAGAAGCAGCCGCTGATCGAGGGGAGCCACGGGCAGTTGAAGCGGAACCCGTTGGCGATCGACGTGAAGGATCTGAGCGAGCGGATTCAGAAGTACAGTGACCGCTTCGGGATGAACCCGATGGCCCGGTGGAGGCTGCAATTCACGGTCAGTGAGGCGGGGAAGAGCGCGAACGACCTGTTGAAGCTGCTCAGTGAGGACGTGCCGGAAGTGATCGACTTGGAGGATCTGTGACCATCGCCTCACCTCCATGCCACGGTGCCCAACTCGTCAAGGTGAACGGCCGCGAGTTTTGGAGCACGGGCGGGAAGGTGATCCGGTTCATCGAATCCTTCTGCCTCCTGAGTAACGGTCGGTGGACGGGCGATCCCTTCGTGCTGCTCCCCTGGCAAAAGAAACTCCTCTACGAACTGTTCGAGGTGAAACCCGATGGGGTGCGGCGGTATCGACGGGCGCTGATTGGACTCCCTCGCAAGGCCGGAAAGACGGAACTGGCGGCTGCGCTGGCGCTCTACCTGATGCTGGCGGACGGGGAACGCTCAGCGGCCATCTACTGCGCGGCGGCGAGTGAGGACCAAGCGGATATGGTCTTCGAGGCGGCGCGGAGGATGTGCGAACTGGACGGCGCACCGCTGGCGGAACTGGTGACCGTCGAATCCACGCGGCTGACGAACAAGGCAGACCCGTACTCGTTCATCCAGCGGTTGACCTCGAAGGGCCGCACCAAGCACGGCCTGAACATCCACGGGGTAATCCTCGATGAGCTCCACGCATGGCTGGCCGGCGAAGGAGACGAACTGTGGGCGGCGCTGAACACTGGCTCGGCGGCGCGGCGACAGCCGATGCAGATCGCCATCACCACGGCGGGCCTCGACCTTGAGGAATCGCGCTGCGGCCAGATGTACCTCCTAGGGCGGGCCATCGAACGTGGCGAGCAACCAGATGGGGGATTCTTCTTCCGCTGGTGGCAGGCGCCGGAAGACATGGACTACCGAGACCCGGAGTACCCCAAACTGGCGTCCCCCAGCTACGGGCATACGGTTGACGAGGGGTTCTATGCGGGGGAACTGTCTTCCGTCCCTGAGAGCGTCTTCAGAAGGCTCTACGGCAACGAATGGGTGGACTACGGCGCCTCGCCCTGGGTGACCCGCGACCAGCTCCGTGCCTGCCGCGTGAAGGCGTTCGCCCATGAGTACAAAGCGGCAACGTGGGTAGGCGTTGACCTCTCCCGGTCTATCGACTCCACAGCGGTGGCGTGGGGCCAGTGGATTGGCGGTGAGGGGCGACCGTGCGGACACATCGGGGAACCGTGCCTGTACGTCAAAGCGAAGACGTGGGAGCGGCCCAGGAAGCCAGACGGGAAGTATGACGAGGAGTGGCAGGTGCCGCTCGACGACGTGCGCCAGTTCATCCGCGACCTCAATGCCGAGTTCGACGTTGCGGTGAACGTCTTCGATCCCTACGGCTCGCAGTTGATGGTGCTGGACCTGGAGGGTGAAGGGCTGACGTGTGAGTTGATGCACCAGCAGGGCATGAAGCGGAGCGCGGCGGCGACGGGGATGTACGATCTGATTTCCGGTGAACGGTTCCACTACGACTCGGACACCCTAGAGACGCACATCTTGAACGCCACGATCAAGGAGACAGGCGAGGACGGGTATTACCTTCAGAAGCGGCGGAAGGGGAAGATCATGGACGCGGCGCAAGCGGCGAGCCATGTGGTGTACGGGACAATTCAGGAACCGCGCGAAGATACGGGCGGCTGGATTGTGCGCTAGAATGTGAACTGATGAAGCGTCTACGCGCTTTAGTGCAGGCGGCAATGGTGTTGCCGTTCGTGATGGCCTTCGCCCTGGTGGCGGCGTTGTGTCTGGGTCTTCTAGTGCGGACGTTCATGTTCGCGGCAGGGATGTGACATGACCGAACTCATCGAAGGCTGGAAGCAAAACCGGATGCGCCTTTCTCGCGCCGAGAATGCAGCGGAGTACATCCCTACCTGGCAGATTGGCGCGGACCAATCGAACCCCAACTCTACCCTGAAGTACGCACGGGACGGGTACGGGAAGAACTCCCTGATTTACTCTTGCATTAAAGAGAAAGCCACCAGCTTCGCAGCGTTGGAACCGATGATCGTGCGGCGTGACGGGACGCCTGTGAAGCAGCATCGGATGCTGGACTTGCTTCGTGACCCGAACGAGCACCAGGATGGGCAGGCGTTCGCTGAACTGATGGCAACGCAGTTTGAAGCCGCCGGCAACGTGTACATTCACAAGGCTAGAGCGCCACGCAAAGGATTCGAGGGGTTCCCTGTTACCTCCCTGGAATTGCTGCGACCGGATTACGTGACGATCGAACCGGGGCGCACGGCGGATCTGGACGTGTTCTGTGTCACAGTCGGTGGAGAGGAACGGGCGCGACTGGCACGGCGGGATGTGATCCACATCCTCGAACCCAACCTGCTCAACGATTTCTACGGCATGTCGAAGATCGCGGTGCTCGCCACCGAGGGCGATGTGGACTCGGAGATGACCTCGTTTGAGTCGGCATTCTTCCGTAACGCCGGGGTGCCTATGGGCATCCTCAAGGTGAAGGGGAAGATGACGCAGGATCAGACGACGGAGATCAAAGGCCGATTCCGGCAGGCGTTTAACGGGTTCAAGAACTGGTTCAACGTCCTTGTCCTGAACATGGACGAATCAGAGTACGTCCCGCTAGGGTTGAAGCAGAGTGACATGGAGATGGACTCCACACGGTTCCATTCAGAGTCGCGCATCTGCTCTGTCTTTGGTGTCCCTGGCGTGATTGTCGGCGCCCGCTACGCGATGCAGGGGAACGCGCTCGGAGTCGAGGAAGCGGAGCACCAATTCTGGGCGGAAACGATGGTGCCCGACACGATGCGAAAGGCGCGGGCATTCCAGAAGTACCTCCTGCCTGAGTTCGCCACCACGCGCGATCGCGGAGCAACGGTTACCTACGACTTCTCGCAGGTTCGGGCGCTCCAAGAGGACCGCTCGCGGAAACTCCGTGAAGTTGTGCGGCTGGTGCTCACTGGCGGGTTCACCATCAACGAAGCGTTGGAATCAGTGGGATTGCCACGGCAGGCTAACGGCGACTTCTACATCCGTAACGGAAACCAGGTGATCGTCGAACTCGACGGGACGATCACGCCAATGAGCGACGGTGGCGGCAAGAATCCCAATAACCCGCTCGAAGGCGCGGCGCTGTTGGAACGGCAGGTGGAAGGGATACTCAGGGAGGCTGGCGCGTGATCAAGGTGCTCTGTCCACAGTGCGAGCATTTCATCTGTGAAGTCGAGAACCCTGGGCGTATTCGCGTGAACTGCCGGCGGTGCCGGATGTGGTTCGAATTCAACCTTGTTGACAGGGTATCGGTGCGTTTGCGAACATTCGCTTAGCACATAGCAAGTTTGGCCCTCTGTGGGCCACCTAGAGCGTTCCCAATGGAGCCGTCCCGTGGGAACGTTTCTTTGTTTTCAGAACGTCTCAGGAACCTGTGGAACTCTCAGAACGCCTCGCGGCCAATCGGGCCGGGGGTTACTCCGCGTGACTGGTTTCGCTTCGAGAACAAGGCCGAAGTCTCGGAATTGTTCATTTACGACGCGATCTTCCCCGATGACGGGTTCAGCGGCGGCGTAGGTGCGGCTGAGTTTCAGAAGCAGCTCAACGAAGTCAAGGCACCAAAGCTCAACCTCTACCTGAATTCCCCAGGCGGACTCGTCTCCGACGGCACGACGATCTACAACGCCCTGAAGCAGCACCCGGCAACGGTGAACGTCCGGGTGATGGGTCTAGCGGCATCGATCGCATCTGTGATCGCGCAGGCTGGTGACTCAATCGAGATGTCACCTGGTTCTCTGATGATGATCCACGAGGCGTCTGCTTTCACGCTTGGCACCGCTTCGGATCACCGGAAGTCGGCGGAAGTGCTCGACACGATGACGGCTGCGATCGCCGGTATTTACGCCGGTAGGTCTGGCAAGGATGCGTCTCATTGGCGGGCACTGATGAGTGCTGAGACGTGGTTTAGCGATCAAGAGGCTGTGGTGGCCGGACTCGCGGACTCGGTTGTCGGGCAGGCAACCACAGGACCAACCAACACGGTTGAGGAACCAGCCATCCCCAGTTGGCAAGACGCAGCGCGACGGCTCGTAGCCGCCGCCCAGATGGAGGTTATCCATGCCTACGCTCACTGAACTGAAGAACGAATGGTCTGAAGCCGTCGCTGCCGCTGGGAAGGTCAGTGACGACAAAGAAGCGTTCGACCGCGCGTGGGCCGACGCTGAGAAGCGCCGCCACACGTACGAGAACGCGGCCAAGGTTGCCGACGCTGAAAAGGCGATGGGCACTCCTGAACGCGAGATCGCGCAGATGGCGACAGACCTCCGCAACAAGGACGATGCCGCGCAGATCAAGCCGGTCAACGCTGACACCGCGAACCTCGATCCGTCGAAGTACGTCAAGATCGGTGATGCCATCCTCCCGGTGGCGACTGAGACCTCCGAAGGCTGGATTCGCGGAAAGGCCGTGGCTGTCCAGCACCCGGACATCCTCAAGCGACTCACCCCGGAACTGCGGAACGTGAAGGCCCAGCAGGAGGAAGCGTTCGCGCTCTACCTCCGCAAGGGCAAGGCGTGGCTCCGCGAGCATCGCCCGGACGCTCTGAAGGCGCTCAACGCTCTTCAGGAAGACACCGACTCGGAAGGCGGCTACACCGTCCCGACCGATCAGCGGTTCGAGGTGATCCACAACCCCGGCAAGCTCGGCGGCGTCACTCGCCCGATCTCCCGCGTGTTCACCACGACCCGCGACGGCGGCACCTGGCCGACGATTACCACGGTCACCTGGGCTGGTATCGCGGAAGAAGAAAGCAAGGCTGACTCCGACCCCGCTTTCAGCTACGTCCCGTTCACCATCCGCAAGTCGGGCACGAACAACCGCCTTTCGGTGGAACTGCTCTCCGATACTGCGGTGAACATTCCCGCTCTCCTGGGCCAGATCTACGGCGAAGAGGCCGGCCGCTACGAAGACCAGCAAGCCATCGAAGGCGACGGCACCACGGAACCCGGTGGCCTCCGCACCACGCTTTCCCCGCAGGGCGCGATTTCGGACATCACGGACGTGTTCGCCAGCCCGCCCACCGCGCTGGAAATCGTGAAAGCGTACTTCGAGTTGCCCGCTCAGTGGCGCCGCAACGCGACCTGGCACGTCACCTCCAGCCTCATGAGCCTGTTTGTTTCCGTGGGTTCGGCCTCGGCGGGCATGCACTTCGCTGACCTGCTGACGGGCGCACCGGGGACGCAGCTTCTCGGCCGGCCGGTGGTCATCTTCGATGGCACTGGTTGGGACGATGCCTCGACCGTCGGTTCCGGCGAAGAGCTGGGCGCCATTGGCGACTTCAATCAGTACTACTTCACCGACCGCCTCGGCATGTCGGTGTACCGCGATGACTCGGTGTACTTCAACACCGACCAGGTGGCCTTCAAAGCCCGCAAACGCTACGACTCGGCGTACGCGCTCGCTGACGCCTTCCGCATTCTGAAGGGCTAATCCCCCGGCGCTCGGGCCGGGGGAAACCCCGGCCTCTCCCCCAAGAAAGGAAGACGACGATGGGTCGCATGTCTCCCCTCCATTCGCCGCAAACCGGACTGACGCAGGCTTCCTCGGTTGTCCCTGCCTCGCGGAACGGCGGTGCTTCAAACGCCGATGTGAACGGTTCCACCATCGACCTCACCGGGTATCGCGGCGGGTACTTCATCTTGCACATCGGCGCCCTGACGGGATCGGCTGCGGTGGCCGCTCGTCTCCAGACGAACGACCTCCCCTCGGACCCGGCCAACGGCAACTGGAGCAACGTGAACTACACCACGTACTCCAACGCCCAGGTGACCAACAAGACCAACCAGTCCACGGCGTTCGAGATGTCCTACGTCCCGTATGCCGGTGGGCCGCTGGTGGTTCGTGCCGTCCTCACCCCGGAGGCCAACGTCTCGCTCGCCTCCATTGCCCACGTGCTGTTCTAAATGCGCGTGGAAGCACTCTCGCAGTGTGACGCCAAGCTGGGAACGGGGACAAAAGCCCTGTTCCCAGGCCAGCGTTACGAATTGCCAGATGAGATCGCAGCCGAGCTAGTGGTGGCCGGCAAGGTGCGCGAGATCAAGACGGCGCGTGAAGTGCTCGTTCCTCAGCAACAGTCCAACCGAATCGCAGGAAGGCCATCGCGGAGGAAATGAATGCCTGGAGTTTTCATTGGCGCAAGTATTTGGAGAGCACTGGACGTTCGCACGGCTACGGCGATCTTCGCCTCCATCTGCAGTAACCCGACCCAGGAATCCGTCATCTGGGAGCCGATGTGGAACGACGCGCTGATTTCGCGCACTCGGTCGCTGATGGCGACTCGCTTCCTCGAAGCGCCTGAACTTCAGCACTGCGATGTGATGGTCATCGTTGACGATGATGTGGTCTGGGAGGCGGCGGACTTCTGGAAGATCGTCGAAGGATGCCGCGAGACCCGGAGCATCTACGGCGGGGTGTACGTCACCCGTTCCCACACTGACCCGCACATCTCCTCGCGTGTGTTCAGCGGCTCGAAACTCCGCATTGAGAAGACCCCGGAACGACGCCCGCTCGAACTGGAATACCTGGCGACCGGGTTCATGGCGATTCACAGGGACGTGCTGGAGGCGATGATCGCACCGGAGGCGGTGTTCACCGACGCGGACGGTACTCATCAGATCCACAAGGTCACAAAGGGCGGCGACCGTCCGTTTTGGCCGGTGTTCTCACCCTTCACCATCGAAGATCAACCGGGGAGTTTCCATTACCTCTCGGAGGATTGGGCCTTCGGGGAACGTGCTCGCCAACTGGGATTCAAGGCGTGGTTTGACCAGTCGATCATCCTGCAGCACATGGGCCTCTACCCCTACACCGTGGGGGACATTGGCAAGGACTTCTCCGCGCTGCCGTCCACGGGAACGGACCAACTGGAAGTCCAGGGCCGGGACCGCAAGTGCGGGGTGCCACTGATCGACTCGCTGGTTGACGACCTCGCGGAATGGGCAGAGGAACGCCCAGGCGACGTGATGCGGATGATGGCGACAGCCACGGGTGCGCTATTCAACCTCTGGAGCACCAGGGGGGGCGAGTCCGAAGAGGACTGGTATCGCCGGCGAGATGTGGGGCTGCTCTACGCGCTCGACCTCGCCAACTGGCACATCGCGGGCGGGTGCCCGGTGATGTCCACGCTCGACGGCACAGGCAAACGGTGGTTCGACTACGGCTCGGGCATCGGGACGCTGGGCCTCACAGCCGCTGAGAACGGCTACAAGGTATCGGGCTACGAGCCGAACGATGAGACGCGCACATTCGCGAACTGGCGGGCCAAGAAGTACGGGTTGGATGCCGAGTTCGCAGGCGATGGGATCGTGTGGCGTTCCAACTTCTACGACGTGGTTTCGTGCTGGCACGTCTTCGAGCACATCAAGGACCCCACTATCGCCCTGGAGCGCATCCGCCACATCCTCAAGCCCGGTGGACTGCTGATTTCAGAGTCTGGGTTTGAGGACACAGCAACCCCGATGCACCACTCCCATCCCGATTGGGAAGGCGAACTGCGGCGCTACGGGTTCGTGAAGACCGCTGAGGAGTTCACGTACCAGTTGATGCCGGTTAGCGAGATGGTGCCCGCATGAATTACGCCCGCCTCCCAGACGTGCGCCAGCTTCTCAACGCCACCGGCAGTAACGCCGATGACGCTGCGATTGCGCGGGCGATTGCGGAAGCGTCCCAGGCGTTCGTCACGGGAACGGGCGGGCGGTGCGTCCACTCCGAGACGAGGACGGAGTACTTCTCTGGTACAGGGTGCCGTGAGCTCTGGGTAGGCGACCTCGTATCGGTGACCACGCTGAAGATCAGCGGCACGGCAGACCAGCCATCCACGTTCGACTACACCCTCTCCGCTACGGATTACACCCTCTGGCCTCGGAACGCCGGGTCCCGGCCATACCGCAGGGTGATCCTCAACCCGAGCGGCCAGTTCGCCGCCTTCCCTGTCGGTGTGGATAACGTCCAGTTGGTTGGGGTGTTCGGCTGGCCGGTGCAGAGCGATCAGGTGGTGGTCTCAGGGTCAGCGGTGACGGGGACGCTTTCCTCGGACAGCGACTTGACGCTTACCACGTCTGTCTCCGTCGAAGGCGTCATCGAGGCGGGGGATACCCTGATCCTCGAATCCGAACAGGTGGAGGTATCGAACGTCTCCGGGGTCACCGTGACGGTGGTCCGGGGCGTGAACGGCACAACTGCAGCGGCGCATTCCAGTGTGAGCATGTACATCCGGCGCTATCCGCGAGACGTGGAAAGGGCGGTGGGCGCGGACGCTTCCCGGCACCTCTGGCGGGCCTCTCAGGGGTTCACGGAGGCACTTTCCTTCCGCGATATGTGGCCGTCGATTGCGGCGACGATCGCGAGCTACACCGACCCGGCGGCGGTGATCTGATGGCTATCAAATTCTCAGGGCCGCTGTTCGATGCACCGAAGGCCACGATCGACCGCGCCACTCGCAAGGGGCTAAAAACGGTGGGCGCCCAGATCGACGCCACCGTGCGGCTCAGCACCCCGTCTGTCTCGGGTGAGTTGAAGCGCAGCATCCAGACGAAGCTCTACAGCAACGGACGCGGAGTCACCGTTTCCAGCAATCTGCAGACCAAACGGCGCACGTGGTCTGAGCGCGGTACACGGCGCGGCGTGAAGTTGACCAAGGGCTACGGGATGTTCCGCAAGAGCAAGACGAAAGCCCGGAGCATCGACTTTCAGACCCTCGTTGGGAACGAGATCGCGAGGGAACTGAATGGCTAGGGCCGACGTAATCGCGACGATTAAGACGCACCTGGAGAACTACACACGCCCGGATGATTCCCAGGCGTACTTCTCCAAGGTCTACCCGAGCCGCCCGCTGGCGCTCTCTCCTTTCGATCGGCTGTGCATCTTCTGGCTGAACGGCGAGACCGCGCCGGCTGACGCCTACCGGAACAACACGTTCCGCAGGGCGATGGTGGCGGAATCGTGGTCTATCAAGTGCTTCTGGAAACCGCGCCCGTTGGAAGGTGCGCGGGATGGCCTCGTCTTGGAGCAATGGGATGCGCTACGGGGCATACAGGAGCTTCTACGGGGTGATTCCAAACTGGGCGGAAATGTAGACGACCTGAAGATTCGCCAGTACCCGCGCATCGAACCGGAGACCTATGGGGAAGCGGACTTCGATGTCCTCACGATTGAGTTCGACACCTGGAACCTGAACGCGGAGGCGATTAGCGCATGACCACGAAATCAGGCATCGGTGGCGCGTTCTTTTACGACGGGTACGACATCTCCGGTGACGTTGGCTCGATCGGGACCATCCGCGCGTCCATCTCCCCGCTCGACGTGACCCCGATCAATGTCTCGGGCATGAAGCGCATCACCGGGCGGAAGTCTGGCGAGTTGAACTGGAACGTCTTTTTCAACGACGCGGCTTCTCAGGAACACGTCGCGCTGAAGTCTCTCACGCGCACGGATCATTACGGACTCTGGGCGCAATCGTGTGCGGCTATTGGCGACGTGGGCGCGGCGATGCTCGGCAAACAGGTGAACTACGACTGGCAGTTCGGCGCGGACGGCGGGGCAGTCGGTTCCGTCCAGATGCTCTCGAATGGCGCACCGCTGGAGTTCGTGGAACTGCTCACCCCAGGGAAGCGCACGGACACCACGGCCACGAATGGCGCATCGCTCGACGGCGGGGCGGCGACGACCTACGGACTCGCGGCGTATGCGTTCCTGACGGCGTTCAGCGGCACCAACATCACCCTCACGCTTGAGGATTCGGCCAACAACTCGGCTTTTGCGGCCATCACTGGCGGCGCGTTTACCGCTTTCACAGGGATCGGCGCTCAGCGCATTCAAACCGCAGTCGGGGGGACAGTGCGGCGGTACGTCCGCGTTGTCTCCTCTGGCACCTTCACCAGCGCGACGTTCGTCGTTGTGTTCGTCCGCTACCACATCACCCAACCGCTCTACGCCTAGGAGGCACCAATGGCTGTCGAATCTGGTATCGGCGCAACTATCACCATCGACGACGGCGCATCGGGCGCCGGCACCGGGCGAGACCTGTCCGCCTACTGTACTCAGTTCTCCTTCTCGACTCCGCGTGGGTCGCAGGACATCAGTTCGATCAACCTTTCAGGCATGAAGCGCCTGCTTCTCCGCTCGGACGTGAAGATCAGCGCGACGTTCGTGTTCGATGACGGTGCGAACCTCTCCTGGGCGGTGTTCAAAACCTCCGCAACAGACGACGGCTCGCGGACCGTGGTCATTGTCCATTCAGGTAACACGTTCACGGCGGAATGCATCCTCACGGACACGAACTGGCAGTTCGGCGCGGATGGCTCGCTGACGATCAGCGTCACCCTCGAACTGTCCAACGGCGTGGACGGGACGTGGAGTTAATCCGAATCCGGCTGTTGAACCGTCTGCTCTACATCCTGCGGACGGTCTTCGGCTAACAAGCCCTCGGAGGTGGCACTTTGGGCTTTGAAATCACGGAGACAGAGAGTCTTACCTTCCCCGCGTTCCCTGGGCTAGAGGTGGTGGTGAAGGCCGCTACCACGTTCGGGGAATTCCAGGCGTTGGAAGCGATCGCCCGCGATGGGAGTGCGGACGATCGCGATGCAGCCCTGGCGAACTTCGCGGCGACATTCATCGAATCGTGGAACCTCACAAGCGGTGGTGAAGCACTGCCGATCGAGCGGTTCTCCCGTATCCCGCTCCCGATGAAATTGGAAATCCTCAACGGCTGGATGGGCCTGATGCGAGGGCCGAGTGCCCCTTTAGGGCAAGAGTCCAGCGATGGGCGCGATTCCCCGGAGCCATCGACCGACGAACCGGAGAACGAGTAACCCCGCCGAAGGAGCTAACCGCCGCCATGATCCGCCGCCATCTCTGCCAGATGTGGAACTACACCCCGGAAGAACTCGACCGGGCGGATGCGCGGCGCGTCCTCTATGAGACCGCCCTGCTTGACCAGTGGGACGAAGAGATGAGGCGCAAGAATGGCGGGTAACGATGTCAAAGTCGATGTCAAACTCGATACTGACCAGGCCGAGAGGGATGCCGAAGGGCTAAAGGGCAAGCTTAGCAAGGCGTTCGGTGACATGGGGAAGATCGCCGGCGGCGTGTTCATGGCCGAAATTGGCGGCGCCATCGCGGCCAAGGGCGTGGACACCCTCAAGGAATCCATCTCGGCCGCTCGCGACTTCAACGAGATCCAATCCAAGTCCAATACAGTCTTCAAGGATTCCGCGGACGCGATCAACAAGTGGGCTGCGACTGCGTCCACCGGGTTCGGCCAATCGAAGGCCCAGGCGCTCGATTCCGCGTCTGCGTTCGGGAATATGTTCACGCAGCTCGGGATGGGTTCCGCCACCGCTGCTGACATGTCCATGAAGATGACGGAACTGGCGTCTGACTTCGCCAGCTTCCACAACGCTGACATCACGGAAGTCATCAACGCCCAGCAGGCGGCGTTCCGGGGCGAGTACGACGCCCTTCAGAAGTTCGTGCCGACGATCAACGCGGCGGCGGTCCAGACCGAAGCGTTGGCGATGACGGGGAAAGAGAATGCCGCACAACTCACCGCACAGGAAAAAGCGGCTGCCACCTACTCCCTGATGCTCAAAGGCGCGGGGGACGCCCAGGGCGACTTCGACCGCACGTCCACATCACTGTCGAACCAGCAGCGCATCCTCTCGGCACAGTGGCAAGACCTCCAGGTGAAGATCGGGCAGGTGTTGATTCCGGCATTGACGGAGATTGTGACCGCGATCAACACGAAGGTTATCCCGGCGGTGCGCGACTTCGCGACCAAGACGAAGGAGTACTACGAACAGAACATCAAGCCGGCCATTGAGAACCTGAAGCAGATTTTCCAGACGCTCGAACCCGTCATTCGACCGATCCTCGAAACCATCGGTAACCACATTAAGAACGTGGCGACGGTCTGGAAGGACACTGTTGGCCTAATCCTCGCCATCATCTCCGGGGACTGGGGCAAGGCATGGGACCAGGCAAAGAAGATCGTTGCGGACATCATCCAGCTCGTAAAAGACGATTTCACGGGGCTGCTCCAATTCATCCAGGGATTGGTCGGCCTCGCGGGGCAGGCTGGCTCAGCCCTCGGTTCTGCGATCGCTAACGGCATCTCGTCCGGGTTCGATTGGATCGTCGGCCACGTCACCGGGCTGATAAACAGCCTGATCCGTGCCTACAACAACACGCTCGGGCGTGTTCCGGGCGCACCGAACATCGGAGAGATTGGCGGCGGCGGCGGGGGTTCGCAGTTCGGCGCTCCCGTACCTGGTGGGGATGATGATCAGATGCCCGGAAGGGAAGTGTTCGGACAGTCTGGCGGCGGTGGCGGCGGTGTGGTGCCGTCCTATTCGGGCGGCATGGGGAATCCTTCCTACAACTACCAAGATCCGAGAGGAGTCACGCTCACAGCCAATGACATCCTGGCTGCGAGGGCACAGAACGGCGGGTTTGTCGGTCTGCCTGCGCCGATCGTGATCAACATCGATACGGTGAACGCGGCCACGAAGGAAGACGCGGTACAGGCTGGTGGAGACATTGCTTACGCGATCAGGGCGCGAGGCGGGATGTTGCCAGCATGACAGTGCGCTACGTCGAGAAGTTCGAGTCCATCGGGGCTGACATCTCCTACTCCTTCAGTCTCCACAACTACGAGGCTCAGGAGGAGCAGGCCTTTCGGACGGCCTACACGCAGGGCATCGATGCGGATTACGGGTTCGACCATGTTGGCTACCGGGTGGCCTCCAAAGGACTCGGAACCATCTCGATCCGTGCCACCTCTGTGGAGACCTCCGAAGCCAACCTCGAAGCGGAGATAGACGAGGCGCAGTCGGAGTGCGAGCGGATCGGGCTGGGCTATCTGTACCGGCTGGAATCAGATGCATCGACGCGGCGAAGGTGCCTGGCGCGGTGCGAAGGGAAACCCTCGATCACACGCGCAGGGTTTCAGTCCGTCCACATGCCCATCATGTTTCGGTTCACCCGACTCTCGGAGTGGCAGGCCACATCCGCGACCACCGGGAGTGCCACGGTTACGACCTCGCCCTACTCCCTGACGGTGACGAACGCTGGCAATCTCTGGGTGAAAACAGGGTTCACTATCGACCTCACCGCTATCACCGCAGCCGGGATCACCGATCCCTCGGTGTTCAACCAGACCACGGGCCAGCGAGTCAGCACCACGCGGGACGCTGGGGTTGCCTATGCCTCGGTGCGGTTCGATGGCGGCAAAGGTGTGTACTACGCCCGTCCGGGCTTCTACATCGGCGGGACGGCGTATATCGGGGCGGCTGGGATCGGGTCCAAGACCTTCAAGAACGACAACGCACTGGCAACGCTTGGGACGCAACAGGGCGTCCTCTGGCTCAAGCCGGGAGTCAACCAACTGCTGATTGAAGTGGGCGGCACCCCGAACTACTCACTTTCCTACACCTTCTACGGGAGCTACGCATGAGCCTCACGATCCCCGACCAGGATGAGCCGGAAAGCATCATTCA
>OFRO01000488.1_pt1 | contig 13930 bp, 11 predicted proteins | sample 1543091 | NCBI WGS metagenome assembly OFRO01 (sample SAMN07774217, study PRJEB24372) | wastewater metagenome | isolation source: Exp Tend NO 10WW | collected 2016-02
TGCCTCCGTTGAGTGCGTCGGGTGGTGCGACAGTGGGTGATGCGGCTTCCTGCCTAAGCAAGCCGAGAAATGAAAGCGTGGCGCGGGGCGAGTTGGCCAGCAGTTGATGCGTAACCGGGTGTGTCAGCAACAGGCCGAGGCGGGAAGCGACGCGGGCCGATCCGCCAGCGGCGGCCATACCGATGTCTGTTCCCTTGATCCCGCCAATCCGCATGCCCTGCGGAGGTGGCGTGATCCCGGCTCTGGGGTTTGCGCCCTCGGCGGCCTTGATGTCGTTCAATAGACCGAGTTGCGGAGACATCTCAGCGTTGTATCGGGAGATGTCCGCGCCCACGCCGGGCAGGTTGGAAAGCGCCGAGCGTGCGTCGTTTCCCACGGCCTCGTTCCACGCGCGATATGCCTCGCCCCCCGTGGTCGGGATCACCTTCAGGCGCTTGGATACCTTGTAGAAAATATCGTCAGCGATCTGCTTGATCTCCTGCGCCTGCGTCGGCGTCAACTGGTCGGGATACTTGCTCTTGAAAATCTCAGTCGCCCTGGCGATACGACGAGAGGCGAGCGTGGACCCCAACTCCTTGTCCGCTTGCGCTGCTAGATCGGTGGCGCGACGGAGCAGATCGTCGCGTGGAATCATAGTGCCCGAGGCGTCAGCCGCGTCCAGCAAAGCATTGCGCGCAGCGAGCGGACGGGCAACATTGGATGCGATTTGTTCCGCCCCTGTCTTGCCGAACGGAGTGAGCGGGGCACCTACGGGAACTCGCCCCGCCTCCATCGCAGTCAACGAAGCTTCCGTCGCCGGCTTCCCCGATGCGGCGAGCAGCCCGCGACCGACCAGCCTTGCACCTACCGCCGGGACCTCGCCAAGAAGCCCAAGCATCCCCTGCATGCCACCCTCGTGCAGCACCTGTCCTGCGGCCTGCGGGGCGGTCGGATCGGGATAGCCAAGCGCATGACGAGCCGCCAAGCGCAGCCCCTCACCAATCGCGCCACCCGCGGCGCCGCCAGCGGCAATGCCGGGAATGGCCGCGACGCCAGCAGTTGTGCCTCCCGCAGCCAGTCCGCCCGCCAGTCCGCCCGCGAAGCCAGTAATCGCCGGGATCGTGTCGGCATATTTGGCGAGCAGGCGGGAGTTGTGTGAGATGACACGCGCTCCCTTGGATTTGGCGGTTTCTACCAGTTCGGGAGCGACCTGTGCCATCTCGCCATCGGGCGAGACCATCAGAACGTTCTGGAGGTTGTCGGCCATCAGTGGCCCCCGTTCACGAGCGAATCCCAGAATCCGCCCTTGCGCGGTTCGGCCGCAGTCGGCGGGGCCACGGGGACGGCTGCGGGGGTTACGGGAACCTCGGTCGTTCCGCCCGATCTGATGCGTCCACGAATCGTGTTGACGCGCTCCTGATAGGAGCCGAGCCGGTTGGTCGCGTCGCGCTCGAGCACGTCCAACGCCTCGTTGAGTCCCGCAACCGTAAGGCTCCCGTCGAGCAGCCGCGCGCCTTCCTTGCGGGCCGCGTCGCTCATCTCCCCCGTCATGTTCGGGTTGGACGTGAGCAGGCGGGAGTACTCATTGCTGACGGTCTGAAGCGCCGTGCGATATCCCGCCATCTTGGGATCGCCCTGCGCCACCGTCATGAACTGGCGAATCGGCATGTTGAGCAGCGGCGAGCCCGAGTCGGCCAGGCGCTGGATGTAAGGTCGCAACACCTTGACGTTGGCGCGTGCCGTCTGTTCAAACGCGGCGGTTCCATCGAGCGCCCGCTGGGTCTGCGTCAGGGCCGCCTGATCAGATGTGAGCGAGGTCTTGTTCTGCACCACGTCGCCCGCCGTACTGTGGTGGGCCACATAGTCGAACACCTTTCCGCGGTTGGTCGCATTGCCCATGCCGAACGGGAGCAGTTGTCCGGTTCTCACGAGGTAGTCGCCGACGAACGCAATGGCCTCGGGCGTCATCGGATCGCTTCCCGCCATTCCCCCACCAGACCGGGGGACACCCTTCATCATGAGCGAGCGCCGGTCCTCCTCCGTCATGCCTGCGCCCATCGCCTTCCCCGCCTCAGGCGTGATGGTCTTGGAGCGAACCGCCCCCGCGATCAGGGCAGCATCCAGCGGCTCAACTGTGCGCGCGCCCTTGCGCGCGTTCTCGATGTACCGCATCAGGTCGTCGGGCTTGAGGCTCTTGCCGTTGAGCGACGAGGGCAGCGAGTAGCTGTTGATCAGGTCCGGCCCGATCTTCACGTTGCCCTCGTCGTCGATGTACTTCTTCAGCCGGGCCTTCCACGTCTCCAGCTGGTTCGCGTAGTTGCGATCGGCCGTGGCCTTGGACGAGGCAGCCTGCGCGGCCGAGTTCTCCTCTCGCGCCTTCATGTCGAGCAGCCGCCCGCCGCTGAATCCGCGCGCGAGTCCCGATGCGAGGCCGCCCGCGATGTTCCCGCCCACCGAGCCGTAGGCCGGAGGCGAGAACGCGGGCGTGCCCACGAGGCCCTGCGCGGCGCGATCGAGAAATCCGGGCCGGGGCACGACCGCCGCGGGCGGCGCCTCGTAGGTGGGAGCTTCGGGCGTCCCGGAGGCTGTCCCAGATGCGTCAGGCTGGGCCGGATCGGCAAGAGATGGGCTGACAGGCGAGCCCGGGCCCGTGAGCAGCGCGTGGGCCGCCTGTGGGTCCGTGGCGAGCAGCCGCATCAGGAACGGGTAGCTCATCGCCGTCCCACGTACGAGGGCAGACCGCCCACATACGCACCGCCCAACGTGCCGGCGAGTCCGGCCACCTGCCCGATCCAGTCATTCTGGTGCGCCCTGCGGTACGCCTCCTCTTGCAACTGCTGCTCGAGTCTCGCCATGTGCTCCTGCCACGCCCGCTGCTCGTGCAACTGGGTCAAGTTGCCCGAAATCTGGGTCAGCCCGTGCGCGGTGTCCGACTGGCCGCCGAGCAAGGCCGAGAGTCCGGCGAACCCGGCAGCCGAAGGGTCGTTCGGCGACGCATTCATGGCCGCCATGCGAGCACCCCGTGTTCGGGCCGCGGCGTCCGAGAGCGAGAGCGAGCGCAGGTTGTCCAGTTCGGCGTTGCCGCTGGACCCGTAGGAGCCAGCCGAGTGCGTGGCGGCCCATCCGGGCGAACTTCCGGACTGCAGGCCAGACAGCGAATCCCAACTCGCGGCGGGAGCCGTGGCAGAGACAGAGACGCGCCGGCGCGTGGCAAGCGGGCTCGGCGAACCGTATCCAGTGTAATCCATCGGCACCCCCACTATTCTACGGACGCTCGATCTTCAGCGTCCACGAGCAGTGCCGAGACTTCTGCCCCTGAGCCGCTGCCATCATCAGTGATTTTGACCGCGACCGCAATACGCTTCCCGGCCGCGGCGGGCTTCAAAAGAACGATCGCCCGCCCAAACGCATCCACCCCACTCGACGGGATGTCCACCGTGTCCCACGGCGAGGTCTCGGGGTCTTTCTCGGGGCTGCGCGTGAGCGCGACACCCAGACCCGATCCCGCCTTGGTGGAGATCACGCGAACGGTCGTGGGCTGGATCTTCTGGAGCCCCTCGGCCAGGTGCAGGCCCGAATACCCCACCGGTCGGATCTTCACACCGTCGTCGTCCGATCCCGTGTCGATTTCCATGAGCCGTCCGTCCGGGTCGCCCCCGCCCACCGTCACGTCGCACCCGGCGAACAGGTGGACCGCTCCGTCCGCCTGCGCCATCTGCGCCATGCACGAGACGCGGATCGTCTGCGGGGCTGACCACGGGTAGGGCGTCCCGTCCGCCTGCAGCACGCCCATGATCCCCGAGCGCCCGAGGCTGTCGGAGAAGTCGTAGTGGATCTCGCGGTTGTAGTAGGTCTGGGCCGAGTCGGTGTAGTACTGGACGCGCAGCACGCCGTTCACGACCGACGCGGCGATCTTGTAGTCGTCGCTGCCCGATTCCGAGGCCGCGATACTCGCCTTGATCGCGTACTCCAACTCGCCACGCGAGCCGACCGGACGGCCCGCGCGATAGATCGCCTCGGAGAGCAGCGCCTCGCCGCCCTGCGCGTCGCACACGTAGACGCCCTCGTCGCACACCGAGATCGCCCACTTGTTCCCCGCGCAGATCGCATACGGGCTGCGCGCTCCGCGGGTCCACGAGACCGCGATCTTGTTGTAGTCCGTGTCGGCGTGCGTGAGGCCGGTGCGAGGGTTATACAGTTCCATTCTGCCGCGCGCGTAGAACTGAAGTTCCAACGGCCCCAGATCGGCCATGCCGATCAGTTCGCCGAACGAGGCCGGGGCGTTGCCGCGCTGGCGGTTTCGCAGCATCCACGTATTGATGCCGTCCTGCGCGTAACCGGGGCTCGCGGCGGTGAAGATGCTGTCCTGCATGCTGTCGTCGAACTGCGCGAGGTAGTCCGTGTTCCAGTAGACGATGGCCGGGAAGGCGTTGCCGAACATGCGCACGAAACCGATGCCCTTGCCCAGCGTTGTGTCGCCCGTGTCGTAGCCGAAGTCCACGTCCCCGCCCGAGCCCGTGGCGCTGTTCGACCCCGGCGAGACCGTGATCGTGTGCGTGGTCGTGTCCACGGCTGTCACCACGTTGCTCGGGAAACTGGAATGGTTCACCAGCATGCCCGGCGTGACGTAGGTGTCCTCGCCCGCAAGACAGGTGATCGTCGTGTCGGAGGCGCCGAACGTGCCCGTCACCGTGACGCGCGTGCGCAGCAGGCTGTCCGCCGTCTCGTCGGCGTCGGCGCCGAACACGACCTGCGCGCCGTAGCGGATATTGGTCGAGCCGACGCGGTGCTGGAAGGTGATCTGCTCGCCTCCACCCGCGAGTGCGCGAGTCGAGGGGTGCGAGACCGTGATCTTGTTGCCGCCCGTCGTGATCGAGGTGATGACCGTATCGGCCGGGTACGCGCCCGAGACCACCCTGTCTCCCACGTAGAGACCGGCGATGGCCGCGCCAACGTCGATGATCTGGCGCAGGATCGAGGGGTTCGTGCATCCGGTGTAGATCGTGTTCGTGATCGACACGTCCGAGGTGATGTAGTCCACGATGCTACGCAGCGTCTCGCCCGACAGCGGGATGATCGTGTCCGTGTAGGTGGTCGAGATGGTGAACGTGACGCCCGTGTTGGTCGCCGTGGCGGCGTTGGAGATCGTCGCCTGCGCGAACACGAGTCGCACGCCCGTCGCGGTCACGGTCGCGGGCAGCGACAGCGTGACGTGCGTGCCGTCCGGCTTGGCGGTCACGGTCGTGCCCAGCTGAATGCCGGGGCCGGTGACCAGCTGGCCGACGCGATTGAGCGTCGAGTTGGTCACGACGCACGAGGTGGACGACACCGTGGTCTGGCAGCCCGTGTCCACGAGCGGGGCGAGACTGGAAATCGTCGTCGCGCCGGGGATGCCGGTGCCCGTAATCGTGGCCCCGACCACCATGTCCACGTAGTCGGGCAGGCCGATCTTGGTCGGCGCGTTCACGCTGTCGGTGGCGCCGACCTGCGTGGTCGAGCCCGCCACCACCTTGCGCAGCACGAGCGCGTTCGGCGTCACGGCGGCAAAGTAGGGCGTCGATGGGTAGAGGTTCGCGTCGTCGATCGCGTAGTTGACCGAGCCGTTTTCCCACGGGCACACGAGCAGGGCCGCTGGGCTGGGGCGAAGGCCCCCAAGCGTGATGTGGCCGTCGAAACGGCCGATGGAGCGCCCCCGCGGAGGCCACTGGAGGCCGCCCGAGAACACATCGGCGATACGCGGGTCGAAGTCGAGCACGGCATCGTTTCCGTCCGCGTCCGTGTACGTTGTCGTCCCCTGCGGCACCTTGGCAAAGAAACCCATCGGGCTCGCCGCAGGCTGCACGATCTTGCCCGCCGAGGTGTCCACCGTGTTCGCAAGGTCAACCTTGAGCCCACGCATGAGCCTGATCCACCGCGTCCCCGGAGGGCCCTGCGGCAGGTTGGCGTAGACCATCGAATCCTTGAAGTGGGTCGGGTTCGCGCTGTCCACCTGCACGTATCCGAACCCGGGATACGCCTGCCACGCGCTGCCCGGAGGGCGCGGGATCGCAGGACCGGACAGTTCGCCCTTGTCGTTCTCAAAGCACACCGAGAAGAAGAATGCCTGGCTGCCCTTGTACGTCGCCCCGTCCACCGCCGATGTGCCCAGGTCGTTGCCCGCCGTACATGACGGCATCTGCAGCGGCTGGATCATCCCGAGCGGGAAGACCTCTGCCGCGTCCGTGGAGACCGCATCCTTGAACCGGCTGTTCCAGCGCACCGGCAGGGAGTTGCCGCCGGGAGCACAGACCTGCGTGCCGACCTGCAGGAAGTCGCGAGATCCCGCGAGCCACGACGCGCGTCCCTCGGCGTTGTTGAGCCGGTGCATCGTCACGCCGCCGTAGCGGTTCTCGTAGATCAGGTTCACGACGCGGTGCTGCGGCACGCCCGTGTCGGGATAGGTCGTGGCGTCGAACTCGAGCCCCACCTGCCGATACGTGTCGGTCCCGTTGGTGGACCGCCAGCCCAGCGTGGCGTAGTTGAGGCTCTCGCACACGAACAGCATCAGCGGAGAGGGGTAGCCGTCGGTCACGCTCGGCAGGTTCGCGGCGTACATGCGCCGCATGCGCTGCAGGTTGCCAGCCTCGAGGATGCCCGTAATGATCACGGTGGTCCCGTCGCGCCGGCGCAGCTTCTTACGGCCCACGAGCCAGTCGAGGCTCGGGCCCGTCATCGCGTCGAGCGGCACGTCCTGCCGTGGGATCGAGTTGATGAACCCCCTGACCGGCAGGGCGGAAAGCTGGCGCCTGGCCGCCGTCTTGGTCCGCGCCATCAGGCGACCCTCTTCACCGTGAAGCCGAACGGCGTACCCGCGCTGTCCGCGCCCTTTCGCACCACGATGGGCGTCTTGGTCAGCAGCAGGTAGCACTCGTATTCCACCTCGTCACCGATCGTGGACGGGATGAGCGAGGAGTCCGAGGGGATCGGGAACAGGGTATTCGGGTTCAAGACATCGCCGATGTCTTCCCAGTCCCCCGACATCGTGGCGAACACGTCCGCGTCGCCCGCCTTGTGAATCTCCACCGACACCGTGTACCCGGTGCCAACGTCGCTCTGCCACGGCAGCCCCTCGTTCGTGAGGGCTTCGATCTCGAGGTTGGACACCGTGTCCACCGCAGATCCGCTGACGAGAAATGCCCCGACGAAGAAACTCACGAGAGGGCCGCACCCTTTCCGACGATGTTGTACCAGCTCGTCCCGTCGCAGAACGCCAGTTCGTTGTCCGTGGTGTTGAAGGCGATGCAGTCGGTGTACGGCGTCCCGGCGCAGGCCACCAGTTGCGCCTTGGTCGCGCGCGGGATCGTGTGGCGGCCCACCAGATGCCCGGCGCTCATGCCCGTGGTCGCCATCGTCGGCTGGTAGACGAGCGTTCCGGTGCCGCTGTTGGCGACCACCAGCTTGTAGTAGTGCGCGTGCGCCCCGGTCTCCACGATGCCGCCACGCACGACCGCGCCCACGGTCGCGTTGCCGATCGAGATGCAATCGGTCCCCACGTAGCCCGTCGAGTCGGCGGCGGCGGAACCCTGCGCGTTATCGACCACGAGGCCGTAGCACACGACCGCATCGGCCACCTTCACCGCCTTGACGAACTGGATGCCCGCATTGGCGCGCACGAAGATGCAGTCGCGCACCGCGAGGTTCTGGATCGTCGAGGCGTTTCCGGTGATGAAGTGCGTGGACGCGGTGGTCGATTCCTCGAAGTAGCACTCACGAAACACCGTCGCGCGATTCGAGCCCGAGAAGCCGCCCGCGAGAATGACGTGGTTGGACCCCGCGTCCTCGCTGATGCAGTTGTCGAACGTCACGTTGTCGGTCGCGTAGAGCAGGATGTTGGTGCCCGCGTTGGTGTCGAACGAGCAGCCGTGAAAGTCAATCGTCGTGCAGCCGGTCTCGACCGACACGCCGCCGCCCGCCTGCCCGCGCTGCACGTTGCAGTTGGTGACCTTCGACAGGATGGTCAGCCGCCCGTCGTTGTTCGTCTCGGCGCCCTCGAACAGGATGCCGTAGCCGCCCGCGCTGATGACGTGGACGTTCTCGATGAAGATGTGCCGCAGCACGCTCGCCGTGTAGCCGACGCGAATGCCGACGCCGCCCGTCGCACCACTCGTCGAGTTCTTGACGATCGCCAGATCGTAGACGCCCTGATTGGCGAAGCGCAGGTGGAGCGAGTCGGTGTCGCGATTGGTCGCAAGGTCATGGATGATCGTGCCGTAGCCCCAGCCGTACTCGGTCGGGCCCGCTCCGCGCAGCACGCACGGACGGTCGGTCGGAAACAGCAGCGGCGTCGTGATGTCGTAGTAACCCGGAGCGAGTTGGATGATTCCGCCCGCGGCGGGAAGCGAGTCGATAGCGGCCTGAAGGTCCGCGCCCACGTCCACGAACTTGATGCGCGCCCTGACCTGCATCAGGCCCTCCCCCACGCGATGATCGACCCGTAGGACAGATCGACCCCCTCGGATCGCTTCATGCGGATGATCACCAACTGCTCTTCGATCGCGAGGTCCATTCCCTCTTGGTACCAGTCGTCACCGCACGACGGCGCGAGGTCCAACTGCGTGCGCTTGTCGTCGCCGAGCGACTTGAATATCGCGCTCGCCGTCAGCAACTCGAGGGCGCGCACTCCCGTGGTCGAGAACGGGATCGTCGGCGGTGTCGCCGATCCCTGAGGCCACTCGGTCGGAACCAGCGAGACGCGCGCGTCGAGCGTCTCAACCACGTTCGGATAGCCAGCGAAACTCGCCACCAGAACGCGCGAGGCGTTCGGCTCGAGCGCGTAGTCGTACTGCCGGCCCGAGACGACGCCCTGCCCCTGCTGGCCCAGAATGATCCGGTCCATCGCCACCTTGTTGAGGACGATGTTGTCCGAGTGGTAGCGCAGGGCCAGCACCTGCTGCCACTCGTCCGATCCCGTGAGCGTGTAGTCGCGGCTGTTGGTCGCGGTCGTGATCACGGCGTTCACCCATGCCGGACCAATCCCGATCACCTTCGCCACCTTCGCCACCGTGCGAACCACCGCCTGGCGAATCGCGTCCTCGGGAACGACCTTCTCAATGTCCTCCTGCAGGATGCGCCGCACCTCCCGCACAACCGCCGGCCCGGTGGTGCTCACGATCCTTCTCCCTCTCGACGTGCTTCGCGATCCTTCCAGTACGGCGCGTTGGCGTAGCGAGGGCTGTAGCCGAAGGTGTTCCCGCGGACCCCGTGGCGGCGGTCCATGTCCTCGGCCCGATCGGGGAGCACCTCGCGCACGCCAACCGCCGTCTTCACCCTGACCATCTCCTTCTCCAGTTTCGCCGAGTGCTCGCCGCCCTGCTCGATCGCGATGCGGCGCTGCGGCTGCCACATCTCGTACACCGTCTCGTTGATACGCCTTCTGTCCTCGTCGTCCCTGGGCTTTGGCATGCGGTACCCGACGATGGTTCCGTGCTCGTCGCGATCGACCCCCTGCTCACCGAACTTCTCGATGTAGTCAGAGAACTCGGGAGCAGCGTCACGCTTGGCCTTCGCCTTGAGCGTGGCCTCGGTCGCCGCCACCTGCACGGCCTTATCGGGAGCCTTCTTGCTCACGAACCCTTCGCCGCACCGCGCGACTTGATCTCGGGAGCCGGCGCCTTGTGAATCTCGGGAGCGTCGTCCTCGCCGAGCAGGCGCGTGCGCACGGCCGCCTTCTGCTTGATCGCGCTGCCGCGCCGCGCCACGTTCTTGCGCTCGAACTTGATCAGTTCCTTGTGCTGCGCCGCGGGCGGGAACTCGGGGCAGATGTACTCGATGTCTTCCTTGTCCACCCACGCCTCGCACTTGCCCTGCGAGCAGTCGTTGCAGTTGGGGTCACGCCTGGGATGCTTCTTCACGCTGCCGCGACCGGTGTACACGTCGCCCTCGCCGCCGATCACCTCGTAGAGTTCCTGGTTGTCGCTCGCGGTCGCCTCCTTCGGGACCACGTTGAAACACTCGGCGTGGTAGACGCGAATCCCGCCGTTACCCGAGATGCGCCGCACCACCTCGAACCTCGGGCGCGTGCCGCGGTGCTCGCGGTCGCAGATGTCGAAGAACGCGCAGCCGCGATTGTCCTGCGTGTGGCGAGAGCAGGTCGCGATATTGCGCGTCGGGCAACCGAGATCCTCGACTTCCTTCACCGAACCGACCGGGGTGCTGATCTGCGGGGCTTCTTTCTCGTTCGTGACGAGAGCCATTGCGTTACCTCGTGGCCGAGTGGCGGGGGGCCAATGCCCCCCGCCTTACCCTGCGGTTGTGTTACGCGGCGGTCTGGATGTCCACCGCGTACTCGTCGAACTGCTCCGACATGCCGAACTCCTCGGTGCCGATGATGCGCACCACGAGTTCGAAGTTCTGCGGCTCGAGGATGGTCGTCTCCTCGTTGTGGCCGATCACGAACGCATCGCTCAGGTACGCGAGGTTGTGCGTGACGCCGCCCGACTGGTAGACGTTGCCCGACTCGTTGATCACAGCGCCGAGCACCTTCGACAGCCAGCCCGAGACGAGCGGCTTGCCGTTCGACCCGGTGACGTAATCCGCCGTCAGGTCGAAGATGCCCATGCAGTTCTTGATCTGCGACGGATGGATCTTGATGAACCAGTCCGTGACGCCGATCTCGAACGCACGCTTGGCCGAGGTCGCCAGCGCCATCTGCGCGTCGAGCAGAAGGCCCTTGTCGATCGACGCGAGGGCCGAACCCTTGACGTTGGTCGTCAGGCCCGTCGCAAGCGCCGCACCGTACTGGTCGCGGTACTCGGCCAGCCCGTTGAGGATCATCTTGCGCAGCGGGCTCGTGGGATCTCCCGTCATGCGCGAGAAGAACGCATGCTGGATCTCGACCGCGCCGTAGCTCTGCACCGGCTGAACGACGATCTCCTCTTCCGTGTTCGCGGTGTACGCGAGGCCGGTCGTGTACGCGCCGCCGCCCACGGCAGCGATGCGCTTGACCTTCGGGATGTGAACCTTCTTGCCGATCTTCGGCACGCCGGTGAGCGAGGCGAAGTTGCGCGTAACCACGGCCTCCTCGGTCGTCTCCATGAGACTGCCGGGAGTCCAGAACTCGGGGATTCGCTTGTCCCCGGTGGTGGTTGTGTAGGAAGCCATGTGTGTCCCCTATCCGCGCTCGCCCGGCAGAACTCAGCCCTTCCTGATGACCAGCTTCCCGCCGTCTCGCGCTCTCTTGGTTGTGTTGTACTTCAGCGGGTCGGACATCCGCGCCTGATACTCGTCAAGCGTGATCTCCTCGACCCCGTTCTTGGTCGTCGGCGACTTGGTGCCCCCACGAATCGGCTCGGGTGCCCGAGGCGCCGGCTTCTTGAGCTTGTCGTTCTCCTCGCGCAGGCGGGCATTCTCCTGCGCCAGCGTCTCGTGTTCGTCGCCCTTGAGGAAACGGTGAGCGAGTGCGGGGCTGCGAAGACCGGGGGTCTCGCGAATCAGCTTGCGCACCGCCTCCTGCTTCTCCTTGGGAATGTCCGCCATCTCCAGCTTGTACAGGACTCGCTCCTCGGACGCGATCGACCGCTCCGAGGCCGCCACTGCCGTCCTGACCACGGCCAGGGCCGCTCGAGCCTCTTCACCCTCGGGGCCGGGGTTCGCCTTGGCGAACGCCTCGACCCGCCGCAGGTACGCGCGGTCGTTCTCGAGTTGCCGCTGCTGATCTTCCAGCGAGTTGCGCGCGTCATCAGCCTCGGACACACGGTCGTCGGTGGTGTTCCGCGTGTCCCTCTCGGCCTTCAGGCGCTCGTTCTCGGCCTCGATCTGGTTGCGACGTTCCGCACCCACCTTGAGCGAGATGTACTCCTGCTGGTCGATGACCACCTTCTTCTTGCCACCCTGCCCCTCATCTTCGCTGCCAGACTCGCCTTCGCCGGTGTCAATCGCCGTCTCTTCGACGGTTTCGACCGGAGGCTCGCCCGTCCCAGCTTCGGGGTGTTCGGTGAACATGCGTTACCCTCCTGCGCCCGCCATCGCCGGATCAGGCGGGGCGACGGGCAGCCCACCAATCGCACCGCCGCCCGGCGTGGGCGGCTGGCTCGACTGGATCAAACCATCAATCACTTCCTTGGGGATGTTCTTGTCGCGAAGCGCGAACTGGATCACCGCAGGCGATGCGCCCATCAGCGACTTCATCGCGTTGATCTTGTCCACGTCCACCGCGTCGAGGCTCGGCATCGCCGTCACCTTCAAGCGCCACGGCGGCATGTCGCCCGAGGAGAAGAGGCGGAACGCGCGCTCGCCCACAGGGCCCGCGTAGTCCACCCACTGCGCTTCGGTGCAGTAGGCCAGCCACAACTCGAACCCGCGCGAAATGAACGGCTCCTCATCCTCGCGCAGAATCTTGATCATCTCGTCGAGCGGCACGTCTCCCGTCTCTTGAATGCGCGCCACCGTGCCCACCGGCATGCCCTTGATCTGCGCCGCGTCAGCGCTGATCTGTCCGATGCCGCGGTGCCGGCCCAACTCGGAGTCCAGACGGTCCATCCACGCCGGGGCTGCCGAGTTGAGCCCCGAGCCCTGGAACTGCTTGATCTGCTGCTCGATCGGCTCGGAACTGTTCGTGAACGCGACGTAATCCTGCGTGCCGTCGAGCATGTGCGGCTGGTGCTTCGCGTCCCAGAGCGTGTTCTCGCGCGCCACGGTCAGGTCGCGGTTGCGCTCCATCTGCTCGCCCATGATGCGCATGTGCCGGTTCTTCAGGCTCTGCAGGTCCATGTTCCGGCTCGTCTGGCTGTTGCCATACGGCTCGAGCGGGAACGGGTCGGGAACGTGCCACATGATCGGGAAGTTGGTCAGCCCCTTGGGCCACGACCCGTCCACCGCGAAGCCCGCCTTTGGCTGCAGCGGCGCGAACACCGTCAGGCGGTGCTTGTCGTTGTAGGCCGGAACACGACCGATCGGGTGGTCCACCTCGATGCGGTGCATCTGCGAGACCGGTGCGCCCTCGGGCGTCATTCCGCACTGCGGGCAGTCCTGCGCCTCGGGCAACTGTCTCGCGTCGTAACCCGGAGTGCCCACCAGATCCTGCTCCGAATAGCCGCACGTCGAGCACGCCATGTAATGCTCGTCGGGGTGCAGGGCCACGGGCTCGAGCGCGACCGGAACCTCGGACGGGTCGGCCATGACCCAGTGCTCGACGAGCGTACACATCTCGTCGTCATCGTCGCCCGGAGGCTGCGGCTCGACCCTCGGATTCGATGAAGGCTCGACATCGTGTTCGCCATCGTCAGCCACGAGCGCGTCGCGAAACGCCTGGTCGAACTCGGGATTCGCCTTCGCCCATGCCACCGACACGCGCGGCTTGCGAATGAATATCTCAGGGCAGCCAAACTCCATCGGCGAGGCGAACCGCTCGGCATCCCATGACACGTTGCGCGGATCGAGCGGCGACGCCACCACCTCGTTGCCGTAAGGACCGCCCGGAACCACGTCCCAGCGCGCCGCGCCCACCATGCACGCCTGACCCATCTTGATCACGCGCCGGCGCGTGCGCAGGTAGCCGAGTTGCACGTCGTGCAGTTTGTCGTGGAACGCGGCCTTCGCCACGGCCACGATATCCTGCAACTGGGCGGTCTCCTGATCGCTGTTGCCCGGACCGCGCAGCGACAGGTCGAAGTAGACCTGCGTCGCACCGATCGTCGAGCACGAGTAGCGGATGATGTCGTCGAGGTCGAGGGTCACCACGGGTTGCTTGCCCCTCGCCACCAGTTCCTTGCGCCGCTCTTCGGGCAACTGCTGGAACTTGAGCGCGTACTCGTAGTGGACGCCAAACGCCTTGCGGTACTTCTCGAGCGACAGGCCGAACCGCTTCTCACGAGCGATGAACTCGAGCACCTCGTCATGCTCGGTTTCTCTGGCGTCTTCCTTCTCGCTCAAGCTATCGGCCCCCCAAGACCTCGGCGAGCAGGTTCATCGCGGG
>OFRO01000491.1_pt1 | contig 13914 bp, 16 predicted proteins | sample 1543091 | NCBI WGS metagenome assembly OFRO01 (sample SAMN07774217, study PRJEB24372) | wastewater metagenome | isolation source: Exp Tend NO 10WW | collected 2016-02
TACTGGTAATAGCTTGGAGTGCCGATTGCCGCCTCCATATATATTACCTGGGTATTGCTATCTAGCGTGATATTGCTATCTAGCCTATCCAATACATCGCCAGTTATATCTTCGATGACTTGCTCAGCTTGCTCGACTCGATCCGAGTTGCTTCGGTCTTGACCGATCTGTGCCAGTATCAAGATCCGGTATGAGTGGACACGCTTGTTTTCAGCGTTGGTATAAAACTCATTATCGGATCCAGCGAAGGTAATAAAAGCGCATGGAAAACCAGCAGGGTTTATCTTTTCGTGGTTGTATACCTTGTTAATGGTGCTAATCGCCGATATTTGCGTAATCAGTGACTTCTTAATGTTCTGGATTGCGCCCATATTAGCTCCTTACCTTACTTATCGGATATAACGGCCTTTGCGTCAATAACTTCATACGGCTCGCCCAATATCATCAAGCACGTGCTGTACGGCGTCTCGGAAGTAGCCTTGGATCAAGTCAGTATCTTCTTCTACGGCGTCAGATAAGAATGGTCGGGGAGTAATGTAAGCTGTACCTTCGTGCAAATAGGTGGCGTAGTCCATGCGGCTATATATCGTGCCTTTGAGTGGCTGAAACATGGTCGCCCAATTACGGGTCAAGCTATATGTGCGGTTCGTGTAATACTCGCCACTGTACCCTTTTTTCGTAACCGTATTCTCTATCCGGTAAATACTGGCTTCAATAGCGGTGTTGAGCCTTTTGACGGTCAGAAATGGTGCGGCTCGAAAGGCCATACGGATCTGCTCGAGGTTTTCTATCTTGATAGTATACTTAGCCATCTCGTGACTCCAATATCACCTGGATATGCTCGAGTATCCCACTCCCCTCGAAGCGACTGACGGCTTTCACGCTGTAACGCTTACCACTACCGTCGTCGACTTGATCGCCCTCCTTAATAGGCACACTACCATCGATCCACATATCGTACAGGCTGCCGATCCGACCATTGACATCATTCACACGCCCGATACCCATCGGCTGTATATCGGCGTTATAAGCAGTAAACGTGGCGCTAAAGTTCTGTATGGCGGCTCCATAAGGCCGGAGTCGCCGGATTGTGATATTGTGGCTGGCAAAAAATATGGCCATTAGTTTAGCCCCGATATGGCAATATCTGCGTACACTCCAAGAATATCATCTAAGCCCAGGCTCTCTATCATGCTGCCGTTCGTACCGCTATCAAAGTATTCGATCTTACGTTGGCCTTCTTGCTTAGACTTTATACTCTGACCAGCCAAGCCCTGCTCGGTCATGTAGCCAGCTAAGCGAGCGCAAGCTTCAGCTAAGTCATCGGGGATAGCGGCATAGCCAGCCGTATAAACAACCTTGTACTGATCATAGGTTCCGTTGAAGCATAACGGCGAGCTAATAATGCCAGAGTCCAGATCGACAAAATAATCTTCAGTATCAAACAGCGTCCAGCTATTGTTGTTACCGTACTCGTTGCGATAAGACAGGCTTGTAAGCGTTATCACCGGACGATTGCGTAAGACCAGTTCCTCACCCCCAATACCATCGTAATACTCCGTATAGGCGGTGCTACGGAAGCTAGAGACACCACAGTAGTTGAGGATCATCTTTGTGGCAAAGTTGATATTACGAGTAATGATATTATTTTGCGTTACGCCAGTAATACCCAGCAATTCTTTTACATCAGCAACGCTGGTTAGGGCTTCTGGTGATAGTGCCGTCATTTTTTCGTGTCCGATCTGGTTATCATCTTATCTTTGTAGGCGATACCTTTGCGATATAGCTTGCGAGCTAATGCGCTAGTGACTGTGATTGACTCGCCAGCTAACCGACTGCCGTAGTCTCGCAGTAAGCGTATGCGTACTCGTTCCATGCGTTTATCTAATAACGGCAGGGGTTTTTCGTCAATAACAACGCAAACCAAAAGCCACCCGAAGGTGGCTAGTGGCAGCACTCTCTAATGAGATGTGGCTATTCTATCAGATTTTTATTTAGATTGCGGTTATTTTCTTAACGGCCTCTGTGAGCGTAAGCTCACCATCGACTCGCTTCTCAACACGTACGAATACGAGGTTTTTCTCGAAGGCGCTAGATCCACCGACAGTAGCCTCATCCGAGACACGTACCGAGATACCAGCACGATCTACGATCTGGTAGTAGCTGAAGTCACCGAGGTAGAGTTCGCTCTGAGCCAAGTCGTTCTGCTCGTACATTGGTCGGCCTAGGAGTGATCCGTAAGGCGTGTCACCGAGGTTCTGTACGAGGTAGCGGTTCTGGCTGTCTTTGAGCTGGCGAAGCTGTGCAAGCACGTAGCTGCTTCCAACCCAGACTGCGCGGCCACGATAGCCCTGCTTCATGTCATGGAACAAGCTGATGATCGTGTCGGCAAAGTTGCTGCCCTTGGCACGTGATCCGACTGAGTAGCCTGATACACCAGTTGGCTGGCCTGATCCGGAACCAGTCCAGAATGCCTTATCTTCTTTTTCAGCCAAGCTCTGTGTCATCAAACCAGCGATGTAGTTGACGATTGAGCCGTTTACTCCGAGGGTAGCGTCGTCGCTAAGCTCCTGCGAAAGTGGCACGATACTAGCTAGCGAGTAAGGTGTAAACACCAGTTCGCTGAACTGAGCAGTAGAGGTTGCCTTTACAGCAGCCTCATTGCGCCATTGTGCCTGTGGACGAGTGTCCAGGCGTGGCAGGTGCAATTCGTTGCTATTGGTGGTGATTGTGTTAGCAACCTGGCGCATTACCGTAGCGTCACGCAAATCTTCGACAATCATGTTCTGGAACTCGACTGGTACGAGGTACCCACCGAGTCCGTCAGTGCCTTCAACCAGCACTTGCAGCTTTTCCTTATCACCAGTGATCAACGCATTCATAAAGTGAATGGTCTTACCAGTAATTTCGGTGTACTGCTTGCCAGCGCTTTTACGCTCTGGAATAACGTGCTTGATTTCGGCGAGCTTATCGACGCTTACCTTACCAAGTGACTTGTCCATAACGAACTTGTCAGCGCTCATCTTGACGTCAGCGACGACTGGAGTATGTGCTTCAGCCTTCACTTCTGCGTCAAGCTTTTCGCTCAACTTAGCAAATGCCTTGCCAGCAATAGCTTCGGCGAGGTCTTCGACTTTGGTATCTTCAGCCTTTTGAGCAGTAGCTTCTTTGGCTACGATCTCTTGGGCTTCTTTCTTGAGCATTTCAAGCTCGGCCTTTTCCGCTTCGGTAATACTACCGTCAGCGAGTTTGGCTTGTAATTCAGCGATTTTTCCCATATAAATTACAGTCCTTTCTTATTATCTTGCAGCAATTTCTCGGTTACGCGATCAAGTGCTTTGAGTAATGTGCGTTGGCGGTCATCTTCGGTTTCTGCTAGTAGCTGTCCGGCGATCTTATCAATTGCCTTCAAGCCATTAGCTCGCACGTAGGGATTTCCGTCAGTTGTCGAGGATTTAGCCCGTAAGCTATTCACCTCTTGTGTCAGCTCAGCGACTTGTGTCTTAAGCTGTTCTATATCGTTATGCTGGATATTCTCCGGCTCGTCAATAACTCCAACCACGTTGTCTATTACACTTTTCTCAAAGCCAGCGTTCTGGAGCGACTTATAGGCCATCACTCGGGCCTCTGGGTTGGCTGGTACATTCACAGCGGATATTTCTAGGAGTTCCTGCTTTACAAATGTATTGCCCTCGGCTTCTAGCGGCTTGAAACCAACCGAGAAGCTGTTGATGATGCCTTGATCGAACATCTCTTTGATGGCTCGTGCTTCCGGTGTTATGTCGTGGAAGTTTGGCTCAAATACTAGGCGAGCATTCTCACCCTTGCCTTCAGTGCGAATATTCTTTGCGTTGCCGATCGCCGGTATCTGATGATCGTGCGCCCACAACAGAATTGGGTTCGCCATAAAGTTTTTCATCTCCCAGCCTTCGACGAGAACTTTCTCGCCATGTCGATCTTCGACGGCTGTCGAGGCAATGGCAATCATTTTCTTGCCTTCCCTCTCAACACTTGCTTTCACTCTATACATAAATAAGCTCCTAGATTAGATAATTCTAGCTAATAACCTAGCCAGCAAATCGTCAAGAACTTACAGCGTGTCTATCTTCGCTTGGGTTACATCTGTGTTAGCTTCAGTATCAGCAAGGACTTTACCTTTTTCACCTGCCGAGTAGGTATCGTTGTCAGTCCACACTGCCACACGAGTTTCTTCTGGGCTGGCTGTATTTACGAAGTGCGATGTACTCATAACTTTGTACTCGAATATCTTTTTACAGCTTTTACACTTGATTGCCCCACAAAGACAGAGGCTACAAGTAATTTTGCACCACACCCCTTGCAGCGAACATCTATCACAACCCATCAACCTTAGTCATCATGTCAATGCCACCTTCTTAATCACCCCACCATCGTTGTAGCTGAGGTAGACATTACCCGAAGTGGTGTTCTTATGTATCCCTGCGTCTTTGTCGTTTGGGTATTCGGTAGTTGTAGGGTCAGCAGAGGTGCTGGTTCGTTTTAATCCTTGATGCTTGAAGCTTGTACCGTCATGTATGTAGAATTGCTGGCTGTCGGTTGCATAGTAAGGTTCGCTTACTTCGTGGTAGTTGTTCTCATTAAGTGTAAGCTTACTGGCTAGTCCTCGTAAAAACTTCAAGCTAAAAGTAGTGTTGTTGAGTAACGCCATTAGATTACTATCCCTCTGTCTATAGCAGGTGAAGTTGGTTTGAGACGAAAGTCATTGGAAGCAGGGTCGATGAATTGAGCGTCAGCGTTAGTTGAGTTAGTTATTGTACCGTTGGTAGTAGTGATATTGGTGTAGGTTGACCCCTGCATAGTAAAATCATACCAAGCAATCATACTCGCCGCATTATAAGCTCCATGAATGGCTAAATTAGTGCCTGAATCATTGACCAGTGCCATATTGTTAATATTCACCGTAGATAAATCGGCCGGATAATCGCCCACGATAGCGTCTAGGGCGGTTAGAGTCGGTGTACCCTGATACCATGTACAACCATTGAGATTAAAAGTAAACGCCGTACCTGAATTTTGTACGAACAGACACCCTGCGCTAGCAGAGTTATAAGACTCTATGTTTTTGAATAGACAATTGGTTATATTGAAAGTAATTGATGTTGCGGTATAAGCACCAACCGCAACACCGCCATTCAATATCCCACCACGCCCAGCCGTTGAGGACGCACCAGCCAAATTAGATATAATACAGTCAGTATAATTAGCAACAATTACCCCTGTTGCACTTCGGTTGAGATAAATTATTCCACTGCTGGCAGTGTTAATAACATTATCTAGCCAAAGGTTTTGCAAGGTGTAACTACCTAAAAAATACCAATATACACTAGCCCCAGCAGCACTAATCTTGACATAGCTTCCGTTTACAGGGTTTGGTTTAACACTACCGATAATTGACACGCCTGCGGGGATGGTCCTGTTTGTCCAGGTATAAGCGGTGGTTGAAGCGGCAATATATAACGTGTCGCTGGTGGCAAGAACAGATAAGCCCTTATCGACTGTTTTGAATGGAGACCCAGCCGATGTACCAGCGTTACCATCGTTCCCAGTGTCCCAACTAACGTAATAACTTGCCATATTACTTACCTAGCTCGGTTTTTAGTTTATTTAATTCGACTAATTCAGCCTCTTTGTCAGCTATCTCAAACTCCACGCTCGCCAGCTCTATTTGCTTGGTATATTCCTCGACGGGGAAGCCTAAAGCTTGAGCCTCGCCTAGAGCTTTTTGAATAAAAGCTACTGACTCTTTAGTTATTGGTATGGTTAATGTAATTGTTTTCATAATACTCCTCCGTCTATTATTACTTCTCTAGGATATGCCCCAGCGTCTACTTTATATTCACGAATAATCGGCTGACCGTTTAGCCCTGTGGTATTGCTGTTACCGCTTCTCACATCTATGGAATAGGTTTGTGGCACATGTTCAAAATCGCCATTCTCCATAGTTAGGTCGTAAAACAATGTGTTCCACTTGCCCCGTAGGTATATTTGGTATTTAGCAGGGGTAAAGTCTTGGTCTACTTTGATTGCCCCCTCAAAAGGCGTGTCAGTAAAGTCACCAATACCCGTAGCGTACAGTTTTTTACCGTAGATATAATCATCGCCATAACCACGCTTGTTGGAGTCTTGAGTGTAACCAGCGTCAGGGTTGGCTAGTTCGGTGGATACTTTTATGGGGTGGACTTTCCAATTAGTACCGTCATAAAAGAATAACTCCCCTGTATCAGTAGCTAGGGCTGTTTGTGGGCTTGACGGAGTTAAGGCTAGGATGTTAGCCTTCGTATCTACGGTGGTTACAGTGGTTGCTGGTATTGCCTGCCAACTATAATCCTGATCAACATTGCTATCTTTTGTCAGCACCTCACCAGTATTCCCACCTGCTAAGAGTGATAGGTTAGCTTTAAGATCCAATGCGGCTTGCAAATCTAATTGATCTGCTAATGTACCTGTAATTGTTCCCCAATCAGTAGACCCGACAATCGGTCCTGTGCTAGAGCTACTACCGCCAATTACTTCTTGAACAATCGTATCTTCTTCACGAACGCGCCCAAGTACTGCATCAAACTTTGTATTACTCATACGATTGTCGCCTTATCTCGCGGAACATATTTAAGCGTCAAGTGAGCCTTCCATGCTTGCTTATATGTGCCAGCCTTACCAGTTGCGAATGTTGAGCTTTCGCCTTCAGTGCTTTTACCGAGCCGCTGAATAAACCAGTTACTATCTTTGTTCAAATATCCGATGTAGCGCACGCCATTTTCTTCTATGCTGTTCGCATAATCATAGCGGGCGTATATGTCTTGCTCAAGTGCCTTCTCTATATACCCAAATACCGATTTTAGCGTGCTTATCTCGCTCTTAAGTTCGCCAAAGGCAGCAATAGTCATCTCAGGGTCTAACTTGCTTTGTAGAGCCTCTAATTGCGCTGATGTTTTGTTTGCTATTTCGGCAAGCTCTTTGGTGTCGAACTCATTATGCACAATGGGCGCAGGTATCTCTGGGATCTCTACGGTCATTTCTTTCTCGCTAATTGCTGCAAGCTTTTCTGCTATCTCGCTTTGTTGAGCTTCAAGTTCTCTACGCTTCTGCGCACGCTTTTTTAGTAGGGCAAGTTTGCGCTCATTCACTGATAAGTTCCTCTAGCTCTTTTGCGTATTTGCGCTCGTTAGCTAGTTCTTCTTTCAGCTTTTCAATCTCATCTATGCCTGGATCCGCAGCAATCTTTTTTGCTTTCTTAGGCTTAAGTGCGCCCGCAAGGGTTTTAGAAAACTCGTCAGCGAGTACAGGGAGAATATCGCAGCGGCAGCGAACGTGCAGTGGTGGAGCTTCTAAGTGCGAGTAATCGAGCGTCATAACATTGCCCTGTCCGTCCTCAATCGTATCGCCCTTATTTGCAAAGTTAGCATCTAGCGCTACATCTTGATAATCCTTTTCAGCTTGCAAACAGAACTCGCATACATCGCTATCTCCAGCCGTAGTCCATTGCTTGCCTACTACTGCGTCAGATTGCTTGTAAGCGTCTGTTGTCGCGAGGTTAGCTACTCGCAGAACTTCTGTGCGTACTACGGTATCTATTTGCTTAGCGCGTGCGCCGTCAAAGAATACTGCTACTTCTGCGCGAATATCATTTACGCTTGCACCATTTGCAGTTAGAGTTACGATCTTATCTGTGAGTGCGTCAATATCTGTAATCGTCATACTCTTAGTAAATTTCTTTACGCTAGAGCGAACTGCCTTACGAACTTCTGCAGAAGGCTTATAGTTTAGCTTTTCGCCGATCAGGGCATTAGCGGCCATGCCACCGATCATCGTAGCTTCTTCCATCAGTGGAGCGAATAGGTTGATGCCAAAGCTCACCTCATCTTCAATATCGAACAGGGGATCGAGGGCAGCCTTTTGCAAACCCTTCTCCTCTATCTGGCCGACGGCGACCATAGCCTTATCTTCTAGCCGGTTTAAGTATTCAGTCAGCTTGACCTCGAACCGAGCTTCCACGCTCTCGATCTTGTTGATCTTGGCTCGGTGGTAGCTGACTACCTCGTCATTCGTGAAAAACTCCGAATAGCGTACGTCTTTGTTCGGTGCGATGTGTTCGTGTTCGATAAGCCCCTGGGCTTCTTTGACGGCTTCAGCAGCAATTTCTTTGGTAGCCAGCAGCAAGGTCTTTTGCTTTTCTACTTGCGTGTATATACCAAGCTGACGGAACCGCTTGACGTAATCGACGTTACGGACAGCTTTCGGCACATCATCTTCTGGCGGTGCTTGGCCGTCGCTTGGCGTAGCTGGCTCCTGTGGTGCGCCTTGATCCGGCGAGCTAAAGTCATCACCACCTTCTACTGGCGGCAAATCAAACATATCTCTGGCTTCGTTACGAGTCAGCCACTTACCATATCCGGCGGTAGCTTCTGCAATATCTTCAGCACTATCTTCTGGGTAAGGATCCTCAAAGCCAAACACCAAGGCGTCGCTGGTCATGTTTGGCAAATAAAACTCGTTGAGCGAGTCACAGATAGATTGCATTTTTGGCTTAATAACTTCTTTCAACCAGCCATACAGTGATGACTCAGCGCTGGCGCGGTTCACATCTTCAGTCAGCCCGAGTGATATTTTCGTATTGCCAAATATAGCCATCATCTTGTCACGTACCCATTTGCTCTGCTCGATAAACTCCATATCCCGTTGTGTGGAGTTGAGGGGCTTAATATCCAAGCCGCCTTCCAGGATCATGGTCTTGTGAGCGTTACGAGTGCCACCGAAGCGACGTTTGAGGTCGCTCTCTAAGCGGCGCATATTCTCTTGAGTAATACGTTGGTCAGTGCGTAGGATCGTGTCCGGCGTGGCGTTGTTTAAGAAAAAGCGTTTGTTGAAATCTTCTGCGAACAGATCGGTGTCGATAGTAGCCAGTGCCACCGCAATTGATCCCATCCCCCGTACAGGGTTCAGTGGGTTCGGGTTCTTAAACGGTACAATCTGCTCTGGTGCGTAGGTTTCAGTATGCGGCTTGCCATTTAAGATAGTAGTGTACTGGTAGCCAGTTATCTTGACCCCACCACCACCGACGTAATCGAATAGCACTTTTACCTTGTTTGGCTCGAGTATGTAGATATTCTGCTTGGCGTCGTCGATATACCAGAAGCAATCACCAGCCATATCCTTATAGGTTTGCGTAATGTATAAAGCGTCAGTGTAGCTAGTAAACGCATTGAGGCGGTCTAGCTTATCTAACACTTCATGGTTTTCGACTTCTATAAGTTCTGTCGTGCCGTTTATTACTCGCACTTTGTATAGCTTGATTTCCATCTTAGAGACAGAAGAAGCAAGTGCGTTTAAGTTCGCATATACCCAGCCATTATAGTATTTCGAGTAATCAGTTGGATCGCCAGTAATGTTTGAGCTTTGCGTAAAGCCGCCAGCCGTATAGACAGTTTTTTCTTGTGCTGGAGCGAGCGGAGTTTCGCTAATCCCACTGGTCGTTGAAGTAATCTGATTGAGTAGTTTTTTCCACATGGTTTGACTCGACAACGGTAAGGTTGGCATAACTCCGTTCTGATTGTTTAGCATAGGCGTACTCAGCTAACGCCCAACTGTCGGCATAATCGTCGTGTGCGTTGGGATCGTCGGGGTGATGTACTGATAAGAGTTGTCCTCGGAACTCCTGCTGTAAATCCAACATTTGTTGCCGAAACTTCTCTGACTCCTTTGTACTGTTATTCGGAAGCGTCGTCAATAACTGTTGTATGCTAACCTTCAAGTTCTTGTAGAGTATGTCTTTCGATACGGCGCTAAACTTGACCCGATACAGGCCATTATTCTCATCAATAAACTGGCTCTCTCGCTCGAACATATCCGGCATAAAGTCGCCCTGCCCTGTTGAGTCTATCGCTAAAGCAATCACGTTATACCGGCTTATAAACTCGGTGATGTAGTCAAACTGGTCTTTGTAATTCTCGCCTCGCAGCTCAAGCCAGTTGATGAGTTCTTTTTTACCCAGCTCTGCGTTATACCGGACTACTGTCACCACCGTACTATCGGGGTGCTTGGCGGTGTCAATACCAATAAAGCATTCGTGCTTCTTATCGTGGTGCGTGCGCCCTCTATCAGCTACCAAGGCGTCTATCTCAGCCGCCGTAGTAAACTGCCCTGTACCGATTAGCCACTTGCCAAAGTAAGGCCGTTGTATTTCGTCGCTCTCCAGCCCATACTTTTCAATCTCCCCCCGAATAGTCTGCTCGTAGATAAGGTGCAAGGGGTCGCCGGTTAAATCATAGACTTGCCGCCGCTGCTCAGCTATCTGCTCGAAATACAGCTTATTAGCGTCTTTGCCTTGGCCTATACGGTAGAAGTTGCATATCCGCGTGCCAGCCGTACCGATCCATATAACTGGTGCATTCGTGCTGGCGCGCATAGGTAAGATCTGCTCTTTCACGATTTGGTCAGGTAAGTCTTGGCTTTCCTCAAAGATAATCAGGTGAAGCGTCTTACTCTCGGGCTTGCTGGTTTTCGATACGGGGAAGATATAGCAGCTTGTGCCGTTGGGCAATACCAGGGTCTTGGCGTTATTTTCCTCTTTGGCGTATTTGATTTGTTCCTCTGTCTGATCGAACACTTGCAGGTCGGTGGCTGTCTTACGCAGGGCAAGCTTCAGGCGATCAAAGTCAGTTTTGGCCTGTTCAGCTTGCGGAGCGAATATAGCTATGTTCAGCGGCTTACCAAAGGCCTCAGTAAAAAATAGCATCACAAACTCTATGGCGTGGACTACGGCGGTGGTCTTGCCGGACTGCCTGGAAAACTCAGCGTGTATTTCCATCGGCTTCAGCTTTTTTATATCTTCTTCAGTGGCGTGGATGGTGAGTTGGAGGTTAGTAATCAGCGCCCCGAATATCTTACGTGCGAGTATAAGCTGGTAAGGGTATAATACTAGATCATGCTTCGTCTTGAGGTGCTTCTGATATAGCACCATCATCTTTTCCAGCATTGCTGTCGCCCTCTTTTAGTGCTATCGGGTCTATGCCGTAAGCTTGTAATAATACTCTAATTGGATTGTCGCCGCCCTCCATCTCGATCTTGGTCTTGAAGTCTTTAGCTTTCTTTTCCAAATACCACTGCGCGTTTTTGGTATCGTTAGCGAGAGCTTTCACGACCGTTTGCTTGGCTTTTAAGATAGGCTCGGACTTCCAGGCTGCTATCTGCTCTAAAAACTCAGGGTTCTTCTCGATATGATTATAGATGGTTGATGGAGCTATACCGGCATAGTGTGCTGCCTCTTCGTTGGTCGCGCCTACCAGATATGCCTGGCGCAGTGCTGCTATCACTTCTTCAGTCATTACTGTTGGTCGTGCCATCTTCCCAGCCCTCCTCTGTTCCGTTTACAAACTTCCAATACCTCTTACGAATTACATCCACATACTTAGGGTCTAGTTCCATTAGATACGCCTTCATACCTAGTTGTTCGCAGGCTATTAGTGTAGTCCCTGTGCCACCAAATAGGTCTAATATCGTACTTCCTGCATTGTACCCCTTTTGAAAAAAAGCCGATGGCAATGCAACTGGCATAGTTGCATTGTGTATATCGGCATTCTTATTCTCACCACTAGCTGACTTGGTCTCTATTACATTACTAAAAGTACCCCGAAATTTCTTATTGCCCCAGCGTCTAGTATTATTCATGCCGTATAACCCGACCATATCGACCCACTCTTTGTCATCACTTTCGTTATTTTCACTGAGATAAAAAATTACTTCAGCCTGGGAGTTAGCTACATTCATTGCAGCGGCAGGTTGCACCTGCCGCTTTTTCCAAAAGAATATATCTTTGAACCAATCAGCCATTTCAGCCATATATAACACTAGGTCTTTTTTGTTGTTTGCTAGGAATTGAAGGTTTACAAATGACTCCTCGGCAAATGTAATGCTATGTCGTGTGGTGTCGACTAGCAGCCCTAAGTAGTTTTCGATATTATCATCACTAGAATTATACTTACTCTTTTTCTTACTATACCCAAGGTTGTGACCCACATTGTATGGCGGGCTTGTAAAGCTCACATCTAGCTTCTTACTACCAGTAAGTAATCTTACTTGCTCTAGGTCTGTACTATCCCCACACATAACCCTATGTCGTCCTAGTTGGTATATCTCGCCTAGCTTGCTAACAGGTGGTTCGCTACTGACTTCAGGCGACTCATCTTCCTCAACTTCGGTTGGTGACAAATCAAGCGGTTCTAATGCGTTCAGTCGTAGGCTCTCATAGTTATCATCAAGCTTTAGCTCCTCAAGTATCTCAGCTAACTTCAAGTCGTCCCATTGACCACTAATAGCTTGGGAGTTCATTAACACGTTAAGCTTTTTCTCTTCGTGCTTGTCTAAGTCCACCACATTACACACGGCATCAGTCCAGCCGAGGGCTAACATAGCCTGTAATCGTTGGTGGCCTGATATAAGCGTCATGTCCTTATTCACGATCAAGTTCTCTTGCTGGCCGAAGGTCTGAAGCGAGGTTTTTAGCCCCTCGAACTCGTCTTTGGTAATTATTCTCGGATTATATTCGGCTGGATTTATATTAGTTAGTTGTATAGTTTCAATGTTCATATTCGCCCCTGCCAATAATCATTCAATACCTTGTCTAGCGCATAGTGCCAATCACGATGGCATTCACCACATAAAATCATAATGTTAGATTGGTTATCTTCGCCAGTTAAACGGCGTGGCCTTACATGGTGCATGTGTAAATCCTCTGTGGAACCACAACGGTTGCAGGGCAGTTCAGACATGCCAAGTGCAATTCGTTTGCGCTGTCGGTAGCGTTTAGCCTGAGCTGCAATAATTTCTGGGTGCTGTTTTCTATAATGCGCATTGTATTCGTTAAGCCGATCCCGATTGCGTTTACGATATTGAGCTTTGAGATAAGATTTCGAGCAAGTTTGTGAGCAAAATGAAGTCTGCTTTCCAGTAAGCTTTCGACTACATTTCTTACATAATAACTGTTCGCCCATTTGTCTTTATTATAGCACTCCCCCACTCCACTGTATACACCACTTTTTTTATTTCTAACCTGTAAACTTCGGTAGGGGAGTGGTCCGTGTTCGGTTTTACAGGTAAGGCCATTTTCGGTATGGGGGAGGAGAACAAATACCGAATACCGCTTATGTTTACCGAACACTTGTGATTTCCTCTATTAGCCGTTTATATTCATCAACACTCTTGCGAACATCATACTCTTGGCGGTATTGCTGCCACAAGGGGAGGGCAGTTTTGGTGCGTTCAGAGGCCGTTGATAATGCTTCAAGTTGCTCAGCCTCCGTAATTACCGGCAAGCCACATAAGGCTGCTTGGACTGGCCGATTGTTGCTCTTAAAACGATCCTGTGGTCGGGTTCCCTTCGGCAATATAGCGACGTCGTGGCTTTGTATAAGTTGATAAGCAGTTTTGTTTTGCCATTTCTTGTACGTGTACTCAAACGGCAGCCTTGGATCCTCGTTGCTAATAATCGTAAACTCTAAGCCATGTCGCTCGACGGCTGGAATAGCGTAGCGTAAGACTTCAGCGTTGTGCGAATAGCCGAACCAAACTGCGCTGGTGAGTTTGCCAACGTGTTGTTTGATCGCCGGAAACTCGTCAATTACGAAACGGTCTGGAATGCACACCACTGGCTTGTCAGTGAGCTGCCGTATAAACTCAGCCAAGGCTTCGGTGCTAGTCACCACAGCATCTACCATACGTGCGGTTTCGGTAATGTAGCATGACTTGGCGACAGCGCCTTGGCCTAGCCAATCAGCGTCGCAAATATCCAATATAGTTGGCACACCCATTTCGCCAGGCAGGGTATAGGCCGCCGAGCGAAACGTGTCGCCAGTGCGATAGACTTTTTGGAATATCATCCCA
>OFRO01000493.1_pt1 | contig 13879 bp, 20 predicted proteins | sample 1543091 | NCBI WGS metagenome assembly OFRO01 (sample SAMN07774217, study PRJEB24372) | wastewater metagenome | isolation source: Exp Tend NO 10WW | collected 2016-02
CTGAAACCTGTTGACCGCCAGCACTTCGTCATTGATCGGCCCGAGTGCGGCCTTGATGGCGTACCGATCCTCCTCACGCATCGCCGAGACAACATGCAGCGCGTCGGCAAGGGTGAGCTTGTGGATCTCGATCAAAGTTTCACCGATCAATGCGTGATTGAAATAAAATGTGGCGCATGACCAAATTCAACGATTTGACTGGCCGTGTTTTTGAGCGGTTGACAGTCGTGTCCCGTGAGCCAAGCCGCGGATACATGACGATGTGGCAATGCGTTTGCCAGTGCGGGCGCATCAAAGTTGTGTCCACTGCCAATCTCGGAACTGGGAATTCCCGGTCTTGCGGGTGCATCAGGACCGAGCGCCTCGTAGCCGACAACAAGGCTCGGCAAACGACACACGGCATGTCCCGCACGCCGCTCTATCGAATCTGGGGTGGCATCATCACTCGCTGCCGCAACCCGCGAGGGCGCCAGTGGCCCGACTACGGCGGGCGCGGCATCAAGATTTGCGACGAATGGGCGACTTCGTTTGAAGCGTTCCGCGACTACATGCCGCCTCGCCCAAGCCCTCGCCATCAGATCGACCGGATCGACAATGACGGCAACTATGAGCCCGGCAATGTGAGATGGGCGACCGTCAAGGAACAAGCGCTGAATCGGCGCACATCGACTGCGATCACCATCGACGGTCAGACGAAAACGCTCAGCCAGTGGGCGGACGACGCCGGCATCGATCGCGCGACATTCGTGTATCGGCTGAAACGTGGTTGGCATGGCGATCGGCTTTTCGCCAAACCCTAAGTAACGTTGAGCAGCGAATAGAAAATCGACAGCTGGGTGAATTCGAAGGCCTCGTCAGCCTCGTGCCGGATCACCGGGGCGATCGACGTTGCGACGATCTCTACGGGAATGAACTGGCCGGGCGATGAGTCACCCGTGATCGACTGCGGAATCGACTCTTTACCGAGGTCGCGCGGGTCGTACTTGAACGACAGTTGTGCAGTGCCTTCGAACACCGCGTCTGCACCATAGATTTGCTTGTCCACGCCCGGGGTCTTGGCGTTCTGAAACGCCATCTGCACCTCAACCGGAATCGAGGTGCCGTTGTCGGTGTAGGTCGATGCGTCCCACTCGTACAGGGTGTTCTCGTCGCGCAGGTACACCTTGCCGTTCAGGCTGGCGATTGCTTGGATGCGAATCGGTAGCTCGTACTCGCTCCAACACGCGATCTTGCTGGTCTTCGAGTACGAGTAGGCCCAAATCTTGGACGTGGAGCCCTCATCGAAGACGCACCAATACTGTCCGATCTCGTGAATCCACAGGCCGACCGGATCAAAGGCATTGACGCCGAGCAACTCCGTCGCCTTGGCCGTCTCCTTGACCAGCCCATCGACTTGCACGCCGATGTCGAGGTCGTCAACTTGGTCGGTCTGTGACCGGACGGTCATCGACCGGAAGCCGAACGGGGACAAGAACGCGAGGTCGTTGGCGAAGTTGCCCAGCGTCAACGGTGCGAGTGAGCCGATCCCGTAGAGACGTTGATCGATCGCGTTGGTGCTGGGATCGACTGCAACCACCCATGTCTGAACCGACGACGGGAAGAAGACTGCAAGTTTGTTCTGGTACGTGCCGACAGCCACACAGGCGTCACCAGTGTCCTGCTGCAACTGCACAGGCAGAAACCCTGCGTCACTGACTGCGGTCCAGTCTCGCGCATCGCCGGCCTTGCAGTATTTCACCGTCTCGCCGTAGGCCGCGAAGATGCGTGACGCGGCCTTGGTCACGCTCTTGGCGTAAGGGGCATCCTCGATCAGCGTGCTCGGCGCGCCGTCCACGTAGTGATGGAAGATGACGCTCATAGGCTCGGCGAAGAACCTGGAATGACTGGAGTCGGGATCTTCGGACCGATGCCACCACCGCCGCCGCCAGAACCGCCTGGGCTGTCGTCCAGACCGCCACCGAAGCCGCCGACATAGACGCCGCTCGGGTCGTACTCGGCCACGACGTACATGAAGCCCTGGAACATCGAGGCATAGTAGACGCGCTGCAGCCGCTGACCGGAGGTAAGGCCCGGCGGGTCGGTGAGTTTCACCGCATCAACACCGGTCGGAGGCGTGAACGTGGAAGTGTCCGAGGTGAAGACCTTCAGCCGGCCGTTGACCGCCTCGAGGCCAACCGAACCAGACAGGCCGGTGACAACAGGCTTCAGCCCCGGGCGCTTGCTGATCCGCTTGCCCTCGTTGATGTAGGCGTTGCGCAAGATCCAGAGGCGGTTTGCTTCTTGGACGTTCTGGGGCAACCTGCGGTCGAGTCCACCAGAGAAATCGGAATACGTGATCGCCGGCATTACTCATCCCGCCCGACAACCACAGGCTTCTGTTCGATCGGCGCATTGTTCGTGCGCTGATAGACCCCGTTCGAACCGAAGCTCTGGCCGCGCAGGCTTGCCAGCAGGGTGTTCAGTTGCCCCTCGTACAGCTTCGCGTCAGGCTGGCGGTAGTGCGCCTTGCCGTTGGTGACTGCGTGGAGCAGGATCATCTCGTCGTCGAGCGTCGCCTGGTCGTCGTCGTCTTCGAACGGGTACAGGTCGCGGACGTACCAGACGCGGAAGGTGTAGACCGCATCGGCCTTGGGGTACATCAGGATCTGCGCGAACCGCTCGTACCGCTGAGGGGCGCCTTGCGTGTCCATCGTTGACCACATGGCCGACGTGATGCCCTCGCGCAGCTGCACGAATTGACCGGACACCTGCGACTCGACCTTGAGCACGCGGCGGTCACGATCGCACGGCGTGGGGTAGTCGTACTGGTTCTGCGTGACACCGGTTGCCTTGTCCTCGTAGTCGATGAGGTGGCGCCAGTCACAGGTTCGGTAGAGCTGGGCCTGCCCGTTGGTGAGCAGGGAGTTCATCAGGGGAATGTTCGCCCCGCCGGACGCACCCATGCCGCCCATGCCGAGGCGGGCGAGCAGGGTCGTGCGCAGTGCGCCGAGGGTGCGGTAGGCCATCGTTTACTCGGGGTGAGCGGCCTTCTTCGCGGCGACCTTCTTAGCAGGAGCGGCAAGAGCGGCTTCGGGTTCGTCGGCCACCGGATCAAGCGGCGACAGGCCGCCGTCCTCGCCGACCAGTTGAACGTGAAACCCCATCGCCGCGAAGCCGCGGGCCTCGTCCATCCCGGCGACTTCCTTGGACACCTTGGTGGCGGCGTCCTTCTCGATCATGATCAGCATGGCTGTCCCTTTCAAAGCGTGATGCTCAGTTCTTCGGCCACCTTCAGCAGGCCGTCCTTCTGCATGATCGCGAGCGCTTTCTGCTTGGCGATGGCGTCGGCCTTTTCCTCGGGGCTCGAGTCCTTGTGCGTGGCAGGGATGTAGCCGTAGCTGATCGCCAGCGAGCGCAGTTGGTCTTCGGGGAGGTCTTCCACTTCCGGCTTGCCGACGACCATCGCGAAGCGGCCTTCCTGGAATCGGCCATAGACCTTCTCGGCCATCGACACGTTCACGTCCTTGTCCCGGCCGTAGACGCTGACGAGGCGGTCGTACTCGGCCTGTGGATCGCCGACGAAGACGAAGCCGAGCGATGCGGTTTCCGATGGGCGCTGGATCTTGTCCTGCACCTTGTTGAACGGCATCATGTTGGCGCTGGCTTTCGGGTCGTAGCCCTCGTCCATCGTCTTGGGGTCCGGCAACGCCGTGTTGCCTTCACCGAAGATGGCCTCGAGGATCGGCAGTTCGTGCTGCCACACGACGCGGGGCGTCTTCTCGGTCACGTCGCGCGTGATCACCGCGAGCACGCGGCGAGAGAGTTGTTTGGATTCGGTCGAGTCGGTTCGGGTGCGGGCCATTTTGGTTCTCTGTAACGGGTCAAAAAGATCCGGGAGCGTTCCCGGACAAAGTGCCAACCCGACCCGAGAAGGGCTGGCAACCGCAAATCATTTCAATCCCCGCACGATCAGACTCACGTAGGTCTGGTCGCAGCCGAAGCGCTCGGCCAATGCGGTCTGAGTGTGCTGACCGGTGGCGTAGAGGGCTTTGATCTCTTCGAGCACCGAGTCCTGTCTAATACAACTTACGACAACGCGAGGACAGCATGCGCGTTGGCCCTGGTCATCGTAAGGGCACCCTTCCAAGTGAGCGCCCAATAGTACTCGTACCGGTCATACGCACGCGGCGGCTTGCGGCTGATCATGTCGTGACCGGCGATCGGGCGCAGCTGCAGGTAGCTCGTGTTCAGGAAGTAGCAGCGCTTTTCCCACACCGTGGCGGGGGCGAAGCGGCTGTCCAGCTCCTGGAACTCCGGCGACCACTGCAGGTCCGTGCCTTGGAAGGTCAGCACCGCGGTGCCGCCTTCGACGCGCTTGGTGTTGCTCGGACCGAAGTCCATGCGACCGAACGTGTTCAGCACGAAGTTGCGGTAGCCGTCGATGAACGTCGAGCCGGCCAGCATCAGGTCGGGGCGACCGCCGTTGCGCATGCACTGGCGGTACATCACCTCCATCTGGTTCAGGATCGTGCCGGTGCTGGTCGTGGTCGTCAGCGACGTTGCCACGTTGTTGCGCCAGTAGGCATTCGCCGCCACCGCGCGATCGATGCCGCCGACGACGCCCGAGGTCGGGGCCAGCGACACCAGCGCGTCCAGACCAGCAATCGCGTCGGTGGACTGGGTGCCATCGACGTGCAGCTGGTAGCTGAACTGCTCCTGGAAGCCGAGTTTCAGGACTTCGGCCTGCTCCTCGATCAGGTTGGTCAGCTGGATCTTCTCGGCGTCGGTGGCCGAACTGCCCATCGAGCCGCGATCGTCGGTGACGATGATGCCGTTCTGGGTCAGCCGGTCCTCGTTCAGCGCAAAGCCGTCATGGCACGAACGCCATGCCCACTGCGCCTGCTCGATGGTGCGGCGGGTGTTGTACGTGACGACGGACGAACCGTTGAACCACTGGAAGTTCGAACCGTAGTTCGTGCGCAGCTGTTCGACGATGTACGTCTTGGCACCGGGCGCCGTCTTCTTCTTGCCTTGCAGGGCCTTCAGAAGGGGGCGCTCGAGCGCGATTTGATCCACAGGCTTGGCAGCCATGTAGAAGTCGAGGCCGATCTTGCCGGCGTCGATGATTTCCTGAGCGGTAAAGGGCATTTTGATTCTCCGAAAGCATGTGAACCGCACGACTCGGCCAATCCGAATCGCACAACGCGGGTGACGACACCGCTACACGTCCGCATGCCCTCGGTGAACTGGGCTCACACCTTCAATCGCAACGCCTCGTTTAAGGCCCTCGGCTTGGCCTGGTGCTGGTCGCGAAGTCAGCGTTACGCGGCGAGGGGCCTCCCCCACATGGCTTCGGCCATCGATTTCGGCGCCTGTTGCGGTGACGCTTGACCGGTGGGACGAAGGGCGTTGCCGCCAGTCGGCGGAGGCCGGAACTGCTTGGCCGTTGCCTTGATGAGTGAGACCTGATCCTTGACCTTCTCCGCCCACAGCTGCGGAGGAACGCCTGCCAGCAGCTTGTTGATGACGGGCATCAGCTGAGCCTCGACGACGGGCCAATCCATGTCGGAGGCGGCGAGTTCCTGGCACACCTTGTCCACGGAACTGATGCCAGCATCGACCGCGGCTTGTTGCTGCTGCGCGGTCTGTTGCGTCTCCTGGGTGCGTTGCTGGGTGGCCTGCTGCTGCGATTGCTGCATGCGGCCGCGGGCGATCTCGAGCGCGCGGCCTTCGGTGATCTGCAGGCCATCGACTTCGGCGCGGAGGTCGGGGAAGTTCGCGAGCGCATCGACCTGGCCGACTTGGCGGCCGGTCATCAGCGCGATCTGCTGCAGCTGCTGCGTCAGCACCTTCTCGGCGCCGGCATAGTCGCCCTTGTTGATCATGGCGATGACGCCGACCGCTTGCTCGAACTGGTCTTGCTTGACGCCGTTGCTGACGAACGTCTCGCGGATGTACTCGGTCTGCCGGCGGGCCGTGTCGAGTTCGGCCTTGGTCTGCCCGATCTCGGCTTCGCGCTCCTTGACGGTGTTGGCGAGCTTCTGAAACCGCTCCTGCGCTTTCGGGCCGAGGCCTTCCGGCATTGCCAGCGGGTCAGCAGTCTCCGCGACCAGGGCTTGCGCAGTTGCAGGCTGAACCAGCGTTGTGTTCGGCGGCTGCACCTGGCCCGGGATCACGGCGCCGGTTGCATCGACCTTGGGCGTCCAACGACCCGCTTCGTCGCGGGGCTGCGTTTCGAAGTGGCGGCTGATCGCCTCGAGCATCGAAGCCGGGGCGGCGGGGGCCGTGCTTGCCTGTGCCGGCGGTGTCTCAGCAGCCGGCGCGGAAGGCTCGGGCGTCGAGGCGGGCGCTTCGATCGCGCCTCCGCCTCCCTCTTCACCGAACGGGGCCTGATAGAACCGGCGGATGGCGCGGAAGAGTTTCATTCTGGAATCTCGGGCTGTTGCGGGGCGCTCTGTGGCGCTTGGGGAATGGGTAGGCCTTGAGGCATCCCTTCCATCGGATTGTTTTCAGGCGGCTCCAAACTTTCGCCACGAATGCCGGCTTCTTCACTCGGCTCTGGCGGCTCCGGGAACTGCGGCGGCTCACCCGGCTCCGGGGGCTCGCCCGTTTCGATGGAGTGCTTGACGATGCCGAACGCCTGCGCGCCAAGGATGGGGTTCGGTGACGTGGCGATCGAAGTCGCCGCGCTGATGTACGCCTTCTCGATCTCGCTTTCGGCCTTTTGCAGCTCGCCGGTCATCTCCTGCACTTGCTGCTTGAGCATCATGTTTTCCTGCGCCAGCTTGGCTGGGTCGGGCTGTCCCTGTGCGCTTGCCGGCGGCAGGAATTCCTCGATGTCGATCCGCTCGTCGAAGCGGCGCAGGGTTTCGCGCGTCAGTTCGATCAGTGCTTGGGCCAACGCCTCCTGCCCATCGGCACGGAGCTTGCTGACTTGCTCGATGCACTTTTCGATCACCGGCATGAGCTTGGTCCAGCGGTCCTGCTCCTGCAGTTCGTTCGGCTTGCCAGTGGATCCGCCACGCACCTCGAGCGTGACCTTCTCGAACACTTCCTCGGCGGTGAGTTCGGGCCACACGGCATCCTCGCCGGCAATGGCTTTCACCTCTTGGGGCGAGAGCTTGCGCAGCAGGACTTGCAGGGCATACACGCCCAGTTCGGTCAGCAAGTCCTCCATCGCGTCCTGGCGCTCGCCGGAACGGCTGCGGAGCCCTTGGTTCAGGATCTCCGCCTCCGTGGCGGTCTTGGCCTTCAGCACAGAGCCGCGGTTCGCATCACCACCGCCGACGATCTGCTCCATGAAAGAGCGGGCCTGGCTGGTGTCGTACACCTCGGGCTTCAGGTTCGCCAGCGTGCCGACATAGATGTCGTTGCTGATCGGCTGACCACCGACTCCTTCGACGACGATGATGTCGTTGCCGTTGCGGTTGCGGAGCTTCTCCACGTCGTCGTTCGTGAGCGTCCCGCCCTTGCGAACAACGTTGATCGGCCGGGCATCCTTGCGGTCCTGCTGGAAGTCCTTGGCGGTCTGGTTGATCTCTTCGACCTGGGGTTGGGTCAGTTCAATGTCGCTCAGCGGGTAGAACGTGCCCTCGATCTCGTTGAATGCGAGGCCGAAAAACGAGTACCAGCGCTTGCCGGTCCAGTCAGGTGAGAACGGGTCTTTGCAGAACCCTTCCTCGCCTTCGCAGACGGTGAACACGCGGTTTGAGTCCTGGTCCCACACCTCATAGACGCACAGCAGGTCGGACTTGGCATCGCCGACACCGCCGTCACTGATCAATCCAGCCTTCTCGGTGTAGCTCTTGGCCTTCTTGGCTTCACAGCCGAACGTGGCCTTGTACTTCTCGCGGGTGAACCACACCCGATGGGCGATGGCTGACGCGCGGAGGTAGTCCCCGAACTCCCGAACACTTGGGTCGAGGATCAGGATGTCCTCGCTCATCACGAAGTCGAGCGTCAGGCCGCGGGCGACCGACACCTCGGCCTGCGTCTGCAGCCCGGCCAGCATCTGCTGTAGCTGGGCAATTTTCAGGTCTTCGTTGCGCCCCACCTCGGGATCACTGATCGACGCGCGCAGGGTTTCCAGGGCCTTCAGGTTGTCCTGGGTGTCCTTGATCTGGTTCTCGATCAGCGGGTCGGCGGTCTTGTCCTCTTGCCAGCAGCATTTCCACCAGCCGACCGAGGTGACGTAAGCCGCCGTCAGCAGGCGCTTGGCCCGCTTCTTCAGTTCGGCGTCCTTCACCAAGACCTTGCTCAGCACGGCCTCGGCTGTTGCCCCGAACTGCTTGGTGATCTTCAGCTGAGCCTGTGCGACCCCTTTGTTCGGCTGTACCGCGTACTCGGGGTCTTTCGCGTAGACCTGGGGCCGCATGGTCGCCAGGTTGGCGAAATACAGGTTGGCCGGGATGCGCTTTCCCTCGGCGTCGATGCCGCGGAGCAACTTCCGATTGACTTCGAAGGTCTTGAACTGGGCTTCGTGGCGCTTTTTCGCATCCTCGATGCGCTTGAGGAAGTTCGCCGCAAGCTCTTTGTCCGGCGCAGAGACTTCCCGCTCCGCGTTGGCGGGCGGGGTTGCCCCTTGCGCCGGACTTTCGAGCATCAGGCGACGATCGCGCCGGTCAGCGTGCCGGAGGTGTAGGCCGACAGCGAGCAGCGCATGTAGCGCGGCAGCTTGATCTCCATCGGCACGCCTTCAGCTGTGGCCGCGACCACGATGCTCGAGCTGGCAATGGTCGAGCCGCTGGCCGAGGTGGCGTTCGTGTTGGTCACGAAACCGATCATCGGCGACTCCACCGGGGCCCGAACGAAGCCGAGGTTGGCATTGGCGCCGGCCGCGAACTCCTCGTAGGAGGCGAACGCTTCCAGCAGCAGGGTTGCCACACCGTTGCCGCCCATCTGCAACAGGGCCGAGTGGTTCTGCATCATCGGCGACTTGTCGAACAGCAGCGCGCAACGCGGCGTGCCGCCATACGTACCGTTGCCGACCGAGCCGACCAGCTGCACGGTCGTCGCCGACACGGGCACGATGTCCCAATGGCCGTTCGCGTTCGTGTTGCCGGTGATGCCGGAGATGGCGATACGGTCACCCGCCTTCAGGCCGCAGTTGGCAGCGAAGGTGACGACGATCGGGGTTGCGTTGGTCGCACCGGTGATCAGGTGCATGGCAACAGCCGAGCCGGCCGAGCCAATCGAGAGCGCTTTGTTGGACATTGCATTTCTTCCTCGTCAGAGAACGGCCCTGCGATCCGGGTACGAAGCAAGGGGCCGCACCGCCCCGGGAACTCAGTGGGGCGGCGATCCGTTCACCGTCAGCAAGATGTCGTCACCGACCAGCGGGCGGATCGCGTCGGCGTCCTGCACGAACCGGTCGGACTTCTCGGAGGCTTGGGCCAGGCGCATGCGTTCCAGCGCGCCGATCGATGCAAGGCGGGCCTTGGCCTCGAGGCGTTGCTGGTGGTCGCGGTCGGCGCCGGCCTGGGCGTTGGCAGTCGTTGCCACGCCATCACCGGCCAGCCAGTCCGCGTGTTCACGGCTGACCGCGTTGTGGATGAAAATCTGCTGCTGCCCGACGTTCACGCCGCCAAGGTGGTTGCCCAGCGGGCGCCCGTCGAGGAAACCGCCTACGGTGTAGACGTAGTACCGCTTGCCCTCTTCATCGATGCCGTCGAACTCGAAGACGACGCAAAGGTCATTGACCCGTGGAAGGTCTTGCACGTCGATGGATCGACGGTTGGCAAAGTTCGGGACGATGGTGGCCGTTTGCATGCGCCATTGCAGCGCGCGGGCCTTAAAAGTTTCGCCACGATTAGCGGCGCGCCTTCTTCGCTTGCTCGTCCTGTTGGATGATCCAGTCCAACGTCCAGGGCGCAGGCCCTGCAGCCTTTGGCGCCTTCACTGTGCTCCACGGGCGGGCCATGCACATATAGCGCGTCTCGTCGCCGATGTGATCCTCACCCGACGAGTCAACGTCTTCCATCTTGTGCGGATCGTTCTGCAGCGCCGGGAAGGTGCGGATGAAGTCGGCGCAGTCGTCGGTCACGTAGAGCATCGGGATTGAGTCTTCGCCGTTCAGCCGGCCGCGAACCTGCCCCCAGCCCGAGATTCGGTTCGTGTCAGCCGGCCTGAACCTCGGGCCAGTTCCGCCCTCGATCTTCATCATCCGCTCGGCAAAGCTCGGACCGCCTTCGACTTTCCACAGGTCGGTGCCTGCCGGGCTCATCTGCTCGTTGATCACCTCGCCAGCCTCGCGCACCTTGATGCCCTTGGCGATCTGCTCCACGTCCAGGCGCAGGCCAATGTCAGGCTTCGGAGCGCCAGCTTGGTCGCGCTCGACGCCATACCACTCCCGATAGCGGATCAATGCGCCCTTGGGAAACCTGCGCTCTTCCCCGTTGCCGAGCTTGATCCATTCATCCTCGGCCACGCACCACCACCCCACGCTGAACGGATGCGCGCTGCCCCAGTCCATTGATCGGCCGCGCGTCCAGTGCTTCGGGGGCGTGAACCTGGGCACCACATGCACCTTGTGCCGCCAGTTCTCGAAGAACGCGCCGGCCACGATGTCCCAATCCCCGTCGAGCCATGCCTTGCGCAGCGCTTCATTGCCAGAGGTCGCCGCCAAGATCCGGCTCCGATAGCCCGGGTCGTTCTGCATCAGGATCACGTTGTCCTGCATCCGCGAGCGCACGAACATGCGGACAAATCCTGTCTCCGGGTCGGTGTACGGGACTCGCTCTGGCGCCATGTCGATGTTCCGGGCCTTGACCCACACATGGCCTACCCCGCCAGGGTTGCCGGTGGTTCGAACGCTGCACGGCACGCCGTAGGGGCTGCGGAGCGTCGAATACATCTTCAGCAAGGGAGCGCTGCTGGCGTACTCGGTCACTTCGTCCAGGCTGACCCGGGTGTATGAGTGCCCGTGATAGCGCCCGTAATCCTTCTCCGTCTCGATGAAGCGCATCTTGCAAGACGCGCCGCTGGGCCAGTACCAGCAGTTCGAGAACGGGAACTTCTCGCTCGGCTGGCTCTTGTAGACAGCGCCCTCGCCCGGGAACACCTCAGCGGCGCGGGCCTGCAATTCCTCGAGTTCGGGGTAGGTCTTGCGAAACATGATGCCGCGGTGCCTGTCGCGGTATCGAAGCGCCCCGTCCTCTTGATACCCAAGCTGGAAGTCTGACTTCCCGCCGCCTCGATCGCCACCGAAGAACAGTTCGTCGCACCAGTCAGCCTCGATGGCAGTCAGCTGGGGTCCAGGCTGCGGCACCCACATCAGGCGTGACCGTGGAGCTTGAGCCACTCGTCCCGGCTGATCTGCGGGCGCAGCGGCGGCTCTTCCTCGGGCGGCTTCTCGTTGTTCATCTGCTCGACCGTGGCTTTGTTCGCCGCCAGCAGGTTCAGGGCAATGCTGGCCGAGTCGTTCGCCAGTTTGGTCAGTACCGCGACACCCTGCAGGTTCTCCCGGGAACCCAGCGGGTCCGAGTCGTCGATCTTGCCCACCTCTGAGTTCGCCAGTGCATTCAGGCGGTGCGCGGTCTTGGCGCCGAGTTCACCAGCAGCTGCCAAGCTATTGCTGATGCTCATAAGTTTCGCTGCCAAGTTATCCGCAGTATTCCTTTGGATCGGCGTGAGGGCGGCGCGGGCAACCTCGGCCACCACGATCTTCTCGGCAACGCTCTTGAGCTTCTCGACGGGGCCTTTGACGTGCAAGGAAATGGCGGTTTCACTGATACCGAAGTCCCGGCCGACAGCGCGGCGCGACTCGCCCTCAAGCAGGCGGCGCTCGACTTCCGCCCATTGGTCGGGCGTCAGTTTGGACTTGCGGCCCATCAGCGACAACTCTCCGGTTTCGCCACGCACGCTGGCTTGTCGATCGTCTGCTCGGGCTCATCGCTTCCGCCGCAGCCGAACAGGAATAGCAGGATGATGAGCGCTCTCATGCGTGCACCTCGGCCAGCAGCGCAGTCATCAGAAGCAGCAGGCGGCGCATAGTTTCCTTCTCGGGGTCTTCCCCCACGTAGATTCCGAACTCGGCCTGGTACTGCTTGAACTTGTCGGGGCAGTGCTTGGCGTACATGGACAGGACGATTCGACCGTCTGACTCCCTGGGCTCTTGGCCTTCGGACCAGTTGTTGACGGTGAAGCGGTTTCGGTTGCACTTCCGGCCTACGTCAGCCATCGTGACCCCCTCGGTGGCAAGGTCACGGAGGATGCGGAACCAGTCGAGCTTTGCTGTGTTCATCGGCTCTTCTCCCAGTCGATCCGGGCCTGGAGTTGATCGGCTGGCACCTCGGCAAAGTCCTTGCACTGGCGCTCGATGAATGGGTTCGGGTAGCTCCATGCAGGCATGACACGGCAGTTGTAGAGGCCAAGGGCTCGGTGGGGCGAGTCCTTGACGGTGAAGTTCTTGCAGATGGAGCAGCGGGTCATTGCCCCAACTCCTTCGCCTTCTGGCGGTCCATGGTTAGGCCGCGCCCTCGATCACCAGCCCGTAGTTCATGCGCTTCAGCGGCGGCTCAAACTGGACCACGTTGTCACGGATGGCTAGCGGCTCTCCGCTGCTGTTCTTGCTGAACAGAAAGTATTCGTCCGTGCCTGAATAGATGAAATTGCAGCGGTCGATTGACCGGCGGCGCAGACGAAGCTCCGGCAGGTAGATTGTCTTGGTCGTGACGAACCCGCGATCGGCGAGCTCGTCACCCGGCCCAACACCACCATGGAATCGCACGTCGCCACCATTGATCCAGTACTGAAGCGCGGCCGTGTCGTCGTGCAGACCATCGGCCCACAGCAGCACGCGCGTGTCGCGGATCGGCATCAGCACGCCGGCCTTGACGATCAGCGGCGCGGCGCCAGCGGCCAGGATGGCGCCCAGAAACCCTCGTCTCGTTGTCATTGGTGAATCTCCTTTGCCCGCGCAATAAGGCGGCGGGTTCGCTTGCGGGCAATCCGCGTCAATCGGTCCAGGTACTCAATCTCGTACCGGGTCACGGCGTTCTGTGTGTAGAGCCAGTCCACCTTCTCATCGCCGATCTTTGCCCTCAGCCTGGGCTCGTAGTCGGGAACGTTGCCGCTCTTGAAGTGGTTGCACACAGAGCAAGCCTTGTGGATGTTCCAGAGGTTGAACCTGACGGCCGATGCAGCACCTACGCTGCGGAAGTGGGAGCCGTGCCATTGACCATTCCAGTTGGGGCCTTTGTCGCAACTGACGCAGCCAAGGTGGTAGTCCCGGGCTCTGGCCCATGCGTTCATCGCCTCCTGCGCAACAGCTCGAACGTCTTGCGGGCGGCGCGCGGCTTCCTTGCGCTTCTTCAGGTCCGCACGCTCTGCCTTTGCCTTGAGGGCCAGGAGCTTGATACCGCACTTGGGGGAGCAATGTTTTATGAAGCTCGTCGGCTGCATGAACTCGCGGGGGCAGACCGCGCACTTCGTGGGTGTGCGGCAGTCCTTTGAGGATGTGGGAGCCAGCATTTCAGGGCTCGCCGCTACTCGCCTCTGCAAGCCTGCGCACAATCGCCGCACACTTGTCCAACTTGTCGGCCCCCAACATTGCGGCCACCGACACGATTCGCAGTGCGCCCGCAAGGTTGTACATAGTCCGCTCGGACATTTCCAAGTCACGGAACTCATTGAAGGCCTCGTGCATTTCGGCATTTGCCCCGTCGCTGACCAGATCCACCGCTCCCTTGAGGCTGCGCGCGATTCCATCGACATCTGTCATCAGCCGGTCAAGTTGCTTCAGGTCCATAGCGCGATTGGCCCGTCGCAACAGCAAGCCCGGCAGGCGATCGCTCGCGCGCCCTCAATAACCGGGCTGAGCACCAGGTCCAAACTTCCACAAAACGGGCAAGGTCGGAGGCTCATGCGTGCTGCACCTCATCGTGATAGGCCGGCGCCCGAA
>OFRO01000494.1_pt1 | contig 13862 bp, 29 predicted proteins | sample 1543091 | NCBI WGS metagenome assembly OFRO01 (sample SAMN07774217, study PRJEB24372) | wastewater metagenome | isolation source: Exp Tend NO 10WW | collected 2016-02
TGGCTGGAAGTTCGCGCCCGGAGACGTAGTCACCGAAGCATAGCAACGGTGCAATGTAGGGCATGTCGTGGTAGAATCGGTCAATCACCTAATGGAGGGCACGATGCCCATCAGCGATAAGAGCGTCCCGGTAGATGCACCGGCCGCTGCGGTGGCACCGAACGGCGGGATCGTCGAGATCGACGATCCGGCGACGAAGCGGATCCTACAACCACACCTCGTCGGCTTCCTCATGGGGAGCACCGGCTTCTTTGCGTCGATCATCCGCAACATGGACAAGGTCTGCACCCGCAGCGTGCCCACGATGGCGGTGGCGTTCCGGCGCGACCTGGACCGGTTCATCCTCTACTGGAACCCCGATTGGGTCAAGAAGATCGCGGACGAGGGTAACAAGCGCCTTGACGGTCTCGGCGACACGTGGATGCACAACATCCTGTGCCACGAGGTCCTGCACATCGCGCTGAAGCACTGCACGGTGCGGGCTCGCGATCCGCACTCCATCTGGAACATCAGCACCGACCTGTCGATCAACAGCATGATCTGTGGCGCTGACAAGTCCAAGGACGGCTTCAGCAACCTGCCGGACGGAGCGCTGATCCCGGGCAAGCGCCTGCTCAAGCCCGACGGCTCCCGGTACGTGCGCGGCCAGGACTCTGACTTCGCGTGCGACATGGCACAGGCGCTCGAGGAGCTCCCTCCGGGTAACCTGAGCGAGATCTACTTCGAAGCGCTCATGGACGCTTTCCGCGATGAGATCGAGAAGCAGAAGCAGCGCGGCGAGGGTCAGGGCGGCGAGGGCCAGCAACAGGATGGGGACAGCGAACCGCAGGACGGCGATGGTAACGGTGAGCCCCAAGATGGCACCGGCGCCGGCGGCATCGAGACGCTCGACGATCACAAGATGTGGAAGCAGACCGGTGCCGATCCGAACAAGCTCGCCACCGACGATGACCGCGAGTACGTCGAGCAGCGCGTCCGCGACCTGATGCGCCGTGCGGTCACCCACGCCGAGCAGAGCTCCAACGGTTGGGGGTGCGTACCGCTGACCGTCCGGGCGAGCATCAAGTGCTGGCTGCAGGGCGAGATCGACTGGCGCAAGGTTTTGGCGATGTGGGTGAACGGACGCATCCGCGGTGAGCAGCACAGCACCATCCGCCGGATCAACCGCAGGTTCCCGATGGTCCACCCGGGCTCGAAGCGGAACCACAGACCGCTGCTCCTCATCGCGAAGGACCAGTCTGGCTCCGTGTCAGACGAGGCTGTCGCGCTCTTCTACGGCGAGTGCGCTGCGCTGAGCAAGAATGTCGACTTCGACCAGGTGTCGTTCGACACCGAGTGCAGCGAGGTCGAGCGGTGGTACCGCGGCTCGCTGCCCGAGGCGACCCGGGAGCGCAGCGGCGGGACTGACTTCAACGCCGTCACGCGCCTGATGGAGCACCCTGACAACCGCGGGCGCTGGGACGGCCTCCTGATGCTGACCGACGGCGAGTGCAGCAAGCCCGAGCCGTCGCTCGTCCCGCGGATCTGGATCATCTGCCCGGGCCACAAGCTGCTCTTCCAGCCTGACGAGGGCGAGCTCATCATCAACCTCGACGGCGAGCGGCGCGATGATGCGGGGGTGCTGGGATGATCCGCTGCGAGACACCGGAGCTTAACGCGGACCAGCGTCGCGCGATCGACGAGCAGCACGCTGCTCGTGGCACCAGCCCGCTCGGCATGACGCTCAGCGAGGATGCCACCGGCTCTCGCACGCTGGTCTGGTCATGCGACCTCTGGCCGCTCGGCCAGCAGGAGGCGATCAACCTGCGCGGTGCGCTGGCGGCAGCGAGCTTCTACGCTGACGTTGCCGACCAGCGATATGCACACGGGTTCTGCAGCGACGTGCACCCAGGTGGCAAAGCGGCCGTTGACAGGCTCATGGGGATCATCCAGCAAGCGTGCGCAAGGATGCTGCAGTGAGCACCGCAACGTGTCAGGCTGCACTAGCACGCTTCGCTAGCGAGTACTACGCTGCACATCCCGGAGCGCTCGAAGCCGAGCGCAAAGCGCTGATGGCATGCGCCGCCATCGATGGCACGAAGCCCAAGCACTGGAAGCGCCACGGTATTGGCAAGCGTGGCGATGTCACCATCAGGTTGTTCGAGAAAGAATACGATAGCTTTGTGCTACCTGGAAACATCGCAATCACCGAAGAGAAGCCAGACGGTAGCGTTAGCTTTCGCTGGGTTTCCAGCGTAGAACAGGCTGTGCTGGACACGGGCATCTCGTGGAACTGGAACGGTCTTGGCAGCATGACCACGAAGGAAAAGCTGCTAAATCCGGATCCGGAACCAGCGCGGTCAGCGTCATCGCACGAACGATCTCCCTGGGTTCTCGTCAGCGTGCCATACAAACCACCAGCGTAGCGGTGCAATGCTTGGCACGCTGTGGTAGTATCAGACAATAACGACGGAAGCAAATCGCACCGTCGAACGCCTTGCGGACCGTAGCGTCCGGAGAGGAACAGATAGATGCTCTACGATATCTCGATGCCGAAGAACGCCCGCGCCAAGATCGTGAACGCCCAGGACAAGCACCGCACGCAGACGGTCACGGTCGGTCGCGACTGGGGCGCGCCGGAGGTCGAGATCACCACCGAGCACCTCGGCACCGGCTCGCGGACCAAGATGCGCATGCTCGGCTTCGGCCCCGAGGGCTGCAAGGTCAACCTGGAGCTGAACGGTCACGAGGCCCGCACCCTGTACCGCGTGCTCGCCAAGCACTACGGCACCACCAACGCCATCGAGGACCTGCGTGAGGGACGCGATGAGTGGCGCGAGGTCGCCACCCAGAACGCGAGCGAGAGGAACCGGCTCGGCGGCGAGCTCAACGTCGAGCGCGAGCGTCACGCTCGCACCCGCGAGGGGCTCTCCAACGTGGGCGCTGACCTGCTCAAGGCCTACATGGTCGACATGCCGCAGGTCGCCCTGAGCGCCTACGCCGCCGGCAAAGAGAGCATGCGTGCCTCGGCCGTCACGGCCTGCAGGGTGGCCTACCGCACCGGCATGACCAACGGCTTCAAGGCCGCGCAGCAGCTCGAGCTCTTCAGCGAGCTCGGCATCCCCCAGCTGTAGCGCAACGCACAGCGGGTGCGGCCTGCAACGGGCCGCACCCACGCCGTAGCTTCGTACCATGCCAGCCACACGCGAGCTCCTGACATCGGAGCTAAGATCGATCGAATCCAAGATCACCGCAAGCAACGCACAGCGCTTGGGCGAGGGCGCCGATCTCGGCCAGCTGTTACGCCGCCGCGATGAGATCGTCAGCCTGCTCGAGCAGCTGCAGCCGAACGATGCGATGCGCGACCCGCGCATCCTGAGAGGGTAAACGCCAGATGGCAACAGAGAAGACAGCACAACCGCAGACGTTTGAGATCGACATGCGAAACGGCATGCCAGCGTACGTGATCGGCGTGACGCGGCAGACGAAGATGTCGGAGGGCGGACCGATCTCGGGGGATCCGGTCCGCCATCCCTACGTTAGCATCGAGATCTTGCCGGATCCGCTGCGGCGCCAGGTCGTGGAAGCAGTGAAGACGGTGGCATCGCGAGGACCAACTTGAGCTGGGCGCGCGTTGAGTTCGTCGGCGAGCCGTCTGATAGCTGGTTGAGCTGGTCGCACAATAACAACGGTTCCGAAGAGCTGCCGGCAGCTGGTGATATCGTTGAGCTTAGCGCGCCCGTGCCAGGCAGGCCTGGCGTTTCAGATCGGAAGCACATCCTGAGCGTTCGCGTTCTCCACCGCGTGTGGCACAACGATGACACCGTCTCGCTGGCGTGCGAACGGTTGCACACAGCGCCACGCTAGTCCTGCTGTATCAGGATCTGGGTGCGCTGCCGTTCGGTTCCGCTGCTAAGCTGCCTGCGTAGCTTGCTCACGCTTCCGTCGTTCCATACGACCAGCGATAGCGAGTGCTCCTCGGTCCAACGGCGCTGCCAGGCATTATCGACGATGATGCCCAGCGTGCCCTCGCCGTTCTCGTAGGAGATGAGCGAGCCTGTGCCATCGTACAGCAACGCCTTGCCCAGCGGATGTTCGGTCTCGGCTAGCGTAGCATCTCGTGTGGAAATGGTAGACCTCCGTCGCGGTAGAACGTAACGCGACCGCCCTGCGATCGTGGCAGCCAGATGTCAAGCGTATCGCACGTGTATGAGCTGTTGTGTCCTGCTGCCACGATGAGCTCTAGGCGATCGCCATCGCAGGCCAGATCGCCAGGGCTTACGCAGGCTAGCGTTAGGTTCGGCACAGAAGCTCTGCATCTAGCGCTGGTGTGACATCGCTGTAATATTGTGTAGATAACAGTGTCAGCGTTGGTGATGGTGCAACGATGATATCGCAGTTACCACGTTGAACGTCAAATGCGATCACGATCTCAGCCGAGCCAGCGTGCCATGCAAGCTCACCGGGCTTTGATGCACGTAGCGTCACGGATGCCATAGGATCTTGCGTATGCTCATGTCTAGGATCACCCCAAGAGCTGTGCGTACGACCGGTCCGAAGCTACGTGCAGTGATGCTTACGTGATGGGTCCATCGAGGTATCGATCCGTTCTGGGATCTGACGGTGCTGTGCATGATCACGGACATGGTGTGCACGCCGGCTTCAGAGATGTTGCCGACTAGCGTGCCCGGCGTCCCTGGTTCTTCGGAAGCAAAGAGCGATATCTCGCGTTGGCTCACACGACCTCTGCTAGGCTAAGCTCGCGCACCGTGCACGAGATCTCCTCAGCCCACGCGCCCATCGCGTTTATGCCCGCAATGCGATAGGTCCAGCGACCTACGCCTGGTGCGCCGGCCGTGATGCACGTGACATCACCGACAGCGTGCTGGGCGATATCGCTGCTATTATCGATCCGTTCGAAGTCATCACGACCCGGACCGATGTGGGCGTACGAGAAGCGAGCGAACAGCAGCACGCTATGCGGGCCCGGTGCTTGCGGTTGCGCGCGCCTCTTCACCGACGCTCCTGCAGGCGAGCGAGCAGCTGCAGCATAGCGATGGTATCGGCGTCACGCTGGTCCTCATCGTAGACGCCATCGCCGATCATCCAATCCTGGTACGTGCCGTTATCATCCTGCGAGACACGCACGAGCTGCCGACCGTCGAGCGCTAACGCTCGCTTCCGGTCACCGCGCGCGTACACCGCCACGGGCAGCAGGCGTTCTCGGTTCCCATCGGGCAGGATGACCAGCCCAAGCTCTGCGGACGTTGGCTTCAGCATGCTCCGATACTACCACAGCTATGCTGATGTTGCACACTTGCAGAAGAATTTCTGCAAGCGTTAGCTCACCACAGAACGCAGCAGATTGCACAATCTTCCGAAAGATTTTCAGCTAGCTCTGGTGTAGTGGTTATACCAATTTACAACACCCAGGAGCGCTGCACATGATGGTCTCGGGCTGGCCATAGCGTCCATCAGCCGGACGGTCTGACCACCGCTCGAGCGCTACCGAGGCGTCATGTCGACCGTCTAGCGGGCTCGGCACCGTGCAGCATACCACGCTTTCTTTCAGAAGATTGTGCAATCTGCTACATTCTGTGGTAGGATGGTCTCAACATGACGGTAAGACAGTGCCTCTGCAAGACGTATGGCATGAAACCCGGGATGCTTGTCTACCGCCATTACTGCGGTGGAACGATTATCGGCGAAGTCAAGCGCGTCAACGAGCGCTCGGTGCGCATCCGCAAGCTCAACGATTCTCACACATGCATGTCTGACGAGCACGTGACGCTCAAGTTCAAGCGTGACCTGTCGTTTCACCAGGCGCACATGCCTGATTTTCGCCCACAGTGCTGGTGCGTCACTGACGTCCACGAGCTGACGCCCGAGGTTGCGCAGGAGAAGTACTTCCGCGAGCTGCTGGTCGGGTGCAACCCGTACATCGCCAAGAAGATCGGCTGGACCGAGCGTATGAGCGCTGCGGGACCGCTATCGTTCGCGAGCCCCGCTGAACAAGCGATGCCCTCTCAGAAGAAGATTGACGAGCTCGTCATCGCAGCGCCGTACGTGCCCAAGCAGAACGCTCAGGATGTCGTGGAAAAGCGTCGCTCGCTTGGCGTGAGAACGCCGCGGACTGCGCCGCACCCCGGCAAGGGTTTGCTGGACGTAACCGCGCTGATCAACGCTGGAAAGTACCGATCGCTACAAGACGAGAAGCTGCAGGAGCACCTGCGTGCTGACCTCGAGCTATCGCACGATGCTAAACGTGAAGTGACGGGCAGTAATGCGCGGAAGAAGCTTGACACGCTGTGGGCGTTGACCTGGAAGCACGCTCACGCTGGCATCTACGGGCTGCACGACGTGGTCTACTGGTACAACGAGCTTTGGCCGCTGATCGCACCACAGCTATGCTAACGCTAGCGCCTGGTGAGCTAGAGACAGGCGAAACGTTTGCCGAGCTCGTGTGCGCTGTCAGCGACGGCGATACGGTGATGCTCGAGGTCGAGCTCGGCGTGAGGATATCGTTGCTTACGCTTAGCGAAACGATCCTTGTGTAGGAGGGCTGCGCACGATGGCCACCAGGCTACTAGCACCGGGCGAGCTGTACGCTGAGGGTAGCCTGTGCATCCTGGTGACGTCCGTCTGCGCGCTGCCCGATGTCAACGCTGTTAGGACGTTCCACGTTGCGTTGGATGATGGCGAGTTTTATTCGCGGTGGTACCGCGTAGAGGAGTTCACCGATGTCGGGTTCGCAGATCTCCCGCCCGCAGCACCTTGACATGGCAGGCAAGCCGATCCTCCTGGGATCGCTCATCGTCTACGCGACGTCGAGCAACAGCTCGGGGCGCATGAAGTGCGGCATCGTGCGTGACCTGCAGTGGCGATCGATCCAGCGCTGGGTCGGCGGTGCTTCGCTGTCGAACGGCGGTGATGGTCGCTATGAGGACCATGAGCAGCCGAAGATCAACGTGATCACGGCTGAAAATAACGTTGATTGGCTTGGCAATCGTGATGCCGGTGACGGCGCCTGGTCGTTTGACATGAAGTGGCACGTGCAGAAGCGCGGTCGGACTGTCATGCTCGATCGCTTTGACGAGCTGCTCGTCGTCAGCGAGGATTCGCTTCCGCAGCACGTCGTGCTGATGCTCCGCGAGGCGTTGGCGAAGAGCGTTGCGCGACAAGCGTAACATCGCCGAAGAATCGGCAGGCACGCTAACGTTGGATCCAGCGTACGGTTCGTGCGAGACCGTGATCGCGTCTGCGTCGTTAAGGGCGCTGGTGATCGCGATCTACTGCATGGACGTCGAGCTGGCGGTCTACGACACGCCGGTATGCGCTGTCGGCAAGGTTATCCTATGGCGGCCCTAGGCCGGCGCTTGGTGCCTGGCTCGATCCGCGTGCGTGGCCTGTTCGCTAGCGTAGAGGTGCTGCTCGGAAACGATCCGTCTGGCGATCTCACCCTGATCATGCACGCCCAGCATAACGGTCGCGCGACCTTCGCCACGATCAGCGAGTTCGTGATGGAGAACGTTATCGACCAGTTTGAGGATGCACCGTGCTGACACCTGGCACGCTAGCGTTCGATCCACGATACGGCTCGCTAGAGACGATGGTGATGGTCGACGAGACCGGCGTGTTCCAGATCGCAGCTTACATAGATGACGAGATCGAGCTCGCCGCTTACGATATGTGCATGGTCGGAGATGAATTGCTGTGGCGACCGTGACGTTCGTGGCGCAGCAGGCCCCACCCGGTAGCATCCGCTTCGCTGGCGATACGTACGTTGAGGTGATCGCTGGGTTCGTCGAGCGTGACGATAGCGTAACGATGCTCGTGCTGACGCGCCGCGGCGTGCACATGATAGAAGCAAGCGTAGAGGCGGTAGCATACTTCTCTGACGAGTTCGAATGCGCATGCTGACACCTGGCTGCCTGTGCTACGATCACTTTCCCAACACGATCGATCTGGAAATTGCTGTCGATGATAGCCAACATGCGCTCGTCCTATACGAAGATTCGACACTTCTCTTGCTGAGCGAACCGGGCGCTAAGCTGCTCGGCGAGGACACGCTCTGGAGCCATGATGAACGATAGCACGGTAGAGTGCCAGGTGCAAGCGCGGTGCGCTGCGATCGACGAAAGGATCGCGCGCGGCGAACGTCCGTACGAGACCAGCATCGTCGTACCGTGCCATCCCAGCGTTGTCCTGCACGGGGATATCTCTAGCCTGCCCGATATGCAGCAGCTACAGGACGGCGCGCGTGCCAGCGACCAACCGCACCAGGTCATGGGCCGGCTGCTGCAGGTCAACGACATCGGGCGCCTGGCGTTCGCATTCATCAGGTCGGATGGCATCGAGCTCCAGCTATGCGCTACGGCACAGCAACCAACGGCTCTCGCCGCGCTGAAGGCGGCCGCGCTCGGTGACCACGTGTGGGCTGTCGGGTACGCGTTTAGGACGCGGCAGGGAAAGCGTGCGCTGCTTGTGACGGAAGCGCGCGTCGTCACGCCGTGCGTCCGACCGCTACCATCGAAGGCGTTGCTCTGCGATAGCGCCGGTGCTGACGTGCGATGGCGGGCGGAGAACGCTTCAGCTGACATGGTCCTACGGCCAGAGACGCTCGCCACGTTACGCCGTAGGGCCGCGATTGTCAGCGCGGTCCGCGCAACGCTTGACCGGCGTGGGTTCGTCGAGGTGGAGACGCGATCGCTCATGCGCACCGCATCTGGTGCGACGGCCGAGCCGTTCGTCGCGCACCACAGGGCATCCAACGAGGATGTCAGGCTACGCATCGCAACGGAGATCGAGCTAAAGCGGCTCGTTGCTGGCGGGCTCGAGCGCGTCTACGAGCTCGGCAGGGTGTACAGGAACGAGGGCGCTGACAGGACGCACTGCCCGGAGTTCACCACTGTGGAGCTGTACCACGCGGGCATCGACACGCCATGCATGATGATGCTCGTCGAGGACATCATCCGCGAGGCAGCGTACGCTGCTGGCTGCGGATCTGAGCTCGCTGGCACGCCAAACGCTCCGATCACGTACGAACGGATAACGATGCGCGACGCTGTACTGCGCCTCGCTGAGCTACCGCACGTTCCGATACAGAGGGCGATGAGCGTGGTGACGTGGACGGAGGCCGTCGAGCTGTCGCAGTACGCGCACGAGCAGTGTGGCATGCCAGCAGGCGTGTCATACGGGCAAGCGCTGCAGGGGATCTTCGACAGGTTCGTGGTGCCCAAGCTGCTCCGGCCGACGTTCGTCCTACGCCACCCGCTCGAGCTATCGCCGCTGTCGGCAGCCTGCCCTGACGATCCGATGCTTGCCGATCGGTTCGAGCTCTACGCTAGTGGCATGGAGATCGCGAACGGTTGCGCAGAGCTGACTGACCCGCGCGAGCAGCGACGCAGGATGGTCAGGCAGGGTACCGTCGATGAGGACCTGATCAGGGCGCTAGAGCTAGGGCTACCGCCAACGGCCGGGTGTGGCATCGGCATCGACAGGCTGTGCATGATGCTGCTTGGAGCGGATCGCATCGCTGACATCATGGCGCTGCCGCGGTGAGTGAGCTCGTGGTTGGCCGACGGGCCAACGCTCCCGGCGCGATCATCCAGGATGACCTCGGCGCGACGCACGGCCTGACGTCGCCCGTCGGCATGCTGCTAGAGTGGCACGAGCACATGCACGCTGGAACGCTGTCGGATCCACCGGCGATCCTCAGCCTGTTCGGCAGGGTTTGCTCGCCGCTCGGCATCGGTGTAGGACCCGGTGCATGGTTCGTCACGAACGTACCGTAACCCGCGTCGGCACAACGCTGCTTGCGTCGATGCAGCCAGGCGACATGCTGGTGCGATTGCACGGTGATGGTAGCGTGGAACGCGCTGTTGCGATCACGATCGCGTGCGATGGAGACGCGAGCATGGTCGGAACGATGGTCGGGATCGACGGCCAGATCAGCCCGTGGGTTCCCCGCTCCGCGTGGGTCGTCATGTACAGGTTGGTATGATGTTAGAGCTTACGATCGAGCACGCTGGCGTCGCGCACCGTAGCGCTGACTTTCCTGGTGACCTGCTCGCCGGCAGCAGCGCTCTCACGGGGATCCTGCTGTGCTGCGGTGGGATCGTCAAGCCCGATGGCACGATCGAGAACTGGTCCAGCGTATGGTCATCCGCAGATCGCTACCACGTCATGGAGCTGCCGTGAGGGTGTGGCTATCCGATCCCTCAGGCTGCGCAGAGCTCGAGATGGACGGTGATGCCGCGCCGGGCGATGTGCTGCTAGCGGATGGTATGCATCCTAACGACCTACGGGTGGAGGGAACGTGCTGCTGCCGTGCTGATGGAGCGCTGCTCATCGCGTGGCATGACGGTGAGGTCAGCTGGATAAGCGCTGCGGGTGCGCTGTGCAGCGCGCTAATCGCAGACCGCTGCGTCAACGTTCGGCGGTAGCTCGCGCTTCACGACGACATTGCCAGCAAGCGCTAGCGTCCACGTGCACCTGACGTTGTCAATCCCAGCGTAGTACGCCATGCACACGCCGAGCAGCATGCTGTGCGTCGGCACGAGCTTGTGTCGGACAGGGTGGAAGCGCTTCGCCTCAACGGTGCGCGCCTCGAGCTCGCCAGGCAGCACTAGGCGATCCTCGCGAACGCTAGCGCGCGGTACGAATCAACGTCAAACGTGATCGTCGTCTGGCCGCCGCGCGCCAGGAGGACGAGCAGCTTGACGCACTTGCCGTTACCACCGATGGCGATGCTCGCCAGCAGGTCGCCAGCGCCGGCGTGCTTGTCACCGCGTGACCTGATGTGCCCGTGAGCGTGCATCAGGTTGCCTGGCTCGAGGCCCATCTCGCTTAGCAACGCTCGCCTCTTCATGGAGCTGTTCTGCCTGCTGTTGGCTGCCCTACGCTGGGTTCTGTGAGCTGCTGGTATCTTCCTTGGGTTCCAACGTGTGCACCATCGTGCACTCTGCGCTGCACCCGCACGGTTCGGCAGCAAACGATGGCGGTGGTTCGCCGGCGCGTCGTGCTCGGCTGTTCATGACCTCGAAGTCGTGACGTGCTGCTGACATCCCGCGCATGCTCAGTCGGCGGTTCGCGCTGCGTCGTCGCTTGAGCGCCGGCTTGTGATATCTCACCGTCCGTCACCCGATCCGCGTGGCGTAGGTGTTGTCGCCCGAGATGCCGAGCTTGTAGACCTTGGTCTTCTTGCCGGGGATCATCAGGTTGTACGTGACGTGCTGGACGGTGTTGCTGTCGTGCATGGCCCGCTCGCAGAGCAGGGCAGGCAGCACCGCGTGCTTGGTGACACCCTTGCGGGTGTCGTAAAGCGCGTGCCGCAGGTCCTCATCGCCGGCCCAAGCGTGGATGATCGCCTGTTCCATCTCGCGCTGCCAGTGGAGCACCGCCTGCTCGGCGAGCTCGGCGGCCGTCTGTGCGACGTAGGTGACACCGCCGCACAGCGCTTCGTGGATCTGCACCGCAACATCGCCGACGGCCTTCAGCACCTCGGCCATCGCGCTAGCGTGCAGGAACGGCACCGCACCGTAGCTCCCCCAGTTCACCTTGACCTCGGGCTTCACGGTCGCCACGCGATTGCCGCGCTCGTCGATCCAGCTCTTCTTCGTGACAGGCTCGAAGAAGTCAACGAGGATCTCGAGCGTTGCCGTGAACCGGTCGTGCACAGGGTGCCGCAGCTCGTAGTACTGTCCGGAGTCGAACACTGCGCCGTGCAGCTTCATCCAATCGATGCGCTGCGACGCAGCAGTGATCGCTTGCGCGGTCGCAAAGCCTGATGCCCTAAGCGCCGCCAGGATCGCTTCCTGGGCCGCCACAGCTGAGATGTTCTCGCTCTTTGCTTGTTCCGTCATGATGTACCGATACTACCACGATCCGGTGCAGAATGCACAATCTTCGAAAGAATTTCTGCTCTATTGTAGCAGGTCCCTGCCGCCGTGCCGGCCTTTCCGCGGGACGTGCTTGCAGAGCTCGCAGCCGGGGGCACAGAGCAGCCCCTCGAAGTCAGCTGGAGCTTTGGGGTCTGGCACGTCAACCACCGTCGTGCGCTCGACCGTCACCGTGGGACCCTCGTTGAGGTCCCTGCTGGTGTAGGTCTGCACCGAGACGTGCCGTCCCTTGCAGCTCACGATGCGTCCCCCGTGACCGCCTGGCAAGGTCGCCCGAACCCAAGTGCCGTGCCTCGCCGTAGCCGGTAGCGCTGTCATGGTAGCTCCTGCGTGTTAGGGCCTCCACGGCACGACGCGAAAGCCCCCACCGCCCACACGGGCCATCCCGAGAAGCACCCGAGCCCGGTCCGCTGAGGTGGCATCAGGGTACACCTTCCGGGGCACCACGTTGGCCCTCGAGCACATCCTGCCACCGTATCCGGGTCCTCCGCTGTACTCGCGGTTACCGGCCACGACCACGTGCGGCGAGCTGGGCTTGACAAGCCTAAGGTTGGGCACCGCTGCGCCCGTCCAGGTCGTGCCGCCTAGCTCGATGCTGAACTTGGGATTCATCCAGGGAACGTTTCGCTTTGCCATGTTAGGAGCATCCTACCACGCGTGGATGAACTTTGCACAATTCTTCACCGAATTTGTTGCAATCTGCAGCGTGCTGGTGATACCATTTTATGCTGAAAATCTTCCAAAAGAAGTGCAATTCTGGTGAAACTGTGGTAGGATTGCTTCACGATGGAGCAAGGAACGAAGAGCGCGGATCCGTTGAGCCACCAGCTCAGGCTGATAGCGGGCATCGTGGACTTGATGTACGTGCCGTTGGCCGGTGCCGACGAGCAGTTCCTAACGCAGAAGTACGAAGCGCTGCGGTTGATCGCCATGGCGCAGAGCCTCGCTGACAAGAGGCGGCTCGGCGCGCAGAAGCTGCGGCGGGTGCTACGTAAACGGAATGCACGCTTTGCGCGGTACGTGCGCAAGAACGGAACGCAAGCGCAATGAAACCCTACAGCTACTCTGGCAAGCATCACTCGAACATGGACAGCGTCTGCAAGTGGGCGCAGAGCAAGCGCTGGGCCGAGCCCGGCCGCCGCTCCTCGCGCAACTCGAACAGCACCGCGCGGCAGCGCCACAGCGTCACGAACGGTGCTGCCCGCGCCATCGCAAAGCTCGATACCGGCAAGGAGATGCTGTGAACAGCCAACGTGAGCTTGACGTCGGGCTCGCTGCGGTCAGGATCGCTAGCGAGCGTCGTAAGATCATCTCGAAGATCGAGGCCGAGCTAGACGAGCGCTACGTCGGTCCTGGCGTCGAGGTCGCGATGTGGGTCGAGAACGAGCTGCACTCGCCTGACATGCTCGAGCGCATCCTCAAGCCATACGTGGATATAGGCTGGCACGTTCGCTACCACAACGCCGGCCGCGTCAGCGCTGATGACACCAGCACGACATCGCTGTGGTTCACGTTCAACCCGCACGTCCAGGAGCACAAGGTGAGCACCCAACGCCGTTCCCTCTCGATCGCCATGTCGCTCGTCATCATCGCCGGTAGCGACCAACGGCTCGTCCCCGTCATCATGACCGGCGATACCGACGGTGCCATCGCGCTGCTTGACGGCGAGCTCGTCCGCGTCGAGCGTTGGGAGGACGATCGGTACGCCATGGTGGCACCCGGGATCCCGCTGACCAGCGCGACCGAGCGTGGCTCTCGGTCAGCCGACATCTACACGGCGCTCAGCGCGCTCGCAGTGCTCCATGACATGCGTGAGGGCGAGCAGAGCACCGCATCTCGCGATCGCGTCCTCGGGTTCTAGCGCCATGACCGGCGATAGGCTGCGGCACGTGCTCGACGCGCTGCTGACGTGCGATGGACGTGGCGCGGCGGTGAAGGGCGAGCTCCTGATGGAGCTCGTCGACCACGCTCGCGGTGGCGAGT
>OFRO01000495.1_pt1 | contig 13811 bp, 17 predicted proteins | sample 1543091 | NCBI WGS metagenome assembly OFRO01 (sample SAMN07774217, study PRJEB24372) | wastewater metagenome | isolation source: Exp Tend NO 10WW | collected 2016-02
CACATCGCCGGCCCGGAGGCTATCGAGAACAGCCAGATCGTATCCGGTGCAATGTCCCGGGATAAGGCGGCGTTGGTCTTTGACGCCGCGTCGAAGATGATCAACCTGTCGGAGACGCTGCGTGACCTGGTCCGCATCGTGCCGTCCGGCAAGCGGTTGATCGGCCTGCGGAAGAACGTCGAGTATAAAGCGCTGGCCGCTGACGGGCAGACTGCGCACGGGCTGAGTCCGGTCCTTGCGATTCTGGATGAGGTCGGCCAGATCAAGGGCGAGTCCGACCAGTTCGTCGATGCAATCGTGACGTCGCAGGGCGCTTACGAGAAGTCGCTGCTGTTGCTGATCAGCACGCAGGCGGCGAGCGACAAGGCGTACCTGTCGATCGAGATCGACGACGCTCTGAGTGGGAAAGATCCTCACACGGTCTGCCATTTATACGCGGCGGACGAGGACTGCGAACTGCTGGACGAGGCGGCGTGGGCGAGGGCCAACCCGGCGCTCGGCAAGTTCAGATCATACGACGATGTCCGCCGGCAGGCAGAGCGGGCAGCGCGGATTCCCAGTGCGGAGCCTGCGTTCCGGAACCTGACGCTGAACCAGCGGGTTGAACTCTTCGCCCCGTTCATTGGGCGGACGGCGTGGAAGGCGTGCGGCGGGCCGATCGGTGAGCCGACTGGTCTTGTCTATGCTGGCCTTGACCTGTCGTCGGTGTCTGACTTGACGGCATTGATTCTGGTCTGGCAGGACGCCGGTACGTGGAACGTCAAGCCGTACTTCTGGACGCCTCGCCTTGGCCTTCGTGATCGATCGCAGCGGGATCGTCAGCCGTATGACGTCTGGGTGGACCAGGGTCATCTACTGACGACGCCTGGTGCGACGATCGACTATGACTTCATCGCCGAGTTCGTGATGTCTCTGCCGGTCAATCTCGTCAAGGTCGGGTTCGACCGTTGGCGGATGGATCAGTTCAAAGCATCGTTGAAGCGTGCAGGCGCATCCGATGACTACCTAGAGCGGTACGAACCTTTTGGTCAAGGATTTGTTTCGATGGCTCCAGCACTGGACAGCCTTGAGCGGGCGATATCGGAGGGGCGGATGGCGCATGCAAACCATCCGGTCCTGACGATGTGCGCCGCCAATGCGATTGTCGAGCAGGACGCCGCGGGGAACAGGAAGTTGACCAAGGCGAAATCAAACGGGCGGATAGACGGAATGACTGCGCTGGCGACCGCGATGGGGATAGCTAGCGCCCATAGCGAGGAAAACAGCGACGTCTTCGTCGAGGCTTGGTAATGGCCTTCTGGTCACGGTGGTTCAAGGCGGACCAGAAAGCCTACGGGTCCGAGGAACTGTGGCGGGATCTGTACGCCCGCGGGGTGTCTTCGACAGGGATCGACGTCAACTGGAAGTCTGCGCTGCAGTGTGAGGTTGCTTTCGCCTGCGCACGGGTGATCGCGCAGGGGCTGTCTGGGATTCCTTTCCGTCTGATGCGGGCGCAGGGGAACACGCGAGAACCGGCGTCGGAGCATCGGCTGTACGGTCTGCTGGAGGACGCGCCGAACGACTTCATGACGTCGGTCGAGATGTTCGACACGATCGGGCTGCATCTGGTGTTCTGCGGGAATGCCTACCTGATCAAGAACAACCTCGGCCGGGACTTGTACGAACTGATCCCGGTTGAACCTGGGAAGGTGACGGTCAGCAACGACCGTGGTGTTTTGTCGTACAAGGTTTCGTTCGACGACAGGACGGCGCAGACCTTTGCGGCTGATCGGATCTGGCACATCCGCGGGCCGTCGTGGAACGGATGGATGGGGTTGGAAGGGGTTGCGCTCGCTCGTGAGGCGATCGGGCTTTCCTTGGCGGCAGAGACGCACGGGGCGAGCACCTTCAGCAACGGGGCGCAGCTTGGGGGATTCTCAGCACTGAGCAGAACCTCAGTCCTGAACAGAGGAACGATCTACGGGCGTCCTGGCAGGCGGTCCACGGTGGTTCTGACAACGCCGGCAAGATCGCGGTGATGTCGAACGGGTTCAAATTCTCGCCGATGTCGTCGACGAACGTGGACGCGCAGTGGTTGGAGTCCAGGAAGTACCAGGTCGAAGAGGTCTGCCGGGTCTTTGGCGTGATGCCGATCATGGTCGGCTACTCGGACAAGGCCGCGACGTATGCGAGCGCGGAACAGATGTTCCTCGCTCATGTCGTCTACACCCTTGGGCCTTGGCATAGACGGGTAGAGAAGTCCGCTGCTGTGAGCCTGCTGTCTGAGCAGGAACGCAAGGACGGGCATTACTTCAAGTTCTTCACGCAGGCACTTCTGAGAGGCGCAACGAAGGACCGCGGCGAGTTCTACCAGACGCTCTACAACGTTGGGGCGCTGAACCCGAACGAGATCCGCGAGCTTGAAGACCGCAACCCGTATGACGGCGGCGAGATTTTCCGCGTGCAGTCGAGCATGGTGGACCCAACGAAACCGGAACCTGTGACAAATGCACCGACTTGACTGCGGGCTAGTAGAACTGAAGTTCGCCGGCCCAGAGACGATGACGTTCTCCGGCTATGGCGCTGTCTTCAAGAACGTGGACGCCTACGGCGACGTCATCGAGCCTGGCGCGATGGCGAAGTTTCTGTCCGACACCGAGAGCGGCGAACAACCGTGGCCGATGATGCTCGCGCAGCATGGCGGGTTCCAACTGACGTCCGAGGACATGACGCCGATCGGTGTCTGGACGGAACTCTCAGAGGACGGACACGGGTTGAAGGTGTCCGGGCAACTCGCCGACACCGATCGCGGGCGCGAGATGTATACGCTCATGAAGATGAGCCCGCGGCCTGCCATCGACGGTCTTTCGATCGGCTACATCGCCAAGAAGTCGGAGCCGCGCAGCAAGCCGGAAGATCCGAGGCGACGTCTGACCGAGATCGATCTCATTGAAATATCCGTTGTCTCTCGACCGGCGAACCGCAAAGCGCGGGTGAACCAGGTCAAGAGCATCGAAAGCATTCGCCAGTTCGAGACTTTCCTACGGGATGTAGGCGGGTTCTCGCTGGCTGAAGCCAAGGCCATTGCATCCAAAGGCTTTGGTGCTCTGTCTGACCTGCGGGACGCAGGGGATGACGGCAGCGACCTCCTCCAAGCATTGATGCGACGGGGGAAAGCGCTCACCTAGAGCGCCTCTGTACCAATCCAACGAACCGCCGAAAGGCGGTTTTTTCATTTCAGGAGTCCCAATGGACATGACCGAGATCAAGCGCATCCTGGACGAACAGGGTCAAGCGTTTGAAGCCTTCAAGAAGGCAAACGATGAGGCCATCAAGGCGAAAGCCGATGGCAAACCCCTGGCCGATCTGATGGTGAACGTCGAGAACGCGAGCAAGCGCATCGACGAACTCAGTGCGGCCAAGGCCGAGGCGGAAGCCAAGTTCGCAGACCTGGCGAAGCGCACCCGTCCGGGTGGCAGCGAGAAGTCCGAGATCGACCTGGCCGCAGAGGTCAAGTCGTTCAACGACCAGCGCCAATCGGTCTCGAACAACCCGGTTCAGCCGGTTGCAGAGGATGTCTACGTCGCCTACAAGAACGCATTCTTCAACGTCATCCGCGGTGGCGATCGGAAGGCATCGAACGAAGAGATGAAGGCCATGCAGGTCGGCATCGACTCGGACGGTGGCTACCTGGTTCCGCCGGCGACTGTCGGGCGGATCGTTCGGCGGGTCTATGACGCGTCGACGATGCGCCAGATTTGCACGGTGCAGAACATCAGCACGAACGACATCGAGGGGCTGACGGACCGTGACGAGGCCGGCTACGGATGGGTGGCTGAGACGGGCTCGCGTGCAGACACGTCGACCCCGGAAGTCGGCAAATGGCGCATCGAGGCGCATGAGATGTACGCCATGCCGAAGGTCACCCAGAAATTGCTGGATGACGCGGCAGTCGACATCGAGTCATGGCTCGCAATGAAGGTCGGCGATCGATTTGCCAGGGTCGAGAACGACGCCTTCATCAACGGTGACGGGGTTGGCAAGCCCCGCGGCTTGTTTACCTATACCACCGCTGCGACGGCTGATGCGTCCCGCACATGGGGGCAGTTTGAACACGTCGTGACCGGTGCGTCGTCCGACTTCCACACCACGAAGGCCGACCCTCTGTTCGACTTCATGGGCAAGTTCAAGAACCAGTACTTGAACAACGGCCGGTGGCTGACCCGTCGGGAAGTGATCGCCAAGGTGCGGAAGCTGAAGGAAGCGACGAGCGACCAGTACCTCTGGCAGCCGGGCCTGCAGATGGGCCAACCGGATCGTCTGTTGGGCTACCCGATCGTGATCGATCAGGACGTCCCGACGCTGGCGAACGGCTCGCTGTCGATGGCCTTCGGCGACTTCGCGGAAGCCTACATGATCGTCGATCGCATCGGCATGCGGACGCTTCGGGACCCCTATACGGCCAAGCCCTATGTGGTGTTCTACACCACAAAGCGGGTTGGCGCGGGTGCGGTCTCGTTCGATGCAGTAAAATTCGTCAAATTTAGCGCTTAAAGGTTTATCAAGTATCATCAAAGCGCTACGGCGTGGAGGTGATACTTGGGAACTTGCTCTATCGAAGGTTGCGGTCGGTCCGTTAAGGCAAGAGGCCTGTGCGATAAGCACTACCTGAAGGCCAGGCGCGGAGGTGATTTGGCGCTGTTTTCTGGGCCGGGTCGCGGCAGGTATGCGCCAGAGACGTCGCGCACTTGTCCGGGTGTCAGTGAGTGCGGCAAGAAGGAGTGCGCAAGGGGGCTTTGCAACTCTTGCTACCAAATTAGGCGAAGTGATGGATCTTTGCCTAGGTTGCCGAAGGTCAACGCCGGCCAGCGGTGTCGTGTCAATGAGTGCGTAGAAGATCCGGTGTCACTTGGCTACTGCGGATCGCACTACAGACGCTTCAAACTCTACGGTGACCCGCTTGCGTCCGCGCCAAGGAAGACTGGCGGTGATTGCCGGACGGATGGATGTGTTGGTGTCGTTGTCGCGGACGGGCTTTGTCGCAACTGCTATGGCAGAAGGCTAAAGCGCGGGAGCGTCGAGTATTCTGACAAGTACTTGAAGAGATTCAAGAACGTACTCGATGACAAGGGGTATGTTCTGGCCCCGGTGCCATCGCACATGAACGCGAAGACAATAAAGCGCGTTCGTGAGCACAGACTGGTTATGGCCTCCTACCTCGGCCGCGATCTTAGAGAGAACGAGAATGTCCACCACAAGAATGGGATCAAGTCGGACAATCGGCTTGAGAATCTTGAACTGTGGGTGTCATCTCAACCATCAGGCCAGCGACCAACCGACCTCATGGCATGGGCACGAAGTCTTCTGAAACTCTACGTCCCTGACGAGCGCAAGCTAAAACGGCTCCAGTACCGCAATCTTTAGAGAAACTTTTCGCTTCAAATCCAGCCCGCCTAATCGCGGGTTTTTTTTTGGGAAAAAAGACATGCAACACCTTCACGAAAACATCAATGCAACGGTCTGCATTTCCGCTCGCAACCTCGCGACCGCGTCTGTCATCGGCGGGCCGATCGACACGCGTGGTTACGGGGGCGTCGAGTTCATCGTCGAGCACGGCACTCGCTCGGCGTCCACTGTGACGGTCACCACGACCGTCATGGAGAGCACGGCGACGACCGCGTCGACCTTCACTTCGGTGGCGGACGGCGACCTGGTCGGGCTGGAGACGGACGTCAGCCTGGCCGCGGTGGCGCTGGTTGCCGGCTCGACGTCGGCCTGCACCAAGCGCATCGGCTACAAGGGCTCGAAGCGCTACGTCAAGGTCAAGATGAAGGCATCGGCCTCGACGATTGGCGGCGCAGCGGCAATCCTGTTCGATCCGGAACTCGCGCCGGTTGCCTGATGCACGTTGCGATTCTGGGTCTCGGTCCCTCGCTCAAGGAGTACGCCAAGACGGTCGCCAAGACAGGCGGCCGTGCTGGTTACTGCGATGAGGTCTGGGGGATCAACCAGATCGGCGACATCTTTCCGTGCGATCGGGTCTTTCACATGGATGACGTCCGGATTCAGGAGGCGAGAGCCAATCTGAAACCGGGCGGCGCTATGGAATCGATGCTGCGGTGGATGAAGACGTACAAGGGGACGGTTCTCACGAGCCGTTCCCACCCTGACTATCCCTGCACCGTCGACTACCCGCTTGAAGACGTCGTCAACGACATCGGCTACGGGTATCTGAACAACACAAGCGCTTATGCGGTTGCCTACGCGATCCATCTGGGCGTGAAGAAGATTTCCCTATTCGGGGTCGACTTCAGCTATGCGAACGCGCACGACGCTGAGAAGGGGCGGGGGAGTGTCGAGTTCATGCTTGGCATTGCTGCTGCACGGGGAATCAAGATCGCCATACCGCATGCGTCAAGCCTTATGGACGCTTGCGAGGAAGAGAAGTTCTACGGCTACGACACCTTGCACATTGATCTGTCGGTGGAAGACGGACGGGTCAAGTTGAGCTTTACCCCACGGGATGAAGACGAGATCCCGACTGCCGAGGACATCGAGTCCCGGTATGACCATTCCAAGCACCCCAATCCTCTGGTGGCTTCATGAGCATCACTGTCACTACGGGGCCGGCGACGGAGGTCGTGACGACGACTGAGGTGCTGCGGCATCTGCACTGGTCGACGGCTGATGCGGGCTTGCTGACGGATCTGGGCTGGATGATCAAAGCCGCAAGGGAAGAAGCGGAGCAGATCACCGGGCGTTCAATCGGGTCGCAGACGATCTCGTACAAGTTCGACGCATTTGATGGGCCGATCTACCTGCCGCGAGCGCCGGTGACGTCGGTGACGTCGGTCAAGTACCTCGATTTCGACGGTACTGAGCAGACGATCAGTAGTGCGGACTACACATTCGACAACAGCGACCCGCCGCGGATTGTTCACGACGACGTCTGGCCGATCAGCAACGGCGAGACGGACAGCGTCCGGGTGGTGTTTGTCGCGGGGTATTCGGACGTGACGTGTCCCGCGGCGATTCGGCAGTGGATCTTGCTCAAGGTCGGTTCGTTGTTCGTGAACCGCGAGTCAAGCGCTGAACGTCCTGCCGTACCGCTGCAGTTCGTCGATCACCTTCTCGATCGGTATCGGATCTGCGCGGCATGAAGGCTGGATGGCTGCGGCACTCGATCACGATCCAGCAGAAGTCCGGGTCGAGTCGCAGTGCGATCGGCGAAGACGTCCCTGCATGGGCGACGCTCGCGACGGTCTGGGCAAGCATCGAACCGATCCGCGGTAGCGAAGGGGTCGCGCTTCGCACCGAGGGCTCTGAGATCACAACAAAGATCCGCACCTGGTACGTCGCAGGGGTGACGCCAGCGATGCGGGTTGTTCACGGAAGTGTCGTCTACAACATCCTGGAAGCGTACTCGCCGCTGGAGAAGGGCGTTGAACTCGAAATGCTGTGCTCTCGTGAGGCGTCGTGATCACCGTCAGGACGAACCTGCCGGAGTTCAAGTCGAAGTTGAACGCGCTGTCTGGCAACCTGCAGAAGCGGATTGTTCGGGACGCGACGCGGGCGGCAGGGCGAGTGATCCAGCAGGCCGCGAAGGCAAACGCGCCAGTCAGGCCGGCGAACGTTCGCAGGACCGTTCCTAAGACCAAGCAACTGATCCCGCCTGGGGTTCTGAAAGCATCTATCGCTGTCGTCACGAAGCGCAGCCCCAAGGGCGCGATTGTGATGATGGTCATCCCTCGCAGCGGGAAGAAGACGCGCAAGGGCAAGGGATCGAACTATCTACGCGACGCCTATTACTGGGCGTGGGCAGAGCAGGGGCACGTCATCGCAACCAGTCGACTGAAGGGCGGCGCACGTAGCCGCGGGCTTCAGCGTGCGCGGTTGAAGGCGGCGGGCCGAGTGACGCGGCCGAGTTGGTATCTGCGCAGGGCGTTTGCCTCAGGTCAATCCAGAGCGGTGGCCGCGTTCTACGAGCAACTAGACAAGTCTTTCGCGAAGTACGCCCCTAGCTGATGGCCGCCGAACAGGATGTGTACGACGCGTTGAGAAATGCGGCGGCGGTGACGGCTGTCTGCTCGACGCGCATCTACCCGGACGTCATTCCGCAGGAGAAGGCGTTACCTGCGGTTGCCTACGTCCGTGCAGGAACCGAGTTCGTCACGACGATCCACACCGGCACGCCGCAGCGGACACGCGCGACGGTCGAAGTCTGGTGCCACGCGGAAACCCGCAGCGCCGCTGACTCGCTCGCGGTGCTGGTTCAGACCGCGCTGACTGCAGAACTTTTCTACCCAACAGATCGCCGAGCCGAAATGGATTCGAGCGGGCCTCTGAACGTCTTCGCGACGGTCCTCATCTATCAACTCTGGGAATAGCAATGGCGAATATTCGCACCTGGGAAGGCGTCAGCGTGGACGTCCAAAGCGCGGCAGCGACTGCGCTCACTGTTTCGGCGATCACGAAGGCCAACCCGGCTGTCGTGACGTACACCGGCACCGATCCGACTGACGGCAACTTCGTCATCATGTCGGTTCAAGGCATGCGCGAACTCGACGGCAGCGTCTACCGCGTGGACGACACCGTCGGTGGTTCAGACACGACCGAACTCGAAGGCGTCGACTCGACCCTGTTCGGGACGTTCACCAGCGGGACGATGCAGGTCGTGACGCTCGGCGCGTCGATGACGATCGTCCGGTCGCTGAGTGCGTCGGGCGGCGATCCGAACTTCATCGACATCAGCACGATTCACGATCTTCAGCAGCGGCAGCTTCCCGGAAGGACGTCGCCCATCTCGTACACGATGGAGTGCTTTTGGGACCCGGCGGACGCTGGCCTGGCCGTGCTGAAGTCCGCATGGCAGACCCGCGCTGCGAAGGCGATCAAGATGACCTGGCCTGATGGCGGCTTCATCGTGTTTGTCGGCAACTTGAGTGCGCCGGCTGCGCCGACTGGTTCTGGTGGTGACGTCGTGACGACGCCTGTGACGATCACGATCAAGGGCGGAATCACCTACTACGCAGCATGACAGTCGTTTCGCGCAAGGAGGCGAAACTCCCGCCGCTGCGGCGTAAGACGATCGATGTCCCGGAGTTGGGCGGCGAGGTCGTCGTACAGGCGTTGACGCTCACGGAGAGCCTGCGGATCTCGATGCTGGACATCGAACCGAGGCTCAGGCTTCCGCACATCCTGGCCGTCGGGATTCTTGCGGATGACAAGAAACCGCTCTGGACGGTTGAAGAGTGGGATCAGTTCGGGTCCGTCGATGAGAACCGGGTCGCGTGCATGGAACTGTGCGGCGCGATCTTCGATCTATCGAAGTCTGAAAAAAAGCCGTCCCCCCAGACCTGAAGTTCGCGTTCAGGTTGTGCCTGGCGCTTGGTTGCACGCTGGCGGAACTGGGGGAGCGGATGAGTCTCGAAGAGTTCCATCTGTGGGAGATGTTCGATGCGGACTCTCCATTGCCTGACTTGAGGTCGGACATCCAGAACGCGCACGTCGTCTCGTCGGTGATGAACATGGCCGGCAAGGCATTGAAGAAGAACGTCAGCCTGACGGATGCCTTGCTGTTCCAGCCTAGGAAGGAAGAGAAGAGGGTGGACGTGCTCGATCAGTTGCGGGGTAGGTAGTGCCAAAGCTAGCAATTGACATCGAGGCGCGGTTTGCGCAGGTCATTGATGGCCTCGATGCGATCGGGAAGAAGGCGGACCAGCAGGCGCGGTCTATCGAGCGGTCGTTCAAGGCCGCCGGTGCTGTGCTCGCGACGATCTTCAGCGCGGCGGTCATCAGCGAGCAGTTGAGCGCGTTCCGCTCGACACTGGACAGCCTTGCCGATCTCGATGATGCCGCCGCTCAGGCGGGGACGACGGTCGAGAAGTTCAGCGAAGCATGGCTGTTCCTGCGCCCCACTGGGGTGTCGGTCGAGCAGTTGTCCGGGATCGTGGACACGCTCTTCAAGCAGTTGTCCAAGGGCGGCAAGGAAGGCGAGAAGGTCGCCAAGGCGCTAAGTGAGATCGGCGTCAATGCCAGGGACGCCGCCGGCAACCTGCGTGATCCTGTTGTCCTCCTCGAAGAGATGGCGAAGGGGCTCGCCGAGTTCGAGAACGATCCGAACAAAGTCGGCCTGATCTACGAGATTCTGGGCAAGCGGGCGAAGGACGCGATCCCGATCCTAGAGGACCTTGGGAAGAAGCAAGGCGAGACGGCGAGTATCACGACGGACCTGGCGTCCAAGTCTGAAGAACTCGCGAACAAGTTCAGGGAGATCGCGCAGGAGGGTGAAAACCTGCGGATCAATTTCCTTGAGAAGTACATCGACGACATCGTTTCGCTGGTCAGGAAGTTCAGCGACCTGGCGAAGGGGAACGGGCTAGTCGACGCCGCCGTCGCCGCACTTTTCCCAAAATTCGCCGCGGAGAATCTGCGGCAGGGGATTGCCTTCTACGAGAAGGAGATCGCCCGACTCAACAAGTTGATTTCCGACCCTCCGCTGGTCTTGCAAGGCAGGGACGGGAAGATCGCGCCTGAGAGACTTCAGGACTTCAACGACAGGTTGAGAGAGGCCAACGAAGAGTTGGCGCGGCTGGTCAGGCAGCGCGACCAATTGTCTGGGTCGCAAGCGGCTCGGCTGCCTGAGATGGACGACTGGCGCTTCGGGTCTCCCCGGCGAGTCGCTGCTCGGACGGTTGACGACGACAAACCTAAGAAGGCCGCGAAAGAGCGCGAGACCGAAGCTGAGAAGCTGCAGAAGTGGCTGGATCAGCAAGTCAACGCCGCTGAGAAGTACAACCTGCTAGAGCAGACGGCGATCAAGATCCTTGAGGCCAAGCAGGAGAAGAACCACGGCATCACGGACGCAATCGAAGAGCAACTGCTTGCGTCTGCCAGGATGGTGGTTGAGAAGCAGAAGGTCCTTGAGTACACCGAGAAGCAGGCTGGCCTAGATGCTTTGATTGCGCAGTTGACGATTGACCAGGAAAGGAACGTCGCCACCGTCGCGCAGTCCTATCGAGACCTGATTGACCCCGTCGAGCAGTACCGCAAGAAGCTCCGGGAGATCACCGAACTCGAAGAGTTGAACGCCAGAGACCCAGAGAAGGGGTTGAACAGCACCGAGGCCGGCCTGGCCCGTGAATCTGTGCTTTCCCAGATGGCGGCGCTTGAGGAAACGAAGGTCGTCATCGACGAGATCGACGAGTACGCGAAGAACGCCGCGCAGTCGATGCAGAGCCACTTTGCCGACTTCCTGTTCGATCCGTTCAAGGATGGGCTGAAGGGCCTTGCCGAGAACTTCTTCCAGACGCTGCGCCGCATGACGGCTGATGCGCTGGCGGCCAATCTGATGAAAGCGCTTCTGGGTGACTACGCGAAGTCTGGATCGGTCGGCGGAATCCTCGGTGGCCTGTTCTCTGGTGCCGGCGCTGGGTCAAGCGTCAACTCGACAGGGACGACGTTGCGGGCGATAGAAGGTGGGGCGGATGCGATCTACGGCAGTGCAGTCCCCGCGTCTGGTGGCTTCAGCCAGGTTGTGAACATCCAGTCGTCTGCCACCGCCGGAAGCGTCGCCGATATCCGCCGTGCTGTGAGGGACGCATCCCTTGATGCGATGGCTCAGTCCAGGAAGCGGAACGGCATGGCGGCTCGGTAATGTCGATCTACACGTTCCCGACTGACGAAATCTATGCGCCTCTCGAATTCGAGATGCAGATGCGCGGGAACGTCATGGTCAACCGTTCGCCGACGAACGGTGCGATCACGACGGTTGAGATTCCCGGGGATCAGTGGGCGATTCGGATGATGTACAGCTACCGGGCGAACGCTGACTACCAAGCGATTGCAGCGTTCTGGAATCGGTTCAGGGGGCAATCGCACATCCTGCGCATCTGGAACGTCGCGCAGCCGGCCCCGTTGGGGACGCTGAGAGGTTCGCCAGTCCTCGCCTCTGCTGCGGTGGAAGGCGCGAACTCCGTTGTTGTGCAAGGGTCGAGCGGCGAAACGATCCTCCCAGGCGACATGCTCGGCATCACGCTTGCGAGTACGAAGGTACAGCTTGTTCAGGCTGCGGCAGTCAGCGGGACGGGGGTTGCTATCACCGTCTCTCTGGTGGCCCCGCTCAGAGGAGCGGCCAACAGTTCGGCAGTCGTTGTCTGGAACAAGCCGACGGCGGATTTCATCCTGACGGAAGCGCCGTTCATCCCTTACCGGGCGGTCGCGAGCGGCGGATTCTCGATCGAGGCTGTTGAGTTTTTCGGATGAGAGTCCTGACGACGGCCGAGAAGAACGCGATCGACGTTCACCGGGTGCGGATGGCGTTCATGGTCGAGTTCCGGTTTCCGACGGGCGACGTCAGGTTCACGACTGCGGCGTACACGCAGACGTGGAACGGCTTGGAGTGGTTGGGCGCGGGCGGGATGCTTGAGTTGGAACTCCCGCAAGAGGACTCATCGCTCGAAGCGCACGCCTGCACGATCTCGCTCAGTGGCCTCGATCCGGCGGTGATCTCGCTCGCTCTGAACGAGCCGCTCGAAAACAGCCGCTGCACGATCTGGGTCGCGCACTACGACCCCGACACGAACCTGCCGATCGGCACGGGCTATCAGTTCCACCGAGGGACGGTCGGCCAGATCCGCATCCTCCCCCCATCTTCCAATGAGGCGACTTGATGGCTGACGCCACCGTCTACGGTATCGATATCAACGCTCTCGTGTCTGTGGCAGGCGCTCAGGCGCAGGGCTCGCAGAAGGCGCGGTTCTGTTCTGACATCGCGACGCTTCTCGGGTCGAACGCCATCTTCAGGATCAAGGTCGGCGGGACGACGAAGTACCAGTCAACGGTTGTCGGCGCACTGTCGTCGTCATCGGCAGGCATCGCGATGCCGCTGCAGTTCGTCGAGCCACCGTCGACGAACGTGGCCGATGCGTTGACGGCAGCGGACGCGCTCATCGAAGTATCGAACGCCTCGAATTCCACCATTCGGATCACGGTTCCTGTCAAGGCCGGCGGCGCGTCGGGGTTCCTGACGGCTTCTGCTGCGCTGGACGGAACGAAACTGTTCAGGACGAGCGGGGTGCTTCTGACGCCTCCTGCGTCGCTTGATGCAAGCGTCGGCGGCGGATCAACGTCCGGCATCTATCTCGTGTCGACGCTCGTTGCCGACATGACAACGGCGAACACCAATAGTTGGCACCTGGACGCAGCGCCGACTACCAGGAACAACAACGGGCCAGGAGGGACACGGTACGCACAGGTCAACCTGGCATTGCGGCGTGCTGACGGAAACTCGCATTGGCCTGGCGCTTATCTCGATGACGACAGTTACGAAGGGCGGTCATGGAGTTCTGGGTCCACGATCCGGCGGACGAATTGGTACGTTGTCGGCCGTGCGCAGCAGGTAACCAGCCAGTACGCGAACATCAGAACGCAGCTTCGGAACTATAGATGCCTCGGACTGAAGACTGACAATACTTGGGAAGAAATCGCATACACGCCTGACACTCTGATTCAAGACACGTCTTGGCACGCGAGCTTTAGCTCACCGGACGACAACGAGATATCTGTACCCATCGGCGACTATGTGAAGAATCAGTTCGGCGGCGAACTGGATCAGATTCAGACCCACGCGTCTGGCGATGGCGGCGGGCAATCGCTCGGATCGATCGGATACGGGAACGTGCCGTTCACAGCGGCCGGCGGGGCGTCTCTTCCGAAGTGGTACAAGTGGACGAACCACGGATACCCGCAGACGATCTATAAGACGCGGTCGCAGTGGACAGGTGGCTATCACGGGATACTCGTCGTCATGGAGGGCCGACTCATCCTACACG
>OFRO01000496.1_pt1 | contig 13786 bp, 22 predicted proteins | sample 1543091 | NCBI WGS metagenome assembly OFRO01 (sample SAMN07774217, study PRJEB24372) | wastewater metagenome | isolation source: Exp Tend NO 10WW | collected 2016-02
ATCCGGCAGGCAGTTGATGGTGACCTCGTAGCCGATCGGTTCATCGTTCTTCCACACGACCTCGCCGCGCTCAGTGACGCGGCCCTTAGGAACGACGATTCGGATCGCCTGGTCTCCGTCGAGCATTTCGAAGACGTAGGACTTTAGCGGCATCTGATCACCAGTGATCTCAATCGTTCCTCCGGTGACATCGGCACCGTAGAAGATCGACTGCGATTCATCGTTGGACTCGATCATCTTGAACTGGTACGTGACCTCGTGGGAGGTTTGCACCGTGCGGACGGTGTCCCCATTCTGCCACGCCTTGATTGATTCGTTATCGGCATCAATCGACTGGGTGACACCATCATCAGAGATGTATCCGACTTCGGTGAGATCGTTGTCGATCGCGGTGATCGCATCCGTGGGCAAGGTGGCGTCGGTGGCACCGTGGTAGACGCCACCGGTAACGCCGACGAGGACGTTGTCGCTATCAGTAGCCATGCGGGGTAACTCCTATTCTGAGTGATTTCATTTGTGCGTGGGCGAGTCACCACGGCGGGCGACACAATCAGGAGGTGAGGGCAAAGCCTCGAATGTGAACGGTGAAGGTTTGGCGGTATCGGGCTGATCCGGTAGCCGGGTCCGGGGTGGATGTGGGACCAGAGAACTCTTCGACTCGGTAGATTTGCACACCGTCCACACGGGCACCGTCGAGTCGGTAAAAGCTGGCGCGAACCTCTTGCGCCAGCTCTGCTGCTTCCGGCTGCGTTGGCGCCCATGAATCAGCGGTGATCTGCGCTCCGTCGGAGATCGGTGTCGCAGCGGGACCGCCGGACCGGGACAGCACAACGAACGATTCCGGTCGCGGTTTCGGGACGGTTGATGAAACGGCCGGGGTGATATCCGCAGCTACTTCGGGGATGATCACAGCGAGTGCATCGTGAAACTGCACGAGTGGTTTCATCGGGCCGCGTCGATCGCCTGCGTGAGGGCAAGCCCGTCGGCTTCGGCGAGTTTGGCTCCCAGTGTTGCCGCGATGACGGCCGCACGGAAACGTCGGCCGCTGGGAACGATGCCCGAATCGACCTCGAAGCCCGGTCCTGCTGCTGCGGCTACTCGTTCAGCGCGGGCGTGAATGTCCGCGCGGACGCTACCGATGTCGCCCCGGCGGATACTGTTTTCTACGGCCATGTGGTAGACGATCTTGGCGGTCATCCGTTGACCTCCCTCAACTTCGCCTCAATGTGGTGCGGCCCGGATGGTGTGCGAATGTCCAGCGGTGAGCCGACGACGCGGAACCTTCGATCGCCGGATTCGACTTCATAGTCACCGGTAATCACCTCATCGGGACGCAAGAACAGCACCGCGTCCACGGCTTCCCCGTCGCGATTGTCGAGGAGTTCCGAGGTGGAGGTGTGCGAGATCCATCCGGTCGTTGATGTCGCTTCATCGAAGCTGGCGACCTGGTTGCCGTGAGCATCCTCGGTGAATGTCGGCGCGTACAGGTCGATGCTGACCGTGAGGAGCTGGTCGATCATGTGGGGACGACCGCCGAGCGATCACGGTAGGAGCGGGCGAGTGATAGTTCGTCGCGGGTCATCGACAGGGCGCCGGACGCGGTGTATCCACCGGCCTGCCAGGAATACCCTCCGATGGTTTCACCTGTGACACCGGGATTCGGGCCAGCGACGGCGCGCTGCACCATCGCCGCAACAGCCCACCGGACATCCTCGGGAATCTCGGTGTAGCCGTGGGTGTAGGTGACGTACGCCGCTGACGTAGGGCTGTCGGGGTAGATGATGGCTTCCACGACATCGGATGCGATCCGCACCTCGTCGATTCCGTCGAATGTGTACGTCAGTGGGACACCTGCGGTGCCGTCGGTGAGGACTGACTCCACGGAGGTGATCTCCACGACTGGTGACTTCAGCCGGATGATTCCGTCGCGGGCTTTGAGTACGCCAGCGAAGTCAGTTGCCGTGAAGTCGTTGTTAGATTCTTTGCGGAAGCGCGCTGAGGCACTAGCAAGCATCGCCGACAACTGCCCGCTGCTGAGCGTTGAGTCGTTAGCGAGAGCTTGAACATCGTTGATGCTTGCCAGTGCCTCAGTCATGGTTTAGCTACCGATCGTCAGCTTGACGGCGCGGACCATTTCCGTTGCGCTGTTCGCGTCGTATACGGCCTTCGTTCCGGCCAGCGACCATACGACAGACTCGTTTTGCAGCAGCGCTTCGTTCCACTGTGCGGCCCACGTCGCAGCGATCCCGCCGTATTCGGCGGAACTGGTGTTGACGCTGCCCATCGGTCCGACTGGTGCCCGTGTAGCGAGGATGAACGCCGACTTGTGGTAGGCGTACGCCTCATCGGTTTCGATCGCGTTCGACCCGATGACGGTGAATCCGGCGCGGCGACCGATGATCGCTTCGCGGAATGCCTCCGATGTGCCCGTCTGGTCGGCAGCCTTGAAGTCGGGATCCTTGAGGATCGCGGCTTCAGCCTCCGGCCCGCAGACGATGAACCGATCGCCACGGGGCACGTTCGCCTCGTTGAGCAGTCGGCCAGCATCCACAATCGATCCCCACGGATCGGCTTCGGACAGGTCGATCTCATAGCCCGTTTCGTACGTGGCTCCCGAGATCGCGGCGGCGATGTAGCCTTCGATCTTTTCGGCGACGGCCTGCGCTTGGGGGCGAAGAACGCGGGCGCCGAAGTCTTCGACCTGCAGCGTCTGATTCTCGGTCGTGAGCGGCACGGCCGAGTAGGGCAGCTTGTCGAGGACGACAGCAATCGAGCGCTCCGTGATAGCAGAGCGACTGATCGCGTTGGTGTGTTCACTGTTGACGTCGGCGTTCTCGTTTGCCGACAACAGGGCGCCGACACGAACATTGACGGTCGTTCCCATCGGCGCGGAGAAGTCCACGTCGTAATCACGGGTGACGGTGCGCGGGAGAACGATCTCTCGCGACAGTGCGCCGATCGCGGCCCGCGCATACGGGGTCGGATTGGCGAAGGTATTTGCAGCCATGATGGCTCCCTCTGGTTAGTAGCCCTGGCGGGCTGTTAGTTGATCTTCTGGTAGATGCGGTCAGCGAGTTGGCCGGGATCGAGGCTGTCGATGTCGTCAGTGGCATCACGTCCCGATGGCTTGAGCTTCGGCGTGGGCTTGCCGTCTGTTGCGTCCGGCTTGCCAGCGCCAACGGCGTCGAGCAGCTCGGCCGCTGACTCCTCTAGCTCTTGCTGGGTGGTGCCGCTGAGGAACTTGACGAGGTTTGACGGAACTCCCTTGTCACCCGCGACCTGATGCCGCAGTTGCGCGGTGGTCGCTGCCTTGAGTTGGGCTTCCAGTTTCAGTCGAGTCTCGCGTTCCTTTTCCAGTTCCGACTTTCCGGCATCTTCGATGTCCTTGAGCTTGGATTCCGCTGACTTTAGACGTTTGCGTAGTTCTGCTGCTTCACTGTTGGTCTTGGCGAGCTTCGCCTTGGCCCGTTCCACATCGAACTGCTCGTCAGCTACCTCCTGGGTGTCTGCTGACGTGGTTTCCTCCGGGGATTCGTCTTGCGTTTCCTGCTCACTCACTGCGGTCCCTCCAGGGGTTACCCGAGCCGGTTCGGCCCGGTGGTCTAGTTGTTGCCGAGGTATTGGCGGTAGGCGTTGAGCCTGTCTTTCGCCTGAATGTCTCCGGCCTTCCACTGTTCAATCGCCGCGTCGTAGGATTCGCGGTGCGCTTGATCGGTGGGTGATGGCGTCCAGTCGTCGGTGTAGACGAGTTCGGCTGAGCAGTCGCAGTTGTCGTGCGACTCAAACGATGCGGTGTCTTCGGAGTGGTACACGTCGCCGCGTCCGGCGAGCATCGCGCAGAAGGCGCACGCTGTCGCCGACGCGGTTCGCGCCCACGCACTCGCCCGCTGCTTGCCGTCCATCGTCGGGTTATCGCCGCTGACCAGTGACAGGATCGTGTCCCTGGATCCGAAAGCGACTTCGTTACCGACCGTTCCCAGAACGCTGGCAAGCCCACGGTTCATCGCGAGGTCGAGCGGTTCGTTATTGAGCATTCCGAGTTTGACTCGTGCGATGCCGTAACCGATCTTGTAGGTCAGTTGTTGGCGGTTGACGATGGCGATGGGTGTGATCGGTGGACCGAGGTTGGGTCGTCGGGTTTCGGCGGCTGCGTAGCGTTGCGCGTATTTCGCGGCGTCGATCGCTGTCATCCGCTTGCCTGTCGATGCTGTGGACATAGTGGCTCTGGCCCACATGTCGGCGTCGCGGTCCAGGTCGCGGGGGTCCAGGTCGCGCCATAGTTTCGTGGCTGATGCCAAGGTGACGGCGCGGATCTGGCGAACTGTTGCCCGGTGAGCGGTGGTGAGGCTTGCCCCTTTACTTGTCGATGCCATCGGCTTGACGTGCGAACTGTCCGGCGAGCTGGCCGAGAACATCGTTGGATTCCGCGAGCGCCTTCCACTCGGCAATGTCCTGATCGGTGGCGTCGGGGACACGGTCCCAGAGTCCTTGCGGTGGGATGCCGAGCATCGTGGCCATCTTCCCGAGAGCATCGACAACCTGCGCCAGTGATCGGGCTGTCGTGTCGGCCCATCGAACCTGAGCGGAATCGTCACCTGCCGCGTCCGGGTTGCCCGCGATATTCGCAGCTAGGCGCAGGTACTGTTCGAAGGATTCCCCGAGCGAGGTTTCGATTTCGGCGGCACGCCGGTCCTTGCCTGCCTCCGTGGCGGCGAGGGCCTCCGCCGAAAGGTTCGCCATCTGCCCGAGGAGGGCTTGCGGTGGGACTTGACTGATCGCGGCGATGTCTCGCACACCTGACTGCTGAGAGTCGATGTAACCCTTGAGGTCCGACGCCTGGAACTGGCCAGCTTTCACGTCGGGATCTTCAAACGTCCACAGGTTTTTTGCCGACGACTTCAGCGACTTGGTGTTGCCGTTGGCATCTTTGGGTGCCGTCCAGCCGGTAACCCAGCGCTGATGGAAGGCTCCGAAGTGTTGCGCGGTGAGCATCCCGAATACGGTCTCGTCGATGCGCGACTGAATCGGGATCAGTGATTCGACGACGCCTTGAGGCATGTCGAGGTCCAGGTCCACGCGGTCACGGAATCGAACGACGGGGCACACCCCGACGCCGTGCTCTTGCTCATCGGTGAGCGCCCACCGTCCGTCGCGGCTGCGGGAGATTGTGTAGATGTGATTCGCGTCGATGAGCCGATTAGTGGAGGCGTCGACTTTGTCCAGGGCGTACACCGGCCACATGTCATCGAGTGGATCGACGTACATGGCGGTGAGCTTGCGTGCCGAGCGTGCCGCCATGACGGGGACCGGGTCACCGGGTAGGACGATGCCGTAGGAGTGACCGAATGCGACGGCGCCACGGATGAGGCCTGCCTGTTTGGCGTCCATGCCGTTGGCCTGCCAGATATCCCAGACGGCCAAGTTCTCGCGTGACTGCGTCCCTCTGAATCCGACGACGCGAAGCGACTGCACGAGGATGTCCACGACGAGCGGCAGGTAGTTCGTTCGGGCTTTGCGGGCGTAGGTGAGCATCTCCGGTTGGGCGTCTTTCGGGATGTTCACTGACGATGGGTGTAGTTCAGGGCGAAGGGCTTCGGCGATCGCTTCCAGACGTCGAGATTCCAGAGCTGACTCTTCTACACATGCGCGCTGGAGGTCGATGACCTCGTTAGCTGACAGCATCCGTAACCTCATCTGCTCCTTAGAAGAACGCGGCGCCACCTGTGCGCTCGCGTTTCTTGCTGTTGTTTGCCCGCGACGCGAGCACCAGTCGGCGCACCATGCGGGCACCGATCACACATACCGCCGCGTCGATCTTGCGTGCGGAGTCGCGTGATTCCTTCCCGATCGATGTCCCGAAGCGGTTCGGGCGTCGTCGGGCGTTGACGACGTGGCGATGGATCCGTGAATCCCCGTCGTGGGTGAACCGACGTTCATCTATTTCGGCGAGGGTTAGTTCGCAGGCTTTCGTGAAGTCCAACGTCTTACCGCGCATGTCCCAGGCGATCGGTTGCGGGTCGGTTCGCGTTGCGGGTTCGGCCCACACGTCGAGTCGGTCTCGGTAGCGTTCCGGCCAGGTGATCTTCGCGAAGCCTTCCCACTCGCGGACGTCGGCGAAGAATCCGGTCGGGTTCCACCGGTCGAACGCCATCTCGACGGCGGAATCAACCTCGGTGGTGTTGATCCGGTCGTCGCGGCCGTCGAGTTCCCACACTCCAATACCGAAGACGTGCCCGTCGTCGATTCGGCATCCCAGTAACGCCGTGGCGTCGCGAGACAGCGAACCGTCGAAGAATAGGGCGATCTCGTCGCCGTCAGCAACGGTGATCGTCGGGGCGGCCAAAGCTCCCCACGCTTGCGGGGTCGTCCATGAATCCTCGGTCGCGGTCGGTTGGTTCAGGTAGTAGCGCCGCGAGACGTCCGGTGGGTTGCGACGGTCCCAGACGCGTTCCTTGATAACGTCCAGGTCCACCCAGTAGGAATCGTCGTACGCATCGGCCAAGCCAGCGAGGAGCGATTTCTCATCGGCGAGGTCAGTGTCTAACGGGGCCATCCGTGAGTCGTAGAGGATCTTCGATCGGCCCTTTGACTGTCCCTCTTCTTGCGCCACCCACGCATCGAACGTCTTTTCGGCGACCGACTCGATGCCGGGCACCCATGCATTCGATGTTTCCATCATCCGTGAGCCGGATTTCGCCAGGTTCCGGTCGAGGACGGCCGCGAGTTCTGTTCCGCCGTTGCTCGGATGCCAGTGCTCGGTTTCGTCAGCGATGACGGCTGTTGATTCGGCACCTTCAGCGGTTGTTGCACTGGCGGTGATGACTTGCAGCTCGCCGCCGCCTGCTTTGTAGTAGATCGTTTTGCCGGGGTCAAGTCCGTGTTCGGTGACGACCTGTGAGCCTTTCGGTGCGAAGGCCCGAACCATTCGCATCGTGTTCGCGGTCTGCTGTTCGGATGTCGCCGCGATCTGCACGAGTGGGAGATCGACCGGTTTGCCACGGCATCCGCCCGGTGCTGACGGGTCGAGGGAATCCAGTCGGACGGGAGCGCATAGCTCCATGAGCCCGAAGACGGCCGCGAGTGGTGACTTACCGGCACCCTTCGCCCATCGTCGAGCCGCGTGGTGAAACAGCCAGCGGCCTTGCCCGTCGACGGCGTACCACCAGAGGACGAATCGGCCCTGTGATCCGGTGAACTTGAACCGTTGACCCGCCCGAGGTCCGTTCGGCTGCCAGAGGGTCGTCTCGGCCCAGTGGATGCCGTGATATCCGAGGGTGAGGTCAGGGATTCCCGTCGGCAGGGTGTTGAGCTGGTCAGCCGCTGAAACGCTCATTGAGTTCGACCACGTTGAGCACAGGAGCTGCCACAGGTTCCTCGCGCATCAGCTCAAGGCGAGCACGACGGCGAGCACCTTCGGTAACGAGTAGTTCTTGGCTAATGGACAGGAACTGAGCGACCATCGGCGCGCTCGGCTTATCCGCGTACAGAATCCCCGACATAATCTCGGCTGCGAAGTAGCCCTGCGCCCAGTCTGACTGTTCATAGAACTCTGACTGACCGGACACCTTGAGGCTTGCCCACCATCGTTTAGCGGTCGGGTGCCAGTTCTTGGACGCCGCTGGGATCCGTGGCTTCGATCCAGCCGACGCTTTCTCTAGTCCGGGGGTCTTGTTCGCGCGGCGCCGTTGATCGGAGCGTTTCGGTACAGGTCCGGGCATGATTCCTCCAGGGATGCGCCTCCAGGGCTACCGGAATATCCGGGTCGTGCGACGAGCGGAAACGGGAATGAACCCGTAGCGAATCTGAGGCGCTATCGCGTCCAGACTGAAGATCGACCGGTGAAGGGGGCCCTCCCCCACCCTCACGGCAACGCTGACGATGTTTGCGATGCGTTATGGGTTCCGTGCACCGGGGTGGCCCTCGGTCGGTCTGAATGCTTTACGTCGCCACGCTGCGGACTTACCGGCCCCTGCTTCGGCTGCGGTCTTGCGCTTGTGACAGCTCCTGCAGATGGGTCGTAGGTTCTGTATGTCGTGTGTTCCACCGGCTTTGATGTTGATGACGTGGTCGATCTCGTGGGCGGGACGCTGGCAGATGTAGCAGTCTGATCCGTAGATCACCCATGCTTCACGCTTGGCTGCTGGTAGTCCCGGTGGTTCCGTGTATGACCATCCCATTAGATGGCGACTACTGGTCCGTCGATGGGTTGACACAGGAGCGATCCCTCTGTGTGCCTGTGTGCGCGTCGGATCTTCGAGTGTGCAAGCAGTGAGTCGTCGCCTCGATGATCGAGTGGTGACGGGTACGGGTAGGCAACGGTGAGGCTGTTGCGGTTGGCGTAGTGGCTGATCCATCGGTCGTACTGCCGGTGTCGTGGACTTGCCAGTAGTCCCGGTATGTGTTGCACCGGGAGGATGACTCCGACTCCCCAGAGGAGATTACGGTGGGTGATCCACGTGGCGCTGGTCTGCTCGGCGCGGGTGACGGCTGCGGTGACAGCTCGCGGGCTTGGACGTACACGGCCGACATAGAGGCTGATGATGTCGTGAGGTCTGGCGACAGTGAGTCGGTGCGATCCTGCGATGAGGTCGGCACACGGTAGAGCGTCGTCTTGGATGACGAGATGATGTGTTGCGGTCGGGTCGTACGCGGCGAGCGCAGCAGCTCCGGTGTCTGTCTCTACCCCGTTCGTGTCCCAGATGACAGAGGCGGGCTGATCGAGGCGAGTGCGGAGGTCGGTGACCATCTCGTCACGGTCGGGGTGAGCCATGATCGCCACGCTTAGGCGCACGGATCATGCACCAGGTCGGCAGTCGTGGGGTCGTGAACGTAGAACCACTGGCGGAACACGTCGGCGATCGCTCCCGGTCGTGAGTTCTCCAAGTCGGTGTAGTCGCGCCAGTGTTGACCGGATGATCGCGGTAGTTCTGGCGCGGCCTGCAGTGCAGCGCTCCCGGTGAGCGCCTTACTACGCATCTGTTCGGGCGAGCGGTATGGGAAGTGTCGGACGATAAGCCCGTCAACTGGATCAGGGTGGAAGTATTGCGCGCCGTGGTTGCCTTGGTGGATCGTCACCGGGACATGTGGTCGGACGGCGACTTTCGGGAGTTTCGCGGGTATTCGTCGGCGCCAGGTGATGCGCTTGGTCGGGTCAATCTCGGCGGGATCATCGGCACCGGTTGCCACGTAGTCGAACAGTTGGGCTCTTACAATCGCCCGATCGGCGGGGATCTTGGGGAGGAAGTCGCGGATCGTCGATTCAGGTGTGGACCATAGTTCGTCGGCGTCTATCGGGACTACCCATGTTGCCCCTGCTTCGGCTGCGAGTGCGGCCAGGACGGTCATCTTCTGCGACTGACGGTAGGCCGGATCTGGGTCGTCGATGAGTTGCACGTCGAAGCTGGCAATGATGTCGTGGGTGCCATCGGTGGATCCGTTGTCGGCGATGATGACGTGGTCGACTTGGGTCAGGGTGTGTGCCAGTGTCGCTGCGATGATGTCGGCTTCGTTCTTCACCATGAGAATCGCGGTGATCATCTGCGACCCCACGCGTGCATCTCAGGGTGAACGATGTTGAGGATCTCAGGGTCGTCAAGTGGTTCTGTTGTGGTTGAGAAGATGAGGATGTTCTGCCTGTACCAGACTTCGATGCGCGGATCTGTCCACAGTTCCCGACGAAGGCTGTCGGTGACTCCGTAGTCGTGGTCTGCGAATAGTCGGGCCCAGTAGGACGGCCATTGACAGTTGAGGTGCCCGGTTCCTGTTTGATACGGGATAGCGGCGGAGAAGACGACGGTCGGTGCGAGAGCGCACAGGTCCGCAACGAATCCGGCTGCACGTGATTCCGGAAGGTGTTCGGCGACTTCCAGGCTGACGGCCAGGTCGAAGGTGCCGAGTGTCGGCGGGATCGGTGTCGCGAGGTCGTGCGGAATGAAGTTGTCGATGACCATCTGTGCGACGTAGGCACCGTCGATGCCGGTCACGTCTGCGCCAAGTCGGGCGAACTCTCGTGCCCATAGTCCGCGACCGCATCCGACGTCAATGACCGTAATTGGGGTGAACGCTTCGGCGATGAGTGGTGCGACGATCTTCGCTGATCGCTCGGAGCCGTTGGCAATAGTGTCGTAGAAGTCTGGTGTGTAGCTAGTAGCCATTGCCGGACCTCTGCTCCCCGATGTGGTGGCAGTTCGGTTCACCGTCGCCGATGACCGCTGCACAGGTGGCCGGGTTGGCGAATACGTCGAGGGCGAAGCGTCCTTCGGACTGGTCACCGGTCGGCCAGTCGTGGGTCAGAATCAACTCGCGGCGGTAGATCGACGGGTTCGTCGTGAAGTACGCCCGATGACGTAAGTGAGGAATCGGTGAAGGCTCAAGGGTGAAGGCGCCAGGGTTAGCGGCAACAACTCCACCGGCTCGGATCTCGTCGCCATTCCACGCCTGACGCATGAGGGAGACTTGAACGATCTCAGGTTCGTTGAGGATGTTCGTCATGCCAGCAGTTGGGATCGGGGCGGGAAAGGTGAAGTCATCTTCGAGATGGAAGATCAACGGGTTGCGGTCGCGTTCTCGTAGCCAGCTCCACGCGGATCGGATTGCCCCGCCGAAGCCGGATCGTTGCCCTGTCGAATGGATGACATGGCCGAGTGGTTCATATGTCTCGCGGAGCCACGCGGCGTATGCGGGATCGCCGGAGTCGTCGTGTATGAGCTTCACGGAGATTGGCCCGCGTAGGTTCTGCGATGCGCTGGTCAGGGTTTGTTCGAGGTAGTCACGCCGACCGTCGGTCATCACGAGAAGTGTGATCATCGGGACGCCTGGAGGATTTGCGCGTGCAGCTCTGAGGGATTGTTTACGGTGCGATTGCGGGAGCCTTTGCGAACGTGGGCCCGATACACCGCAGCCCGTACGTGCTCAATCTTCGCTCCACGTCGAGCTGCAGTAAGGAACAGCGCCCAGTCTTCCCACGCTGGCCAATCATGGAAGCCGCCGAGCGCAGTGAACAGGTCACGGCGGATGAGGGTGCCGATGACGCATGGGTTCATCTGCTCGATGTGCCGATCGTCCAATGTTCGCGGTGGAGTCTCGCGGGCGTCTTTGATCCATGACACGGCTGGCGCTCGCAGGTCGCCGTGAGCTTCGTGCATGGCGGCGGCGTAGCCGGGTGCCAGTTCGTCGTCGGCGTCGAGGAAGCAAAGCCAGCGGGTGGTCGCCTTCGATGCGGCGTGATTACGCGCTTTCGCAATGGATCGTCCGAGGTCGTGATGGACGATTGTCTGCGCCTGGGTGACGGCGCTGGGTGCGGCCCGATCGAGTGCGAGATCTCGCCAGGCGGACGAGCCGTAGGTGGCGATGATGACGGTCAGGTCCACAGTAGGCGCCGCCGTTGATACAGCGCCCGCGACTGTTTCATCCGCTCGCGTTGGGCGGCGTAGGTGTCATCCGATGGAGCCTTGCCCCACGCTGGGTGGAGGTGTTCCACGATGGCGTCGTGGGCGTGGGCGTAGGCGTTGCGGTGTTTCGCTGTCTCCACGAGTTCATCGTCGACGTATTCATGGACGTATCCCTCGTGGAGTAGCCGTGTGGGGTCGTCGATTGTTCCCCGGTTCGCGTATTCGCGAGTGATGAGGGAATGGGTGGAGTGCCTGCCACTGGTCACTCTGGAATTGCCGAGATCGTTGGTCCCGACAACTCCGATGCCGCTGGCGAGTTGTCGGGTTGCGGCTTCGATCCATCCGGGGTGGAATCTAATGTCGTCGGCTCCGAGGAATATGAGTTCTGACTCAGTGTGAGTGACACCGACATTCATCTTGCGTGCATAGTCGCCGGGTGCGTGGGGTGCGACTTCGATCCAGGGGTATTGAGTGTTCTTGATTTGTTTCAGTTCGTCGGGGTAGCCCGGTGAGGTCAGGAACAGGATCGCGGCGTCGGGTGCGGTGGCGTCAATGGATTCCACGAGCGGGGCAATGTTGCGTGGGCGGTTGAGGACCGGCACGAGGACGGTCAGACTCATCCTGGTCTCATCAGTGAACGGATCGCGGCTAACTCGTTGTCTCGTTTGATGGCGGCGCGTCGGGCGTGAAGGTATCGGCGGATCTTCTCGGCCTGTTCACGTTCGGCTTTGATCCGGTCGAGGGCTTGCTGCCATTGGTCGGCCATTGGTCCGGCTCCAGACATGACGAAAGCCCGCCGAACCGGGAGGGGTTAGACGGGCTTAGTGGTCAGATGTAACAACCTTCCCACAGAGTAGCGGAAGTAGTTTGATCTCGCCAAGCATCTCAACCTGTCCGGCGTGTCTGCAGTTTGGCGTTGCGTTCGGCCACGTATTGGCGAACCGATGGGAGCCAGTAGCCATCTGGCCCACGGTCGATGTGGCCGCGCTCGCCCCATGTTCGGATACTGCGTGCGCTGACTCCGGCAACGTCGGCGGCTGTCTCTGCTGGCACCCACTTATCGGCGAGCATCGCGATGGCGAGTAGTTGTCCTGCGGTGCGTTCGATTCCGCATTTGTGGCAGCGCACTCGTTCGTCAATGTCGGCGGTCCTGACGCGCAATGTCCTGCCGCAATCGTCGGTGGGGCATGGGACGCGTTGGCCGTGGTCGGGTACTTCACCGGCCAACCTCATGCCACGTTGCGCCAACTTGCGGATCTCATCGGCGAAGTCGTCAATGGCGGGGTGAGAGTTGGCGGCGTGGTCCAGGTGGGCGCGTAGCCATCCGGTGATCGAGGTCAGGTCGCCGCGTCGGGGTCCCGCCAATGCGTACACGTCGCACCAGTCCCTGACCCAGGTAGTGAGGACACCGAACAGGTCCGCGCCTTGCCGCCAATCCATCCAGTCCGTGCCGCCGGGTAGCGGCGATGACTTGGCCCGTCCGTCGCCGCTCGATCCCCCAGGAAAGGCGGGGTCAGTAGTGGCGGCCCAGGAGTCAACGAGGGTGTCGAGGTCGTCGCGGATCTTCTGCGCGCAAGGGCCGCACACACGGCCAAGGTCAGCCTCGCGGCTACGGCACTCCGTGGTGCAGTCGGCATCGGGTAGGTGGCGATGCAGGACTTTCGCCTTGCCTTTAGGTTGAGGGATTTCGATACAGAATGGCGTGCAGTTATCGGCCGAGTCGTGCGGGTGCTTTGTGCAGATGGCGCACTCGATCATTTGAGTACCTCTTTCGCAGGCTGGATTGTGTCTGCGGTGAAGCAGGGCCAGTCTTGGACGCATTCACGGCAGATGCCGTCTGTGTTCTGGTGCCTGGCGAGGAGCACTGAGATAAGCACTCTGAGGATCGGTTCGGTGTTGACACTCACAGGCCGATCCTTCCGATGATCCGGTCCACCAGTGACACAACGGCGGGCCACTCGATCGGTGGTTTCGTCGGGTCGCCGAACCGAAGATGGGTTCCGTCGTGGTTGATGTCCCGAAAGCACTGGGTGTTGTGGTTGGCCGGATCGTGCAAGGCCGGGCAGCGGTTCACGGTCGCTCCCTAAACAGCCAGGTGTTGAGCTGCTCGTTCGTCCACGACGGGCCAGGGCTAGGCGGGAAGTGTGTGTAGAGGGCGCGTAGCTTCTCGGCGACCCTCATCGCCGCTTCAACGTAGGCCATGAGCGCGTGGCCGGACTCGATCCTTGCCTGCTCCCAAGCATGCGGGTCGGGCGGCTTCACGACGAGTGCGTGCCTCATTCTTCCTCCACTGCTTCGCATGGCCACGAGTCCCCGCATAGCGCGCAGCGGGGAATGAAGTTGATCCGTTCACCTTCGACGTGTTCGGTCGGGGTCGGTTCGCCTTCGGGTTCGTC
>OFRO01000497.1_pt1 | contig 13783 bp, 18 predicted proteins | sample 1543091 | NCBI WGS metagenome assembly OFRO01 (sample SAMN07774217, study PRJEB24372) | wastewater metagenome | isolation source: Exp Tend NO 10WW | collected 2016-02
GCATCTTGCGCACGGTTCGCGATTCTCAGGAACTCGGTGGCGTTCGATGATTGATAGTGTAACTATCGGTCACGGCAAGTACGCGCACACTTATCGTGTTCGGGAACTTGGAAATGGCGAGCGTTGGGCGCGTTTCGGCGACAATTGGGCAAAGTTGAACGCGGGAGATTTTTGGGATGATGAAGTGCCAACGATCCCTAATAGCGAGTTCAATTCATACGCTATCCAGTACGGATTCAGCCCGGCAGGTGGCAGATAATGGCGCGCGGAGGTGAGCCCGAAATGAAGGGGAGCTATTACAGTGAGCATTGAGCGTGAGCCCCGGGGGTATTCCCTCGGGGCATGACCCTAAACCCCCCGAATTCGCGGGGGTTGGAGTATAGAATTGGAAAACAAAATGCGTGTCAAGTTCTCGATTCAAATTCACTCGTGCGCGGCAACCATGTCATCGAATGATGTCTTTCTTGACTATGCCGTAGATCTGCCATTCGCGCCGTTCCCAGGTCTTACGTTTTCAGATGGTGACGACACCTGCATAGGCCCTATCAATTCGGTCAACTGGGATCATCGAACGCAGTCTTTTGATTGCGACGTTGAGCCTGACACTACCTTCTATGATTCCCGTAACCCGTTGGCCAATTACAGTGAAACGCTTGGATTTAAGGACCTAGTTCAGAAGTACATTAGCGCAGGGTGGAGCAAGCGCCAATGATGACCCCCGCGACACTCGAACGAATCAGCCCGAGCCCCGGCGCTGAGCCCATCACACTTCCGGCCGGAACCTACCGATTCCCTTCGGACGGCTTGCGCGAGATCCCCGAAGTCCCTGGCATGGTCCAGCTCTCAGACGAGGGTATCCGGTCGGTATTCCCGCTGCTCCGGGGCGGCACCATCACCATAGGCGGCAATGAGCCCGGCGCGTGGTTCGTCGATCGCGTCGAAGGCGAAAGGGCATTCCTAAGCCGCCTCGGTGAGCCCCTCCGGTGTCTCCCTCTCGCAGAAATGACCCGTTTTGGCGTCTCCCTGCCCATTCTGCGCGAGGAAATCGACGAGGGGTGTCTACAGTGGGTAAAAGCCCCTCTGCGCCTGAAATCGTGGACCCCGACGAATCTATGGGCCGTGTTGCGCTTCGATGACCCCCGGGCGCTGAATATCGGCATCGCGCAAGTCGTCGGCCTGACCCCTGGCGGTGACTTTGTGCTGCTGGGTCTGATCGAGCCCGAGATCGTCCATGTCCATCGCGACGTGCTCAAGCGGCTGCGATTCGCCTTCGGGTTTACGCCGGCAACGTACCGGGTTTATAGGGGGCTCCTTGGCACGTAAGCGCAAGACCCCGCGAAGGATATCGTTGATCGACTTCGAAAGCGATCCGACCCCGACCGTCGACACGTCATGGCGAGCAGACACCCGGGGCGGAACCCTGCGGACTAAAGCGCGTGACTGGCCTCCAGCGAGCAGGGTGATCCCTCAAAACGGCTGGGAGTTCACGGATAAGCACCCGAGGTTCCCGGGCGTGTTCGTGCTGGCCAAAGAGGGGCGCGAGCCGCTGCACCCGAATTCCGTTGTAACCGTCGCGGAGGTCGCCGAGATCAGGGGCGTCCCTCAGTCAGCGATTTACAAGACCCTGCCAAAAGGGAAGTGGAGGAGCGCGATTTGGGGAAAGTGGCCACCGGACTATGTGCCGATGTGGACGCTAAGGGCGTGGGAAATCCTCTATTGGCGGGTGATCCGCAAGGGAGAGAAGAGGGTTGCCGGGGCCGAGAACCTGGCGGAACTCATGCCACCGGCTGATACACACGAGGACAGTATAGACGATGATTGAACTGCTCTGGCAAATTGACCACTGCTTCGCCCTACTCGGCGCGCAAATGAGAGGTTTCAGCCTCATCGATGAGCCCCGCTGGTGGGCCTGGGTCGAGAAGTATTATCCGAGATCGCCGGCGCGCGTGATCATTGGAAGGATTCAGGATTACGAGCGCGGGGGATGCCTTGAGAAAATCGGGATGGTGAAGGGATGAAGTTCGCAGTAATCGCGGCGCTGGTCATCGGAGCGGTGACAGGTGCGTCGATCATGGGCCGCAGGGTCGGCAACCTTATCGAGATCAAGCGCAGCGGCGAAGTGTTGGAGGTCTGGAAGGGGCCGGAACTGGTCGGGGAATATGAACCCAAGGACGGTGAGGTCTACGAGTTCCTTCGCGACGTCGACAAGAACCGTCTTTGACGCACAAAAAAGCAACCCTCCCCCGAAGGGGAGGGAGTTTTCAACTAGCGCGCGAAACGACTTACCAGGCAGGCAGGAGCGAGAAGTGGGGGGCGTACTTGTCAGCCCCGGCAAACCAGCCGACACCATCAACCGAGCCCAGTACCTCGTCCATCGCGGCCTTGGCCTCCTCGATCGACAGCCCGCCGCCTTCCTGGTTCATCTCGGTAATGACGATCCGCGTCGACCACCGCGCGACCGATGAATTCTTGAGAGTCGTGAGCCGCCATCGCAGCGCATCCGCCCAGGTCTGAGTTCGGCCCTTATAGCACTGCATGCAGACCATCCCGAACTTCATCGGGCCGAGCCCAGTAAGGCTTCCTGTCTCGCGAATCATCGTCTCGGGCCGCTCCGCCTCAATTGAAGGGGCCGCGAGCGTCATCCCGTGGAGTTTCAGACCGAGAGAGAGCCGTTTAATGTGAGCGAGCACGTCATTGGGCCAAGTCCCCTCTTGGTCTTTCGGGTAACTCTTGACGAGGCTGCAAGCCCCGCCCAGTCCGTTCTCATTTCCGACCTGGATCACGCCACCCTCAGCAGGGTCCATTCCATGCTCCTCAAGGGCCGACGCGACGACATCAACGACCTGCTGTGCGTAGGCGGTCGGTGTCCGGATGTCCCCGATCACGCCAAACGTGCCGACTCTTCGAGCAGCACTCTGGCCAACGAGCTTTCGCAGGAATTCGAGATCCGGCATCGCCTTCACTTCCAGCCCGAGGTTAAAGCGCAGGAAATTGGCCTCCAGCGGGTCGCAGAGGTCAACTACTCGCTCGAAGACCTCCAAGGGGGCATAACCAGGGTTGGCAGGCTTCCCGCCCGCCCAGGGTGCCGCAATCAAGCGAAGTTTCACGGCTTCCCCTCGGCCCAAGTCGCAACCCGAGCATCAATCTCCTCGTCGGTCGACTCGGCTCCGGCCCAAACGAGCCCGATCGATACACCATCGCGAAACACTTCGACCTCTTGGCCGTGGAGCGTGTTGTCTGTCTTCTTCCAAGTAATCATAGGTTCTCCTAGGCGATGTTGCCAGCCATCGTGAGCGCGCAAAGCAGCCTGAATCCGATATTTCCGTTCGATGTGTCCGCAGCGGCCGCAAGCGAACCAGCTGCCGGACTCTCCGGGAGGTTGTAGGTCGCGTAGTTGGCGTTGAGGTCGGTCGCGCCGGTGTACTGCATCGCCCTGCGTCCCTTAATGGTGTCGCGGTTCGAGCGGCCTCGGAAGCTGCCACCGGCGACGGGTGATGTAGACGCAAAGCCGAGATAGCACAAGCGCGGTCGCCCAAGGTTGTACCGTCCGCCAGAGGCGAGTCCGACCTGTTTATGGTTGTCGCCCCCGGCGTCCCCGATCGTCGTGTTTGCTGACGACACGTCGAACCACCCCGAATCTGATCCCGCAATTCGCGTCGTCGGCAGCTTCGTCGTCGGATCAGCCTCCATCAGCACGAGCCGCATTTTGGTGGCGTCGGTCGGATTGGTTTGGACTGGGATGTGATACCCGCGCAGGATGATGGGCCGGTCAATGAAGAACGGCTTGTAGGTGACGACGATCGAGCCCGGAGTCGGCGATGCCGCGCCCGTTAGAATGAGCACACAGTCACCCGATGACATCCGGTTGATCATCGGGCAGTCATATTCCTCAACGAAATGATCCCTGAATTTCTTCAGGAAGAAGGCTTCGGTCCAGTCTTTGGCAATTTTGAAATTCATGGTCTTAGCACGGCATCGTCATGCCACAAACGTCAAGGATGAAAGCCTGCATGGCGTTCACCATCCGGTTCTTGGGGTGCTTGTCCGCGTCGGTCGAATACGCGAACGGATCGGCTTCAAACACGTTGACCTCTGCCGCCGTGTCTGGATCTCGCATGTAGTCGTCGAAGCTGAGGACAGCGCTGTACGATCGGTAGGTGTCGCACAACTCGCCGAGCGCCGACTTGTAATGGTCGAACGGCGGGTTCTTCGCGTATAGGGCTTCATCGAGACACCCGTGGATGAAATAGCCGACCGCGCATTGACCAGAGCTAACGGTGTTCACGAATTCAGTGAGTGCAGCGATCCTCGTCTGGAACGATGAAGTCCCAAGTTCTTGGTTGCAGTCGTTGATTCCGAATCCGAAGAGCACGAGCCCTGCCCGCGAATCAATGGTCGACCCGTAGGTGCAGCGCTTCGTGATCGTCGCCGCCAACCGGTCCGCGTTCGTGAAGGTCGCGTCACCGGTCGCCGCACCAATTCGCGAGCTGTCGATCCAGTGGAGCCCGGAAGTTTTGTCGTTGCAACAGAAGTACGCTCCCTCGAAGTAGATGGTCCCTGCCGTCCGCGAGATTTGGAGAATGAAAGGCTGGGAAGGATCGAGACCCGAGAGCCCCGCAGGCCAGGTGAAGACCCCACCCTGAGTCGCCGCGTTCATGTCGATCGTGCCCGTGATGTCGCCCGTGCCTGCCGTAAAGAATCCGGTGTCGGATGACGCGTACTTTAGGTCGAAAGTGAGCGTCCCCGCAACCGCTTCCTTGCCGTGGCAAATAGCGATATCGGTCACCCCTTCAAGCCACTGGGGGTCATCGCGCGGATCAATGAAGATGCGGACCTGGGCACCCGCGCCGCCCGTCGAACGAAGGTTGTTGATCGATGCCGCAGCGCCGGTCGTCCAGTTCGAGTCAAACGTCCAAATTCCTTGACCGCTGAGGGTTGCCGAGCCCGCTGGCCATGCAACCGAGCCAGAGCGACCCGAAACGAAACCGCGCCCCTTTCCGGACCCGACACACCACGGCAATGCAGCGAACGCGCGGTGAACTTGCATATTGAAGTTGTCGCGAATAGGATTGGTCTGGTTGTAGCCCTTGAAGAAGGAGTCACCGACCGGGATGACCGCAGTGCCACCCATACCCGTCCCGTCCGCGTTCATCCCACAGTTCGCGCGCTGCAGGAAGAATCGCTGAAGCCCCGCCGAGTTGTAAAGCCCCGGGATCTCCGCAGAACCAGCGCTCGGACCGCTGTCAAAGCCGTTCGAACTCCAAGAAAGTCCCTGGCTCATACGTTCACCTGCTGAGCCTTATAGGCAATCGAACCCGAGTTGGTCGAGATGTAGAGATTGTCCCAGCGACCAACAAAGAGCGTCTGACCAGGCCCAATCTGATACCACTGAGTTCCCGCCGCGACCTCACCCGACTCACAGTCGACGCGAAGGATGCCGCTGACCCCAAGATGAGTGATGAGAAAGCCGTCCCGGGTCTCATCGTATGCCGAAGCAAAAGGCTCTGATTCGGTCGCGGTTGCGGTTGCCTTAACGGGACTTCCAAGCCATTCCTTGACGATAGTTTCCATCGCGTGTTGTTTTTGTCCTCCTAGAACGCCGCATCCTCGGCGACGGCTGTCTTGGTCGCTGGCCATGCGGCCGCCGATCCCGTTGGGTAAATCTTCACGCCCTCGCCCGGGGCCAAAGTCGTGACGGTGGTGGTATCGGTGGGATCGCGAACCAGAATGTTGTTCGAAGCCCCCGCGTTGACGATGAAGAACCAAACCCCGTGAGCAGGCGCGCAAAGAATCGCGCTTCGATTCGAACCCGAAGCAGTGAGCCGCTGCATGTTCGCATCGGTCGCGACAAGGGTCTTGTTGGCCCCCAGCGTCTCCGTGTTCACCGACATCCGCTGCTGACCAGCCACCACCGGGTTGTCAAGATAGAGCGCGCCCGACTTCGTAACCTGCCGAATCCCGGTCTCATCGCGCAGGAAAAGAGCCGCCCCGGAATCATCCTTCACATACAAAATCAGCCGATCGGTCGGCGCGCTAGGGTCTCCGGATTGTTGTTCAATGTTGAGTCGACCCTGAACGACGCCGACCGATCCGTCAGGATTGATCCGAAGCGCCTCGATCTGCGTTGTCGTCGCGTTCGCGACCGAATAGAAATGCCAGCCCGAACCCCGCGCCGAGCCTGACCAAGTTTCTGTCGCCCGGGCCATCGCGTAAGCCCCGTCCACCCACGACGAACCGTCGTAAGCCTGAACCTGAAGCCGAAAGACCTCATCCCCGGACTGAATGACAGTCGGCGTAGCAACCGATCCGCGCGACTTGCGGAAGATGAAGGTGAACGGATCGTCGTTCGCCCCCGCCCGCTGGAAGTAGCCATCGGTCCCCGCAACGTGAAGCGTCCCGGCCGGGGAAGTCGTCCCGATCCCCATCTTCGAGCCCGCGCCGTCCACATAGGCGAACGAGCGCGAAATCTGCACGATGTCCGTCACCCGGTCCAGAACCACCGCCTGATAACCCAGGTTCACCGTGTCGCCCGCGAACAAAAGCCCGATCTGCCGGCCCTCGTAAGTGATCGAAGTCACCCCCGAGCCGTCCGTGATCACCTTGCAGAGCCGAACATAACCCCCACCAGGCTCCGGAGTCAACCCCGACGTGAACTGAACATCCCCGTCCTCGTCGACCCAAACATAGCGCGTGGCCGAAGTCGGAGCCGTCGCGTCGATCGTCGCCGAGAACGTGACATGCTTGTTGGCGCGCATCGCACCCGTCGCAATCCGAATCGTGAAGGCCGAGACGTGGGAAACCGTCATCCCCGAAGTGACACCCTTGCCCACCCCGATCGACGAAAGCATCTCCTGATGATCAGCCCGCTCGTTCAGTTCCGAAGCGTTCACTTCGTCAAAGGTCGAATATCGCAGTAGTCCAGTCATCTAGGTTGAATCTCTCCAGGTGGCCCCAAACGTGTTGGAGCGTCGATGAAAAAGCGGATCGCCACCCTCGCCGCGGGTGTACTCAAATTCGTGGGAGCTGTCGGCAATCACGTGAATCCCGAACATCGCGTCGTCAACCGTGTCCACCGTCCCAGCGAGCGAGAAAGCCGTCTCTCGCTCAGTCCGCGTGTAGCACCGGTTCGTGCCCGAAAGGTGAATCAAAGCAAGGTCAATCCCTGTGAAGAGGTCACTCGACGACTGGACCGAGGAGCCCGCCGCGACGTCGACCGCGACCGTGGACAACTCCATGAACGCGTCACTCTCGACCATCCAGATATGCCCGTCGCTGCGAGGGTAAAGGAAAACGACCGAGTGACGCCCGCCGTAGCGAACGTGAATCGATGCTTTCCCGTAGTGGAGCGTCCCCGGGGTCAAAATCCCGACGTAGGTGAACGTCGCCTCACCCTGCCCCCTGCGATAGAACAGCCAGGTCACTGCGTTGTGCAGCGCGAGGTATTCGACCCCGTTGATCTGGTCGGCACAGTAGGCGAGCGCCAAAGCCTCGCCGACATTCAGCGCCGTCTCCCAGGTCTGACCCTTCGAGTTCGTCAGCCGAACAAAAGCATCGTCGCCGATGATGTACGCGACCCCGACAATCCCCTTGGGAAGCCAGGCGACATGCGCATACTCGGCCCCCGAAGTGCTCGGGATCGCGTAATCCAGGATCGCGCCACCCTCCGCCCGGGTCCGAAGCCTAAGTGATGCCATAAACGTAGTGCCTCAGCCCGTCCGCCGCCGCCACCGAGTGCACATTCCCCGCCCCGCCACCAGCGCAAGGCCCTGTCTCTGGCCACTCCGTCCAAAGCCGTTTCCTCGAGCGGCATTTCTCAACCGGCTTGCAGATGATGTCCCCGCCCGAAGGGGTGCACCACGATTCGCCCAGGAACCGGTCCGTATACTTCTCGTAAGTCGACCTGGTGAGAACGTCGAGATCGGAGTCCGTGACTGTTCGGCAATCGCCCCCGGAAAGCACCCCAGAATTCGCGCAGCAGGCTTGACCGTTGCGTTGCCACGCCTGAATGCCGTGAGTCACTGAAACGATCTCAGCGCGCACCCTGGACGCCCCGTAGTTGCGCCTGACATTGTGAACCGGGTCGAAAGTGATCGGTGGCCCAGGAGGCCCTTCGCACGTGATCGGCGGAGCGAGAGTCCGAATCTGCGAGTCCGTCAGCTCTCCCGCGAGCCGAACGTCCCACGTGTCGAAGTAAGCAAGGCTCGCAATCAGGTTCACATCGCACCGGCAATCCCCAAGGTACGACGGCGCGCCGAACGAGAGGTCATAAAGCACCGGCTCCGAGACAAACCCAGAGCCGTCGTGGTGCTGCCATCCACCGCGCGAATTCCAAGCAATCTCCCGGTCGAAGTTCGGCTCGGAATCCGAACAAGGAGCCGACCCGAACGACACGACAACCTCATCGGTCGAACCACTGTGCGAAGCGATATTCAGTCGCGAATCGTAGCCGCTCCCCGAAATCGAGAATGGCCCCGCCGATGCCGGAAACATCGGATCAGCCCCGTCGAGCACTTCAACCCCGTTGAGATAGAGCCGCCCGCTCGTGAAGATGATCGTCCAGTCATTGCAGTCCGCATCGACCAGGAGTTGAGCCCCCGCCATGTCCAAAATCGCCTCGTTCTCCGCCCAAGGAGTGCAAGCAACCTCGAAATCATCCGAGATCCACGACGACGGTCGCTCCAGCCTCAAAATCCCAGTGTCAATCCCCGTCCCGCCGTCGCGCCGATACCGGAGCTTGATCATCACCCCATGCGCGCCGAAGAGATAACCGTTCCCCCATGACTGAAGCGTGTGCGCCTCAGCGATGCAGTCCGCCGTCGTAGACCCCGTGACAATCCGGTTCGCATCAAGCCGAACGCGCCAGCGAAACCGACGAGGAGGACGATTCGGAGCAAGATGATTCCATGACAACTAGGGCTCCCCGTCCACAAAGTCCACCCTGTCCACTTTCCGGTCCACTCCCACCGCTACCCGCCACCCGCTACCCGCCAACCGATCAGCCCCCACAGCACCCGCCCGTCTCCGCGACATTCACACGGCCAAGCGCTTTCTGTGCCTCGCGAATCGCTACCTCGGCGTCATTCCGAATCGCGATGATCATCCGGTAAGCATCCCGAATGATCGCCCCGTCCGGCGCGTTCCACAAGTCCTGATCGACGTGGATGTCGAGATCGAACATAATCCCGATCCCGAGAGGCCCATGGTCCGCCATCTTCATCCCAGCCCGTCCCCGCCGCCAAGCTGAGACGAACCCAGCCGGAACCGCTGAGAGCCCCCCGGAGTCGCCTGCGGAGCCAGCGCGGGACCGTTCTGGGTCAAGAGCGAAAGGTCAATGTTCGCCTCAAGCCGCCGACCGCGAAACGGAGCCCGGAAATCGTCAATCACCGCCGAAATCGTCCGCTCCTGATCCCGAACCCTCTTCTTCTCTCGATCTCTCATAAAATGAAGTCCACCCCGTTCACCCTGTCCACTCTCCGGTCCACTCCCTTCCCGTCTCCCACCGTCTCCCCGTTCCCCGCCACCCGCTACCCGCTACCCGGCGAAGTGGCCAACTCCAAATCCAAACCCGGAACAAACGGCTTCTCGTAGGTCATCGAATACTTGGCCCGCCACGACTCCGGCAAGTAGTGGTGAATGATCTCGGTGTCGACGTCCTCAATCCGGAAGATCCCGTAGTCCATCACCCCGTACTCATCGCGCGAGAGAAGCCGGATGAACACGTCAACGTCCATCATCGGATGCCACTCAGCATCAATCTGGCAATCCCGCTTCGGAATCGAATCCCGCTGATAGCGGTTCTCCAGCATCCGAGCAACCCCGCCGTCAGTCGCCGCAGCCATCTTCGGAATCCCGATGAACTGGACCTTGCGAACCGGCTCATAGTCCGGGTCGGTCGGGTCGTAATTGCGCGACATCGGAGTCTGGTAAATCACATCCATGCGCCGAGAATCTTCACCCGACGACGACGCCCCCGAGCCTACGAAAACATGCCCCTCAGCTCCCCGAGACTCAAATTCAGGGGGCGTCTTCGACTTGAACACCCCATAGCGAGCCCGGGCGTGGTAGCCCGTCGCCGGCATCGGGTAGCCGTCCGCATCCACAAGCCGGAGCAGCTTGTCAACCCCCGGACGGTAATCAGGTCGTCGATAGACCTTGATCCAATACTGAGTCGCGACCGGAGCGCCAGGGTTCGAGAAATCCCACGTGCGGAACGGTGCCACCCGAATCCGAATCTGCCCAACAAAGAAGTCGAGCAACTTGTTCATCGCGTCCTCGCACGTCATATTCTCGATCGTGTGGTACCACTCGTCAGGGAACGGCACGTAGTCAAACTCAGCGAGGTTGCTCGCGAAGTGAATCCGCCCCTTCGGGATGCAAGCCGCCTCGCAAATCGCTTCAATGACAGACCGCAGCGTAAGGAAGTCGAGAGCCTTGAGATTCCCCACCGCCGAAGTCCGTAGGCGATAGAGAACGTCGTAGCCGTCAACCTTCCCGAAGCTAACCGAAGTCTTCGGCGTCGTCTGCCGCCCTGCGATCTCGCCTAGGCTATGGAGTTCATAGTCCCAGTACCCCCGGTCCTGAACAAACCGAAGCAGTTCAATCTTCCAGGTGTGGAACAAATCCATCCACTCGCGCCCTCGGAACAGCGTCCGCGACTCCTGAAGCAGATCGTTAGTGCAAGTCTTCCCTGCGACAAGATCGAAGTCACAGATGTTAGCGACCCGCCGAGAAGAAGTCCTGAAGTTGATCTTGCGAATGGACCGCGTGACATCCCACTCCCGATACCCAGCCGGAGGATTATTGAACTCGGCAGGAGCATCGAATTCGGCTGCCGTGATGAACGGTGTGTAGATCACCCCGATGATCTCGGAAGCCCCGGGTGTGGCTCCGTTCATGGTGATATTTGCCTGGAATGCAGCCGTCTGCTTCACCTGGCCATCAGTCGTCGTCGCGTTAGGGAGCCACGCGGTGGAAGCCGACAACCCACCCCCGTTTCGCCGTCCCCTTAGTTCAATCGTCGGCTTGTTTGTCCTAAGCCGTCCAAGTGGATTACCGTCGCTATCCACAAAAAACGTCGATTCCGGCAGCCCGATCGGAGCGAGCCAAAACGTTGCGCTGGGGTAGAAGTGGCACTTCGCCAAGGACATGGACATTGCAAGCCCGCGCTCTCGGCCCTCCGCGTTCGTTGTGTCGGGCGCGTACTTAGAGATACCAATAGTGACGACACCCGGCCTAAGCACTTCAATCCGGTCGTTAGGACCGTCAAAGGGCGCTGGAATTCCGTGCTCCATGAGCTTTATCCGCTGTGCGATCAGATTCCCAGATTTGCTTCCCGTCTTGGGCTTAACATTGATCGCCGAACCGCTCATATAAACAAGCAAGCTGTCTCCGGCACTTGGAATCACTGTAATCTGGTAATCTGCCCCCCCCTTAAAGGGCTGCGCGGTCATCTTGATCCCCTTGATGAACCGCCACTCCTTCGACCCGTCATCCTTAGTGAATAGGTAGAAGATTTTGAGAACGCCAAATTCGTTCGTCGCGAAAATATAGTCGCCAATTGCTAGCGCCGCGACGTTAATTGTGTCTTCACCGAGCCGGGATTCAGCCCATGCGTGGGGAGTGTTATAGACCCGATAGACAAACGAGACTGCCTCGTTGACCACGAAGATGTCTTTCGTCTCCGCAATCCAAACCAGATTCCCTGCGATATCGTCCCGCCATTCGTTGCGCTTAGGAACGGATGAGTCGATCCCACTGCGAATGTCACCCGCGAGTATCCCTCCCTGAGTGTGCAGCGACTTGCCCGGAGTCATCTGCGTCAACTCCCCGCTCTGATAATTCAGATCGTCGAGGCCGTAGATGTTAGAGTCATCCTCGTTTCCCCAAAATCCTGGCGAGAACACGTGGGGCGCGAGAAAAATATTTCCGTTGGTCGAGTCATAAAATATCTCATCCGGAATTGCCCTGAAGTAATTCGCCCAAGTCTCCTCGTACTTCCCGTCCGCGCGTGCTGGAATCTCTGCTGACGCCTGAAACGCTGCCGCTGGAAGTGTCCTCGACCAAGACGGAACGCGCTGCGAGGCGATCCAATTATTGAAGGTCACTCGCAGGTTGGGGTCGCGCCCCGGCAGGTACTCAGGCATAAAATGAGACGAGAAGAAGGCGGGCCACCCGAAAGAGCGCCCGCCTGGTGTGCACCAACCGAGAAAGCTACTCCAAAGGGTAACCGTGAACGATCATGTGAAGCACATCGACATCCCCGTGCTTCTCAATCCATTCAAGAGGCTCCTTGTTGAACCGTTGAGCCTCCTGGATGACCTCGACACCGAAGTACCGAGTGTAATCCGAGACGGCCCGTTGATAAAGGGGCGGAATCTTGGTATCCCCACGCCGAGCGAGTTCAGCCAGCCGTGCCTTGATCTCGAGCATCAGCACCCGCTTACCCTTCCCCGTGGTCGGAGCGTCGGGCGAGAGCTTCGGCATCGCAAGCGCAGGCATCGGAGCGTTCATCCTGGTCCGCACAAAGAAACTTGCCGTCTCTTCCCTCATGTCCGACATTCGCCGCCGCGTTTCCGCCGCGAGTTCGTCGATCCGCTCAGCCAACGCGTCAAGGCGATACTCAACATTGGACCCCTCGATCCCGTACCGCCCCGTCTGACGAAGGGCAGGAAGAACGTCGTGCGTAATCCAACGCTTGAACGCCTTCGCCTCCGGTTTCCGGCTTCGCAGAATCAGAGAGTACAACCCTGATTCGTTGACCGTAGCCATTTCCTGCGGACCACCTGACGTTTCCCTAATAGTTACACCCTTGTCGTCATCGTCAAGCGCGGCCAACGTCTTGCGGCTGTTCGTGAGCGTGAGGATGTCACAAACATCTTTCGCGATCCACCACGGGTTGCCGTCCTCATCTGTGAAGGCCCGAACTGTGCTGAACCCGTTGAAGTCGAAGGCGACAATCGCGCTCATGCGACACCTCGCATCGAATCCCCGAGCCCTTTCGCGAAAGCCGCGATCACGAGGTCAGTGCCTCGCCCATCAGCCGCGATCGACATGAGCGTGCTCTGAAGGACCGAATCAGATCCCGTGCGCCGGGTGTGCTCCACGACTTGCGCCGCGATGTGCCGCCCGAGCGCGATGTCGAGATCAGGGTTGCCCGTCGAGCGAACGTTCCAAAAGGTGCGCTCCGAGACGTGTGGCAAGTCGAAAACTGAATTCTGAACCATCCGATACTCCTTAGTTCGGCGCTCTTTTCAGGAAGCGCCGGGTTGGGCGCTGAAAAAGCGGTCAGAATTCACCCGCCCGGAGCTTATTCAGGCCGAAGCCCTTATTCAGTTCCGCACCCAACCGGTGTGTACCGTTTCCGGTACGGCCAGGCGCATGGTCTCGCCGTATCGGTCGATCGGGATGCTCTCCTATCGGGAAGGAGCTTCCGGAATTCTGGTTTGCGTTTTCAGCGCATCGGCATTATACATCGGATTTCCGAAAATGCAACGACATCATGCAGAAAAATCATCTCGCCCTGCTTAGCAGGCAAATGAACCCTATGACAACTAGGAGCCCGCCCAGAAAGAGCCCTGAGCCCATGGGGACCTGAACTCCAATCCGCTCCCCGAAGGCGTGGGACTCTCGCGCGCTAATGATGAAATAGAGTCCAAGCCCCATGGTGCCAAGGTCAAACAGGATGAAGGAATTCCTCGCATGGCTATCGGACTCGCGGATACTGCGGATCATCTCAGCCTCCAGCGGGTCCCTTGTCTCTCCTTCGTCACTCGATCCGTTCCTG